>Ga0180432_10009522_pt1 | contig 11836 bp, 10 predicted proteins | sample SS_ome_10_FD_132414 | JGI IMG/M metagenome (GOLD analysis project Ga0180432, IMG submission 132414) | Hypersaline lake sediment archaeal communities from the Salton Sea, California, USA - SS_1_MS_2 metaG | ecosystem: Environmental > Aquatic > Non-marine Saline and Alkaline > Hypersaline >... | reverse complement strand
CTGGTGGAGGTTCACGGGCTCTTTCGGGTCCCCGGCGCCCTCGACGCCGCTCCAGTCGATGACGGCCTGGACGTACCACCAGGTGCAGGCCCGCGCGGCGCCGACGGCGGCGGCCAGGGCCGCGACCAGCGCGGCCGCGCACGTGAGTCGTTGTCTGCGTGTCATCTGCGTGTCTCCTGAACGTGGACGAAGCTGAATCCGCTCTCCCGCAGGATGGCTGCGGACGTCTTGAGCAGATGCGCGATGCGATCGTGCTTGCCTCTGACCCGGCCGAGCAGCGGGTGGGCGAAGCCGACGAAGCCCACCGGCGTGGGCGCGAACTCCTTCGCCAGCCGGTTGTGGAGGCGGGCGGCGGTGGGTCCGTGCGTGGCGGCGTACGTGGCGCTGGCCCCGGTCAGGGCCAGCCCGTCATAGTGGCGGCGATCCTGGAAGCGCACCCAGTCCCGCCAGGGCGGGTTACGGCTGAAGCCCACGGCCAGCCAGAGGCGTGCGGCGGGCGCGGCCCGACGGGCCAGGGCCAGGACCAGCGCGACGCGCTGGGCGGCGGCCCGGAAGAGCCCCAGCCGCGGACGCAGCTCGCCGTTGGTCAGGTCATAGTTGGCGATGACGCTGTGATAGCGGCCCTCGTGCCGCCGCAGCAGTCCGGGAAGGCGGAGGATCTCCTCCGCGGCCATGTCGCGGATGCACAGGGCCAGGACGGGCTTGTCCAGGCGGTCGGCGGCCTTGGCGAACGTGAGGTCGAAGCGCCGTCGCCACTCGCCGGTCAGGCGACTTACCCGAAGCACCGGGCGCTTGAAGCCCAGCGACTCGACGCGCTGCAGGCGGGACTCCAGCACCCGGGCTTTGGCCGAGGGGACAAGCACACCCCCCCAGTTGCCCTTCAGGTCGGGCGGGGCAGCGGTGCCGGTGCGAAGGGGCTCGGCGACCGCGGCGGGATCGCCGCCGGCCAGCCGGACGTGCTCGGCCAGCCCGGCCCAGTCGCCGGACCGCGCCAGGCCCAGCAGCCTGCGCGCGTAGTCGGCGCCCCCGCAGACGGCGCTGAGGTCCGGCGACGCCGGCCCGCCCAGGCGGGTTGATCGCGGCGCGACGGAATGGACCAGCAGGCCTTGGGGCGCCCGCGCGCCGCGAACCGCCACGCGGCCCGGCGCGAAGGCTGCCGGCGAGAGCGCGCCGGCAACGGAAACGGAGACGGGCGCCGACGTGAACCCCCGGCCCGCCTCCGCCGGGGACGGCGCCATGGACGATGCCGCGAACGGCCGATCCACGGCCGCGCCCGCCGGCGCCAGGGGCGTGACGCGGAAGGCCCGCCCCAGACCGGGCGCGGCCCGGGCGATGGATGCCGGGGAGGACGGGCGCGCCACGCCCGCGCCGGTCACGCTGACCGGGCCGGCGCTGAAGGCCCGCCCGGCTTCGGCGGCCGAGGGAGTCATCGACGTGACCACTGGCGGCCGGGCCAGACCCGCGCCGGTCACGGCGATCAGCGTCGAACGGAACGACCGCCCGACGCGCGCGGCTGTCGGCGAGACGGCAGACGCGGCGAAAGGCCGGGGCACGCCCGCCGCGATCACCGCGACCGCCGAAGCGCGGAACGACCGTGGGAGCCCCGCGGGTCCCGGCGACAGCGGGCTGGGACGGAAGCCCCGCCCGGCATGGGCCCGCACGGGCGGCAGGCCCGCCGGGGCGAATGCCGGCCCCGCCGGCGCTGCGCTCGCCAGCACCCGCCAGGGGCCGATCTCCTCGCCGGACAGGCAGCGGAAGTGATCAATGCGGGGCCAGCCGAAGCACGTCCCCGCCGGGGCCGGGAGGACGGGGGTCACGCTGGTGGCGGGCGTGGCGTCGGTCGCCAGCCCCGCCGGCGCGGGCTCGATGCCCAGCCCGCCCGGACGGAGCAGCGGGTTGCCGCCCGCCGCCCCGTCCGCGGCCGGGCACAGGTCCGGAACCGCCACGGCCAGCAAGCTCGCCACGATCAGCAGGGGCGTCCTCATGAAAGGGTCCTTTCCGCGAAGATGCCGGCGCGCGGCCGCGCCGGGTCACTCGCCCGCCAGCGCCAACGGGTTGGGGGTGTCGTCGTCGGTCCCGGTCTTGCCGTCCGGGCCCGCCGGGCCGTGGACCTGGCTGGCCAGAAAGGCGTTGGCCAGGGCGACCGACTCCAGCTTGGCCCGGACGAAGCGGGCGGCGAAGTTGACGCGGCCGGAGACCTTCTCCGACTCCAGGGCCAGGGCGTTGATGGCCTCGGCCATGACCCCGAGCGCCGCGTCGGCCTTGTGCAGCAACCCGAGGGCCAGGGCCCGGGTCAGGGGGTCGTCGTGCTCGCGGGCCACCCGGTCGACGGCGTCGACGACCTCCTCGTCGAAGGGCACGCCCACCGCCTCGAGCTGACGGGGGAACCGCGCGTCGTTGGACAGGTCCGGCGCCAGCACGACGGTGACCTTCGTACCGGCCGCGGGCCGTTTCTTCTTCGCCGGTGCCGTGGTCGGCGCGGGCTTGGGCTGCACGACCTCCTTGGAGCCCCGCTGGCGCGCGTAGAACGCCCGGGAGCTGGCCAGGTCGTCCTTGCGGTGCGAGACGTCGAAACGCCCCGCCGTCAGGGGGCGTCGGGAGCGATTGGCCAGCAGCTTCTGGATCAGGCTCACCGTCGCCGGCACCCGCGTGTTCGGGGCCACCGTGTACGCCGAGCGCGCCAGCCCCAGCGCCGCGTCCCACCGGCGGGCGCGCGCGGGCTCGGCGGCCAGGTCCATCAGCAGGTCGGCGATCACCGCCGACTTGGCCTCGGCGTCGATGTTCCCGACGGTGAGGGTCTCCAGCATCAGCGCGGTCGCCGCGCCCGCGTACCGCTCCGCGTCCAGCTCTCCGGCGGTCAGGACGACCTTCAACGCCCGCCGGCGGGCCGCGGCGACGTCGGCGGGGCTCACCCGCGACCCGCGGACGGCCTCGGGGCGGGCGGCGTTGACCGCGGCGGCGTCCGGCGCGGCCTTGGCCCACATGTTGCGATCGGCCAGGAGGTCCATCCGACGGACGTGCGCCAGGAACTTCAGCTCCGCCGACGCCTGCGGATCCGCGGCCAGGGCGGCCAGGTCGGCGGCCGCGGCGTCCACCCGCCCCAGCTCGTTCTTCAGCGCCGCCCGCTCCAGGTAGGCCGACTTGCTCCCCGCCGTGCCCAGCGCGATCAGGCGGTCGTACAGCTTCAGACGCGGCTCGCGCGTCGCCGGCGCCCTGGCGAAGCTGCTCACCTTCTTCAGGGCCGACCTCAGGACCGACTCCTTCTCGCCGCCCCCGAGGCCCTCGTCGGCGAGGTAGCGGGCGTCCACGTCGGCGACCAGTGCCTCCAGCACCTTCGCGAAAGTGTCCTGCTGCCGCCGCGAGCTCGTCATCCGATACGCCTGCAGCAGCTGCGCCCCGTACGCCGCGAGGCGCGCGTCCGCCCGAATGTTCTTGTCGTTGAGGTACAGCTTGCCCAGCTCGGCGACGATGGCCGCCCGCGCGTCGTTGGCCAGCCGGCGGGCCTCCGGCGCGTCCAGGTCGGACTTCCCCGCGATCCGCCGCTGCGCCTGGATCGCGCGGGCCCCGGCGTAGGTGTCCGGGTCGGCCTCGTCGCCCGCCTCGACGATCGCGGCCAGCCGGCGGTCGATCTCGCCCTTGTTCCGCTCGGCGGGCTTCTTGTGCAGCTCGGTTCGGACCCAGTTGTAGTCGTCCTGCGGACCGGCCGACGCCGGCGCCGCCACCAACAGCAGCGGCACCAGGGCGGCCAGGACCAGGGATGCCAGTCGAGTCATCGTGCCTACTCCTTCATGGGGGTGCGGCCCATCGGGCGGGCGTCCACGATGGCGCCCTTCTGCTGCTGCGATAGGGACGCGCGGGACCGAACATTACGCCCCGGCGACCGCGGCTCCGTCCGAAGGCGGCGCGCGAGGGGGCAAGCCCGATCGAGGCGGCGCGCGCGGCGGCCGCCGGCGCCGGAGGGGAAGGGGCCCCGACGCCGGACGGCCTGCTCGCGGCCGGCCTTCGCCGGGGTCGGGGGGCCCCGGCGGCCGGCGGCAACGGCGCTGCCCCGGGCCCCCGCCACGCGGGGAGCCGGCGTCCTCGCCGCAGGGCGCCGGGCGGCGGGAGGGCCGGCCCCGCCACGGACGGCCCCGGCCAGGCCGTCGCCCAACACGCCGGCGCGCCTACCGCCGCAGGAACTCCGCCGGCGCGATCCGCGACAGCAGCTCCAGCACGCGGACCAGCAGGTTCACCTCCAGGCGCCCGGCGATGTAGGCGTCGACCGCCTGGGCGTACTCCTCGGACTCGGTGAAGTCCCGGATGACCGTCGGGTCCAGCCCGATGGCCCCGGGCTGATGGGCCATGGCGGGAAAGCGCCGCTTCAACTCCTCCTGCTCCGTGGCCAGCACCGCCGCCGTCTGCCGCACCACCGCCGTCACCATGTCGGCCAGCTCGCGACGCTTCCGCTCCAGCTCCGTGGCGTCTTCGCTCATGGCGTCCCGTTCCCTTCCCGTCCCGCAGACGCTCCGGTCAGCGACTCCAGGACGTAGTCCAGGTATTGCTCCGCGTCGTACCACGCCGCGCGATTCCGGATCACCAGGTCGCGGGCGTATCCCACCAGCGTCCGCGCGCCGCGCAGGCTCCGCCGCCGGCGGGCGAACGACTCCGCCAGGGCGCGCCGGCTGTCGGCCAGGGCCGCCCGCTGCGCGTCGTACAGCGCCTTCCCGCCCAGCACGTCGTCCAGCGCCACGCGCCCCTCGGCGTCCGCCCGGACCTTCATGTCGGCCACGAAGGCCTCGTCCAGCGCCGACGTCTGGTCGTCCACGTGTTGCAGCACCCCCCGCTCGATCTCCTCGTGGGCCTCGTCCACCGCGACCAGGGCGCCGTCGGCGGCGCCGAGCAGCCGCACGACCGCCGCCGGTTCGGCGCAGCCGCCGATCAGCCCCCCGGCCAGCGCCAGCATGAGCGTCGCGCGCTTCATCCGATCTCCTTTCCGCGCCCGCGGCGCACGAGCATAGGGCCCGCCGCCGCAGCGGTTACACCGGGGCCCCGCGGCCGACCTGCCGCAGCGCCGCCCGGTAGTGCCGACGCAGGCGCGTCATGTAGGTCCCGAACTGAGTGGTCGTGAACGGCGTGCAGGGGGCGACCCCCAGACGCGCCGCCAGCAGCGGGAGCTGACGATTGACGCGGCGGACGCCCGCGGCGCGATCGGCCACCCGGTCGGCCAGCAGGGCCTCGATCAACGCCGCCCAGGTCCGCTCGTCGTGGGCCGACGGCGACGCCAGCAGCACCTCCGGCCTCTTCAGCCCCGCCGCGTGCGCCCACAGCAGCAGCCGCTTCAGCCGGACCGCGTTCCCGCGCGTGTACTCCTGCAGCATGAGTTTCGCCGCCCCGATCGCCCGACGGCGCGCCTCCAGCCGGTCAACCTCCTCCTCCGGAGCGGGCGCGCGCCGCTCGGTGCGGGCGTCGCTGGCGGCCTGCTGGGGGTCGAGGTGCTCGGCGGGCGAGCGGGTCTCGTCCACCAGGGCGACCCGGTGCCCGTTCCGGCGGATGCCCGACGCGCAGCGGGCGAGGTACTCGCATCCCAGCAGCCATCGCCCCGCCTGGCGGGCCGGGGCGTCGGCGGTCCGCGGCCCGCCGGCGCCCCGGCCCCGCACCACCGGCACGCACTGCACCAGCCCCAGGTGCCGCAGGTACCGCGCCAGCGGGCTGTACAGCAGGGCCTTGCGCCGGAACCGGCGCCCGCTCTGCCCGGTCAGGACGTAGCGGACGGTGGCCGCCAGGCTGTTCAGACCCGGCGCCCAACCGAAGGCCTGACGCCGGCGCGGGGCCTCCGACGCGTCCACCAGGGCCTCCCACGCCAGCTCCGTCCGCGCCACCGACAGGAGGAAGAAGATCGCCAGCGGCCCCAGGGCCGACAGCCGCAGCGCCTTCCGGCGAGGGTCGCTCGCGGCCAGCCACAGCTCGCTCCGGCGGTCCACCCGCATCGTCGCCGCCATCGGCCGGACCGCCCACGCCACCACCGGGACGAGGTCCAGCACGTATCGCCCCGCCAGGCGCGGCGCCAGACGCCAGCTCGCCGCCACGTACAGCGACGCCAGCGCCGCCCACAGGTCCGTGCTGTCGCGCCGACGGTCGTTCAGCACGAAACCCCGCGGCGCCGGGCACGCCAGCAGCCCGAGCAGATCGACGACCAGCTCCCCGCCGCCGTCGTCGCTCCGCCGGCGGACGGCGCCGTCGATGCCCCGGCGCAGGTGCGACGGCACCTCCGGAAGGACCGCCCGCACGGCGGCGCCGCGCGCGGCGAACGAACGCGACTCCCGCCTCGCGCCCTCTTCTCCGACGACATGGGCTGCGGTCACCAATGCGCCCTTTCCCGAATCGCGGCCGGCGGCCCCGTCGGCCCCGACCGCGCGCGTCGTCACGGTCCTGCGCCACGCCCGCGCGGCGCCGCACGCGCGCACCGACGGCGGGGGCTTCGATCGCTGTTCTGCCTCTAGGAGAATCGTCCCTGACTCTGCCCGAGCCGCGCCGGAACGCACCAAGGCGGCCCTGCCCACACTGCCCCAGTCCGTCGTCTCCTCAACACGCTCATAGGGCGGCCCAACCGACGCCATTACATCGCCCGGCGGCGGCCCACACGCCCGACCCCACGCATCCTAAGCCGACCCGGTGACACCTCTATGTCACTCGGTCGAAGGAAAAATCCCGCGAGTGAGATTTCCCCCGCCCGCCTCACCGGCCCAGCAGCCAGTTCAGCAGGATCGCCGCCAGACTCACCGCCAGGGCCGACCCCGCCCCGATCATCGCCAGCTTCAGCCGGATCGACACGCTCCGTTCCTCCCGCCACCGCTGCTCGACCGACTCGATCCGGTCCGACAGCCGACCCACGTGCTGGTTCCGCTCACGCTGGCACGCCGTGAACGCCCGATCGAGCTGCCGCTGGATCGCCTCGTGCAGCCCCACCGCCAGGCGGTGGCTCTCCTCGGCCAGTCGGCGGTTGTTCCCGGCCTCCTCCCGCACCATGGCCTTGAGCTGCCGCAGCTCGGCCTCCATGCGCGCGAACCGCTCCAGCGGGAACCCGTCCAGTCGCGCCAGCACCTGCGCGAGCTGCTGCTCCAGCGACGCCCCGGGGGAACTCTCTCCCGACGGGCCCGTCGGGCCGTGCGTGGGCATCGTGCGCTCCTTTCGGCCGGACCTGTCGCCCGGGCCGGTCGCGCCGCTGCGGGCACGCAGACGGGTCCCGGCCGCCCAGCCGGTCCGCGCGCCCGGCGGCCGCCCCCACAACGATCGCCGGCGGCCTCAGGGGCCCCCGGAAGACGGCGGCCGGTCGGCGCGCCCGGCGGCGGCCGAGCTCGTGCCGCCCCGGCTGACGCCGTCGGCGAAGCCCTGCGCCACGTTCAGCGTCGAGACGATCCCCGCCACGAAGCCCCCCACCCACTTGATCAGCTCCGTGTCCCGACCCACCAGCGCCAGCACGAACACCGCCAGGATGCCCACCAGCGACACCATCACCTTCTTCGACTTCAGCGCCTCGAGCATGGAAGGTCTCCGCGCCGGCGCGGGCCGTCGGCCCGGTTCCGCCGGCTAGTGGATCCACGGCCGGCGGGTGTCCACCGCCGTGTACACGATCTGCCCGCGCCCGGTCGCGCGGATGCCGATGCGCTGCCCGGCGCGCAGGCGGACGCTGACCACGGCGGCGGCGTTCAGGCGCGCCGGGGCCTCGCCCCGGCCGACCCGCTCGCCGAACCCGCCCGCTTGTCCGCCGGCCTCCTTCGCGCCGTCTCGCTCGCAGCCCATGGACTCACCTCGCTGTCGACCCGCCGGCCGCCCCGTCCCGCGCGCGACGGCGCGGGGGTCGGGCGGCGGCGATCGGCCGGGAACGCCCCGGCCGGCCTTACTGGCCTAGGGGGCCGCGGGGGCCTTCGTTACCGCCGCCCCGGCCGGTCCGACCTGTCGCGCAGCCCCGCGCGCGGCCCTATGCGCCTCAGCGCCGGGCGCGCGCCCCGCCCCGCCGGCGGCGCCCCGCGAGGCCGAGCGTCCATGATCCGTCGCGCCGCCATCCTGTGCCCCGGGCCGTCGCTGACCGCCTTCGACGACCGCGCCGGCCACGACGTCCGCATTGGCGTCAATCGGGCCGCGGAGGCCTACCGCTGCGACTACTGGGTCGCCCTGGACGCTCACACGTTCGGGATGTGCGAGCCGGTCGGCCGGCCGGTGCTCGTCTGCCGGACGGCGACGTACACCAAGATGTGCCGGCGCTGGCCCGCGGCCGGGGAGTTCGAGCACCTCGCGACCAATCGCCTGCCCGGGCCGAGGACACGCTCGAAGCTCCGCTGGCGGGCCTACAGCGCGACCACCGCCCTGGTCCTGGCCGCCCATCTCCGCTCCGGGAGCGTCGACTGCTGGGGCGTGGACTGGGCCGGCCGGGCCGACTTCGACGGCTACACCCACCCCCGCCAGCGCCGCGACGGGCGACGCTGGGATCGCGAGCGCAAGATCTGGACCGCCCTCTGCGACCTCCTCGCCGCCGACGGCGTGACCGTCGCCCGCCCGTCCGCCGACCCGGCCGCGACCCGCCAGCCCGCCTGACCCCCGCGCCCCCGGGCGGTCAAAGGCATGGAAGGCGCCTCCCCGACCCCGGCCCCCGCTGGGCGAGGCGCCGGCCGTCGTAGACGCAGCGGTGGGTGATGCGGGTCCGGGTCGGCCAGGGGTCCGGCCTCCGGGCCGGGCAGACCTGCCGGTCCGCCTCGGGGAAGTACTCCACCGGCCCCGGCGTGGGGTGCTTGGGGTCGCGCAGCCGGCCGTGCATGTCCCACAGGACGGGCCGTGGCTGCCCTCGAAGTAGCTGAACTCGGCCGGGCCTGTCGCGCGGGAATCAATGGGGGTGACGGAGGAAGACAGACCTCGCAGATGCCGCCCACGCAGACTCGTCGATCGCCCCCGGCAGGACGACGTCGGCAGCCCCCCGGCGCAGGGCTCTCAGTCGTAATGCCTGCGTTTGTAGGAGAGGATCCCTTCAAGCCGCAGGTCGAAGGATGCGGGCCGGAGTTTGCAGCCGTCGAGGTGATCGTAGTTCTCGGTCGCGCCGTACGTCCTGTTGCGCCGGTCGAAGTGCTTCTTGATCTCCTTGACGTGCGGCCCCACGTCCTCGCCCCGAGTGATCGCGCCGGCCAGGGCCGCGTAACGCAGCAGATTACGCTCCCAGCCCAGCCACCGCTTGCCCTGGGGCAGCGCGTACGGCTCCTTGGCGATAAAGGCCCGGTGCGACTCGGCGTAGACCACGCCGAAGCGCCGCAGCGACTTCAGGACAGCCGGGTGACAACCCAGCTCCACCCATTGCCGGGCCAGCTCGTCGGCCTCCATGAGCCAGCAGGTGCACGCGAAGAGGTTGTAGCGAATGACGTCGTTGCCCACCGGCAGGTTCTTGCCGAGGCACTCCTCACGCGACGCCTCGTAGAGGCCCACCAGCTTCCCCAGCAATTCGAGCATTCCCCTGTCACGAAGGTAGGCGACGGCCTCGGGCGGGCCCGGGTAGAAACACACCGCAATCTGCAAGTCCTGCACGGCTGCTGAAGTATAGCGGGTAAACCAGGCGGGCTTGCCCAATCGCTTCCACACGTCCACGGCCTTGAGCGAGTCGTCGCGGAATTTCTCAAAAAGGCTTCTGGGGACCATGCGTTCCACGGGTCGATCCTATCATCCTTGTCAGAGCCAGATCATCGCATGAGGAAACCGGCGGAAGCTGATGTCAGTCATCCATTCCGTCCACACACTCGTATCCACTATCCCGAACCTCTCCGTGCCTGCAAGGCCAACCCACATCTCGAGCTTGCCGGCGTCAAGGACGCTCACCGTCCCCAGTGCAGCACCGATGGCCGTCCCGGGGCTGGCCTGCGAACCGACCGGCAGCCCGCACACCCGGCGCCAATCAGGTTCAGCCGCGGCACCAATGGCCCAATCGAGATCTCAGGGGATCAGTCATTCGCCCTACGACCGGCGGTCATTGGGCTCCTTCGTGCGATCACGTCCACGACGAAACGCCCGGCGATCGAGCCAGTCGCCCACCAGCCCCGTCAGCAACGCCCCTCCCACGCAGCCAATCCCGAAGCTTACGAAGGCCAGAACTGACGTCCAGCCAATTCCACGCAGGCCCGGGGACCACGCGACAGGCAGCACCGCAGCCTCCACGCGGAAGCCGCCAGCAAAGCCGCCTGCGGCCATAGTGGCCTCTACGCGCGTCACATGCTCCTCCTCCTGCGGGAGAAAGACGGGTCAGGGGTCTTTGTGGGCCGTTGGCCCCCGCCCTGGCGGCTGTTTGCCGCGATGTCATGGGGATATGCTACGCGGTCGGCGTGACCGGGGCCAGGGCATTCCCCCGGGCCGCGGGCGTCTTCGGGCCGGGGGGCTACTTCCTGAGCTTCTTCAGCTCCTCGATGTCCTGGCGCGCCAGGCCCGCGGCGCGCGTCCCGGGGTGGTCGCGGACCAGGGCCTCGAGGATGGCGCGGGCCTTGTCGTACATGCCGCTGGCGCGATAGGTCCGGGCGAGGTCGAGCTTCCGCCGGGCGGTCTCCTCACCGGAGACCTTCGCCCGCTTGGCCGGGGCCTCCGGCACGGGCGAGCGCTTCCTGCCCACCCGGCAGCGGTCGACCACCACCTCCACCCGCGCCAGCGGGCCCAGCTCCTCCACGCCCACGGCGACCTGGTAGGACTCCTGCAGGGACCGGCGGAGCAGGCGGACCTCCGCCACGCGCCCCTCCAGCCCCACCGACGCGCCCTTGGGCACCTCGGCCAGCAGGTCCCCGCACCGCCGGTCCACCCACGCCAGCACACGCAGGATGTCGTACGTCCCCGACGCCCCCGTCACCCGGAACGGGAACGCGCACGCCTGCATCTTCCGCGTCAGCGCCGCGATCCGCTCGTTGAGCTCCTTGATCCTCTCGGGGTCGCCCGGCACGGGCCGGCGGTAGACGAACTCGCCCACCTGCTCCTCGCGGGTGCGGGTGCGCTCCTCGCGGAGGTCGTCGCGCGCGGCCTTGAGCTCGTCGCGGTAGGTCGCCAGGGCCTCCGGCGCCCGGTCCTCATCCTCGGCGGCCTCGACCAGGGTCATGTTCCCGGCCACCCGCCGGCCGATCAGACGCTCCTGGCGGACCCACTTCTCCCAGGCCGAGAACGCCCGGCTGCGCTGGAGCTTGGTCAGCGACTCCTCCGCCAGCTTCAGCTCGGTGATCTTCTTGGCCAGCATCTTGCACAGGTCGGCGGGGGAGAAGCCGCCCCCGCCCGATCGCCGCGCCGGCCGGCGGGCGCCGGCGGCGGCGTCGCGCCACCCGGCCATGTTCAGCGCCCGACCCACCGCCGCGAGGTCCGCCGCGATGCCCTTGGCCAGCCCGCAGTCGATCGACTCCCGCGCCGTCAGCGTCAGCACCCGCCCATACGCCTTGATCTGCTTGCCCTTCCCCTCCTTGTTGAAGACGACCCGCCCGTCCTCCTTCCGCATGGACAGCTCCATGGCGCTGTCGGCCATGGCCTCGGCCAGCAGGCTGGAGTGGCCCCCGAACTGGGCCGCCTTCCGGCACAGGGCCCGCCACGTGGACTGGAACTTCTCCCCCGTGGTCCGCACCCGACCCAGGGGCGACCCGCTGCCGTCCACCGCGTAGGTCGTCGCCGCCCCCAGCGTGGCCGTCTCCATCACGTAGATCTCCCCGCAGCAGAGGGTGATCGGCGCGCCGGCCGAGAGGGCCTTGCGGACCAGCGCCACCAGCCGCAGCCCGCGGGCGCCGATCAGCAGGTCCACGATCTGCTCGGCGTCGGCCACCGACCCGCCCGGGGTGTGCACCTCCAGGACCACCACCGTCGG
>Ga0180432_10009521_pt1 | contig 11836 bp, 8 predicted proteins | sample SS_ome_10_FD_132414 | JGI IMG/M metagenome (GOLD analysis project Ga0180432, IMG submission 132414) | Hypersaline lake sediment archaeal communities from the Salton Sea, California, USA - SS_1_MS_2 metaG | ecosystem: Environmental > Aquatic > Non-marine Saline and Alkaline > Hypersaline >... | reverse complement strand
TCTCCATGGGCAGCTCGACGTTGGGCATGGCGACGTAGCCGTCGGCGTCGGCCTCGGGGTGCCCGGGCTCGAGCACGCGTTTGAAGGCCGTCTTCATGTCCGGGGCGATCTCCAGGACCTCCACGGCCCCGGGCACCTCCGTCGAGGGCGACAGCAGGACGTTGCGGCGGCGGTAGGGCCCCCCGTCGGCCGTCTTGGACGTAAAGGCGTTGGCGACGTTGCCGGCGATGACGTTCAGGCGCACCGACTGGGCGCGAAGGCCGGAGACCGCGATGTCGGCCGGGCTGCGGAAGTTCACGGCGCTCATGGCTGCGCTCCGTTCGATCAGGGCTGTCCGACGGCGAGTTCCGCCTGGCGGTAGACCCGCGCCAGCAGCCGGAGGTAGACCTTGTATCGCGAGGCGTTCTTGACCAGCTCGCCGATCTCCATCTCCATGTCCACGTCGTTGCCGTTGCCCCGGACGGGGGTGTCGTGGGGATGGACGATCTGCGGGACGACCGCGTCGAGGTCGACGCGCCCGCCGCGGTCGAGGGCCTCGGTCAGCAGGTCCTCGAACTGGACGGCTTGGCGGCGGTACCCGGGGGTGTTGCTGTTGGCGATGTTGCCGGCGATGACCGCCTGCCGCATGCCCGCGGCCCGGAGGCCCGCCTGCAGGACGTCGACTAGGCCGTTTCCCGTACCCATTGTCCTTTCTCCGTCAGGTGTCCGTCGCGCCGGTAGCGGCGGAGCTTCTCGCGCAGGGTGCGATCGCTGATACCGAGCAGCTCGGCGGCCTTGGCGTAGTGGCTGTCGGTCCGCCGGAGGGCCTCGAGGACCGCCTGGCGCTCCAGCTCCTGGAGCCGGAGCGTGCCGCCGCCGGGCCGCCGGCGTGGCATCATCAGGCGCTCGGGCACGTCGGGCAGGTCGTCCAGGCCCAGCACGGGCCCGTCCCCGAACAGCAGGGCCGCCCGCACCACGTTCCGGAGCTGGCGGACGTTCCCGGGCCAGTCGTAGCCCGAGAAACGCCGCAGCATCTCCGGGGCCAGCGTCTCGATCCGCCGGGGACTCTCGCGCGCGAACTGGTTGACGAAGTGCCAGATCAGCACCGGCAGGTCCTCCAGACGGTCGCGCAGGGCGGGGACCTCCAGGTGGAGCCCGTTGAGCCGGTAGTAGAGGTCGGCGCGGAAGCCGCCCCGCTCGACCTCGGCGGCGAGGTCGCGATTGGTCGTGGTGACGATGCGGACGTTGACGCGGATGGGCTCGCTGCCGCCGACGCGCTCGAAGTCCTGCGTCTCGAGCACCCGCAGCAGCTCCGCCTGCAGCCGGGGGCCCGTCTCGGAGATCTCGTCCAGCAGCAGGGTGCCCCCGTGGGCCAGCTCGAATCGCCCCTTCCGCTCGATGTGAGCGCCGGTGAAGGCGCCCTTCTCGTGCCCGAACAGCTCGCTCTCCAGCAGCGACTCGCTGAGCCCGGCGCAGTTGACCCGGACGTAGGGCCCGCGGGAGCGGTTGGACTCGTGGTGGATGAGGTAGGCGATCAGCTCCTTGCCCGTGCCGCTGGGGCCGCTGATGAGCACGGGCACCGAGGTCGGCGCGACCTTGCGCGCCATGGCGGTCAATCTCAGGAGGCGCGGGCTCTCCCCGGCCATCTGGTAGAGCACGCGCGCGCCGCGCCGGGCCGCGGCCGCCATGGGCACGGGGTGGTTGGGCAGCAGTCCGGCCAGCAGGGCGTCCACGTGCTCGACGACGAGGGGCTTGACCAGCACGTCGTCGCAGCCGGTGCGGACGGCGGCCACGGCCGCTTCCACCCCGTCCGGGCCGCTCAGGACGATCACCGGCATCTCCGGGCTGTCGGCCTTGGCCGCCTCCAGCAGCCCGCACAGACGCTGCGGCGCCACCGCCTCCACGTCCACCGCCAGCAGCCCCCAGTCGCCCGAGCGGGCCTTCTCCCCCGCCGCGCCCGCCTCGCGGACCACCGTCCCGTGGATGCCCCGGGCGGCCAGGGCCTGCAGCAGCGGGCGGACGGCGTCGGAGTCGTCGCTCACGATCAGAACGTTCTGTTGGGCCGGCTCGGTCATGCGGTCTCCGCGCGGGCTCACGGGCCGCGGGTCCCACCCGCGGTCGCCTCGACCAGCTCCCTCGGCTTGTTCACCTCGTACCATTCGGTCAGGTGGTGCTGGACCTCGGCCAGCGGGGCCCAGGTCGACTCGGGGTACTCCGCCAGCAGCCGCTTGTAGATCTGCCTGCTGCCCGGGGGGTCATAGGCCCGTCGGCAGTTGGCCATCTGGTACAGCAGCCAGGCGCGGCCCTCCGGGCGCCGGTGGGTCTCCTCGAAGGCGGCCTCGTAGAACCGGAAGGCCTGCTCGGGCTTGCCGGCCAGGAAGAGGGCGTCGGCCAGCGCCGAGGGGCGTGAGACGTCCTTGGGCGGCATGGCGGCGATGCGTTTGAGCAGGTGGGGGGTGAGGGGGCCGTCAAGGCGGGCGTGCCCGGCGTGTGCGGCGGGGGCCGACGTCGGGGCCGGGGCCGTCGCCGCCGGCTTCGGCGCCAGCTCCGGGGGGCCCTGACCCGTCCGTCTCAGGCGCAGCGCCCGCAGCCGCCGGATCGTGCGCTGCAGGTCGTCGTCGGGCGGGGCCGACGGCGGGCTGAGCGAGGCGCTGCGGAGCTCGCGCAGCGCCCTGCGGACGTCGGCGGCCGGGCGGGTGCGGGCCCGCTCCGGCGCATCCTCCGCCAGCAGCGACGCGCCGCCCCAGCCGGCCAGAAGACCCAGCAGCATCCACCCGCGGGCCGTGCCGCTCATTCCGTCCTCCCTCCTTCCGCTCGCGGCATGACCCCCGCGAACGCCAGGGCAGCCCGATCGTAATCCTTCCGCTGCACGTGCGCCCGTCCCAGGATGTCGAGGATACGCTGGCGGGCCTCGGCTCCGGCGGAGGGGTAGATCTCGCGGCAGATGGAGATGGCCTGGGGCGCCCGGCCGTCGGCCAGGCAGACCTCCGCCAGGTCGCAGGCGGCCTCGATCGCCTTGGCACCGGCGGCCATCTTCGGCAGCAGCTCCCCCAGCAACGCCCGGGCCGACGCCAGGTCGTCCTCGTCCATGTGACAGGCGACCATCTCCAGCCCGATCGAGATCATCGTCGATTCCTCGCGGATCGAGGGCAGCTCGCGGCGCAGCAGGACCAGCGCCTTGTCGGCCAGCCCCATCGACCGGTACACCCGCGCCGTGGTCAGCAGGTATTCCGCCCGCTGGGCCGCGGTCATCGCCGGCGGGTCGATCTGGTTCAGCGCCCCCAGCGCCCGAACGAAGCGCCGGCGGTCCCGGTGGATCAGCGCCAGGCGCAGCATGCCCCTCGTCCGCTGCCTGGGCGTGGGCTTCGCCGTGAGGGCGCAGCTCAGGGCCTTGGTGGCCGCCGGGAGCCTGCCCAGTGCGGCCAGGGAGCGGCCGAGCATGAGGTACGCCTCGGCCGCCTCCGGGCCGGGGGCCAGTTCCGGGAGGCGGAAGTAGCGCTCCAGCCACCGGCAGGCCTCCTTCGGGTCGCCCATCCGGCTGAAGGCCTCCGCCGCTCCCAGGCAGCCCTGCTTCCGCGAGAGGAGAGACAGGTCCAGGTAGTACAGCTTGCGGAAGACCGAGATGGCCTCCTCCAGCAGCCCGGCGTTGAGGCTGGCCTGGCCCAGGTACAGGTAGACCTCGTCCAGCGACTCGCAGTTGGGGTACAGGTTCAGCAGCTCCATCAGGTCGGAGCGGGCGCCGACGTAGTCCCGCAGGCGAATCCGAAGCCGCGCGCCACGCAGCAGGGCCAGCCCGGCGACGGACGACTTGGGGAAGCGGGTGGCGATGAGCTGGTATTCCTTCATCGCCTCCAGCGTCTCTCCCGCGCAGCCGTGCAATGCCGCCAGGGCGTAATGCCCCAGCGGCCGACGCGCATCGTTGGGGTTCCGCAGGAAGAACCGCCGCCAGGCGGAGATGGCCTCGTCGTGGAGCAGGTCGCGCTGCTCGGCGAGGGTGGGGCAGGCGCGGGGATCGTGCAGGATCACCTCCTCGCCGGTAAAGCGGGCGACGAGCCCGGCCATGCCGGCGGCGATCTCGCAGATGCGCTGGGGGCCGGCGGCCCGGAAGGCGGCGGTGATGGTGCGCTGGCGGGCCCGCGGGGCGACGGCGGCCCAGCGGACGCCCATCCCGGTCTCGACGCCGAGGCGCTGGAGCAGCTCGTCCAGCGGGGCCTGATTGCAGGCGACGGCGTAGCGCTGCACAAGCCCGCCGGCGGCGACCCGCGAGACGCGCGCCCCCAGCAGGGCCTCCTCCGGCGCGCCCCGCCCGTCCTCCAGCAGCCGCCGGAGGGGCTTCTCCTCGGCCCCGGAGAAGATGTCCGTCTCCGTCCACCGCTCATCCAGCGGCACCTTCAGCGGGCGCTCGTGGAAGCCCAGCACCTTCGCCGTCATCGCCCGCGTGATGACGTAGTCGCAGTCACGCCGCAGGGGAACGGCGACCTGCATGCTCTCCAGGGCCGCCATGGCCCGGTACGCCCGCACTCGCGCCGGGAGATAGTCGCCCGCGAGGAAGTCCAGCACCGCCAGGTCGTAGTTGGCGGCGGCCCGCACGACGGGGGCGTCGCTGGCGGCGACCTGCCCCAGCAGCGTGCGGGCCTCCTCCAGCCGGCCCGATCGGGCCAGGCAGTGCCCCACGCGGAAGCGGAAGAAGTCGCGGACCGCCGTGTTGCCCGGGGTGGCGGCGGCCAGCTCCACCAGCCGGCGATAGCGGCGCTCGGCGAGGGCGAAGTGGCCGGCGTCGTAGGCGGCCTGGGCGAGCTTCCATGAGACGGGCTCGGATCGCGGCTGGGCGGCGGGGCGGGTCTGCGCCGGCTGGGGGCGAGGGGCGACGGCGGCGGGCGCGGGCGCGGGCGGCCAGGCCGCACCCGACGGAGCGCCGTCCCCCTGACGCCACAGGAACAGCCCCAGCATCCCCGCCGTCAGCAGCAGCATCAGCAGGGCGTTCAGCGTCAGCAGCACCGCCGGGCTCACTCGCATGCGGCCGTTCCCGCCCCGCGCCGCCGCGGGCGTCTCGCCGACGGGCGATGGGGCGCCGGCCTCCGTGCCTAGCTCGTCCGCAACCGACATTGGTCTCGCGCCGGGCCGCCGGTCGGTGACCGCGCCCGGGCGGGCGCATCCGGCGCGCTGCCCGAGCGCAATTCGAGACCGAAACGGCCAGTCTTGGCGGAGACCCCTGCAAGTCCCGTGCCACGGGCACCCAGGGTCGCGAGGCGGGCGAAACGGGCGTCGTTTCGGGCCTCCGGGCCTGCGGGGCGGCCCGGCGGCCGGCGGCGCGCCAGGATTTCAGGCGCGCCCTGTCAGGATTCCCTGCGCGCCGTCACGAGCGGGCGGAGCTGCCGGCGGGCTCTTTCGGGCTCGACGGGCGGTCCGGCGGGCGGATGTCGTAGCGCTTCAGCTTCGCGTGCAGCGTCGCCCGCGTGATCCCCAGCAGCGCCGCCGCACGCGTCCGCTGCCAGCCCGTCTCCTTCAGGGCACGCAGGATGAACTCGCGTTCGGCGGCCTCGAGCGAGAAGTCGCCCCGGTCGCGACGCTCCTCGCCGGTGCCGGGGGCGCCATCCGGCTCGATGGAGATGCTCGACGGCTCAAGACGCTCGCCCTGCTCGACGATCATCGCCCGGTCGATCACGTTGCGCAGCTCGCGGACGTTGCCGGGCCAGTCGTGGGCCATGAGGGCGTCGCGGGCCTCGTCGGAGAGGCCCTTGCAGCGGCGGTGGACGACGGCGGCGGACGTCCGGATGAAGTGCTCGGCCAGCAGGCAGATGTCGTCGCGCCGGTCGGGGTCGCGCAGCGGCGGCAGGGCGATGGGGAAGATCGCCAGCCGGTAGTACAGGTCCTTGCGGAACCGCCCCTCGGCGACCTCCCGCGACAGGTCCCGATTGCTGCTGGCGATGATGGTGCTCCGCGTGGCGATGTCGCGCGTGCCCCCGACGCGCCGGAACGTCTTCTCCTGCAGGACGCGCAGCAGCTTGGCCTGCAGCTCCGAGGGCATCTCGCTGATCTCGTCCAGGAAGATGGTGCCGTCCTCGGCGGCCTGGAACAGCCCGACCTTGTCGCGGTCGGCGCCGGTGAAGGCGCCCTTCACGTGCCCGAACAGCTCGCTCTCCAGCAGGTTCGCGGTCAGGGCGGCGCAGTTGACGGCGACGAAGGGGCCCGCCGGCGACGCGCCCCGCGCCCGCGCCCGGAGACCGTGCACCGCGCGCGCCGCCAGCTCCTTGCCCGTGCCCGTCTCCCCCAGCACCAGCACCGGGTTGCAGTTGCTCCCGGCGACGAGGTGGAGGGTCTCCAGGGCGCGTTCCATGGCCCGGCTGCGGCCGACCATGCGGACGTCGGGCGGGCAGCGGGGGCTGAAGAACCGCGCCTCGTCCTCGCCGGCCGGCACCCCGCCCGCCGCCGCACGAAGTCGGTCCGCCCGCTCGCCCGACAGCGGGAGCTGGACGTAATCGCGCGCCCCCTCGCGGACGAAGGCCACGGCCGATTCGATGCTCGGGGACGTCGTCAGCACCACGGGAGGGACCTCGGGGATGGCGCTGCGGACGGCCCGGAGGGTCTCCAGGATCTTCTCGGGCGGGCCGGCCTCGAGCAGGACGATCAGCTCCGGGCAGGTGCGCCGGCACTGCTCCGCCGCCGCCCCCGCATCGCCGGCGCGGATGACCTCCCGGGCGACGCGGGCCAGCGCGGCCTGGGGGTCGGGGGCCGAATCGGACGCCGGGGCCGGAGCGATCGCGATCACCGTCCCCAGCAGCTCGTCGCGGGCGTCCGTCACGGTCGGACCTCCTCCGGCCGGCGCCGGTCGAGCGGGGGCGAGGCGGGTGTGAGGCCGATACGGGGCCGAGCGATCCGAGGAGGTGCGGTGGCGGTGGCGCGCGCCATACGACAATCGCATCGCCGCGGGCCGTCGCCCGCCGCCAGGCTGTGCGTCCGTGCCGTCAGCATTGCTCGGAATCCGTTTCCGAGGGGTCGGTCGCAACGTTCCGGTCGTCTTGATAGGCGATCGGGCGCGCGGGTTCAAGGAGTTTGTCGGAGAATTCCAATCTTCGCGTCCGGGACAAGTATCGCATGCACACGCATGAGGGGCGACGGGGGACGCCCGGCGGCCCCGGGCCGGGGCGGAGGCGGAAGATTCTTCCGGTCGACCGGAAGTTTCTTCCGGTCCGGGCCTCCGAAGCTCGGCTGCGGACAGGGGCGAGCCCGCCGCGACCTGTAGCCATTACTCCTTGTGCCAGCGAGTGTTGCGCCGCGCGGCGCCCCGAATGGACGCCTGTGGCACGCCGGTTGCCCAGTCAGCCGACGCGACAGATGACGACCACGATCTCAACGCGCCCCGCGTCGGCCGGCGCAGTCCAGCGACCGGCGGGCGGACCGTCCGGCGGAAGCAAGGCGTCCGCGACGGCCGGTCGGCATCCGGAGGCGAAGGCCGCGCCCGGCGCCGAGGGCGCCCGAACCGCCCCCGAAGCCGGTAAGGCCGCTCGCCCCGTCGAGGCGCAGGTGCGGACGGAGCCGCCGCGGGCTCGGCGGGCCGGCCAGGCCGGCGCGAACGTCAGCAAGCGAAGCTCGGGCGTGCGGGGAGGCGCGGGGGTATCGCAGTTGGGCGTGGACTTCTCGGCCCTGATCGCCGCGGCCCTGTCGGCGACGGAGACGCCCGGCGGGGCGTCGTCGTCGGCGGCGAAGCCGTCTGCGGCCCCCCGGCCCGGCGCGGGCGGGCAGGGCGTGGCGTCGGCGGCCGTCACGATCGACGGCAAGAGCCAGGGCAAGGCCGTTGCGGCGGCCGCGGCCGAATCGGCCCCCGGCCCGGCGGGGCCGGCGGCAGGCGGAGCCGGCGTTGCGGCGGCGCGGGCGGCGAACCCCCAGCCTCCGGCGACGGCCGAGGCACAACAGGTCCCTCAGGCGGACGCCGACGCCACGCCCAAGACCGCGACCAAGGGCAAGACCATCGCCATACCGGCGGAGGTCCTTCGGGAAGCGGGTCGGCCGGCCGGCGAGGCGCAGGCCCCGACGCCGGCGGGGCGGGCCGCCGCGGCCGCCGCCGGGACGAAGGCGGCCGGGGCAAAGCCGCCTCACGCACAAGTGACCGCCGACGATGCAGGCCCGGCCCGGGCGGGCCGACCGTCCGCCCCGGCGGGGCCGGAAGCGGGCGTGAAGTCGCCGACCTCGCCGCCGGACGCCGTCGGCCGGACGCCGACCCCGCCGGATGGACGTCCGAGGCCGAACGTCATCGCCCCGCCCCAGGCCGCTGCGGCCGAGAGGCCGACGGGCGCTTCGAGGGTGCGGTTTTCCGCGTCGCGCGAGGTCCCTCCGACGGGCGAAGCGCAGCCGACGGCCTCGAGTCGCCCGAAGCTCTCGCCGGCGGCGCGCCAGGCGCTGGGCGAGGCGTTGGGCCCGAAGGCCCCCGCCGCCCAGCGCGCTTCCGCCGGGCAGGCCGGCGCCGCGGCCCGGACGGGCTTCGACGCGGCGGTGCAGCAGGTTGCCGCAGGCGGGGCGAACGGCGCCGACGCCGCGGCCCCGGGCGTCGGGCCGACGGCCTCGTCGCCTCAGACACCCGGCGGGGTCACGGGCCCCGGCTCGGCCGGCGCGGCCCAGCCCGCCGACGAGGCCGTCACCGACCAGATCGCCGCTCAGCTTCGATCCGCCCTCGGGCGGGGCCGGCGCGAGGTGGTCATCCGCCTGAATCCGCCCGAGCTGGGCACCGTCAGGCTTCGCCTGCAGACCGACGGCAACGCCCTGAGGGGCGAGCTGAAGGTCGCCCACCCGGAGACGCTGGACCAGATCCGCCTGGAGGCCCCCGGGCTGTTCCGGCAGTTGGCCGACGGGGGGCTCCAGGTCCGCCGGCTGGACATCTCGCTGGACGAGCAGGGCGTGCCCGAGCAGCAGCAGCAACAGCAGCAGTGGTCGGACGGGGCGGGACGGGAGCCTTCGCGTCAGGATGCGGACGGCCCGCCCGACCGCCCGCGGGCAGGCGACCTCCCGCTCGGGGCGCCGACCCCGACGCCGTCGCGGCCCACCCACGCCGCCGCCGCGTGGACCGGCGAGGGCTCCGTCAACCTCTGGGTCTAGGAGACGCCCATGAGCACCGTGCCGATTTCCGCCACCGACTCTGGACAGATGCGGCTGGACTACCTGAACCTGCTGATCACGCAGCTTCGGAACCAGAACCCGCTGGAGCCGCTGGACAACAACGAGATGGCCTCCCAGCTCACCATGCTGGGTCAGTTGGAGCAGCTCGAGAACCTCAACGGGAACTTCGCCAAGGTCATGACCGCCACGCAGCTCAGCCAGGCCGCCGGCCTGGTCGGCAAGGAGATCTCCTTCTACGACGGCGAGGCGCAGGCGGCGGTCTCCGGGCGCGTGGACCGGGTGGAGGTCGTCGACGGCGAGGTGTGCCTGATGGTGGGCGAGGCGGCGGTGGGCTTCGAGAACATCCTGTCGGTCAGGGACTGATCGGCCCTTGAAGGCAAAGGAAAGACCATGAACAACGCACTCCTGGCGGGCGTTTCGGGACTGTCGGCGCACCAGCGGATGCTGGACGTGGCCGGCAACAACCTCTCCAACGTCAACACGGGCGGCTTCAAGGCCAGCCGCGTCACCTTCGCCGAGCTGCTCAGCCAGACCATGCGTCAGGCCTCGCAGCCCTCGGCCACCAGCGGCGGCACGAACCCCATGCAGATCGGCAGCGGCGTGCTGGTCTCCAGCGTGGACCGGAACATGTCGCAGGGCAGCCTGCTGAACACCGGTCAGCCGCTGGACATGTCCCTGGAGGGCGCGGGCTACTTCGTCGTCAACGACGGGCAACGCGACCTGTACACCCGGGTGGGCGCCTTCGCCGTCGACGCCCAGTACTACCTGGTCGACCCGGGCACGGGCCACCGGGTGCAGCGGATGGGCTCCGAGGGCGTCGCCGAGGGCTTCCAGGACGCCGCCAGCAACGATATCCGCATCCCCTACGACGTGGCCCTTCCGGCCAATGCCACGGCCAACCTGACCTACACGGGCAACCTCAGCGCCGACGAGCAGGCCCCGACGACCAACCTGCTGACCTCGGCGATCCAGTACACGGCCAGCGGGGCCGTCGCCTCGGAGGACACGCTCCTCGACGCCCTCGACCAGGGCGGCAGCACGCTGGTGGACGGGGACATCATCTCCATCAGCGGCGTGAAGCGGGACGGCACCGACGTGGGGGCGACGGACTTCGAGATCTTCGACGGCGGCGTCTCCAAGACCGTCAGCGACCTGCTGGACGCCATCGAGGCCCTCTTCCCCGACTCCACCGCCTCCATCAGCAACGGGGAGATCCGCATCGTCGACAACGCCACCGGGTACAGCGAGACCGACGTCAACCTGGAGATGAAGGCCGGCTCCACCGGCGCCCTGACCCTGCCGGACTATTTCAAGGTCCTCACCGCCGGCGGGGTGAGCGTGAAGAACACCAACGTGGAGATCTTCGACTCCCAGGGCATCAGCCACACCCTGTCGGCGGCGTTCGTCCGCACGGACGCGGCCAACCAGTGGGACCTCGTGCTGACCAGCATCACCGGGGACGTGACGCTGCACGACCGTCGGGTCAAGGGCATCACCTTCCTGACCGACGGCAGCTACGGGGGCATCACGGGGGCGGACGCGTCCAGCTTCCAGTTGGAGTTCGCCCACGACCCGGGCAACGTCCGCACGATCGACATGGACTTCGGGACGGTCGGCGAGTTCGACGGGCTCAGCCAGTTCGGCGGGGCCTCCACCGTCGCCCCCAGCGGCCAGGACGGGTACCCCTCCGGGTGGCTGAGCAGCCTGTCGGTGACCCGCGAGGGCCTGCTGGTGGGCGTGTTCACCAACGGGGTCCGGCGCAACGTCGCGGCCATCAAGCTGGCCACCTTCCAGAACCCCGCCGGGCTGGAGAGCATCGGCAACAACTACTTCACCATCTCGGCCAACTCCGGCGACCCGGTCGCCACCCGGGCCCTCGCCGGGGGCGCCGGGGCCATCCGCGGGGGCTCGCTGGAGAAGTCCAACGTCGAGGTGGCCGCCGAGTTCGTCAACATGATCCAGGCCCAGAACGGGTTCCAGGCCAACGCCCGGACGATCCGTGTGGCCAACGAGATGCTGCGCGAGCTGACCAACCTGATCCGGTAAGCCCATGGTCCCGCCGACGCCCACATGCCGGCCGCTCGAGCCGCTGCTGCAGCACATGAACCCCATCGAGCGATGGGACGCCGCCCGCGAGCCGTTCATGAACTTCGGCGACGCCACGACGTGGCTGGTGATCGGCCTGGCGGCGCTGGGTCTGGCCGTGGCGGGGACGGCCGGGTGGCTGATCGTCAGCCACGTCCGTCACCGCCGGCACTGGCGGGACTTCCACGAGCGGGCCGAGTCCGCCGGCGCGACGACGCGCGAGCGGCGGCTGCTGGCCGCCGTCGCCCGGGCGGCGGGGCTGAAGGCCCCCAACGGGCTGTTCGGGGCGCCGGAAGTCTTCGATCGCGGGGTGAGCGCGCTGCTGCAGAGCGACCGGCTGGCGGCGATGCCGGAGCCGCTGCAGCGGGAGACGGCGACGCTGCTGGCCCGCCTGCGCGAGAAGCTGGGCTTCGGCTCCCACGCCGCTCGCCCCCACCACTCGGCCGTGACGGTGGGCACACTTCCCGCCGGACGCACCGTGTCGATCTTCCGCGAGAAGGCCGGGGACTACTTCGACGCCGTCGTCCACGCCTCCGGGGCCGACAAGACGCTCACCCTCCGCCCGGAGACGCCCGTCCGCTGCGAGCCCGGGGAGGTCTGGCAGGTCCGCCACACCGAGGAGGGGATGCTGTGGGAGTTCAGCGGGTCGGTCCAGAAGCAG
>Ga0180432_10009519_pt1 | contig 11838 bp, 9 predicted proteins | sample SS_ome_10_FD_132414 | JGI IMG/M metagenome (GOLD analysis project Ga0180432, IMG submission 132414) | Hypersaline lake sediment archaeal communities from the Salton Sea, California, USA - SS_1_MS_2 metaG | ecosystem: Environmental > Aquatic > Non-marine Saline and Alkaline > Hypersaline >... | reverse complement strand
GTTGCTGGAACGCCAAAAAGCCCGCGAGGGGCACGGCTTCCAGCCGACGACGACTCCTGTCACGCCTGTGGCGGCCGTTGAGCCGCCACCGAAACCAGAACCGGAAGAGGTGTCAGAAGCGTCTTGCAAACAAACAGTCCTCGAATCACTCTCGCCGGACGTGTCCTTGTCACCGCCGACGCCTATCACACCCGTGGTGGCCGGTGAACCGCCATCGAAACCAGAATCGGAAGAGGTGCCAGAAGTGTTCTTCAAAGAAGAGGTCGCCGAGGTGCACTTGCCGGACGTGTCTTTGCCACCGCCGGCCCCTGCGCCCACCGGGCAGATGGGCCGAACGCTGTTTCGGTTAGCGGTTGCTTTACTGCTTTTGGTTGTGCTGGTCAACGTGCCTATCAAACGCCATAACGTCAGCCTGGCCCGTGTCCTGCCCGATAGCACGGCGCTCGTCATCCGCGACGGTTTGCTTCTAAAAGGCCAGGACGCCGACGAAATTTACGTGATGCAAGATGAAAAGCTTCGCTGGATCATCAGTCTGGAAGCCTTTGAGCACTATGGCTATCGCTGGCAAGATGTTCATGTCGTTGAACAGAGTTTCCTGGAAAAATTTGAGAAGGGTTGGTCGGTGCATGTGTTGCTCAAGTGTGCCGGCCCGCACATCTATGCCCTGGAGAACGGCCAGAAACGATGGATCAAAGACATTCCTACTTTTAAATCCAGGGGGTACGTCTGGGATGACGTCAAGTTTGTCTCCTGCCAGTACTTGCGCAGCCTGCCAGACGGCCCGCCCATTCCCGAGGATGCGGGCCCACCGCCACAGCCATGAATGTTTCTGCTATCTGCCTCAACAACCTACACCGTCGCTACGAGATGGGCGATGCTTATGTAGATGCCCTGCGTGGCGTGAGTTTGACCGTCGCCCGGGGCGAATTCGTCGCCCTGGTGGGGCCGTCGGGCTCTGGCAAATCGACTGTGCTTAACCTGGTCGGCGGTCTCGACCGGCCTACTGAGGGCCAAATCTGGGTGGACGGCGTAGAGCTGACTGGCCAAGACGAGCGTGGGCTGACGGCTCACCGCCGCCACCGGGTCGGGTTTGTCTTTCAGAGCTTTAACCTGCTGCCTCGTCTGACGGCGTTGGAGAACGTGGCGCTGCCTCTCATGTTCAGCGACGTACAGGAACAGCAGCGGCTGGCCCGGGCGCAGGTGCTGCTGGAACAGGTGGGGCTGGGCGACCGGCTGAACCATCTTCCCACCCAACTCAGCGGCGGCGAGCAGCAGCGCGTAGCCATCGCCAGGGCGTTGGTAGCCGAGCCAGGTCTCCTCCTGGCCGACGAGCCTACCGGCAACTTGGACACAGCCACCGGTGGTGAGATCATGGCTGTCCTTAAAGTGTTGAACACCGGACGGGACCTGACGTTGCTGGTCGTGACCCACGACCCCGAGGTGGCTGCCTTTGCCGACCGGATCGTCCGCCTACGGGATGGACAGGTGCTGGAGGAAGGCACATGACGTTCCGCGATCTGATCAAAACTTCTTTTGGCAACCTGGGACGGCACAAGGTGCGCACGGTCCTCAGTTCGGTGGGCGTGACGGTAGGCATTATCACCATCGTGGCCATGGTCTCGCTGGGCATTGGTGTCCGTCATGAGATGCTGGGTAGCTTTGAGGCCCTTGGGTTGGAAACCCTGCGCGTCTATCCAGTGACCGAGGAACGCACGGCCTTTGACCTCTTTGGCGAGCCGCCGCGCAAAGTGCTGTTGACCGATGAGTTGGTGGACGAGCTGCGTGCGCGTGACGATGTTCTGAAAGTGCAGCCCAATCTGAACCTGCCCTCCACCATGAAAGTCGGCCTGGAGATGGATGGCCAGATGGTCATTGTGCGGCCCTGGCAGTTGCAAAGTGGGCCTGATGAGCCATTTGTTCCCGAGACCGAGTTCGTGACAGGGGAGGAACCGTCACTCGACACAGCTGTTATCGCCGTCAACACCTACACTTTGAAAGAGCTGGACATTCCCCAAGCGGATTATCCGGCCTTGATCGGTCAGGAGGTCACCATTGTCCTCGGTGCGCCGCGTGGTGACAGCTTTCGCCTACCGATCAAGTTGGCCGGTATTTTTGACACCCACTATGGCCCCAACGACCGGGCCGTTGTAGTGTTGGGCCTGCCTGTACGCCTGGAGATGCTGAGCTGGTGGCACAACAGCAGCGATTACCTGGCCCGCCGGGGCTACGATTCGCTCCTCATCCGCACCACGTCCCTCAACGACGCCACCCAGATCCTTGACTTGTTGGAGGCGCGCGAGTTCCGCGTCCAGTCGGTGAAAATGATGCTGGACATGGTGAATCGGGGCATGATTGTGATGGAGACGATGCTGGCTTCGGTCGGTGGGCTGGCACTGTTCGTGGCCAGCATCGGCATCGCCAACACCATGGTCATGGCTGTGTACGAACGCACTCGCGAGATCGGTGTCCTCAAGGCGGTTGGCGCCTCACCGGCCGACATCCGTATGCTTTTTGTCGTCGAGTCGGCCCTGATTGGGTTGGTAGGCGGCGTCGTGGGCACGGTCGTCGGCTGGCTGCTGGGCAAGGGCCTGGATCGCCTCATTCTGGCTATCATGGAGTGGCAAGATATCCAGGTGCAGGCCACTTTCTTTGTCGTCACCGGTGGGCTGGTGGCGGCGGCGTTGGGCTTTGCCACGCTGGTGGGCCTGTTGGCCGGCCTCTATCCTGCTGCCCGCGCCGCCCGGCTGGACCCCCTGGAAGCTCTTCGACATCAATAGGTTGGCAGACGGGTTTCGTCTTTATTTTACAAGGGAAAGATAGGCTCCAGCCCTTGGCTGCGCCGGGCGACTTGAGCCTCTTCCTCCTCGGATAGAGGCGTAAACTGGTCGGCCGCGTCGCAGGCCCACCACAAGAGCTCGACGTGACTTGGACTCACCGCGGCCGTGATCGGCCTCGAGAGCGTAAATCGCAGCGCCAACGAGGCTTCTTCAAAAGAGTCCACCGGAGCGTACCACGTCTTGGGCCACGTGCGTTCTTCCTCCTCTTTCCATTTTCGCTTGGCCAGTGTCTTGAGCGCCAGGATACCTACGCCTTTTTCCTGTGCTTTTGCCAGCACCTGGTGGCCAAACTCTCCTTGATGCCAGCATACCCAGTTAAAGGGAAAGAGGATCGTGTCGAATTCAAAGCGCGCCAGCAGCGCCAGGGCCGCCTCTTCAGTGTGCGCCGAGAACCCCAGGTAGCGCACCCGTCCCTCCTCCTGGGCCTTTACAAGAGCTTTCAGAGCCCCGCCTGGCCCTGTGATCCGTTCGACGTCTTCCATCGTTGTGACGGCGTGGAGCTGATACAGATCGAAATAGTCTGTGCGCAGTCGCTCCAGCGACTGGTGTAGCGCTTTGTCTGCTTTCTCTGCCGTCCGCTCTTCGGTCTTGCACGCCAAAAAGACGGACGGGCGATAGGGCGCCAGCGCTGGCCCCAGGCACTCCTCCGAGTTGCCGTACGTCGGCGCCACGTCAAAATAGTTGATGCCCCGTTCCACCGCCTGGGAGACGAAACGGCTGGCCGTGGATGGCGTTTCGTCCCTGACCACGATGCCTCCAAATCCAACCATCGAAAGGGATTCACCCGTCTTGCCCAACGGTCGTTTTTCCATCTTTTTCTTCTCCTGTCCGGGGTGCTGCCCCCCTGTCAAAGTGATCAAGCTGCCTATAGTACTATCATCCTATTGAGAAAAATAATTACTTATATTATTATAGATATGTTTTTTAATCCTTAAAATTATATTGTTTCCGTAACATTCCTGTCGCACTCTTTCGGATCACGAAAAAGTGCTGTCTCATGGAGGAATTGGCGTGAATTTTTACAACGTTGGTGCGCGCCTCTATGCACTTGTTGTCTCGGCGATCGTGGCATTCTGTTTTCTGGCCTTTGGCGCGGCCCTGATTTTTTATTTTGGCCCCCAACTGGCGCAGGAGGCGCAGCGCATTGGCGATCTGACCGAGCTGGACGCGGCCTCTTTTCGTGCCATCCCTTCAGATCAAGATGTGCTCATCACCGGGGTGCTCGAGGGTAATCGGAAACGCACTTCTGATGGCCTGGTGGCTTATGCGCGTGAGTGTTGGGATGTCGAATACGACTCGGAGGATGGCTACGAAGGCTCTTGGGAGACGATTGAAACGGTCTTGCCCGAGTTGACCGTCTCTGTTGATGGCGGCCAGGTGCGCACCGTCTCTGTAGAGTCGGCCACAATGGGAGGCCATCGCCATTCCCAAATCGTCGAGTACGGCGATGGCAAACAAAAGGCCAACGGCATTCCTGAGGGATCGATCCGCGTTATCGGTTACAAGAATGAGGACCAGATCACCATCGTCGGCCAGAAAACCAAGGGACGTTTGCTTCCAGATCGCCTGCATGGCGGCGACCGGGCCCACCTTCTCCAAGAACTAGAGACGGGATTGTGGTTTACCTCTATATGCGGCGTTGGACTGATACTCATTGCCCCCGCCATCCTATTGTCTGCGTTGCTGGGCCGGGTAAAGGCTTCGGTGAGCATTGGGGGTGGAAATTAAAGTCTATCCCTCCCGCTTTTGAGTATGTTAAGCGGCATAAAGCCGGCTCTGCAATGGATTGGCCATCTGCTGTCCCTGCATCGCTCCTCCAAAGACCTTGGCGATCTCGTTCACATTTCACTCCTAGATCGACATCCCTGACACGCCGGCAAAAGAACCTCTGGCAGACATGAGCTATTATATCACAAGCCTTCACTCTTGTGAAACCTTTCCGATTTGATCATTCTTTTGTTGTGTGGTAGAGTATGCACTGCTCCGTGCAGCGATGTGAGGCCAATGACACACCTGCGCGGGACACCTTCTGATCCACCTGCTGCCAGGCAGCCCTGGTGTGATGGAACGACCGGACAGTTCTCTATGAACACAGCACAACGTGACATCGATTTGCCATCACCTCTGATGACCTCCGAATCGGATTCGTTTGCCCGCCTGACCATCGTCGAGCGCAAGCCGCAGATCATCCGCCAGGTCATTGAGGACAACAACTATCCGCCCGAGATCTTGCAGGCCCTGGAAACGTTCAGGCAAGAGATCGCTGGACGTCCCATCGGCCTGTTGGAGGGGCAATCCTCCGACGTTGCTTTTTGGAACCGCGAGCTGGCAGCCTACCGTGGCAAGACGTGGCTGCAAATGCCCTGGTACCTGGCCGAATCTTTTTTTTACCGGTGCTTGCTGGAGGCAGTGCGCTATTTTGAGCCTGGTCCCTGGAAAGGGCACGATCCCTTTGGGAGGCGGAAGCGAAGGCAGGAAAGAATAGCCGTAGAGTGGCTGGCCAAGAACGGGCGTCCGCTGGCTGTTCTTGAGCCAAAGGAGGGCTTTGAGACGCTGTTGCACTCTTGCCTGTGGGGCAATCGCGCCGATCTGAGCAATTACACCGTCAGGGTGGAGGTGCAGGCAGGATTGCAGGCTCGCCAGGAGCGATGCTATATCCTCGTTGACCACACGCAAGAGGTCCATGCCTTGCTGTCGGGCGGTTTGCAGCGGCTGGACGTTGTCAACGACAATGCTGGCCTGGAGTTGCTTTTTGACCTGGCGATGGTGGACGGTTTCTTTCGCCAGGGTTGGGTGCAAAAAGTTGTCTTTCACCTCAAAGACCGCCCTTTCTTTGTCTCTGATGCCATGCCTCAGGACATCCGTGCTCTGATCTCGTTGCTACAGGGAGCATCCGAGGCGGGCACCAAAAAGTTGGGCCTGCGGCTGCACGAGTACCTGGCTGAAAAGCGGCTCATTCTAAGGACCGATCCCTTTTGGACAACTTGCCTCATGTTTCGCCGGCTGACGCCACCTCTTCGAGCTGAATTGGCGCGCTCGGATCTGGTTGTCCTGAAAGGGGACGTGAACTATCGGCGGCTGCTGGACGACCGTCACTGGCCGCCCACCACGCCCCTGGGCGATATTGCAGCATATTTTCCTTCTCCCTTTGTTGTCCTCCGCACGTTGAAAGGAGAGATCGTGGCAGGGTTAAAGCCGGGGCAGGCAGAAGCGGTGGCTGCCCAAGACCCCACCTGGCTGATCGATGGCCAGTGGGGGATCATTCAACTGATTGATTCTCATCGAGCCTTTAAAAATGCAATCTGAGGAGGTTTTTCTCATGTTGTCCAAAGCCCAAGCCATCTATGACGAACTCGTGGCCCTCCGTCGTGACATTCACATGTACCCTGAACTCGGTTTTGAGGAGCATCGAACTGCCGAACGGGTAGCCAGCCGCCTCCGTGCCCTGGGCCTGCGTGTAGAGACCGGCGTCGGTATCACCGGCGTCGTCGGTCACCTGGGCGAGGGCGGGCCGATCGTCGCTCTGCGTGCTGATATGGATGCCCTGCCCATCACCGAGGAAAACGACGTGCCCTATGTTTCTCGCCACCCCGGTGTCATGCACGCCTGCGGTCACGATGCTCACACAGCCATGCTTCTCGGCGCAGCGCACCTCCTGGCCGACTTATGGGCTGACCCACTCACCCGCACGCCGGGTAGCGTGCGCTTTTTGTTCCAGCCGTCGGAGGAAAAGTCGGACAAAGAGGGCAAGAGCGGAGCGGTGCGCATGGTGGAAGACGGCGCCATGGACGGCGTGGATGCCGTTTTTGGCCAGCACGTCTACTCGGAATTGGAGGCGGGCAAGATTGAGGTGTCGGCGGGTTATTCTTCGGCCGCGTCCGATGGCTTTTACGTGACCATCACTGGCCGGGGCAGCCACGGGGCGTATCCCCACAAGGGAAATGACCCACTCTTTATGTTGGTGCCGGTGCTCAGTGCCATCCACGGCATTGTCTCGCGACACATAGATCCGGTAGAGCCGGCGGTCATCACCGTTGGCACTATTCACGGTGGTGCAGCGCCCAACGTCATTCCTCAGAGTGTCGAGCTTTCCGGCACCATTCGCAGCTACGACCGCAAGGTGCGACAGGAGCTGTTCCGCGAGCTCGAAACTGCCCTTGGCGTGGTACCTGCCCTGGGGGGCGACTATGATTTGTTTATCAAAGAAGGTTGCGCGGCAAATTACAATGACACTGAACTGGTAGACTTGATTCGGCGGGTGGGTCAGAACTTGCTGGGGCCGGAAGGTGCCGGGCCGAAGCGACATCGTGGCATGGGGGCGGAGGATTTTGGCTTCCTTTCTCAGCAGGCCAGGGGAGCCATGTTCTCGCTGGGTACATTGATGGACGACGAGATGCCCAGGCGCGGCCACACACCTACGTTCGACATAAACGAACAAGCATTGCCTGTCGGTGCCGCCGTGTTGGCCGAGGTCGCTCTCCGTTACCTTGAGAAGAGCGATCTGTAGCTGACGTGCCCTGTTTGCTTTGGCGTGTCTTTTTGAGTACAATACAAAATAAAGCAGCACAACCTTGCCAAAAGCTGTTGTTTGTTGCTTTGAGTCTTTTGTAGATATTCCATCTACTATTTCGCGTGAAAGGAAGCAGACATGAAATGTTCTAACTGCGGTGCTCCCGTTCCTGCTGGGGATCTTTTTTGTGGCGAGTGTGGCACCCGCGTCGTGCCGGAGAAAGAGCCTTCGCTGCCCTCCCCTCCTTCACCGGTCTCTCTGCCTCCTGCCGAAAAACCAAAAAGAGGGGTGCCAAGAGGTCTGCTAATTGGCTGTGGTGGGCTGCTGGCGCTGGCTGTCATCGCTGGCTGTATATGGGGAGCAGTGACTCTTTTTGGGGACTCGGAGCCCACTCTTACACCGACGCAGATCGTTCAAAAACCCACGAAAACACCTACTCCCCCACCAACCCTGGCCAACACATCAACGCCGACGGCCATGCCTGAACCCACGCACACGGTGACGTCGACGCCTTTTCCCACCCAATCTGCGCCTGCCTTTGAACTCGTTGCTTTTGCCCTGGATGTGACCGATGACGATGAACCGATCGATCCGGCCACGATTTTTCCTCCTGGCACGACCATGGTATACGCGGTCTTTGACTTTAGCGGCATGGAAGACGGTTGGACTTATGACGCCTATTGGTACCGTGACGACCAGGAGGAATTACAAAAGTCGTGGGAATGGAGTTTGGGAGAGAAAGGAACAGGCTGGATCAACATCTTTGATGACGATGGCCTCACGCCGGGCGACTATGTGTTGGAATTATACGTCGGTGATTTGCTTCTCCTGGAGGGCGCGTTCACCATCCAGGCCGAGTTTGCCGGGACGGTCAGCAACGTGCGCTTTGCTCTGTCCGAGTCTGACGACGATCTGCCTCTTGGCGTTGGCGAGGTCTTTCCTCATGGTATCACCGAGGTCTATGTTTTCTTTGACTACAAAGACTTTGGCGACGTAACAGAGATCGAGTCTACCTGGCTGCGCAACGGCGAAACGGATACCTCGGGCACCCTGGACTGGGCGGTTGGAGAGAGCGGTACTTATCGCATCCGCTTCCACAACGACAATCCGCTGGCTGCGGGAGACTATGAGTGGCAACTGCGTGTCGCCGGGTTGGACGTCGCGAGTGGAAGCTTTCGTATTGAGGAGCCGGTGCCTGGCTGGATGGCTTTTACCAGCCCTGAGCTCGGCTTTTGGTTGCTTTATCCCAGTGGGTGGGAGACAGAAAAAGATACAGAGGGCGTCTATCTCATCAGCGATAGCGAGGATGAGGTCGGTGTGCTGGTGCTTGCTGAAGAACTGACCACGCCATCCACTGCCGAGGCCAAGGCCTTGGAAATGGCAGAGAGTCTCAAGGCCGACTATCCAGACCTGGAAGTGATCTATTCTGATACTGGCCTGGTGGATGGCCAGCAAGCCACGATCCTGGGAGCGACCTTTACTGATGAGGATGGCATTGTCATGGGTCTTCTCATTGTCCAGGTCAACCGTGACACCTGGACCTATGGGCTCGTCGGGGTGAGCGATGCCGAGGTGGCCGATCGTTTTGGTGAGATCGTGGGCCAGATTGCCGACTCGTTCCACTTTTTGGGTGGGGCGGAAGCGTTTTCCACCACGCTTCTCTTTGACGACTTTGGCGATCCGAGCAGCGGTTGGGACGAAAAGTCTGACAGCGACCGGGTGCAGGGATATCGCGACGGCATGTACTTTATCAGTGTCTCGGCGACGGACTGGATCGTTTGGGACACGCCGGGCTACAATTTTGATGATTTTGTCCTCCAGGTAGACGTCTTGCAGACGGCAGGAGATGCGGGTAACGCTTGCGGCGTGTTGTTCCGTTACGTGGATGGCGACAATTTTTACCGTTTTGGCGTCACCGGCGATGGTCTTTTTTCTTTGTTCAAACAAGAAAAAGACGAATGGATCACCCTGGTCGATTGGCGGGAATCAGCCTATCTCAATCCCATCAGTGAGCCGAACCGCCTCAAGGTCGTCTGTCAGGGTGACCTGATCACGCTCTATGCCAACGACCAGGAATTGACCAGCGTGACCGATGGCTCTTTTACCCAGGGAGATGTTGGCCTCTTTGCTTCTGCCTACGATGTGCCAGAGATCGAAGCCGTCTTTGACGACCTATGGGTGACAGAGGCGCCCTAGGCGCACTACAGTCTCCTCGAAAGCCTCTGGCTTTCGAGGAGGGGGCGCTTTTATGAGAATATGATGCTCAAATTGGCAGTTTTCGATCTCGACGGAACGTTAAAGGAGACGCGCGATCCCTACGTCTACCTGCACCGTCGCCTGGGCACGCTGGAGGCGGCAGAAGCGTTCATTGCCAGGGGGTTGAGCGGCGAGATCGACTACGAAGAATGGCTGCGCCTGGACGTTGGCCTTTGGGTGGGGCTGCCCAAAGCCACGCTGGAGGGACTGCTGCGAGAGATTCCCTACGTACCGGGCGTGCAGGAGACGGTGGCGGCGTTAAAGGCGCGCGGCGTGCGTGTGGCCATCATCAGCAGTGGCTTGCTGCTTCACGCCCAGATGGTCGCTGCCGAGTTGGGCATTGGTCCAGTCTTTGGCAATGAGATCTTTTTCGATGGTGAGGCCTCCAATCCGGTCGTCAGCGGTCGCGTGCGTGCCTCTTTTACGATGCACGAAAAAGGGGTGGTGATGGATCGCTTGCAAGGGCGACTGGGTATCTCGCCCGCCGAGTGCCTCGCTGTGGGTGATACGGCCGGTGACATTCCCCTCTTTGAGCGGTCGGCGGTCGGTGTGGCCGTGAATCCCAACAAGTCTGTGGTCGTCGCCGCTGCCGACATTGTGCTACCGGAATTGGACTTGCGTCCCTTGTTGGATCGTTTGCACCAACATGCCCCTCATCTCTGGCCCTGATTTCTTTATCACTCTCTTGTGTCTATTGTTGCTGCCGGGTTGGGTCTGTCTAACATAGATCGGCGACTTGGAATCAGTCTAGACCTCCGGGGTTTCTGAAACCCCGGAGGTCTTTTTGTGATGGCTGCTTGGCATCAGTGAGACAGCCGTTTTTTCATGAATTTTTTATCAAGCAGTGCAGGCTTTCTATGCGTTTTTCACGGATATTAGAGTATCATAGAGACTAGAGTGAAAGGTAAAATCGAGCAAGTCGTTAATTTAAATAAGGAGGTACGAAAATGGATAAAGCGTCTGCAATCAAGCAAGCGGATGTTGTGAATGTCGAGACCAAGACACCACCGCTGCGGCTACCGGATGCTGACAGCACGGCGGAGGTTGTCCTGAACCAAGCCATGCAGTACTGTGCCCAAAAGATGGGATTGAAAGAGTCTGATGGGTCCCAGATCGTCATAGATCTCCTAAAGCAGGGCGATGGCGTTGCGTGTGGGTATTGTCACTACAGTGTGGCCAGGCATGTAGCTCAGTCCCTGGGGGCTCTGGATGAGAGCGTGCAGGCCGTCTATGTCTGCGATTACGACGCCACACCCGAGGATCTTTGCTTTGCCAAGGGAGCGCAGGTGTCGCCCATTCACATGATTGTCTGGGCAAAGCGCAAGACAGGTGCCCTGAACTCGCTGGCAAAAGCGTTGGATCGGGCCCTCGCTCAGAATTTTGCCAAACTGGTAGGGACGAGTCCGGCAGCGCATATCCTGGACGTGCAGGTCATAGACGACGTTGACGTGCAAAAACGCGTCGGCTATGCCGCGTTCCTTTCTTCGCTTCATCACCGGCCCATCAAGATTTGGGAACGTTAGCCAGGAGGAATGGTTCATGGAAAAACGGGTTGTAGAGGTGCTTGCCCAGCCTCATCCTAGCTTTATCGTGGTCGAGTCTGCTGGGCAAGACCCTGTGGTAAGTGTCTGCCAGGAAATGATATCCAGGGCATTGGACTTTTGTTCGCAAAAGTCCAATTTTTTGGGGGGCAATGGGATCGCGGATGCTCTGAGGGAAGGTAATCTTGCTGCCCATGAGTACTTTCGCTACGGACTGGCCAAAGAGATCGGCAGCTATCTGGGCAATGAGTCGCCGACGGTCAAGACGGTTTACTTTTTTGAGCCCGAGACCATGCCTGGTGAGATCGTTGACCAAAAGAATTGCTTTACCAGTGGCCTGGACTTGATCGTCTGGGTAGATGGCCAAAAGGATGCCTTGTCTCCACTGGTGCAGGCGATGGGCAAAGAGTTCCTAAAGGAATACAAGTCTTTGCTTGGATCGTCTGCCGAAGCAATGCAAAGTTTCCTGACGGTTGACGTCATCGACGACCACGACGTCGAAAAACGAGTGGGTGGCGGCGCAGTGATCGCCTCCGTTCATACGCGACCGACAAAGGTTTGGAGCCGGTTTGTCATCCAGTTGAACGCTGACTATTGTGGCGAATGCCGCATATGCTCCAGTGTATGCCCCTTTGATGCTATTTCAATCGACCCTGGCGCCACCGCAGCCAAGATAGACATGGACAAATGCCAG
>Ga0180432_10009518_pt1 | contig 11839 bp, 9 predicted proteins | sample SS_ome_10_FD_132414 | JGI IMG/M metagenome (GOLD analysis project Ga0180432, IMG submission 132414) | Hypersaline lake sediment archaeal communities from the Salton Sea, California, USA - SS_1_MS_2 metaG | ecosystem: Environmental > Aquatic > Non-marine Saline and Alkaline > Hypersaline >... | reverse complement strand
CTTGCCGAAAAAGACGATAAAGGCCGAGATCACGCCCATGATGGCACCACCGGCAATAAAACCGGAAGCGATCAGGGTGCCACGTTCCTTGCGCGCCTTGGCCAGCGACTCATTCTGGGTGCTCCTGCCGACGAAGTGATTGATCAGGCCACCCGCCAGAATCGGCGTATTGAGGTAAATCGGCAGGTACATCCCCAGCGCAAAGGCCAGCGGCGGTACACCGATGAATTCCAGAATGACCGCCAGAAAGGCACCCGCAATGTAGAGCAGCCAGGGTGCCTGGGCACCGGTCATGAGCGGTTTCAATACCGCTGCCATGGCGGATGCCTGCGGCGCTTCCAGACCCCCCGGTCCGAAGCCGTAGGTTTTGTAGAGCACCAGGATGACCACACCGACCGAAGCGGCGGCGAACAATGTACCCAGAAACTTATAGCCTTCCTGCTTTTTGGGCGTCGTGCCCAGCCAGTAGCCGATCTTGAGATCGCTGACAAAGGCGCCCGACATTGCCAGCGCCGTGCAAACCACGCCGCCGATGATCAGTGCCGCCAGCATCCCCTCGTTACCGGAAAGGCCGACTTTGACCAATATTACCGATGAGAGAATCAGGGTCATCAGGGTCATACCCGAAACCGGGTTAGTACCGACAATCGCGATTGCCCGCGCTGCCACCGTAGTGAACAGAAACGAGATAATGACCACAATCAGGAGCCCCACAATGGCCTGCCAGATCGTCAGGTCACCCACACCAAACACGAAAAAGATAAAAACGGCCACAAAACTGAGCAGCAATAAAATCGTTACCCATTTCATGGTGATATCTTTTTGGGTGCGCAGCGCTGATTCACCGTTTTCGGCATGCATACCGCCGAAGAGCTCGCGCCCGGCCAGTTTGAAAGCCCCCACGATAATCTTGGATGATTTTAGAATACCGATGATTCCGGCCGCCGCAATGCCACCAATACCGATATGGCGGACGTAGTCACTGAAAATTTGCTGTGGCGACATTTCGCTGATTGGCAGGGTCGACTGCAGAATCGGCTCGGGAATAAACTGGCCGATAAAATAGACCGCCGGAATCAATACCCACCAGGCCAGAAAGGAGCCCGAGGCAATGATCAGCGAATAGCGCAGACCGATGATGTAGCCCAAGCCTGTCACGGCCGCACCAATATTGATCTTCAACACCCACTTGATTTTATCCGACAGAAACTGTCCCCAGCGGAAAACCTGGGTCGACACGACCTCTTTCCAGAAGCCAAAGCCCGAGACGCAAAAATCATAGATGCCGCCAATGATGGCCGCCTTGACCAGCACCTTGGCCTCATCACCACCGGCATCACCGGCCACCAGCACCTCGGTCGTCGCTGTGGCTTCCGGGAAGGGAAATTCACCATGCATGTCCTTGACAAAATATTTGCGGAAGGGAATCAGAAACAGGATTCCCAAAAATCCACCCAGCAGCGATGCCAGAAAAATCTGGAAAAAGCTGGCCTGCAAGCCCAGAATGTAGATCCCCGGAATCGTGAAAATGGCACCGGCCACGATCACACCGGAGGATGAACCGATCGACTGGATAATAACATTTTCCTGCAGGGCGTTCTTGCGCTTGAGCAGAACCGACATACCCGCCGCCAGAATGGCAATCGGAATCGCGGCTTCAAACACCTGTCCGATCTTCAGTCCCAGATAGGCAGCCGCCATCGAGAAGAGTACCGAATAGAACAGACCCCACGATAGCGAGTAGCCCGTCACTTCCGGGACAATTTTATCCGCCGGAACGATGGGTACATACTCCTCGCCCTCTTTGAGTTTCCGATAGGCGTTTTCCGGTAAACGCGTTTCTTTTGGTTGACCGTTTTCCATGAATCCCCCTTAAATTATTTAAGTTGGTGAAATATAAGCGAATCGGGAAAAAGTTCAAATGCTTTTATCAGACAGGCGAGAATCTGACGGGAAATATAGTTCTTTAGAAAATAACATTATCGAGGGTCTGGTTTTCCTGGATATCCTGATGCAGCGGACAGTGCTCGATGGGTTCCGTGCCGCGGATAAAGAGCTCGGTCTCGACGTCACAGTACTTGGATGGCAAGAGTTTGCTCTCCTTGCAGATTTCGACCTCGATGACGCCTTCCGGTCGCACAAACGGCTTATCCGGCCAGTTCATTTCCCTGTGCACCTGTTTCATAAACCGCGCCCAGATCGGTAAGGCTGCGCGCGCGCCGCTTTCGCTTTCCCCCAGGGAAACCGCGGGATTGTCGACTCCTACCCAGGTACCCGCCACGATATAGGGCGTAAAACCGACGAACCAGGCATCCGAAAAATCATTGGTCGTACCGGTTTTCCCGGCCGCCGTATGCCGAAATCCGAAACGGCTGCGCGATGAAGCACCGGTACCATGATTGATAACCGTCTCGAGCAAATTGGTCGCCATATAGGCCGTCTCTTCGCTGAAAACCATCTCCTGCTGGGGTACATAATCGGCCACGACATTGCCGTATTTATCCACAATCCGGGTGACAGCCAGCGGCTCAACCCAGATCCCCTGATTAGCAAAGATACCATAGGCCGAGGTAATCTCCAGCGGAATGACCCCACCGGCTCCCAGGGCAATCGCGTCCACGGCCGGAATATCGGTCGTCAAATGCATCCGCCGGGCGGTTTCGACCACTGAAGCCGGGGAAATCAATTCGAGCACCACCCGGGCCGCCACGCGGTTCAGCGACCGCCGCAATCCCTCCCGGAGAGTGGTTGGTCCGCCGCTGCTGCCATCATAGTTGCGGGGCGCCCAACGGGTACCATCAGGCATGTCGATCACAACCGGCTGGTTCAGCAGCTGCTGAGTCACCGGAATGCCGTTGTCAACCGCAGTGGCATAGACGATCGGCTTGAATACAGAGCCGGGTTGCCGGGTGCGCATCTGGGTGGCCCGGTTAAACTGGGATTCCTCGAAATTGCGTCCGCCGATCATGGCCAGAATCCGTCCGGTGCTGGGCTCGATCGCGACGAAGGCAGCCTGCACGACCAGCGAGCTGCGCAGCTCATCACTGACCGGAACATCCCCGCGAATCATGGATTTGATCTGTTGCTCCGTGAGCGTCGAATCATTCAAAATTTCCATGATTTCTTCGGGATCGCGCAGCAAGCGTCGGTTGAGTACCTGCTGTTGTGTCTTGAGATGATTTTGCAGGGCCGAATCGGCCGCGGCCTGCAGGCGTGTATCCAAAGTGGTATATATCGAGAGACCATCCCGCAGAATATCGATATCCAGCTTTTCCTCTTCGCCCTTGAGCCACTGGCGCACATACTCAACGAAATAGGACGCTGTGCGCGACGACGAGCGCGGTTTGCGTACCTGCAGAGGCTCGTTGCGATAGCGACGAAATTCGGCGGCACTGATAAAGCCCAGCATCTGCATCCGCTTGAGAACCAGGTTTCGACGCTGAAAACCGCTCACCGGGCGATAGATCGGCGAAAAGCGAACCGAGTGTTTGATCTGACCTGCGAGCAGCGCACATTCGGCCGGGGTTAGTTCCTGGGAAGTTTTATCGAAATAACGCAGCGCTGCAGCTTCGATCCCATAGGCGCCGTTCCCCAGCCAATGGGTATTTATGTACATTTCGGCAACTTCGTTCTTGGAATACATGCGTTCAATTTGCAGGGCCGTCAGCTGCTCTTTGATCTTGCGGGTGATCGTCTTCTCGTAGCCGATCCCTTCATAGAGCATACGGGCCAATTGCTGGGTCAGCGTACTGGCGCCTTCGGCAAAGCTCAGTGAAATAATGTCCTTTACCACAGCCCGCGCAAAATCGCGCAGACTGACTCCCCAATGAGACATAAAACGGGAGTCTTCGATGGCAATCACCGCATGCACCATGGCGGGCGGTATTTGCTGATAGTTGACATAGACGCGGCGCTGAGTGTAGAGCTCCGCCAGCACTTCGCCGTCGCTCGAAAAAATACGGGTCGTCAGCTCGGGATCGATATTTTGTAGCTGTTCCGGGCTGGGCAGATCCCGCGAAAAATAGATGATCATCCCAAAACCGAAAATGGCTGCCAACAGGTACAGAATCAATACACGCTTGAAGGCTGTGCCCCAGCCGATCAGTTGTCTTGATCTGTGCTTACGGCTCATTGCGCCCGATATTACAGCATTTTTTGGTTCGAATCAATCCTTAAGTCCCCCTACGGAATTGCGAATCCGGTCCAGTTCCAGGATGCGCCGGATGATATTTGTCATCAACAGCGAATAGGGCTCCTTGACACTTTCGGCTGTCCTCTGGACCTCGGCATGGCTGAGGGGTGTGGCGGAAATGCCGGCACCCAAATTGGTCACCAAACTTACTCCCAAAATCTCCACCCCCAGATGGGCCGCCACCAGGGCTTCCGGTACGGTCGACATCCCCACGACAGAGCCCCCCAGACTGCGGATAAAAGCAACCTCAGCCGGAGTTTCATAGCTGGGGCCCGTGGTCCAGCAGTAGACCCCTTTGTGAGTTTCCAAGGGGTGATCGCGGGAAATCAGGTGAGCCAGGTTCGCCAGACGCTCGGAAAACGGATGCAGCTGTGCCTGACCGGGTACGATCTCCATCTGCGGAAAATTGATATAGTCATTCAAAAAGACCACCGTACCGGGACCAATATCGGCCCGCGTACTGCCGGCCGCATTGGTGAGAACCAGGTAACGAATACCAAGAGCATGAAAGAGCTGCACCGCAAAGGTCAGCTGCGGAAGGCCAACGCCCTCGTAGTAGTGTGAGCGCCCCTGAACCGCCAGAAGGGGATAGCCCTCCAGCTCCCCAAAGATCAGGCGCCCCGGGTGCCCTTCGACGGTGGGGCTGGGATAGCCATCTATTTCATCGCTGCGAAGCGCGGTAGAATTCACCAGCCGATCGGCCAGGAAGCTCAGCCCGGAACCCAGCACGATGGCCAGGGCCGGCATGTGGGCAACCCGCGATTTCAGGCTCACGACCGCCTTTGCCAGGCGGTCCGGATCAGCATGATATCGATCGTTAGTATTCAGCATTTGGCTCTATTTTTCAGAGAATTAGCTCTACTCATCAAGGATCGATTGCGCTTCAATCAGTTCTCGCACGGCGGGCAATACATAGATATCGGACAGATCCATGCGACTCAATACCTGCAATAAAAAATCGAGCTGCAAATCAAGCGGTGAAAATTGATTCACAACGACTTTTTCATGTTGTTCAACCAGGCAGGTTCCCTCTTTGAAATTCCCTTTTCCGTAGACCACGCTGTACCCCAGCTTTTCCAGCAGGGCTTCGATCTCGGCCTTGAGATTGCGCTGTTGGTATTTGGCCAGTGATTGAAACCGCTTTTTTGGATCCACGTCTAGAGGTACTCCTGCCGCTTTTCCCGTTCCAGATAATCCACCACCTCTTTCACGCGCTCGGAATCATGCCGGTTTACAATCAAAAGGGCATCCTTGGTCTGAATGATAATCAGATCCTTGACCCCGACAGTCGCTACGATACCCTTTTCCGAATAGATGTAGTTGCCTTCTGAAGAGAGGACCAGGTTCTCGCCGAAAAGCAGATTGCCTTCCTTATCCTTCTCCTGCATCTCATACACCGAATCCCAGGAACCGACATCGCTCCAGTCGAAATTACCGCGCACCACATAGACGTTTTTAGCCTTTTCCATGACGCCATAATCGATGGAATCACTCGAAATGGCGGCCCACTCCTTCTTCAACACTGTTTCAAAACCGGGTTTGGAAATCGCCCTGGTGATATTCTGCAGACTGCTGTGCAGCTCCGGCAGAAACATCCGTAACGCATTCAAAATGGCCTGTGCCCTCCAGATAAACATGCCGCTGTTCCACAGAAATTCGCCGCTCTCGAGAAAACGTTTGGCGGTCTCCAGGTTGGGCTTCTCGGCAAAGGTTTTGACCTTGAAGGCAGTATCATCCAAAATCGGCTTCTTTTTATTGAGCTGGATATACCCGTATCCGGTGGCCGGCCGGGTCGGGCGGATCCCGAACGTTACCAATGCATCGTGATCCCGGGCCACCTGATAGCCGGTCTGCACAGCACGCCGGAAAGACGCCGTGTCCCGAATCAGATGATCCGCCGGAAAGACGCCAATAACAGCATCCGGATCCCGCTCGGCAATAATAGCCGCCGATAGACCGATGCAGGGGGCCGTGTTCTTGCCGCAGGGCTCGGTAATATAATTGGATGTAGGCATCTCCTGCAGTTCCTCAAGAATCGATTCTTTTAAACCCGGATTGGCCACGGCATAGATTTTCTTCTCCTCCGAAATATTCTTCAGCCGGTCATAGGTCAGACGCAGCATGGACGCCGAAGAGACAATATCGAGCAGCTGTTTGGGCTTGCTGCGCCGGCTGCGCGGCCAGAAGCGCTTCCCGATTCCACCCGCCATAATCAATGAATACATATTACACCTCTACACTTTGCTTTCATACGGGATGGTCCCGCAAAAGACTTCCTGAGTGGGGCCACCTAGCCAAAGTTTGCGATTTTTTCGGTCAATTGTCAACACTCCACCATGCGCCTGCAGTGAAACCGGAAACCGCCCCTCCAAATATCGCCGGATCACCAGGGCCGAAGCCGTCGCACCGGTGCCGCAGGCCAGAGTTTCACCCTCGACGCCGCGCTCCCAGGTTCGTATCGACCAATTTCCATCCGCCTGCCGCTGAATATAATTAATATTCGCATCATACTGTTTGCGCAGGGAGGGTGATTCGGCATCGATATCAAGCCCGCCAAGATCCTCCGTAAGGCGCACCATATGCGGCACCCCTGTATCCACCAGGTAGGCCGTTTCCGGGCCGAGCTGCAGCGGGTCAATCTGCTGCGGCTCACGGATCGTCACGCGCACTTCGCCGTCCTGTACGGTTCCGCTGTGGGGCCCGTCCACCGATAAAAAGCGGTACTGCGTCCGGGCCTGAATATGGCGATGCACAAAGAGCAGCGCCGAGCGGGCCCCATTGCCGCACATCGCAGGTCCGGACCCATCTGCATTGATATAGCGCATCACGAAATCATAATCGGCGCTGGGATCGATAAAAATCATGCCGTCGGCCCCCACGCCAAACTGACGGTGGCAAATGCGGCGGGCCATAGCAGCCACATCCATATCCTCCGAAAACTGGCGACTATCCACCATAACAAAATCATTACCGGCCGCCTGTACTTTGACAAAGTCAATTTTTTTCATCGCAACTCCAAATCGGGAATTTCCTGAACCCAACGGGAACGCACCTCGAACTCGCCCCCAAATTGATAAAGACGCTCAGAAGGCCGAAACGGTATCAAACTTCCGGAATCGTAGCTTTGATCCGCATCGCGATCCTGAAATATCTGGATACGATAGGTGTCCGGCAGTAACCGGTCGATCCGAAAATGGCCGCTGCTGTCGATCGCTGCCGCTCCGGCCACCCGGTCCTGTCCTAGCGCAACTGCTTCCGCAATCCAGTTCATCCGGCTGCCCGGCCCGGAAAAAAGCAGCCGTCCGGCAATGCTCCCGAATTGCTGCACATCAACGCTATGGAAATGCTGGACCAGAGTGCTGTCGGCAAAGGAATTCCCATACGCATCCGTCCAGTCGAACAAATCCATTTTCAGCTGGTAGTCCATATTCGATTCCAGCGGTTCGATCGGACGCAGCCGGATACGGTTGTCCCACGGTTGGCGAATTTCGACCGCGATACGAACACTATCCTGTTTCCACAAAGAGAGCGATTCCGCCAGCGCAGGCCCCCGTATCGCTTCGCTGAAAATCAGCTCGACCGGGGAATCCAGGGGAACATTCCGGGAACCATTGGAGGGATCGGCGGTGACCAGGTAGGGTGGCAGGGTGTCGGGATCGGATCTCCAGCGAAAAGAGAGGGCCTGGTCCCGCAGACTGTCTCCGTGGACGCTGGATAAACCGCTCCATCCGATGCTGGTCTCCTGGTCAGCTGACAGCCCCTCGGGTATCAACACGATTTGTTGGGGCTGATCGGGAGCAATCCAGCGCGGGCCATCCTGTAGCTGTGAGTCGCTTCCCAAATACCAGCCTGCCGCGTGCAGGCTGCTGTCATGCGGTGCCTGAGAAAAGGTGCAGACCAAACGTCCGCCTTGGACCGCTACTGAACGTAGCTCGAAAGGCTCCATTGGAAAGGACTGCAGTTTCAGCGATATGGTATCGATCCGATCGCGGCGATTGCGGATCCACAGCGAATCGGCGGACGGAATACCCAGAAGGTCCTGCGGCATCAGGGCTCTGGGGCGGGGATTCGAGCTGCAAACGGCCAGCAGGCGATAATGTCCGCGGGCCAGATTCTGCAGCTGAAAGCCACCATCCGCATTTACCACTGCCCGGTAATCGGGTTGCCCGCTATAAAGTGTATCGGGAAATCCGGCTTTGCTCCGATAGCACCATACGGCCGTGTGGCGGTTTTCCGGAATCGAGTATACCCGGCCGGCGATACGGCCTTCATCCAGTGAATCCCCGGTGGCAAAGGCCAGCCGGACCTCCTGCAGGCTGGGATTGCCACGATAGTCCTTGATATTGCGACCAAAGCTGAAGATATAACTGCGATCGCTGCCTAGCGTATCCTGCCAGGAGACGATGAGCTTCTTTTTCTGAACCCGCAGCAGCGGTTCGTCGTTCAGCGGCGGCGTGATTTCAAGCGCGTTCACGATGGAACGACTATCGATCGGTTCCGAGAAGAAGAACTCAACCCTATCGATATCACCCACCTGTGTTGCGCCATCCTCGGGAACCGTATAGAGCAGGCGCGGTCCCTCCTCATCCGGCGGGCCGCCGGAGGGGGGACCCTGCGCGGCACATCCCAGAAACAGGAGACAGATCAGGTAAACGCCACACGCCCATCGTTGACCGTTGTCGTTCCTGATATTTTGCGTATTCAAGGTTGCTGCCGTGCGCCAGGCTCAGTCTGGCTGACCCTATGACAATCTAGATGATTTCCAGTTGCTTGCCGATTTTGTAAAAAGCGCCCAATACGAAATCGAGCTGTTCCTGTGTATGCGTGGCGATATAGCTGGTCCGCAGCCGCGAAGAGTCGCTGGGAACCGCCGGATAGATCACCGCATTCGTATAGACACCGGCTTCGAACAACATCTTCCAGAACAGAAAGGTTTTCATATTATCGCCGATTACGACCGGAATTACCGGCGTTTCGCTGGTTGATGTATTGAAATTCATTTTCTGAAATTCAGTGCGCATATAATCGCCGATTTCCCAGAGGCGTTCGCGTCGCTCCGGCTCCGCCTGGATGATATGCAGGGCGGCCCGGGTGGATGCCACGACGCTGGGCGGCAGACTGGCGGTAAAAATCATGCTGCGTGAATTGTGCTTGATATAGTCGATTACCGAGGCGTCTCCCGCCACGAATCCACCGACGGCACCGAAGGATTTGGAAAAAGTACCGACCATCAGATCGACCTGGTCGGTGAGTCCGAAATGCGCGGCGGTTCCGTTGCCATGGGGCCCCAGAACGCCAATCGAATGAGCATCATCCACGAGCAGACGCACTTTGTGCTTTTTCACGATTTCACAGATTTCCGGCAATTTGGCAATATCGCCTTCCATCGAAAAGACGCCATCGACAATCACCATCACACCCTTCTCAGATGGCAGCGCAGAGAGCTGCTGATCGAGCTCCTGCATGTCATTATGCTTATAACGCACGATTTTGGCCTGTGAGAGCGCACAGCCGTCGAAGATGCTGGCATGATCCAATCGATCGATGACCACCACATCCTTCCGTCCCAGCAGGGCGGCAATGGTCCCCAGATTGGCGAGAAATCCGGTCGAAAAGATCAGGGCCGCCTCTTTGCCCATAAAATCGGCCAGCTCCTGTTCAAATTCCTCATGAATGTCCAGCGTTCCATTCAGAAAACGGCTTCCGGTACGACCGGTTCCGTACTCTTCCAGAGCCTTTTCGGCAGCTTCCACGACCTTCGGATGATGCGTCAGCCCCAGGTAATTATTTGACCCGATCATGATCTTTTCCTGCCCCTGATAGACCATCACCGTATCATCACCTCCCGAAAAGGGAATAAAATAGGGGTAATATCCCTGCTCACGGGCGATCGCCGCCTCTTTGTAGTCAAAGCATTTCTGAAATAAATCCATAGAGTTTCCCGTTTAATTTTTGATGGCACTAAATTTATCTCCCAATCCACAGACATGCAAATCCCGATTGACAGCCGAATCGAATAAAATCAAAAAGCCTAGGATTGCTTTGGACTGGGGATCTTCCGCGACATCGCTAGTATACGGATTTGTCTTCGATTAGCCAAGCACATTTCGCCTGCAATCCGTACTGGACGATTGATGAATCGCCGCAGCTCTTCGAGCTGCGCAGATTCCATTGCTGATTAGCATTTCTATCCTTAATTTGTGTCCGCAGCTGTTTATGAGATTTACGATGGAAATTCGCTTGCAACCGATCGGTATCATTCATTCCCCCCATCACAAGCAGGGCTGTGCGCCGGTCCAGCCACGCTATGCCCAGGGAGTGCGTGGGCATCTCGAAATCTTTGCGGAATTTGCGGAAGGCCTGCGGGATCTGGATGGCTTTTCGCATATTATGTTGGTCTATCACCTGCATCGCAGCCGAGGATACTCCCTTTTGACGGTGCCGCACCGGGATACCTGCCTGCGGGGAGTCTTCGCCACCCGTTCGCCCCACCGGCCTAACCCGATTGGTATATCCGTCGTACGATTGCTAAGCATCGAAAACAATATCGTCCGGATCAGCGATATCGATGCCTTTGATGAAACACCCCTTCTTGACATTAAACCCTTCATTCCGGAATTCAGCAGCCGGGATGAGATAAAATTGGGATGGATCGATGGAAAAATCAGCTAGACTCTCGATTCTTATCCTTTGTCTGTTCGCATTTTTTGCCTGTTCCCGCCAGACGGCGCTGCCCGACCTGAGCCAGATTGCGTGGATCGAATCGCTGGGCTATACCAGCGATGAAGTAATACCTCTGCTGGTCAGTGGATCCGTACCCGGCCCGCGCGTGAGTCTGTCGGTAAACGGCCAGAGCAGATATGTCCTGCTGGACCTTTTCGGGTACGACCTTCTGCTGGCCGATAACGCTTTCGGCGCCGTCAATTTCGAACCGCAACGGCTGGCGAATCTACAGATGGGGTATACAAAATTGCTGGTGGAAGAGGGCTTTCTGCACGATGTCCGCCTGTTGAACGAAGACTATGACATCCTCTACGCATCGGTCATCAAGCGCGCCGAACCGGCTCTTGCGTCGGACGGATGGCTGGGCAAAAGCTTTCTGATGAACGGTCGCGTCACCATTGACGTCGGCAACAAGATTTTAGCCTACACTGAAAATCTGCGACCACTGAACGAGCTGCTCCCCGCGGACCAGCTGATTGACATCCATATTCGCAAGGGCTACAGCCAAAAGCCCGGACTGATCAAATGCTATGGGAAAGTACGGCAGGACTCGGTCTGTCTGACACTCTCCACCCAGGTCTTTGCCACGCAGATCAGTCCTGAGTTGGTCAGCCAGCTGGGGGGATCGTCCGCCCGTAACACCTATACCCTCGATACGCTGCAAATCGGCTCACTGTATTTCACCGAGCTGAACTGCCAGATTCATCCCGACCAGCTGAGCATCGAGCCCGAAAACCCCGAGCCAATCCAGCTTACCGTTGGGATGGAGATTCTCAGACAGCAGCTCCTGACCATCGACTTTCCGGCCCAACAACTCGTTCTGCACTGAGCGCATTTTATCCATATTCGCAAAAACGGCGGGAAATTCCCGCCGTTCGAAATCGTGGGCATTTGACGGATGCTATCTGAGCAGGTAATCCACCG
>Ga0180432_10009517_pt1 | contig 11840 bp, 9 predicted proteins | sample SS_ome_10_FD_132414 | JGI IMG/M metagenome (GOLD analysis project Ga0180432, IMG submission 132414) | Hypersaline lake sediment archaeal communities from the Salton Sea, California, USA - SS_1_MS_2 metaG | ecosystem: Environmental > Aquatic > Non-marine Saline and Alkaline > Hypersaline >... | reverse complement strand
TTACCTCTGGTAAATCTAAACGTGATGATATCATCTCCAAGAACTGCGTTTGTTTTTGTAGTAAGGTTAAAATATACGCGAGTTTCGTTAAGAGAGATAAACATGACGTTTTCAACAGTTTCGTTATTAATATTTACGCCACTCATAGATACATCTAAAGTAACATTGTTATGACGAGTATTATTAATTGGCAGTGTTACATTCAAAGTTGGTCCTTGATAAAGCGTTGTACTACTCATTCCTTCAATTGGTTTATTAACTAATCCTGAAATGACATTGAAGTACTTAATAGTTTCGAGATAACAGAACTTTGAAGTATTTACATATATTATAACGGAGTAATTGTCTCCAATCGGTAAAGCATCTGTTATATTATATAGTAAAGAGTGTGAAGTATTACCATCGTAGAAATATTCGTTTATTTCTTCGATTACTGTCGAATTAGGATATCTTATCTTGTACGTGATGCTTGCGTTTGTTATGTATGTAGTGTTAGTAAGGGAATTATATGTATATGTACAAGTAATATTCATGAATTCTTGATTAAAGATGTAATCAGGTACGGAGTCTGAAACGTTGAATTCTGCCGTTAAAACGGAGCTGTTATATATTTTTAAAGCTTGAATATATGCTTCAGTTAATTTTAAATTAGCGTATAAGTTTTTATTATTATTAATATAAGAAATGGGATATGTAGTTGTCTTATATGCTTCATTTACATCATCGTAAAAAGTAGATTCGCAATAATTGAATATATCATAAGCTCTATTATAATAGTTAATATCACCAGTAGCTTCAAATAATTTTAAGCAAGCGCTCATCATGATTGCATTACCCTCAAGGTCTATCCGTCTGTTTTTTTGATCACCTGACGGTATCTGCCAAACTCCGGCACCAGTACAATTCATATATGCCCCTTCCGTGCTATTCCATAAAGATCCATCAATTTTATTGTAAACAAGAGTAGCATTATTTAAATAAATCGTTTCGTTTGTTTCCATCCAAAAATCTAATAATGCGATGATACCTAAAGCATTTACATCTAAATATTTGAATCTTTCAGGTTGTCCAGGGATATTCCAATCTGAATCTGCTTTCCAATTAAATCCATAATTGTTATCTTTATTGTCCCACATTTTTTCTGTAAGTATCGTCATTGTTTGGTTTGCTAGATCAAATGCTTGATCTCTAATAGTTTTGGTGATTTGGGTTGTTCTATTAATTAATGTGTTTGCGATTACACCATATAAATTATCCTTTGTGTATTTTGAGCCAGATGATGAGTTATAATGTAAAAATCCCTCATATGTATCGTCCCAAAAATCTGTAGAGTTGATGAGAGTAAATATTTCCGTGATCCTTGAGGCTGAATCATAATTGTCAATTAATAATAGGATTGGCATCAAGTTGTCAATGAGATATCGATTACCGTCTATAATTTCACCAGAACTGCCATTTATAGTTCTAATAAATCCCTTATGAGTACCATTATCAAACCATAAAGGTGTTGATTTTAACTGATCATATTGAGTCGTAGTTTCACTTGGACTAAGTTGTTGTTTCAATTTTTCCATGGTTTTAAGGAAAAGCATATTATCTAAAGAAAAAACATCGTAAGCAATAATATCACCGTCTTCATCGCCATGTCGATAATAAATGGTATTATCATATTCAGATCCATATTTACTTGTAAAAAAATCATAGGTATCGTTAAATTTTTCTCTATATGGAGGTATTAGAATTGAAGGATCTATTGCTGTTTTTATATTATATATGAGAGTATTTTCATCCTGATTAACATCTTCAATGTATTCAAAGGAATCTACTGTATTTATATTCAGATTTAAAAAACTGATTAAAAGTAAGAAAATTAAAAAAAGACAAGTGATTTTTTTCAAGGAAGCATGTAGTTTCCTTCTATTCCTTTTTATCTTAATTATTGTACGATTACTCATTTCTGCTTCTTTCGTAGGAGTAAACATGAATGTATTTATTATAAAAGGATTTCTTGATTAAATAATTTTTTTTTTAAATCCATTTTTAATTGTTTTCCCTAGTAATTGTTTCTGCCAATTCAGAAATTTTTACTCTAATTTGGTCCATGCTATTTCTTTCTCTGAGTGTTACCGTGTTATCTTCTAAAGAGTCATAATCAATTGTAATACACAAAGGCGTGCCCAATTCGTCTTGTCTCCTGTATCGCTTTCCTATAGAACCACTCGCATCGAAAAAAGACTTTATTCTATTTTTTAGGAGTCCATTATGCACTTCTTTTGCTAATTTTCTTATATTTTCTTTATTTTTTACGAGAGGAAATACTGCCACTGTATTGGGAGCTAAAAAGGAGTTTAATTGTAAATTGATCCTACCTTCTTCAACATTAAAAGCGTTTTCAAGGAGAGTATAAATTATTCTATCGATACCAAACGCTATTTCTAGAATTTGAGGTGTTTCTTTTACTTTAGGATCTGTTCCCATATTTATTTCAAAAGATTGTTTAGAAAATTCACCGTGTCTTCTTAGATCGTAATCAGTTCTATCGTGAATTCCACATATCTCAACCCATCCAAATTGCGTCGTGTTTACCTCCAGGTCCCACGCATCGTCGGCGTAATGAGCTCTTTCATTTGGAGAATGTTGTCTAAATCGAATAACTTCTTCGGGAAATCCTAAGAGCATTGTCAAATAATATCCGACATATAAGCAATATGCATAAGCAGGTTTTTTTAAGATTTTTGAGTTGATTGCTTCTTCAAGAGAGATTTTATTAGGTTTATCAATGTTCTTATCCTGTAATTTCCAATCTAACATGGGGAGTGTGTTTTTTTTAACATCTTCATAATCTTCAAAATCCATCTCTTGTTCTTTTCCTATGAATAATTGAAGTTCAAATTGATCAAACGCTCTCATTCTTAGAACTAATTGTCTAGGAGAGATTTCATTCCGGTATGCTTTTCCATATTGAAATATTTTGATAGGATACTGTCTTCTTGCATCTTGATCTAAACGATTAAATAATAGATAGGTTGTTGTTGCCGTTTCTGGTCTTAAATATGCCGTTTTATCGTTTCCAACTTGAGTTTTTAGCATTAAGTTATATTCTTCGATTTTATCAAAGGTAATCTCGCATTTAGGGCAAGAAATATCGTGTTTCTTTATTAAATCTTCCATTTGTTCGAAGGATAAACCGTCTATCATCAAATCTGGTAACTGTTCTTGTAAATATTTATCTGCTCTATATAATGTCTCGCATTTTATACACTTAAGAACAGGATCAATAAATCTTTCTACGTGTCCGGAGGCCCTCCAAACAATTTCGGGCATTATTGTTGGACATTCTACTTCGCCAAATCCGAACGCCCTTAGCTCTCTTCTAAAAAGAGACAATATATTGTTTTTTAGTGCCATTCCCGCCGGACCATAAGAATAGAAACCTGCTAATCCACCATAAATTTCCGGAGAAGGTCCCCAAATGAATCCGCGTCGCTTTAATAGCGAATTAAATGTCTCGATATTATCTTGAATGATCATGTGTCATCATATGTTTTTTAATGAATAATCAAATTCTGGATGATATTTGTTTTTTGTGTATGTGAAAGATTAAATATGTTGACACGAATTATAATTATAATTGTATTATAAAAAAAATAAAAGGTTAAAAAAATGCTTTTACAAGATTACTTCCAATTCATGGATGTGTGGAGTGCTGTAGAGTTAGGTCTCTATTTTACAGTTATCGGATATTATGTTCTTTTATTTGCTTTTTTTGGTCTAATGAAATTCAGAACATCAAAAAAAATATATTGGCTATTTTTCGCAATTTTACCCATCATGTTAGCTATAGGAAGAGTCTTTTTTATCTCGTATTACTTCTTCATTCCAGAAATGCAGAGTACCAGTCCATCTCAAGCAGAACTTATAAATATAGGAACCTTGAGGATGATTTCCTATCGCCTTGCGACGTTCTTTACGTGGATGGGAATTACATGTATAGTTGGTGTTTTAGGTATACTTTTACTGCCAACTCCCGTGGATTCTGATAGAAAATTTGATTTAACTGGAGGACTAAAGGAAAAAGTAATTAAGGTGTTTAATAGCGATAATGTTCGACATGCATGCCAATTGATTTTATTGATAATTCCAGTAATAATCGGAATTCTTGCGTTATCCTTACCAGATGCCGTGTTAATGGATCCGGATATTAATGATATCTATTTTGGTGGTGCTGTACCCATTGAGGGACCGATAATTAATAATGCGAAATATCCTATTGGAAGATTCATGTTGAATTTAGTTGCCTTACCGCTTTTGGTCTTTTTAATTCCAGTCATTTTCATATATCTTGCATGGAAAACATTTGGCGTGTTAAGAAAATCTTACGCTCTAAATGCTGTAGGTTTTATATTCTATTTTGCGGGAAGATTGCTTCAAGGAATATTTGAATCTTTTGAATTACCTCACATGCGAGCTACAATTCCTCCATTATTAATTATCTTATCATTATTACTTATTGTTATTGCTAATAATGTAGAACAATTGAAGTAAAGGATTAAGCATAATTTTTTTTACTCTTTTTTGATATAATCACTATAATTAAAAATTTATACTTGGAGTCTTTCAATTAAAGTATAAAATAAAATTATATAATTATAAGGCATATAAAATGTCAATTCACGGTAATCAAAACCTCTTCCCTTTATTTCTGAGAAAAAGTTCCCAATTGCCCCCAATTGGAGAAAATGATGAATTAACCATTGCGTTTCATCTTTTAACAGAAGATATTAAACCTGGAGAAAAAATCATATCTTTTTCAAGACTTCTTTGGCCATTCTTGAGCATTCCGGGGATTATTTCGACACACATTTTTCTTGATGGTTTAATGATTTTCTCAAACCAGGGAAAATTTTCAAATCCTCCGAGGCAACCATTAATAGGTCATGTTCTTAGAAATATTGATAATATAGGTGAAATTGACCAGTTAAATAGAATCTTAGATATTTTAACATATAAAGACACTGCTGCCCAAGAAATAGGTCAAGGAGAAGATTCAGAATATCAAAAATTAGTAATTGAAGGATTGATTAATCCCGAAACCCTTCAAGCGTTAAAAATTTTAATTCCTTACGCACAATATCAATCAATTACAGATTACATGCCATTAGAAACAAAATTATCAACTGATAGAGCATTAGATATCTCTCAGCAATTTCGAGATACAATAGATATGATGAAAGGAAACTCGTATAGATGGAGGACTCAAATTGATTTAATTGGAAAGATTGTTGAAAAGAAGCTTATTGATTTAAATGTGCAAATGTCAGATATTAAGACACGATATTCTTCTCAAATAAAAAAAGCGGCTCGTTCAATCGATAATACTCAAGTTGAACAACAAAAGGATGTTGAAAGCGATAAAATTGAAAACTGGAAAGTGGAAGAGAAAAAGAAAGTAATAGAGAATATGTGTACATTGTTTTTAACAAGCGAAAGAAACCTAGAAGAAATGATGAAGCGAAATAAGTTTTATACCCGGAGTGATACCTTAAAGTCAAAAGTATTCAAAGATGTAATTCCTACCATAAATAACCATTTTCAATATTTAAAAGAGCAAGGAGAGCATTTTTTACAATCACTAGAGGAGCTCTATGCAAAGTTCGAGGAATTACAGAAGAGAAGTACTAAAATTGACTTTGAAGCTTCACAAAGTTTAAAAAAGCACGAAGCAGATTTACAAATACAACTTCAAGATAGAAATAAACAATTATCTTCGTTTGAAGAACAAAAAGATAATGAAATTTCAAATCTAGAGGAATACCGAAAGCAAATGGAAGAATTATACGATACCATCAAGGAAGTTATTCAAAATAAAAGCGTCCTTTGCTTGCAAGAAGCAGAAAATTTAAAAAGATGGTGTTTAGATGATCAAGAGGCGGAATTGTTTTCCCGACCTATTCAATGGGTTTACATGCCAGTTTATGCCATGTTTTTAGAAGACGAAGACATGATGGAAGAAAGAATGAACATCGTCTTTCCAGGATATATCGGAGAGGTAAATAGCTTGTATGAAGACATTTCAAATGTTTTCATTGATTTAAAAAAAAAATTACTTAATATAATTGAAGATGACATGGTCGTAAGGTCAAATTTCGAGTTTTCTTGCGACAATAAAAATTTGATTAAAGATCCTAATTTAAAGAAAAAGATTCAAATGGGAATATCTATTTTAAGAAATCAAAACCTTATTAACATCGCAAATGAGAATAAATTGCGTGAAAACTTGAATTTAATTCCTTAATAACAACTTGAAATTCATTCCTCATGCCGGAGACTAAATTCACCTTAAAAAGAAAGAGAATAAGGGCTTATCTTCTATCGCTTCAAGCAGATCGTGGAAAAAAAGAAGGGCTTGGAGAGGACTTTTATGAAAAAGGATTAGTGTATATCCAAATGCGATTACCTGTTGAAAAAATTACTCAAGAATTTGAAAATTCCTTAAAAGAAACTATTGGAAAAAAAATAATCCGCGCAAAGATTAGAGAAGGAAACGCAGATGATCTAGAAAACGTAAAGGAGGTTTATAATAGAAGCTGGCTCACTTCAAATACTCCGTTTCGTCCAATTACATTTAAATCTCTTAAAACCATTTATGACGATCCAGATACTGTTTTCTTAATAGCAAAAGTTCATGGCGTAGATGCCGGATTTGTTATTTTAGATTATGAAGGGGAAAATAATCAATACGGAGTAATTGCTGGACTCGGGATTTTGCCAAGATTTCAACGAAAGGGCTTAGGTACTGTATTAGGCATGGCAAGCTGGGATTATTTCAAAAAAGTAGGAGTAGAAGAACTAAGATGTGAAGTGTATAAAGATAATATAGCATCTACTTCCTTTATTAGAGATCTCGGTTTTGAAGAATATGGAGTACCTAAAGTATATAAACTCGAGGATTTTGACTTGGAAGGCGATTAAGAGCGATAATTCTTTATATGATAGAAAGAATTAATGTTAATTATATTTCAAAAAATTAATGTACAAAAGAAAATTCTAAAAATACAATGAGTAATCACGATATTCAATCAAGTAAACCCTCAAACAAGAAGATTCAAGGATATCTGAGCAAAAAAGTCTTGTTAATTCTCTTAGGAGGCATGATAATCACTTTCATAATTGGCATTATAACAAGTGTCGTGAGATTATATAATGGCATACCTTTTGGTCACGATTTTCGCTATTATTATAGGGAGGTTAACGCTTTTTGGACAGGAGGAGAAATCTACCAAGCTGGTTTTTTCTACCTCAATTATTTCTATTTTCTTTCTGCGTGGATGTTATTACCATTATATATTAGCTTCACAATTCATTTGCTTATTACATTTTTAATGTTTTTTTTGATATTAAAAAATATTAAGAATGATTATCAAGAATGGTGGATCTATGGAAATATTCTAATGGTTTATTGGTGGGGAATGTTATTCAATACAAACATGTGGATTGCATTTGCATTTTTCATGTTTCAAAAATATCGCGATAAGTGGTATAGTCCATTAGTTTTATTTCTTGCATTCTTTAAATTTACGTCTATTTTAGCTTTTGGATTATTATATTTAATAAATCTCATTTTTGAAAGAGAAATTAGATGGAAACAATTACCCGTGCTCATAGGAGTAATTGGAGTAGTAGCAATTTCATATCTAACAAGTTCAGGGATAAATGAATCAGCGATAGCCTATGAAGATTTATTAATATTTCTCCAAGTCCCTCACTACATTTGGTGGTCTGTTCCAATATTAGCATTTATTGAATATAAAGAGTATGCCATAGATAATGTGAAAAAATTTTGGATGGTTTTTTGTATCTTTGAAATAATTTTATGTGTTATATGGTTAGCGTTCAATGCGAGTCTTTTAGAAACCTTTATTTCATAGATCTAGATCATTATTATACTGAAAATCTATTATAGAGTTGATTTTTTCATTTAAAAGATTTGTATTATACTGGTCTTTTATCTCAATATAGAAAAATTTTGCTCGTTCAAAGTTTGAAATCGCCATGTCAATCATTCCCTTATTGATAGAAATATCTCCTAATTTATGTAAAATTTCAGCGCATTGTTTCTCGAAATTCTGGTTTTCAAATATTTCAAGGGCTTCCTCAAGAAATTTAATCGCTTCCATGTCGTCATTCAGATGATCTAAGTAAATTTGACCTATTTGGGTTTTCAGCTCTGCAAGTTGAACATCTTCTCCGAATTTATAATATATCTCGCCAGATAGAGTGAAAAATTCAATGGCTTTTTGAAAATCTCCCTTCTCTTTATATAGTTTTCCTAATTGTTCTAAAATAACACCTTGATTAATAGTATCAGTAACTTCATATGTTCTTATTGCTTCCAAACTTTTTAAAAGCCTATCTTCAGCAAGATTATAATTTTTAGAATGCATTTCATATTGTCCCAAATAGAGATGACATTCCCATTCCATTTGTGCTTTATAGTTAAATGGAATTTGGTGGCTAAATTTATCAAGCAACTTCAAGGCATTTTCAAAACTTTTCATGGATTTCTGGTAATAATTTTCTCCCAAATAGAAATATAACTGTCCATATTTAATCAGGGTATTAATAATCCCGAAAATATCACCTGTTTGTCTAAAGTATACAGAATTTTGGCGCAAGATATCCTTGATGCGGTTATAATTCTTCAAAACAAACAAAACATCAACAATATTACTAGTGGATTTAATTTCTTCCACAAATAATTTCTCTTGTTTAGCTAAGTCGATAGCTTTTTGATAATATTGATAAGAGTTCTCAATATCTTTTATCGTATAATATACATTTGCCAAATTGTTATAAACTTGGATTAATTTTTGAATGATATTAAGCTCCTTTAGGTATTCTATTGCTCTTTCGAAATGATAAATTGAATTATCAAAATATCCTAATTCTTCTTGAATCAAACCCATTTCATTATGTACAATCGCAATATTTAAGGTATTATTATCTTTTGTGAAATTCTCTAAAGCTATTTCTAAAACTTTAATTGAAGAGGTATAATCTCTTTTTTGATAATAAAGTCCTGCTTTTTTAAGTAATATATCGCCACATGATTCTCCCGTAGTTGTTCTTTCTTCAATTAATTCTTCAATTTTCTTCAATTCCAGTTCATAGTCTTCTTCACTAATTGCTTCATTAGAAATAGATGGGCTTCTTTCCTCTTGGATTTTTGGATAAAGATATGAAGATTCTTCTTTAAAACCGTGTGAAGTTTGGCTTGAAGCTTTGGAAAGATTTTCTTTATTTTCAAGATTAGATATTAAGGGTTTGTTGCAATGATGACAATACAACCAATGATCTTTTACTTGATTATCACAATAAGGACAAGAGTTCATGATATTTATTACCAAATTTATAAATATTAGGCTGTTAATTTAAAGATAATTCAATTATTTATTTTCGTGCTTTTTTGTACATTTCTAGTTCTCTTTTAATATCTTCTTTGCCTAATCCAAAGGATTTCAATAACACATTTATTTGTATTATTGCATTTTTTGCAGCTACCTTTTCAGCTATATATAATGCTTTAATAAATTCATCCTTAGCTTCTTTAATCCGACCTAAATAAAATAAGGTCTCTCCTACATAGCTTAAACCCTTAATAATTAGCTCAGAGTAATTGGAGTCGATTGCCAAATTAGTGCCTTTCTTGAAATATCGAATGGCATCGTCTTTTTGTTGTTCTTTAAGTAAAATCCCTAAATTAAAGTAAGATACGATAATTCCCCTAATATCATTTATTTCTTTAAAGGCTTTAAGGGTTTTCTTGTAAAGCTCAAAAACGACGTCCCATTTTTCTTGCGTCTCGTGAATGAGTACTAAATTTCCCAAACAATCTAATAAATTATAAATGTCGTTGTTATCGGAACATACAGCACTACATTCCAAAAATTCATCGCACGCTTCATCTAATTTGTTTAATTTCAAATAACAATTTCCAATGCCTTTCATACAAGTAATTACTTCTTGAACTTGATTTAATTCCTCATAAATATTAAGAGCGCGTGAATAATGGTCAATTGAAGCTTTATAATCACCTTTTTTATAAAAGAGCGTGCCGAGGACTCCAAGAACAGCGGCTTGACCTAATCTATCGTGTTGTTTTTCAAAAAAATCTAGACATGTTAAATAATTAGCTTCAGAATCAGAATATCTTTCTAATTCCATTTGTAATAAAGCAATTTCTCCTAATTCATTAATGTATGCGGAATTTTTTCCTTGATGATCTTCTATTTCTCTTAAATATTTTTTCTTTTTCTCTATTGAAGTCTCGATTTCTTCTTTGGATATTTCATTATCATCTTCATTCAGAATGGAAAAAATCTCACCGCACGATATTTATTAATTAATTCTTACCTGCTCTACTTAATGGGCACTCGCTTATTGTACATTTCCTACACCCCATAGAGTGTAGTGCTATAACAGCGATTTCTAAAGCGGCATAGAGAGGTAATAGAATGTTGTCAATAGGCGTCATCCTTCTAATCGGGTCTAGAAATATAATAGCAAATGGAAGGTAAGGAGAAAATAATGCTAGTAACAAAGGAAAAACATCAAATAAAATGAATTGCCACCTAGGAATTTCCATGAAGGTTTTCTTATTGGTTCGCTTGAATAATTTTCCTGCGATGATTCCCTTGTTCCATGATGGACAAGGTCTTCCCAAGAAATCGCAATGCCTGCATGTATAATATCCTCCAACAGTATAGTAGAAAATCCATACGAGAAAATACAATGGAAGATAGATAAGCGGATATGTTGACCTGAATAAGATTATGATTGTACCTACTGTAATCATTGAAATAAGCAAGATTATGTTTATATTAAGACTTTTTTTAGACCATGGAGAGTCGTTCATATATAATTATTCCAATTTGATCTTTTTAAAATTTAGCTTTACAAGAATTTCTCAAGAATTTCTGCTGATGTTTTAACGGCTTTCATGCAAACAGATTCAATAAGATTGTTGTCTTCTGCATATTGCTTTCCTTCAGGGGTGTTAATATCACAGCCAAGTAAATCCTTACAAATGATCGTATCATTAACGGAGGTAAATTTATCAATAAATTCTCTGGCAACCTCATAAGACTTATCATTTGGGCTTTCTTTCTCGCCATCTACTATTATTCCATATCGAAGCCCAATGGTCATGAATGCCCCAGTGACGGCCCCACATATATTTCCCATTCTAACAATTCCACCCCCAAAAGCACTCGCTATCTTTAAAGATTCCTCTCGACTCACGCCAAATCTCGGAGCATAAGTTGATAATATCGATTGGGAACAATTATAATTTTTATTAAAGCACTCAAGCGCTCGTTCAACATCGTTCAATTTAAAATCACTTTCTCATAATTTTTGTTTTTTAATAATATTAAAAAATATAATGACACCTATCTATAATTTATTTAGTATTTACTCAAGATGTAAAAAAGTGAAAGTGAATCATGAAATTTTTAGCAAGATTATGGGATAAACTCGAAGATGATAAAGTTAAATGCCACGTATGTGCGAACGAATGCGTGATCACGCCAGGTAATGTGGGAATTTGCAGAACTCGTAAGAATTTTGATGGTCAGTTATATACATTGATTTATGGATCATTAATTTCTTCAGGGAGCTTAGATCCTATAGAGAAAAAACCGCTATATAATTTTTGGCCGGGAGCAACTGCTTATTCAATAGCTTCTATAGGATGTTCTTTTAGATGTAGTAACTGTCAAAATTGGAACATCAGTCAAGCCAATCCTACTGACGATGGGCAAAATGGATATTATGATTTG
>Ga0180432_10009516_pt1 | contig 11841 bp, 7 predicted proteins | sample SS_ome_10_FD_132414 | JGI IMG/M metagenome (GOLD analysis project Ga0180432, IMG submission 132414) | Hypersaline lake sediment archaeal communities from the Salton Sea, California, USA - SS_1_MS_2 metaG | ecosystem: Environmental > Aquatic > Non-marine Saline and Alkaline > Hypersaline >... | reverse complement strand
AAGACGATTCCGGTCCGGAGCGTGGCCAAAGCGCCACGTGAGGGCCGGAATCGTCGCAGCGACGAAGCAGATCATGTGCTTGCGGCGACCGCAGTAGTTTTCATGAATAATCCGGGCTAGAGCCTTCCGGATGAAATGAGGTGCCCATGTCGAGGGCCTCGAAATTCGAGGTGCCTCCGGAAGAACTCCGGTGGACCTGCGATTCGCGGAAATTCAAGTTCAAGTCCACGTCCGAGCTGGAGCCCGTAGGGGACGCGGTCGGGCAGGAACGGGCGCTCAAGGCCCTCAAGCTCGGTCTCGCGCTGTTCAAGCCCGGCTACAACATCTACGTGAGCGGACTGACGGGTAGCGGGAAGACGTCCACGGTCAAGAACATCCTGGACCAGATGAAGCCCACGCTTCCGCTGCCCCCGGACCGGGTCTACGTGAACAACTTCAAGGACCCCAACCGCCCCCGGCTCTTGAGCCTGACCCGGGGGGACGGGATCAAGCTCAAGGAGGGCATGGACGAGCTGATCCGGTTCTTGTTGAAGAACGTTCCGCTGATCTTCGAGGACGAGAACTACCAGAAGCGCCGCGAGGAGATCATGGAGCGGTACGGGGGCGAGGAGAAGCATCTCTTCGCCGAGTTCGGCGAGAAGATCAAGAAGGAGAACTTCACGCTGGCCCAGGTCCAGATGGGGCCGTTCACGCGTCCCGACCTCTTCCCCGTCTACGAGGGGAAGGCTTTCCCCGTCGAGAAGATCGACGAGATGGTGCGCGAGGGGAAGATCGAGGCGTCCGAGGGAAACCGCATCCGCCAGCGTCATGGCAAGTTCCGCACGGAGCTGGAAGGGCTCATGGAGAAGTCGCGGGATCTGGCCCGCCAGATGGTGACGGACCTGGACGACCTGGCGCGCTCCATCGGACGCCTGGCCGTGAACGGGTTCATCCGGGACCTCAAGGCCCGGTTCGACACGGCGGACGTCAAGGGGTACCTGGACGAGGTGGAGGAGAGCATCCTCAACGACCTGGAACTGTTCCGGAGCAAGGGCGCCGGCGCCGAGAGCCCCGTCGAGAAGGCGAAGCGCAAGACGGAGACGGTAGACGAGTTCCAGGACTACCGGGTCAACGTGATCCTCGACAACGCCCAGCGCGAAGGGGTTCCCGTCATCATCGAGACCAACCCGACCTATTCCAACGTGTTCGGGACCATCGAGAAGACGCTCGACGCGCGGGGCACCTGGACCACCGACTTCACCAAGATCAAGCCCGGCTCCCTCCTGATGGCCGACGGGGGGTACCTGGTCGTCAACGCCTACGACCTGTTCAACGAGCCCGGCGTGTGGAAGGTTCTCAAGAGGACGCTGAAGAACCGGATGCTCGTCATCCAGCCGCCGGACGTGACTTTCTTCTTCGGGCAGAGCTCCCTCAAGCCCGACCCCATCGACCTGAACTTCAAGCTCATCCTCATCGGCGACTGGCGGATGTACCATCTGCTCTACCACTACGAGCCCGAGTTCAAGAAGATCTTCAAGGTGCTCGCGGATTTCACCACCGAGATGGACCTCACGGCCCCGAACCTCGAATCCTACGCGCGGCTGGTGGCGAAGGTGTGCAAGGAGGAAAAACTCCTCCATTTCGCGCCGTCCGGGGTGGCGCGGCTCGTGGAGTACGGCATGTGGCGCGCGGGACGGCGCGGGAAGCTCACCGCCCTCTTCAGCGACATCGCCGACATCATCCGGGAAAGCGGCTTCTGGGCCGGGGACGACGGCGCCGATCTCGTCAAGGCGCGCCACGTCCGCAAGGCCATCCGGGCCGGCATCGAGAGGCATTCCCTCCCCGAGGTCCGCCTCCTCGACGTCGTGCAGCGGGGCACCATCTTCATCGACCTGGAAGGCAAGGTCGTCGGGCAGGTGAACGGGCTTTCCATCTACGACCTGGGCAACTACAAGTTCGGCGCCCCCAACCGGATCACCGCGAGCATCTCCACCGGACGCGCCGGCATCGTCAACATCGAGAGGGAGGCCAAACTCTCCGGCAAGTCGCACGACAAGGGCGTTCTCGTCCTCAGCGGCTACCTGCGCCACAAGTACGCCCGGGACCGCTCCCTGAACCTGTCCGCCTCCATCTGCTTCGAACAGTCCTATGGGCCCATCGAGGGGGACAGCGCCTCCACGGCCGAACTCTACGCCCTCCTCTCCGCGCTCGCCGAAGCCCCCCTCGACCAGTCCATCGCCGTCACCGGATCGGTCAACCAGAAGGGAGACGTGCAGCCCGTGGGAGGGATCAACGCGAAGGTCGAGGGCTTCTTCAAACTCTGCAGCACCGCCGGTCTGACGGGAAGCCAGGGCGTCATCATCCCCCGCGCGAACATCCCCGACCTCATGCTCAAGGAAAACGTCATCGAGGCCGTGCGGAAGGGATCCTTCCACGTCTGGGCCATCGACAGCGTCGACGAGGGGCTGGAGATCCTCACCGGCGCGAAGGCCGGGCAACCCTCGAAGAAGACCGGGAAATACACCAGGCATTCCCTCAACGAACGCATCGTCAACCGCCTCGAGGAACTCGCCGAGAACCTGCGGAAGGAAAACCAGTCCGGCCTCGACGGGATCCCCGGAAACCGGGCCGGCAAGAAGAAACGCGCCAGGAAGGCCGTCGCCGCGTCGAAAGCGGGGGGCCGGAAGACCGGCAAGAAAAAAAAGGGCGGGAAGGGAAACTAGCCGGCCTTGTCCGGCGCGCCCTTCTTCTTCGGCGTCCGGGCCGACTGCACCAGCAAAAGACTCCGCCGATGCCCGGGCACCGAACCGCGGATCAGGATCACGTTCTTCTCGGGAATGACGCGGACCACCTCGAGGTTCTTCGCCGTGACGCGGCGGTTTCCCATCCGGCCGGGCATCTTGAACCCCTTCGGCGTACGCCCCGGGTAGGTCCCCATGCCCGCCGTCCCGCCGTGACGCTTGAACTCGTGCACGCCGTGGGAAGCCTTCGCCCCCGAGAAGCCCCAACGCCTCATCACACCCGCCGTGCCGCGTCCCTTGGACGTGCCGATCACGTCCACCACGTCCCCCGCCTCGAAGCCCTCGGCGCGGATTTCCTGACCCGGCGAGTACGATCCGATCTCCTTCGACGGCACCCGGACCTCGCGGAGTACCCGCTTCGGATCGATCCCGCCCTTCGCGAAATGGCCCGCCATCGGTTGCGTCAGGCGCGTCGGACGCGCCTCCTCGAAACCCAGCTGCACCGCCGCGTATCCCTCCTTCTCCGGCGTCTTCACCTGGACCACCGTGCAGGGACCCGCCTCGATGGCCGTGACGGGAACGACACGGCCGTCCTCGAGGAACGTATGGCTCATCCCGATCTTTCGGCCGATCAGCGCCTTCATGGCTTCATCCTCTCAGGGGTACAAACGCCGGGAACAGGAAAACAGCGGATTCTAACGGGAAAACGCTTCTGCGCAAGGAAATTCCGGCGCGCGCGAATCGCCCCGGTTCACGAGCCGCTTCCCGAACCCCCGGAAGCGGGCTCCTCTCCGTCCTCGCCGGCGGCCTTCTCCGACGATCCGCCGGCGGGCTTTTCCGGGGACCCATCGCCGGGCTTCCCGGGCGCCTCTTCGTCGCCCTCGCCGGCGGGCTGCTTGTCGGGCGCCTCTTCGTCGCCCTCGCCGGCGGGCTGCTTGCCGGGCGTCTCGTCCCCCTTCTCTTCCGCGCCGTCCTCGGCCTGTCCGCCGGATCCGCCGTTTTCCTCGTCCCCCGCCTTCTCCTCTTCGCCTTCCTTCTTCCGGGCGTCAGGATTGAAATGGTCCTCGCCCTTGAGCAGGGCGTCGATGACGTACGTGTTCATCCGCCAGACGCGGACCTTGAAGGCGTAGTCCCCGCCGCCGCCGAAGATGTCCATCTGTCGGACGACGGGGATGACCGCGTAATAGGTCTCGGCGTCCGGGGCCTTCTTGCCCACGTGGATCATGTTGGGAGACCGCTGATCGAAGAAGACCGTAACGGTGAGGAAGGGGTCGTGGAGGCCGTAGGGTCGGAGCCGGCTCTTGGGCACTTCCCGTTCCTTGGGGGGGATGGTCACGGGGGACTCCAGGCCGGAGGCGGAGAGGCTGGAGAGGAAGGTCGCGATGTTCGCGGCTTCCTCCTGGCGGGCGGGATGGAGTTCCAGGCCCCGGCGCCCCGGCACGCGCTTGCCCAGGGTCCAGCGCGTGTTTCCGTTCATGTCGCGGGCCTTCACCAGCGTGACCTCTCCGTGCAGGCGGCTGTGGATCCGGTAGCCCTTGAGCTCGTCCATCTGGAAATCGAATAGCCTCAGGTCCAGCCAGGAGGAGGGATCCGGGGAGACCCCGTGGGAGCCCGGGACCTCCCGGGGGTCCTGGCCCGGCAGGGCCATGAAGGTGATCTCCTTGCCGTCGAGCTTCTTCACGGACCCCACGAAGAGTTCGGCCGCCTTCTTCGCGCCCGTCTCGTACAGGGTCACGACGGTCCGCGGGGCCTCGTCGAGGCCCATCTCGGCGGGATCCGCGCCGGGGACGGTGGTGTCGCCCAGCTTGAGACCCTTCATCTCCTTCAGGAAGGCTTCCACCTTGCCGGTGACGACGGGCGCGTTCCAGTGGTCGGCGGAGGCCCAGATCTCGGTGCCGAACGAGGCGATGGCGTACTCGGAGACGCATTTCCGAACGCGGATTCCCTCCTTTTCGCCACGCCGTATGTCGAAGCCCTCGATCTCGTCCCAGTGGACGCCCTTGAGGAGGGCGTCCTTGGCCTCGGGAGCCTCCTCCTTGAGTTCCCTGGGCTTCTTGTTGAGGTTCTTGAAGGTGTATTCCCTGACGGTGTAGACGTGGATCTTCTCGACCGTCGTCGTCTGTTCGCCACCCAGCCCCATCGTTTCCACGAAATTCCGGAAGGCGGAGCGCTTGCGCGGCGAATACACGTAGTAGGTCGGCTTCTCGGCGTCTTTCTCGACCACCTTGCCGAAGACGAGATTTCTTCTTTCCTGGTCGATGTAGGCTTCGATCTCCAGGGCGGGGGCGTCGAACCCGTAGCGCTTCAACGCCTCGGGCGGGAGGGAACCGTCCTCGAGGGGCTCGATGGGTTCCGCGACGCCGTCGCCGGTGAGGGAGGCGATGTTTCTCACGAGATTCTGGGCGGCCCATTTCTTGGCCTTGACCAGGACCTCCCCGCGCCCGGGGACGGTCTTCACCAGGAACCATTCGTACGCGGGCTTCTTCTCCTTGTCCTTGCCTTTCCCGTCCCCGTCCCCGTCCTCTCCTTCCTTCTGCTCGTCCTCCTTTTCCTTCCTCACGAGTGCGATCTCGCCGTGCTCGCCGACCAGGCGCACGCCCTCGATCTTCTCCTTGTCCTCCTTCAGGATGTCCAGATCCAGCCACTGGTCGTGGTCGGCTGTGAAGGAATGGGAGCCGGGGATCTCGTAGACCGCGGGATCGTCCCCGAGGCGGACATAGGTGGTGGATTCGTCCTTCTTCTCGCCCATGGACGGTTTGAGGAGGTTGGCCATGGAGATGTTGGTCTTGCCGAAATGGAGGGAGAGGATCTCGTTTCCCGCGTCGTCCTGGAAGGTGATCTCCGTTTCCTGCTTCTCGTCCAGCTCGAAGCGCTCCAGGAGCTCGGGATTCTCGCCCCGCACGGGGCCGGACTTCAGCTCCCGGATCTCCTTGAAGAGATCGCGGACCTTCTCCTTGTCGGCGGCGTAGCCGTAGCGGGAGGTGACGACCCAGTCCGTTTCGGCGGCCTGATCGCCCTCGCCGATCTGGATCCTCCGGATCCGGACGCGTTTTTCCACCGGGTCGGTGTCGTCGAAAGCGCGCAAGGTGATGGTTTCCACGCGATCGACGGGGAAGTTGCCTATGAGCGTTTCCTCGCCGGACAGGGGGAGTTCCGCCGGGCCGGAATCGGCCTGGAAACCGGCGAAGTAGACGACCGCCAGGATGACCACCGCGATGGCTTCGATCGTGATCAGTTTGAGGTTCATGAACGTTCGTCCTCCTCGGATGCAGGTCCTGGATGTTCCGGGGGGGCTTTCGGTTTCGCTTCCCCTTCGCCCGGCGAGGCGTCCTCTCGGTCCGCGGTCTCCGCGTTGTCGCCGCCGGAAGCGGGCGGGGCCCCGCCCTGGCCCGGCAGGCCGCCCTGGAGCGCCTTGACCCAGATGACGCGGTCGACGTGGCGCCACAAGAGGATCAGGATGCCGATCGCCACGACCACGAGGGGCAGGCCGAGGACCAGCAGGGCGATGTACATGCCTTTCTTGTCGCTGTCGTACTCGAGGGGGCGGGGGCGGAAGCCCTTGCTCTTGATCTTTGCGAGGCTCTCCTCGGTGGTCAGCCATTCGATGAGGTTGAAGAGGAACGTCCGGTTCGGCTTGTGCCGGTGCTTGAAGATGAAATCGGAGAAGATCTGGGAGTCCCCGATCACCACGATGCGGCTTTCGGCCTTCTCGTATTCCTCGTCCAGGACCTCGCCGTCCTTCATGAGGACGCGTCCGCGCCGCACGGCCTCGACGATCTCAGGCGGCGTTTTCTCGGGGGCGGGGGACTCCGCTTTCTCCGCGCTTTCCTCCTCGTCCTCCACCGGAGGGGGGACGTCCTTGCCGGCGTAGAAGCTCTTGAAGGAGCCTTCCCAGAGGCCTGCGAGGACGTACTGGGCGCCCTCCGGGTTGGCCTCCTTCTGCAGTCTGTCGGGCTTTTCGTGGATCTTCTCGATCTGGGTTCCCACGATGAAGGGGGAATCCTTGAAGTCCATGCGCCAGGACTTCACCGAGCTCTCGACCACGGGGGTGAAGGAGATCCGGTCGGGAAGCGGCTCGGCGGGGGCGAGGCTCAGCGCGTCGATGAAGGCGATCTGGTCGACCGTGTTCACGAAGGGAAGATCCTGGGCGTAGTTCTCGTTCTTGGAGAGGATGATGCGGGGCCACCGGACGGTCTTCATCCGGCGGCGGAAGCCCATGCCCGGGACCCACTCGTTGACGGGGATCTGGCCGTAGCCGCACTGGTCGAGATCCAGGACGAGATCCTGGTGGACCTTGACGCCGTAGTGGGCGAGGATCTCGGAGAGGCCGGAGTCGATCTTGCTGAAGAGGGGGGGCTGGTTCCACTGCTGCTTGTTGACCCTGCGGCTCTCGTCGAAGACCTCCATGAGGAAGACCACGCGGCCGGGCGCCCGCTGGTATTCCTTCGCCCCCTCTTTGCCGGAGGCGTCGAGGCGTCGGTTGTCCTCCTCGACGGGGACCTTGCGGCCGTTCATCAGGTACTGGTCGATGGCGAACTTGTGACGGTCCGGCACGCCGTCGGGGGCCGCGACGAACAGGACCTCGATGTCGTCGGGCACGGGGTCCGAGGCGCCGAGATCCACGCTCTCGACGAGGTAGTCCTGGCGGAGGACGTCGGGGAGGGTTGAGAAATTCCCGTCGCGTGCGAAGCCCTTCTCGTCGCCCGAGAAGTAGAAGCCGACCTTGGGCACGCTTTCGATCTGCAGGCGTCTCAGCGCCCGGGTGAAGAGGTACTCGAGGTTGCCGAGGTCCTTGACGTCGTCGATGACCTCCGCCTTGTCGCCGTAGTTCAGCTTGATGGAGGAGTAGAACTCCTTGGGGTAGGGTTTGTCGTCGCGGATGATCGTGTGGGAGGAGATGGCGACGCCCTCGGCCTCCATCTTGTCCTTCACTTCCTGGTCGATGTCCTTCTGCGCCTCGCTGCGGGGGTCGAGGATCTCCACGCGCATCTTCCCCTCGGCGTGGGCGGCGTACTCCTGGATCTTGGCCACGACGTTCTCGTCCAGGTTCTTGAAGGAGGGATGGGCGGGGAAGAGGTCGGGCGTGACGTAGTAGCGGACCGTCACGATGTCATCGAACCGCGACGGCAGTTCCTTGGAGAGGGGATCGAGCGTGAACACGCGCTCCTCGGTCAGGTCGAAGCGGCTGGACGACTCCGTGGCGATCAGGTTGACGAACAGGAGGATGCCCAGGAAGAGGACGGTCACCACGGCGGCGTTGGTCAGGAACAGGGCCTTGTTCATGTTCATGCTTCTCGCTCCCTCTCAGGAGTATCGGTGCACCTCGATGGAGTAGCGGTTCAGCACCAGGAAAAGGAGGCAGAACGACAGGAAATAGAGGAGATCCTTCAGGTCGATGACGCCGCGGGCCACGCTCTCGAAGTGGGGAAGGAACCCCAGGAACATGCCCGCGTCGTAGAAGATGCGGACCTTGTCGGCGTCGAACAATTTCAAAAACGCTACATGGCCGATGGCCACGAAGGCGGCCAGGATCGCGGCCGTCCCGATGAACGAGAGGATCTGGTTCCGGGTCAGCCCGGAGATGAAGATGCCGACCGAGATGTAGGCCGCGCCGAGCAGCGCCGAGGCGAAATACCCGCCGGCGACGGGTCCCCAGTCCAGGTCCCCGATCGCGTTCACGAAGAGCGGAAGCGGAAGCGTCAGCATGAGCGTGAGGAGGAGGATGGACCAGGAGGCCAGGAACTTGCCCAGCAGCAGTTCCCACTCGCGCATGGGGAGCGTGAGGAGATTCTCCAGTGTTCCCTGTTTCCGCTCCTCCGACCAGAGACGCATCGTCAGCGCCGGGACCAGGAGGATGTAGAGGTAGGGGAGGTACCGGAAGAACCGCCCCAGATACGCCCGGTCCTCCAGGAAGAAGCCGCCTTCGCCCACGTAGAAGAACGCGAGCATCGAGCACAGGAGGAAGACCACCATGAACAGGTAGGCGATGGGGGAGAAGAAGTACCCCAGGAATTCCTTCTTCCAGATGATGTAGACGTTTCGCATGGGTCAAGCTTCCTTCGTCAGGTCCTGGAAGATGTCCTCCAGCGTCCGGTGCGCCGCCGCCAACTCCGAGAACGTGAGATCGGCGTCCCGGGCGGCCGCGAAGATCTCGCCCCCCAGATGGACGTCCCCGCGCTTCGCCCGCACCCGGAAAAGGGGCTCGAAGAAACCGCCCCCGTCGCCCGCCGGCTCCACCCCCTGGACGGCAGGGATTTTCCGGAGGGCCTCGACCACCTTTGCGGGATCCTCCGCGGAACGGACCGTGTACAAGCCTTCCTCCGCCTCCGATTTCTGGAGATCCTGAAGCTTGCCGTCGGCCACGATCCGGCCCTTGTGGATGATGATGACGCGGTCGCACGTCGCCTCCACCTCGGCCAGGATGTGCGTGGAAAGGATGATCGTCTTCTTCTTGCCGATCTCCCGGATGAGGTTGCGGATCTCCACGATCTGGTTCGGATCCAGCCCGGACGTGGGCTCGTCCAGGATCAGGATCTCCGGGTCGTGGACCATCGCCTGGGCCAGCCCCACCCGTTGCCGGAAGCCCTTGGACAGCTCGCCGAGCGATTTCTTCAGCACCGTGGAAATGCCCGTGACCGCGCAGATCCGCTCCAGGGCCGCCGCGCGCTCCGCCGAGGGGATGCCCCGCGCCTGGATGATGAAGGAGAGGTAGTCGTTCACGCGCATCTCTTCGTAGACCGGCGCGTTTTCCGGAAGGTACCCCAGCCGCCGCCGCACCTCCAGCGGCTCCTTCGTCACGTCGAAACCGGCCACGGAGGCCCAGCCGGACGTCGGCGCCAGATAGGTCGTGAGGATGCGGATCGTGGTGGATTTTCCCGCCCCGTTGGGCCCGAGCAGCCCCACGACCTCCCCCAGTTCGATGCTGAAGTCGATCCCGCTGACGGCCTTCGTGGGGCCGAATTCCTTGACCAGCTTCTCCACCTCGATCATGCGTCCCTCCCCTTCAGGTTCATCAGACGTCGGAGCAGGGAATGAACCGCCCCTTGTGATCGGAACGGGGCGCGAATTGTACGTCGTTCCTCGGGAACGCCGTGTGAAATTCCGGACGAAGAACCGTACAAGAATGCTCCCGATTTTTCAAGGGCCGCCCCAAAGCCCCTCGGCATCCGCGCAGGCACCGGGGGCTCACTCTTCGACGAAATCAGGGCGGGCTGCCCCAGGCTCTCTCATCTGCTCGCCTGTACAACTGACACGGATCAGGGGTTTTTCTGCGGCCACACCCGCAGGATGCAATCCAACACCTTCATACGCTCCTTCGGTCTGGGCGGGGCCCTTCGACGGGCTCAGGGTCCGCGCATCGCCCCTACACGGTGCTGTTCCGAAAATCCGGGAAAAACCATGATCGACGACCGCCTTGGAGGGCGAGCCTCTCCTCCTTCGCTTGCAGGTGGTTGCGAGAGCTACGGAGGACCCTACGTAGCCCTTGCAAGAGCCGATCGGCGTAGTACGGGCCGGCGAGCCACATCGGTGGGCTCGGGAGGACCCTCGCCCTCCAAGTTTTCATGGTTTCCGGGAGAGCCGAAGGCTCATGGTTTACTACAATCTACAATCCCTACGCGTCCACGCTCCTCCGGCTGAAATCTGAAATCCCTGCCCGGAAGCAACCCGAAAACGCCGACACCGCGAAAGGCTCCTCGTGCGTCCCCTTGGCAACCCCACCCCCGGCGGATACAATCCCCCCCGTTCATGACGCGGATGACGAACCCGGGCCCCTGGACGAGAGCGGAGGACGCATGACCTCACCCTGGGAGCCGACGCCGGTCAGCCCGGAAGACCTCGCCCTGGTGGAGCGCCTCGGCGAGGCCCGGCAGCGGATCCGCCGCGAGGTCGGCCGGCGCATCATCGGCATGGACCGCGTCGTCGAGCGACTCCTCGTCGCCTTCTTCGCGGGGGGACACGCGCTCCTGCTCGGCGTCCCCGGCCTGGCCAAGACCCTCCTGATCCGCACCCTCGCCGAGGTCATGGAACTGGGATTCCGGCGGATCCAGTTCACCCCCGACCTGATGCCCTCGGACATCACCGGCACCGACATCATCGCCGAGAGCGAGGCCGGCGAGCGCGGATTGAAGTTCGTCTGCGGCCCCGTCTTCACGAACATCCTCCTCGCCGACGAGATCAACCGGACCCCCCCCAAGACCCAGGCCGCCCTCATGGAGGCCATGGAAGAGGGACAGGTCACCTGCGGAGGCATCAAGCACCCCATCGAAAGCCCCCTGTTCGTCCTCGCCACGCAGAACCCCATCGAGCAGGAAGGCACCTACCCCCTCCCCGTCGCCCAGCTCGACCGCTTCATGTTCCTCATCCCCGTGGACTACCCCACCCCCGAGGAGGAATTCAAGATCGCGCGCTACACCACCGCGAACTGGGACGATCCGCCCGCCGTGATCCTCTCCCGGAACGAGGTGGAGGAGATGATCTCGCTGGTCCGGCGACTTCCCGTCCCCCTCGAGGTGGGCCGGCACGCCCTGAGGATCGCGCGCCTTTCCCGCCCCGCCGACGCGGAGGCCCCGGAGGCCGTGAAGGAATGGGTGGAGTGGGGCGCCGGCCCCCGCGCCGGCCAGTACATGATCCTGGGCGCCAAGGCGCGGGCCATGCTGCACGGGCGCGCCGCCCCCGGCATCGAGGACGTGAATGCCATCGCCCACCCGGTCCTCAGGCACCGCATCCTGAGGAACTTCCAGGCCGAGGCGGAGGGGATCGGCGCGGACACCGTCATCGACCGGCTCCTGGAAGTCACGGCGCCTCCCCGGCGCGAGCGGTTCGGCCTCCTGCGGCGCCTCGGCGGCTGGGTCGGCAAGGCCCTGGGGGCGGGCTAGCTGCAAGGCTGGTATCACGGAGCAGGCCGCGGGAAGATCCCAACCCTTCGACGTACCTCAGGGCGATGGTGAGCCCGGTCGAACCATCGAACCACTCCTGGCGAGCCGGCTGTGTTTTGGCCCGGGGGCCCACCTTCGCTTGGTTTGCGAAGCGTGAGCTACGGCGGGTCCGCCAAAGCCCTTGCATGTGCGAGCCAGGCGGCGGCGGAGACCCTCGCCCTCCAAGGCGGTCGTCGATCATGGTT
>Ga0180432_10009514_pt1 | contig 11844 bp, 10 predicted proteins | sample SS_ome_10_FD_132414 | JGI IMG/M metagenome (GOLD analysis project Ga0180432, IMG submission 132414) | Hypersaline lake sediment archaeal communities from the Salton Sea, California, USA - SS_1_MS_2 metaG | ecosystem: Environmental > Aquatic > Non-marine Saline and Alkaline > Hypersaline >... | reverse complement strand
TTTTCTTTTATATGATTTTCCAGCACATTTACGTCTTAATGCATTTAGAAGAACACTCACATTTTATACTAATCCTAATGTAGATGTATATGAAACAAGTGCTGTAGCAGGTGATGTTCTTTATGATTTCAAGAATTTATATATTACTCAACATGATCCGGTTTATATTGCCGGGCATAAAGCATATTTTACACAAAGTCGCTCAGATTTTTATAATTTATATCCACAAATTCAAGGAAAAGTCCAAATTGGAACTGGTGATGCAGCTACTACTAATTTTACCGGAACTTTATCAGGTTATCCTGTACTTGCCTATAACGTGCTTTTTAGCTCTATTGATGCAAATAACGATGGATTATCCATCTTTGATCAACATGGCAATGGAGCATTGTCAGGAGACGTTGGAGCTGCAAGTACCATAGATTATGCTACAGGAGTATATGATATAACATTCACAAATCCTCCTGATACAGGCAAGGAAGTATATGCTCAAACAGTGCAATATACAGCTGCTCGACCAACTGCAGTTCTTTATTATGATACAAAATTTACACTGCGACCTGTCCCTGATATACCTTATCAAGTAACATTAGAAACATATGTTAGGCCATCATCTTTGGAAAATGATCCGGCAGAACATCCATTTCTTGATCAATATTGGCAATGGATAGCCTATGGAGCAGCAAAGAAAATCTTTGAAGATCGTATGGATATGGATTCTGTCCACATGATAATGCCTGAATTCAAGGAGCAAGAAACATTGTGTTTACGACGAACTATTGTTCAGCAATCAGATCAGCGAGTAGCTACTATTTATACACAATCATTATCGTCTGATTGGGATTGGGGTAGAAATAATTTTTAATATAAAGGGGATATCATGCCTGCATATTATAATACGCCAAACGCAGCAGACCGTATAAGTGCTACTCAAGCGCCTATCCAGACTAACTTCGTTTCACTGGATGCTTCATTTAGTGAGAATCATGAGCCAGTAGCTACTGGTGGGAAACATATAAAAATAGATATAAATAATATAGGAGCAGAGCCGACAGCTGCTGCAGCTACATCACTTGTTGCTTATAATTTCTTAAATCCCAATTCAACTAACCAAGAATTATATGTAAGAAGAAATGGAGAAGCTGGAGTTCCTATGACTGCTCGTGATTATGCTGCAAATCAAGGATGGTTTTATTTACCTTCTGGATTACTGGTTAAATATGGAACTGCAAGCTGGCTTGTTGCTGCACCAGGTAATAATTTTTATGATTATCCTGCAGCAGGTACAGAACCTGTTTTTGGAGCAGTTCATATGTGTAATTTAACGGTAATAAAAGCTGCGGCAACATTTTATGATGCTGCGATTCAGTTAGGATCGTTAACACCAACACGTATCAATTATGCAATATCGAAAATATCAGCAATAGGAACTTATCCAGATGCGAATGTTCCTTTTCATTATTATTCAGTTGGAACTCCAGCATAAGGAATTAAAATGGCACAAAAAGCATATTTTATAGGACCTTATGATTCCGGATTAGTAAATGCAGTTAAACCGTGGTTGTTAACTGAAGATGCCTTTGCGTTGATGAATAATGCCTATGTATGGCGTGGCAATGTAAAAAAACGTGTAGGTAGTAAATTATTTACTCTAAGTGGTGGAGATGTTGCCCATGAACACCTTCTTTCTCGAGTAAGAATTAAGCTTGAAAGTGGAGGTGCTCCTGTAGTTACCGATGGTACTGGAGCGGCAGCTGCGGCAATTCCAGGTGGTGCTGCTGGAGGAGCAGTTGGGCAGATATTTTCTATAGGAACAGCTATATATACCATAGTTTCTGCAGTTGCAGGGGCTCAGCCCATGTTACAGACGGTAGCAACAGCAACAGCTACATTTGATAGTGCAACAGGTAATTATGTGTTTGCTGGGGCTCCTATAAATACGCAGGTTTATTGGTATCCTTCTCTTCCCATCATGGGATTTGCCAATTATGAGGATGAAAATATTAATGACGAACCTGTTATTGCATTTGATAGAAGGTATGCCTATCACCGTTCAGGAAGTGGATGGGAACAACTTGATGTTGCTAATGTAAATACAACATGGACAGGTTCAGATAGTCAGTTTTTTTCTACAACTAACTATCGTGGAACCCTTAACGATAATTATTGGTTATTTGCAGTCAATAATAATCAAGCTGATCAGATTAAATATTGGAATGGAACTCAATGGGCAACGATTGCACCAGCAACACAAGCTGCAGCTAATTATACGTTACAGACTGCCCGTTTGATTGTTTCCTTTAAAGATAGATTGGTAGCTCTTAATACTATTGAAGAAGTAGGAGGAGCAGGAGTTTATCACACTTTTGTTAATAGGGCTCGCTGGTGTCAAAATGGTGATCCAGTAGCAGCTAATGCATGGTATGATAATGTTCCAGGTAAAGGTGGATGGATAGATGCACCAACACGGCAAGCGATAATATCAGCCAAAATACTTAAAGATCGTCTTATTGTTTATTTTGAACGAAGTACATGGGAACTTGTCTATACAGGAAATCAGGTTTTACCGTTTATATGGCAAAACATTGATGATGAATTAGGAGCAGAATCAACATTCTCAGCAGTTCTTTTGGAGAATTCTGTATTAGGGGTTGGAGAAACAGGAGTTCATGAATGTGATGGTCTTCGTGTTTCAAGAATCGATGATAAGATTCCTCAAGAGGTATTTAAAGTTCACAATAACAATCAGGGAGTTGATAGAGTTGCAGGAATAAGAGATTATATAAATGAGTTAGTCTATTGGTCTTTTCCTGACTTAGAAACTGATCCGACATTTCCTACCAGAATGCTTGTCTATAATTATAAAAATAAATCATGGTCATTTAATGATGATTCAATAACAGCATTTGGTTATTATCAACCTGCAGATGATTTAACGTGGGGAACATGTCCATATACATGGGAAGAGTTTGATCGTTTATGGAGAGCGGGATTAAACCAAAGTAAAACTAAAAATGTTATAGCAGGGAATCAGGAAGGTTTTACATTCATCCTGGACTCAACAAAGAACTATAATGCTGCTAGTTTACAGATAACAAACATTACGGTTCCTGGGGATATATCATTACAGGTTATAAATCATAATTTAAAAATTAACGATTTTGTTGATATCCAGTTTGTTGAAGGTATAACAAATATAGACGGTATCTTTAAAGTAAAAACTATTACTGATGCTGATAACATTATAGTTGGTGTAAAAGATACACCAGTTGGAACCTATACTGGTGGTGGAGTTATTGCACGTGTAAGTAAGATAGATATTCTGACAAAGCAGTTCAATTTTTATGATAATAATAGACGTGTATCAATAAACGAGATTGGTTTTGATGTAGATAAAAGTGCGGCTGGTGTTTTAAATGTTGGATTTTATTCATCGACATCAGCAACAGATATAGCAGAAGATGCGATAGCGACTGGAGCGGCTCTTGGTGATTATACGTTAGAAACATCTGCTTACACTACTAGACCTTTAGAAGCTAACCAAAATCGACTTCTAAGACACGTTTATGTACAGTCTGAAGGTGATTGTGTTCAACTGCAATTAACGTTTGATGATGACCAAATGAGTGATAGAAATAACATGAAGAGTACATTTCAGCTGAATTCTATGACGTTCCATGCTACACCTACAGGACCACGTTAGAACTTTATGTACTCAAGATATACGAAACATTTGGTATAGGTAGATCTATTTTTGCCCACGCTTACAACAACATTTGGGCCTATTATATCTACAGTTACACTGTCTGCAAGGGCTGTTGGGTTACAATAGGGGAATTGGAAAGCATTCCTATTTGTTTGATCTGTTGCGCAGCCTTGTATTGTTAGAAATATAAAAGTAGTAGTTCCTGCTGCTGGATATCCTTCTATGTTATGAGCAACTGATTTTGTTCCGGCTGCGTTGGGTAGAGCCCCTATTTCAACTGTTTTTGAATACACTTGTCGGAATTGGGGTGGTGTAGAGGTTCCACTATTTGATCGAGTATAATCCGGATAAAAAAGTTTGCCATTTATGAATTCTTCTTGTGAATAATAACCAGAAACTTTGTTATTTAGAGCAAATACAATGTTATTGAAATTGTTTCTTAATCGTACAGTAAAATCTTCTGCCTGTACGTTTGCTTTTCCAAGATCATAGACTTGTGTAGTTCCTATAAATTGACCCGGATTAACCTCATTTGGATAACTTGCCATAATAAAACTTTCTATTAAATGTTGTAATTTAAAAGTTCTTTTTCGTATGCTAACACTGATTAATCAACTGTGAAAAATTAATTTTGAAGGAGTTTATTATGCCTTTTCCTCTTTTAGCTGCAGCAGTTCCCTATCTAGCATCAGCAGCGGCAGGCGCAGCTGGTGGTTATTTAGGAAAGCGTCTTAGTCGAGGGTTATCACAATCATTACCGACGAATCGTGGTGGTGGTGTTCAACAGATGAACGGATATTCGTCTATGGAGATGCCTGGAGGGGCTACTGCTGTTCAAATGCCTAATTTTACCCCAGAACAACAGAGTATGTTAACACAAATGCTTCAAGGGGGCATGCAAGGAATGCAAAATCTGCCATCAGCAGATTTTGGACCGATAGAGCAGATGTATAAAACACAATTTCAACAAGAAACAGTTCCCGGTCTTGCAGAACAATTTACTGCAGGAGGAGCTGGTAGTCAGAGATCAAGTGCATTTCAACAAGCTCTAGGTGGGGCAGGAGCAGGATTGGCAGAGCGACTTGCAGGAATGCGACAACAATTTAATATGCAAAATAGGCAAAATGAGCTTCAACGATTAATGGGAATGTTACAGATGGGTATGCAGCCGCAATATCAATATGGTATTGTACCTCCAGGTGAAGGGTTCGGAACATCATTAGCCGGTAGAGTTGGACAGGGTATTGGTACGATAGCTCCGATGATGATTGCTAAATTGTTAGGAATGTAAGATGGCAATAATTTTACCACGACAAAGAACATTTGGAGAGGTTTTAGGTTCAGGGCTAGGTGCAGGTCTTGGCACAGGTATGCAAGAATTAGCGAAGTATAAAATGGGACAAATGCAGCAACAAGAATTAGCAAAAAAACTATCGCCTCTTTTTGAAGCAGAGGGAGCTTCTCCTGAATTAGCGTCAATATTAGGGCAAGCTTCTCCACAAATACAGCAGCAATGGTTGAAAAATGCAGTTCAACAAAAACAGTTAGGTCCACTTTATGATCAACTTTCTAATTTACTGAAAGGGGACCAAAGCATAGGAGGATCTATTTCTCCACAAATATCACAAGAGATTGATTCTCAATCTCAATATCAAGAGTTTCCTCAAAAACAAATGATGCCAACTTCTCAAGAGCTTGCAAGAGAAATTGTTTCTGGTGAAGAGACTATAAAATCGCTTAGAGAAGGGTTTCCTCTTCCTTTTAGAGGAATTCAAATGCCTGAAAAAGATAAAGCATTTTCTATACGGGAAAAGGAGATGCACCCTTCTGATAGACCATTATCTCAAGATGAAATTCTTCAATTATCTGCAGCAATTAGTTCTAAAGATCCAAAAGCAATGGGTAAATCTGTGCGTGATATTTATAAAGAGCGCAGAAGAGAAGAAGCTATTGAAAAAAAATTATCAGCTGAAGAAAAACGACGCAAAGAGGAACGAGAGTTTGAAATGTATAAACTTTCAGGACCTCAACGTAAAGAGCTTAGAGATAATGCTAAGCGAGCTCGAGATGACTTACATGATTTAAATAGAATGACCAAATTGCAAGAAGAGATGCAATTGGATACTCCAGGATATGTTGAATTTCTAAAAAGATCTGGATTTGATATTCCTGCTTTAATGAATCCTGGTTCTCAAGAGTTTAATAAATTAAGACAATCTTTTTTAAGAAATATGAAAACATATTTTGGAGCACGAATTTCAAATCAGGAAATGGAACAGTTTCTTAAAGGAATTCCAGATTTAAGTCAATCTCCTGAAGGTAGAAAAAGGGTATTAGCTGGAATGAAACGAATTGCTCGAGGTGCAATAACGTATAATGATGCATATAATGAAGTTTTAAAAGAAAATAATTGGAAATTACCATTATATTGGGAAGAAATGGTCGAAGATAAAGTTAAGCCTAAAATGAATAAAATAGCAGAGATGTTTAAACGTGACTTATCTCGCCCTGTTCCTCCATCACATCCTAGATTAGTTACTGCTTTACAATCAGCAGCAGGTAGTTTATTAGGAGCCCCTGGCAAAGTTTTAGGAAAGATTGGTAGTATAGGTTCTGGTAGCGATATTGCTACAGCAGCACTTCTTTAATCTAGAATATTATGGTAGCGATGGATTATTAAAATGATCCATCCTACTGGTGTTAAAAAAAGAGGCCAAAAACAACAATATGCTATTAATTTAAATATATTCATAACGTCCCTTTATATATCCCTAAAAACGGTTAATTTATAAAACTTCCAATATTATATTTCCTCTCTAAGCCCTTTAATCACTTGACGGAGTACCCATGTTCGCATTGGTATATTTCTCTTTGTTGAATTTAACTTTATTTGCATATGAACATCTATTGGCACTTCTATAATTAGTTGCTTTAAATTTAATTTTTTTCTTCTTTCATATTTCATGCTTTTATATTCGCCTTGCCTTTCGTTCTATAATTATAGAACAAAATTCTTACGATTACAAGAGGGCTCTTGTATGTCTTTTATTTAGTTTTTTATTGTTAATAGCAGTAGTAAATAATCTGGCCATGAAAGGGAAAATATGGCATTCGAAAGATATAGACCACGTAAAACGTATGATATTCAAGGGATTAAGGTAGAATTGAACCCCTTACCAATTGTAATTGATAGAGCTCCTACAACATCTGATCGTGCAGAAATTGGAACGATGTGGATAGACCAATCCGGTAATGATATTTATGTTATGATGGAAATCGTTGCAGGAAATTCATCATGGGTATCAATCGGTGGTGGTGCAGGAACTTTTGATTCAGTAGCTTCAACTACATATGTAACAGCAGGTACTTATGTACAGGCAGCAACAACGGTAACAGGTGGTACAGGTCTCGTTGCAACTACAGGCTCAGTAACATGTTCTGCAATGACAACAGCAGGTGTAATTACTAATACCGGTGCAGGATTATTCCAGTCATCTACAGGTACAGATGGACAACTCTTAATTGATGCAACTGCAGGCGCTCCTACATGGGCCAATATTACAGCTGGAGCAGGTATTTCTGTAACAAATGCTGCAAACTCTATCACTATTACAGCAACCGGTGCAACAGCAGTTCAATATACCTGTGATGATGCTAACGTTGTTGTTCCTGATGGTGCTGGTAATGTTAATGTTGTTGGTGGTACCAATTGTGGTTCGGTTGGTGCAGTTGCTAATACTGTTACTATTAATGTAGACAATGCTCCTACATTTACCGGTCTCATAACAGGACAACTCGGTCTTGATATTTCCGGTGCAACAGCAGTTCTTACAGCTGCAACAGACGCTGCAGATACTATTTATCTTCATGCTGATGCAGGTACTTCAGAGACTATTAGGCTTCATGCAGATCAAGGTACAGGTGTTGGATCCGTAACGTTAGAATCTGATGTTGGTGGACTTACATTACTATCAGGTCTTGCTTCAGATGATGCAATTAATATTACAGCAACAAATGGTGGTGTTGATGTAGATGCTGCTCTTCAGATCAATATTGCCTCCAGCGAAAATGCAACAGATGCAATTGTTATTAATTCATCAGCTGGTGGTATTGATATTACTTCTGCAGGTGCAGCTGGTGAAGATATCGATATTACTGCAAGTTCCTCTATTAACGTGGTTTCAAATGAAAATGCAGCACAATCGATTTATCTACATGCTAATGGTGGAGTTAATGAAACGGTAGATATTCACTCAGACCAAGGTACAGGTGCAGCATCTGTATATATTCATTCTGATGTTGGTGGTGTTACTATAGATTCTACATTAGCTTCTGCTGATGCAATTAATATTGGAGCATCTAACGCTGCCGGAGGTGTTGATATCGATTCAGGAACCGGTGGATTTATCGTTGATACAACCGGAGCTGTTTCTCTTGATGCTGCTCTTGCTTCTAATTTAACTGTAACAACTGCAGCAAATGATCTTACATTAGAATCTACAGCTGGAACAGTAATCGTTAATGCCGGTGAAGATGCTGCAGATGCTATTTATCTCCATGCTGATGGTGGTACATCAGAAACAATCAGGTTACATGCAGATCAAGGAACTGGTGCTGCAAGTGTTCATCTTGAATCTGATGTTGGTGGAATTACTCTTACATCAACCGGTCTTGCAAGTGATGACGCAATAAATCTTTCAGCTGTAGCTGGTGGTGTAGACATTGATGGTGCAATGCAGGTTAACATAGCCTCATCAGAAGATGCCAATGATTCAATTGTAGTTTCTTCTACAGATGGTGGTATTGATATTACAGCAGCTGGTACAGATGCTGGTGATGACATTAATCTTGGATCTGCTAGAGCTATAATAGCAGCAACAACCGGTGATATTGCACAAGCAATTTATCTTCATGCCAACGGTGGTACATCAGAAACAGTACAGTTACATGCAGATCAAGGTACAGCAACTACTTCTGTTTATCTTCTTTCAGATGATGGTGGTATAACCCTTGAAAGTACTGCGCTTGCTTCAGACGATGCTATTAATCTTTCAGCCGTAGCTGGTGGTGTTGATATTGATGGTGCAATGCAGGTTAATATTGCTTCTAGTGAAGATGCCAATGATAGTATTGTTGTTAGTTCCACAGACGGTGGTATTGATATTACAGCAGCTGGTACAGATGCTGGTGATGATGTTGATATTTCGTCAGCTCGTGAAATAAATCTTGTATCAACTCTTGATGGTGCAGAATGTATTTATCTTCATGCTAATGGTGGTACTTCAGAATCTATAGATTTGCATGCTGACCAAGGTACAGGAACAGATTCTATCCAGTTAAGTTCTGATGTTGGTGGTATAACATTTACATCTACAGGTCTTGCATCTGATGATGCTATTAATCTTGAAGCAGTTGCTGGGGGTGTTGATATTGATGCAGGTATGCATATTGATATTCAAACAACAGAAGATGAAAATGATGCAATGGCTCTTATAGCAACTCAAGGTGGTATAGATATTACAGCTCAAGGTAATGATGCTGGTGATGATATTGATATTAACTCAACTCAAGATATTCATTACACATCTACCGTTGATATGACATACACAGTTGGTGGTATTTATGATGTTAATGGTACAGGTGCTGTTACTATAGATTCATCAGGTGGTGCTATATCCATTGGTGCTGATGCGGATGCTCAAGCCATAAACATTGGTACAGGTGCAGCAGCTCGTGTAATCACAATTGGTAACAACACAGGTGCTACAGATGTACATATAACTTCAGGTACCGGAGATATTACACTTACCTCAACTGATGATGTTACATTGACCGTTACGGGTGATACATCGATTGATTCTGCAACAATAGATTTAAATGCAACAGGTGGAGCACTTTCAGCAACTCCTGGAACAGCAACTGTAGCTGGAGTGGCAACCACTCTTAATGCGCGTGTTGGACGCGTTCTGTTTACTGGACAAACTCCAGCAGCCGCTGCCACGATTGATTTTGATGTCACAAACTCATTTGCTGCTGCAGGTAAAACAATATTGCTTACAATGGCATACAGTGGTGCGGCTGACTGTGACATTACGATCGAAGGAGTTAATTTGGCCACGGCAGGACATATAATAGTACATTGCAAGAATAATGGCCCTGCACAGGGAAATGGCGATATACAGATGTCGTGGTGGATATTAGACTAAATAAGAATATAAACAAAGCCACCGGTCAGAATTTGACCGGTGGGTAATTAGTTATTTATTTTAAAAAGTTGATATGATAACGGTGTTGTCTTATTAACCCAAAATAGAAGGATTATTGATGATTTCACATACAGCAAGTAGATCATTGGAGAACTACAAAGAGGTAAAGGCTATCCAAAAAGAGATGGTTGATGGTAAAGAGCAAGATAAAGAGATAGAAGTCACTCTTCGTTTTGATTTTTCTATACCTTTAGGGGCTCCTTATGACGTTGCATTAGAAGTTCTTGAAGAGATGAAGAAAGAAGTAGAAACTATGAGAGCTGAATCTAAGAGATTGGCAGAAGAGAGAGAAAAAGATCAGAAATAATTTAAAATAAAGGGGGAAATCCCCCTTTATATGGAGAGATTATGCCAACAAATAGGGTTAATGCTATTGAGATGTACTCAAAAAATTCAGCAACATTAACAGGCGGTTATGATCTTGTTGTTACAGCACTGGATGAATCTTGTTTTTTGTTGCGTGTTATTAATGCAAGTAATAGATCTGTAGTAGTAAGTTATGATGGTGTTAATGATAATGACTACATAGCCGCTTCAGGTGTATTACAGTTATCATTTCAGACAAATAACAAAATTCCCAATAAGATTGCATTATTACGCAAAGGACAAAAAATATATCTCAAAGGTACTGCCGGTACAGGGTTTATATATATTGCCGGTTATTACAATGAGTAACGATTATGAGTATAACAAATAGAGTTGACGCTAATACTTTTACTTATTTTGATGCAACATTATTGCTGGCAACTCCTGCATTTCAGCTTTGTGATCCCGGATTATTATCACCTTCATTTTTACTGAAAATTATTAATGATAGCGATGTTAATGTGGTTATTAGTTATGATGGAATGTATCCACAAGATATAGTACTTGCACATGATGAAATTATGCTAGCATTACAACAACAAAACAAAATTCCAGGTAAGATTTCACTTATAGAACGAGGATTTCCGGTTTATGTAGCAGCTCAAACAACGCCGGGAAAAAGCGGCAATATATATGTAATAAGTTATTATCAGCCTGTTTAGGTGAGAGAGGAATATCAATGACACGAAGTATATCAGTTAAATTTAAAGCAGAGACATGTCGAGAATTAGCTCATGGATCTATTGTTGCCGGTTATACAGCTATAGGAACTGCATTAACACATGCAGCACGACTGTTAATAGTACAAAATTTAACTGATGCAGCATTGTATTTTTCTTTTGATGGTATTAATAATCATTTTCCACTCGGATCAACTTCACATCTCGTTGTAGATATTTCAGCAAATAAAACAATTGAGAGCGGTTTTTTTATGGCAGAGGGTGATAAATTGTATGTTAAACAAATCGGAGCTCCTACGGCAGGATCTGTCTATTTTACCGTATTTTATGGAGCATAGGAGAGACGATGAGTTATATAGGAAAATATTTCACATTTACAGGTGCACCAGCATCAACATTTACAACTGATGATGCTAATGTTGTTACTCCTACAGCTTTAGGTAATGTATTTATAAATGGTGGAATTAATATCGGAACTACAGGAGCCATTGCTAATACAGTCACAATCAATCTTGATACTGCTCTTACAGGTCTTACATCTATTACTATGGCAAATGCCGGACAATATCGAACTACTACTACTCTTGGTGAAACTGTAACAATCGATGCGTACGATACAGGTGGAGCAGCATATACACCATTTATAACATTAACAGCAGGAAACCCACCAACATGTGATCTCGCTACCGGAGTAACAATAGCAGGAGCATATATATACAGAGCCGGTGGCACAGATGTAGCTGTAACAGATGGCGGTACCGGATTAAGTGCCGTAGCTACAGGTGAATTATTATACGGATCAGCAGCAAATACATATTCAGCACTT
>Ga0180432_10009513_pt1 | contig 11845 bp, 12 predicted proteins | sample SS_ome_10_FD_132414 | JGI IMG/M metagenome (GOLD analysis project Ga0180432, IMG submission 132414) | Hypersaline lake sediment archaeal communities from the Salton Sea, California, USA - SS_1_MS_2 metaG | ecosystem: Environmental > Aquatic > Non-marine Saline and Alkaline > Hypersaline >... | reverse complement strand
CCGCAGGATGCCGCCGGGGTCGGCCACGCTGCGGCCGGTCTCGACCGGGCGATGGATGACCCGGTTTTCAGGATCGACCACCGCGACATAGCGACGACCCTGGTCGATGCCAATGGCCAGTTCAGGCACCAGCACGGTCGGCTGCGGCTGGCCGATGGTGAGCCGTACCCGGAGGAACATGCCGGGGGTGATCAGGCCATCGGCATTGGGAAACTCACCTCGGCAGCGGACCGTCCCGGTGGTCGGCTTCACGCCAATATCGACAAAGTCGAGGATGCCCTGATGCGGAAAGCCGGTTTCAGTCACCAACTGGGCCGTCACGGGAATTTTCAGTTCCTTGACGTTTCGCCATTCAACCGCCCCGCCGTCACGGTCAGCGATGGCCTGCTGCCGGGCCCGCAGCAGCGCCCGTTCATCGGCATCGAAGTAGACCCTGATCGGGGTAGTTGTCACAGCCGTGGTCAGCCGGGTGGCACTGCTGCCGCTGCCCGAGACCAGGTCACCGACGTCGACCTCGCGGGTGCTGACCCGGCCGGAGAGCGGCGAGATGATGCGGCAGAACTCCAGATCGAGTTCTGCCTGGGCGACCGCCGCGGTCGCCTTCTCGAGCATCGCCTTGGCCACATCCCGTTTGGCAACGAGGATTTCATACTGCTCCTGGGTGACCACCGCCTTGGGCAACAACGCCCGATACCGAGTGACCTCGCTTTCGAGTTCCTTCAGTTCGGCCACCGCCTTGGCCACCTCGGCCTTGGCCTGATCCCGCACGACCGCGTAGGGCCGTTCATCGATGGTGAACAGCGGGGCCCCCGCCTCGACCCGCTGGCCATCTTCGAAGTGGACCTGAGTGATGAAGCCGGAGACACGGGCCTTGATCTCGACCGTTTCGACCGCTGCGGCGTTGCCGGTGAACTCGAGGGTTTCGGCCAGCTCACGGGTCAGCGGCACGGCGACGACCACTTCCGCTGGTGGCGGCTCGACCAGCGGTGGGGCCGGTCGCTGGCAGCCAGCTGCCAGGGCCAGTGGTAGCAGCAGTGGGCTGTGCGCATGCAGGAATCGGACCAATGAGCAAGACCGCTGCGGTGGATCGAGAGAAAAGCAGTGCATGCGATCCCATCAAATAAAGGTTCACTCGCGTGGGAGGCCCGCGTCAGACCATAGCCTATCAGCGGCAGTTCTGGCGTTCATCAGTGGGTGTTGCCATCACGATCGCCGACTGCCAAAAGCTGTGGCGGGTGCTTGGCAACGTGCCGTTGCCCTCGACCCGTGCAACGGCCGAGGTGTTCCCAGCGCTGGCTGCCGCGATCACCAGACTGATGACCGAGCCGGGTGTTCGCCGCTGTGTTGTCGAACACGGCTTGGTACGCGTCGCCCGCGACTACACAGCAAACACCGCTCGCTCACAGCACCTGTCGCTCGATCGCGAACTGATCAGCAAGCACCGCCGCCCGCGCTGAGGCGACCTTGATCAGGCTCAGGTGGGCCTCGGGCTGGCAGTCATGCCGGCCCCTGGCCGCAGTGGACTGTCGGTCTCGGGGCCTGGAAAAGCCAGTCACGGCCTTTTTTTCGTGTGGGCACCCCGGAAACCCCGCCCGCCGGGGCGTGCTCGACCAGCTGACCGCCGGCACACCGAATTTTTCAGATTTGCAAAAAACCCCACACCCGCTGGGTGGACGAGTGTAGGCTATGCGCATAGTAAGGGTTGGGACGTCGCAACAGATTGTCTGGCGGCGGCGAACATTCACACACCCACCGATAAAGGTGAAGCAATGACAGACAGTTTTTTTGTGTTGGGCGCCGCAATGCCCGACCTCTCGATTTTTCAGTACAACGCGGTCGACAACATCTTTTCGATGACGGTCGCCACGATGGGCGCTGCGGCGTTGTTCCTGTTCATGTCGCGGTCACAGGTTGATGCGGAATACCGGCCAGCCTTGATGGTGTCTGGGTTGGTGGTGTCGATCGCCTGCTACCACTACTTCATGATTCGGCACAGCTGGAACGACGCCTACACGCTGGCGGAAGCAGGTGGCGGCTACGTGGGCACAGGAGCGGCTTTCAACGACTTCTACCGCTATGCCGACTGGATTCTGACCGTGCCACTGCTGATGGTTGAACTTGTGGCCGTTCTCCGCCTGCCGGCAAGCAAGGCGACGAGCCTGCTCACCCGGCTGGTGATCGCAGCGGCGGCGATGATCGCCCTGGGCTATCCGGGCGAGGTCATTGCCGATCCGGCGCGTTGGACTGAGCGGGTTATCTGGGGTGGTCTCTCCTCCATTCCGTTCTTCTACATCCTCTACGTCTTGTGGGGTGAGCTGACAAAGTCACTCGAAACACAGCCACCCGCTGCCCGCAAGCTGATTGAGATCTGCCGCCTGGTCCTGTTGATCACCTGGGCGGTCTATCCGATTGCCTATGCCCTCGGCGGTACCCCCGAGGCCCTCACGGCGAAGGCTGGCGGTGAGGTCGGTGCCGGTGGCATTGTTGGCCTGCAGATCGGCTATGCGATCGCCGACATGACGGCCAAGGCCGGTTTTGGTGTGCTGATTTACTTCATCGCCCGGGCGAAGAGCAGCAAGTCTGCCGCGGCGGGTGAGGCGGCTGTGGCCTCGGCCTGATCGCCCCCCTTCTGCTTGAAGGAAACCATGACATGCACGCGGCCTCGGTAATCTTGCTCACCTGGGCAATGATCGGGGCCGCGTGCTTGGTTTCTCCGGTTGGCACCGCTGCTTTGGGCGGCGTCTTGGCGGTACTGGTTGCGGTGGTGGGCCTGCCCCACGGCGCGGCTGACCACCGGTTTGCCCGGCCGCGGCTCGAACCGATCTTCGGGCTTGCATGGGCGGGTCTGTTTCTAGTGGGTTACGGAGCGATCGCCGCGGCGGTTGTAGTCGGCTGGTTTCTGGCCCCGGCAGCCACCATCGTGGTGTTTTTTCTGACTTCCGCATGGCACTTCGGTCAGGAAGAACCTCGGCTGCTGGTTGGGCCGTCGGTTCTGCAGCCGGTCTTCCGGTTTGCCCGTGGAGGATTGGTGATCTGGACGCCAATGGTGTTTCAGGCTGATGAGGTGGTCCGCATCCTCTCGGTGACCGCCCCAGCAGGACTCGGAAGCGACATTCAGCTTGCTGCCCGTGCCCTGACGGCCTGCTCGTGGCCGCTGTTGGTCATTGCGGGGTTTGCCTGGGGCCTCCAGGGGCTGGCGGCCATCCAGAGCCGGGGTCGGAGGCGTCGAATCTTGCTTATCGACAACGCGATGACCCTGACTTTCGTTGTGGTGTTTGCCTTGGTGAGTCCCATGGTGGGCTTTCTGCTCTACTTCTGCGCGTGGCATTCCGCCCGCGGCCTCCGACGGCTGCGGCGTGAACTCGGTGAGAGTTGGTCGCAACTGGCGGTTAGCTTGGCGCCGCTGACGGTGGCCACCATCGCCCTGGTGGCCGTGCTAACGGGCGTCGTGTTACGGACGCCCAGTTGGAATGACACACTCATCCGGGCGACTTTCATTGGCCTCAGCGCGGTGGCTGTCCCGCATCTGCTGCTGCACGGAGCCGGGCCGTATATCGAGAAGGTGGCCACGCAGCGGGCAACCCGGACGCTTCAGATGGGGAGTCCTGTATGAGGCCTGTCCATGCGTTCGATCACGCAATTGTCGGCGGCGGCCTGCAGGGCTGTCTGCTGGCCCATGCCCTGGCGGAGCACCGCCCGGAGGCGCGTGTGCTGCTCATCGAACAGGCCGATGTACTCTGCGGGAATCACACCTGGTCGTTTCACGAATCCGACATTTCGCAGCCGGCACGTCGCTGGTTCGATCCGCTTGTCACCCACCGCTGGCCAGGCTACCTCGTCCGGTTTCCCGGACTGTTCCGCCGGGTGGGCATCCCCTACGCGACGATCACTTCTGACAGCCTCCGTGAGGCAACGCATCGGTTGGCAGCCGAGGTGGATGGCAGGGCCGGTCGGACGCCCCTCGTGATTCGTCGGAGCGAGGCCTGTGAGATCATCTCTCCGACCCAGGTGCAGCTGGGTGGAAGTATCACTGTCGAATGCAAGACCGTGATCGATTGCCGGGGACGAGCGGCATCGCTTCGGTCACCGAGCGGGGCGGGTTATCAATCGTTCATCGGGCATGAGTACCAGACAAGTCAGCGCTGGCCGGTTGCGGAGCCGACGGTCATGGATGTCCGAGCGGATCAGGCCTGTGGCTTCGAGTTCCTCTACGAACTTCCGCTGGGCCCCCATCGGGTCTTGCTGGAATACACCCGCTTCAACGAAGAGCCAACCTGTGACCGGGCCCGCGCCGATGACCTCATCTCTGGGCGGCTGGCCGAGGCAGGTGTCGACTCGGCGGAACTGGTCCGCACTGAATGCGGCTGCCTCCCAATGCCCTATGCGTCGCCGGCCAAAAGCCATCCAGGTGCGATCGCCGGTGGCTACGCCGGTGGGTGGTACCATGCCGCCACCGGATACTCGATGCCGCTGGCGGTCCGCTTTGCCGAGATTGTTGCCCAGGCGGATCCCGACAGCATCGCCAAAAACCTCGCCGCGGCATCGTCGCAGGACTCATTGCGGCGGGGATTCGCCCGCTTCCTCAACCGGCTGCTGTTCTGCCTCGTCAGGCCAGAAGACCGTTGGAAGATTTTCCGGCGGTTTTATGGCGTGCTCTCCGAGGAGCGAATAGCCCGCTTTTACGGCCATCGCTTCAATGTCGCCGACGCGGCGCGGATCGTCATCGGTCGGCCACCGACTGGGCTGGCACCGATTCGCTTCGCCAGGTCTTTCCTCTCTCGCCCAGGCCCGGGACTGACATGATTACCAAACCGCTTGGCTTTGCCGGGCATTCACACCAGACTGCAAGCACACGCCACGGCTGGTCGAAGGCGCTCCAACTGGCCCCCGATCTCTACCCCGGTGTGGGTGGCAAGCGATTCCGTGCCACCCTGCTGCAGCGAGCGTACGAGTTTGCCGGCGGTCAGGGTGAAGCCCCGGCGGCAATCATCGATGCGGTCGAAATGCTCCACACCGGCTCACTCGTGCTCGATGACGTTGAGGACGATTCGGTGACCCGGCGGAAGCAGCCGGCGCTGCACCGGGTGATCGGCTCTGCACGAGCAATCAACGCGGGCAACTGGATGTATTTCAGGGCGCTGGAGCTTGCGGCGGCTGCCTCTGAGGATCCTCTGAAGTCCGTCGCAGTGCTGAAAAAGTTCATCGAGGTGGCGAGGCAGTGTCACGAGGGGCAGGCGATCGATCTCTCAACCCGGATTGATGAAGTCACGCCGCGGCAGGCCCAGGCCACGGCCCTCTCGATTTCGCGTTGGAAGACGGGCCGGCTTGTCTCACTCGCTGCTTGGTGTGGAGCACAAGCTGCGGCGGGAGACGCACAAACCCTGGGTGCCGTCGCTGCATTCGGCTGCCAGGTCGGCATCTGCCTGCAGATGAAGAATGACCTCGACGAACTCACCGACTTCATTGACGGAGCAGAACGCTGTGACGACCTGAGGAACCGACGAGTCACCTGGCCCTGGGCCTGGGCCGCGGGTCGACTTTCCGGCAAACGATTCGCTTCGCTGCAGCGACGGCTGGGACAATCCCACCACGATCCGGTTTCGCTCCGGACAATCGCCACGACGCTCGTCGCTGCCACCCAGGATCGTGCGGCAGCTGCAATCAATGCCAGGCTCGACCGGGCGGAGGGCAGGCTGCTTGCCGTGACTGCTGGTGTCGGCCGGCCGCGTCTCCTTGCTGAAGTCACCGATGCCCTGCGGATCACCGACCAGCCGGCTGTGGTCGAGGCGATCCAATGAGCCTGGCTCCTGTTGTAGGGCTGCCGACAGACCAATCGACGCCGCCGCCGCCGCGCCGCCGGGCTGCGGTGATCGGGAGTGGCTTCGGTGGTCTGGCGTCAGCCATCCGCCTGCAGTCGATGGGCTTCGACACGGTCTGCTACGAGGCTCACGACAAGCCGGGTGGTCGTGCTTATGTTTACGAAGACCAGGGATACATCTTCGATGCCGGTCCGACGGTAATCACCGCACCGCATTGCCTGGAGGAACTCTTCGAACTGTCCGGACGGCGGATGGCCGACTACGTCCGCCTGTTGCCGGTCAGTCCACTCTATCGCCTGCAATGGACCGACGGTGTCTCGTTTGATTATGTCGCTGATGAGCAGGGCCTGATCGAGCAGGTCCGCCGGGTGAGCCCAGCGGATGTCGATGGCTACCGGCGGTTTGCCGACTACGCCCGGCGGGTTTTTGAAAAAGGATACGAAGAGCTTGGTGCCGTCCCATTTTTGAATTTTACCGACATGCTCAGGGCGGCTCCGCACCTCGCCCGCCTGCGGGCTGATCGGAGCGTCTACTCGCTGGTGTCGCGGTTTGTCAAAGATGAGCATCTCCGGCAGGCGTTCAGCTTTCACCCGCTCCTCGTCGGCGGCAATCCGCTGGACACCAGCTGCATCTACACGCTGATTCATTGGATCGAGCGAAAGTGGGGAGTGTCCTTCCCGGAGGGCGGCACGGGAGCACTTGTTCGCGGGCTCGTGCGTCTCTTTGAGGACCTTGGGGGCAGTCTCCGGCTGAATGACCCGGTGAATCGAGTGACCCTGCAGCCGGGCGGCACAACCCCGCAGCATGTGGTGCACGCCACCGGTCTGCCCGCCGCCCCGTTCGATCTGGTGGTCTCCAATGCCGACGTGCACCATACGTTTGCCAATCTTTATCGCGGGGTTCCCGGAGCTCAGCGGCGTCAGCAGCGGCTTGAGCGAATGGCATGGTCGATGTCTTTGTTCGTGCTCTATTTCGGCACCAACCGGCGGTTTCCCAACCTTGCCCATCACACGATTCTTTTCGGGCCGCGATTCAAGGGGCTGCTGCGGGACATCTTTCGTGGTGACCGGCTCCCTGATGACTTCAGTCTCTATCTCCACGCGCCAACCGTCACCGATCCCGGTATGGCACCCGCTGGCGGCGAGTCGTTCTATGTGCTTAGCCCCGTGCCGCACCTCGGGAATGCGGCGATTGACTGGGAAGCACGGGCCGACGGATATGGCGACGCGATTCTCGCATCGCTTGAAGAGCACCTGCCGGGTCTCCGGGAATCGATCGTGACCCGCCACCACTTCACACCCGCCGATTTTGCCCAGAAATTCAGGGCCCATCATGGGTCAGCCTTCTCCGTCGCCCCCACACTCACACAGAGTGCCTATTTTCGCCCGCATAACCGCGATCCGGACATCCCCGGCCTGTACCTTGCCGGAGCTGGAACCCACCCGGGTGCCGGTGTACCCGGGGTCGTCAACTCGGCCAAGGCGACGTGCGACACAATTGCCAGGGATTTCCATGTCGTCGTCGGATAGCGGCAAGGATAACCAGACTGCCGCTGGAGGCTGTGGTGATCGACAGTTGCGGAATCCCCCGGTGCTCTCCGGAATGGCTTACGTGGATGATTCCGCGATCTCAGGTGCGGGTGGAGGCCGGCCCGGAATCGGTTCCGGAACGGCCAGTCGCAAGCCTTGTGAGTCGATCCAGCAGCACAGCCGGTCGTTTTCGTTTGCGAGCCGGTTGCTGCCCGCTGACAGACGGGCCGACGTTGAGCGTCTTTATGCATGGTGCCGCTGGTGCGATGACGGTGTCGATGCGGCCTCATCACCGGCAGCGGCGGCAGAGTTTGTCGACCTCGCCACCGAGGACCTGCGGCTGATCGCAGCCGGAAAGGAGCCGGCTACCACTGAAAGCCGCTGGTTTGCTTCGATTGTCCGCAGGTACAACCTGCCCATTGAGGCAGCTGCGGCGTTGCTGCTAGGTATGCAGTCCGACCTGACGCCGGCCGTCGATTTCAGCGAGGATGACCTGATGCGGTACTGCTTCAGGGTGGCTGGAACGGTGGGTGTGCTGATGTGTCCGATCCTCGGGCTTCAAGATCACCGCTTTCTTCCCCACGCTGCGGCACTTGGCATGGGGATGCAACTCACCAACATTGCTCGCGATGTTGCCGAAGATTGGCGCCGCGAACGGTGCTACCTCCCAGTTGAATGGACTGAGGGATTGCGTCCGAGCGGTACGCCGCCGGATCATGAGCGGGTCGAAACAGGTGTCAGGAGAATCCTCAACGTGGCGGACGGCTATTACGTTGCCGGCAGGATGGGCATCAATGCCTTGGACAGCCGCTGCCGGCTGGCTGTGCGGGCAGCCGCCAGCATCTACCATGCGATCGGAACGAAGATCAGGAGCAGGGGTTTCCGGGTTCTCGAAGAACGAGCCCGGGTCTCGGCGATCGAGAAGCTGAGGCTCTTTGTTTTTGCAGCGGTTGAAAATGCCAGCAAGAACAGTTCTCTGAATCCCAATGAAGCGAGCACGCGAAGCCTCACCACTGCGGCAGATTTGTTACTCGAACACGGAGTGTCGTTATGAAGTCGGATGCCTGGAGCGTTGTTTTCACAGGTTTGTCGCTGACGTGCATCACGTCGACCGCCCTTTTCCTGTTAGTGGCGATCAATCCGAAAGACGCAGCCTACGGCGCGACGCCGTTCATCTACGCGGGTTGCTCCGCGTTCCTGGCCCTCGCCTTCAACCGTGCCTCGGCCTGGGCGGCGCGGCGGACTGACGCTGCCTAAAAAGTCAGCGTGGCCAACGTCATTGTCCGTGCAGGAAAGAAGCGACCTGCGGAGAAGTGGCCAGCGGTGCGAGCCTAGTCCGTTCCGCGCGGTGGTATTCAGTGTGAGGATCGCTCGTTTTCCGGAGCGGAATTCAGCACAGAGAACCGCTCGTGTCCCGTAGCGGAATTCGCCAGAATTCCGAAAGGGGCGTTGGAGTAGCGTAAGGCACGGAAGTCTGGCGACTTCCGCTACGGAGGAAGGGAGGCTGGGCGTTGCCGTAGCGTGCGATCCGGCGGCTGTTTTGTACAGGGGGGGAAGATAGTATGCGGATCGCTCGTTTTCCGGAGCGGAATTCGCCAGAATTCCGAAAGGGGCGTTGGAGTAGCGTAAGGCACGGAAGTCTGGCGACTTCCGCTACGGGAGAATGATGGACGACTTTACGAAACCACATGGTTGGCTTCGACGTCTGGACCCGGGGGAGTACCGCGGATCTGCATGTATTCATTGGTCGTTGACGACAAAGGAGCGGGTAACAGGCTGGTTGAATCCAACTCTCGGGGCCACGTTCCGTGAGTTGCTCACCCACGCGATGTTTCGTTACGGGCTGTGTTGTCCGATCTATTGCTGTATGCCGGACCACTTTCATCTATTGTGGCTGGGGGTGAACGAGGGCTCAGACCAACAAAATGCCATGAGGTATTTTCGCAGTCGGCTCAATCTCTTGTTACAGAAGCAGGGAGCTGCCTTGCAGAAGCAGGCATTTGATCATGTCTTGCGGGCTGATGAGCGTCAGCAAAAGGCGTTTGCTGCGGTTGTCGAATACATCGCCCGCAACCCCGAGCGTGCCGGCCTGGTCGGCCCGGAACGATTTCGTGAATACCCGCACACGAATTGCCTGCTACCGGGGTTCCCTGAAGTGACGCTCTGGCAGCCCGATTTTTGGGAGCGTTTCGAACGCATCGTATCCAGTCTGCGGAGGGAAGGCTTTCAGCGTTTACGAGTCTGAAGGGATCGTGCTCCGTGCCGGTTCCCGTAGCGGAATTCGCCAGAATTCCGGAATGGGCGTAGCGCTGGCGTGGGGGACGGAAGTCTGGCGACTTCCGCTACGGGCGGAATGGGCGTAGCGCCGGTGTGGGGGACGGAAGTCTGGCGACTTCCGCTACGGGTGGAGGGGTAGGTTGGTTGAGGTCGGCTTCGTCGAGCCATCGACCCGGCCACCGCCGGCCCCGCGAGCAGTGGCAGGGCTTCTCCTGATCGAGCTGCCCAATCGTTGTGCCCAAACAAATCCCGCACACGAATCATTTTTCAGGAACCAGAAAATCACGGTCAAACCAGGGGGTGGGGTTTGGGATTTCCCGCTTTTGCTCGGGTACGGCGGCACAGCGATCTCGGTGACCTCGTCGGTCGCGAACGGGTTGGAAGTCGCGAACCGGTTGGAAATGGTCAGCAGGATCGAATCGGTCTCGATCGGTGATGGCGTGAAGTCTCATTTCTGCCGGGTATGATGGAGGGATCCGTACACTCTCGCGATCGAGCAGTTCCCCGCACCCCCGAAAGCCGCCTGTGACCGATTCAGTCTCGCCCGCCGCTGCCGATCCCCTCTTTTCCGCCCGTGTTTCTATCGAGCAGGTCGAGGAGGGGACCGAACTGGCCCCCAAGTTTGATGACAAGGGCTTTATTCCCTGTGTCACCACCGACCATGCCTCGGGCGAACTGCTGATGGTCGCCGTGATGAACCGTGAGGCGCTGGAAAAGACAATCGCCACCGGCGAGGCCCACTACTTCAGCCGCAGCCGCCAGTGCCTCTGGCACAAGGGGGCCACCAGTGGCTTGGTCCAGAAGGTGGTCGAGATGCGGATCGATGACGATCAGGACTGCGTCTGGCTGCGGGTCGAGGTGGCCGGCGGGGCCAGTTGCCATGTCGGCTATCGCTCCTGCTTTTACCGGAAGGTGCCGGTGGGCGGGCAGCGGGCCGCGGGAACAGCCCTTGAGTTTCTGGAAACTGAAAAAACCTTCGACCCCAAGGCGGTCTACGGCGACGCCCCCAACCCGACGCAGTTGTAGCGTTCCTCGGTGCCGGGCCTGCTGCCGGGCTCCCACGTTCACGTTCGCAGTGTGAGAAGACTCCATGCACGACCCAACCATCACCCAGCTATCGCTTGTCCGTCAGCTGAAGTTCTGCGCCGGCCACCGGCTCTATCGTCATGAGAGCCGCTGTGCTTTTTTCCACGGCCACAACTACCGGGTCGATCTCGAGGTGGTCGGGGCCCACGGTGGCGTCGAGGTCGATGACGTCGGCCGAATCGTCGACTTCTCACTGATCAAGCAGCGGATGCTCGGCTGGCTGGACGACCACTGGGATCATGCCTTTTTGATCTTCGAAGAAGACGAGAACGCCCTGGCAGCCATCAAGCTGGTTGAGCCGGTGAAATACTTTGTCATGCCCACCAACCCGACGGCCGAGAACATGGCCCGCTACCTGCTGGAAGTGGTAGCGCCGCATGTCCTCACCGACCTGGGCGTGGTCGCCCGGCAGATCTGTCTCTGGGAGACGGCCGAGTCGTGCGCTGTGGCCACGCTGGGCCAGCAGCAGCGGACGACTGCCCCTGATCCGCCGCGGGAGGCGGTCATTCTCGACAGCCGCAACATGGTGCAGGCATGACGCGGCAGCCAGAGGCACCGGGGGCCTTCCCCACCACCCGGCTGCGGCGCAACCGCCAGTATGGCTGGCTACGAACCCTGACAGCCGAAACCAGGCTGTCACCGGCCGACCTGATCTGGCCACTGTTTGTGCATGAAAAGGAGGAGGCCGAACCAGTTGCGGCCATGCCTGGGGTCGAGCGACTGCCGATCGACGGGGTGGTGAAGGCGGCCGCTGAGGCCAAGGCCCTTGGTATTCCGGCAATCGCCCTGTTTCCGGTGATCGACCCGCGGCACAAGAGCGTCGATGGTAGCCATGCCCTCGACCCTGAGAACCTCACCTGCCGCGCGGTGCGGGCGGTGCGGGCCGAAACGGGTGGCGCAGTCGGCATCATCTGTGATGTCGCCCTCGACCCCTTTACCACCCACGGCCATGACGGGCTGCTGGAGGATGGCCGGATTCTCAACGACGAAACCGTGGCTGTGCTCCAGCAGCAGGCCGTGGTCCTGGCCAAGGCCGGCTGCCATGTCGTCTCCCCCTCCGACATGATGGACGGCCGGGTGGCGGCGATTCGGGCTGCGCTCGATGCCGCCGGCCGGCAGGATGTCGGCATTCTG
>Ga0180432_10009512_pt1 | contig 11845 bp, 11 predicted proteins | sample SS_ome_10_FD_132414 | JGI IMG/M metagenome (GOLD analysis project Ga0180432, IMG submission 132414) | Hypersaline lake sediment archaeal communities from the Salton Sea, California, USA - SS_1_MS_2 metaG | ecosystem: Environmental > Aquatic > Non-marine Saline and Alkaline > Hypersaline >... | reverse complement strand
ACTTACTGAAGCCCTATTATCTGAAAGAAAAAAGGAAAGAAAGCATGGAAAATAATCAGTTGATCTCTTCCGGTATTGTCCTTGACAGCTTCGCCCTTCTTGCCTATCTCGGCGGGGAAAAGGGAAAGAAAGAAGTAGAGGATATATTGGAAAAAGCCGCAAATACAGGCACTCTGCTAAAAATGTCTGTAATAAATATGGGAGAGGTATTATATATTACTGAGAGGGAAAGGGGAATAAGGCAGTCTCAACTGACACTTTCCAGGATCAGGCAGCTTCCCATTAAGATCTGCAGTATAGATGAAAAGCTAACACTTAAGGCATCCCATCTTAAAGCAGGCTACCCAATAGCATATTCCGATTGTTTCGCTGCCGGCCTGGCAGAGATCTCAGGCGCAGCTCTTATGACAGGAGATCCAGAGTTCAAAAAGCTGGAAGACCATATCGATATTTACTGGATATGACCTCCCAACCCGAGGGTAAGATGGTTTTCGGCTGACCGGGGGAGATGGATTCCGCGATCCAGACCGGGTATAAAGAACCGGCTGCATACTTTACTCTAATACACCCTCTGCAACTTTTAGCACTTAAGTGAATGCAAAAAATATTGACAGGTCACTGCATGCTGATATAATACAATCCAGTTTTTCCAAAAGAAAACACTAAAGACAAGATGATAAAAGATATCATAGACCAGATAAAGGAATCTGAGAACAAGGCAAAGGATATTGTCGCCTCTTCAAAAAAAGAGTCATCAGAGATAATAGAGAAAGCATACCAGAAAGCCAACAGGCAGGTCCGGGATGCCGAACTAAAGGCAAAAAAGCTGCTTAAGGAAGCCGAAGAAAAAGCCGCCATCGATGCAGAGGCCCAGAAGGCCAGGCTCGAAGCAGAATTTGATAAGAAAATTAAAGCCATAAGAGATGATTCAAGGATGAAAGAGGAGGAAGCGGTAAAAAAGCTTGTTGACAAAGTCCTTGGATAAATATGGCTGTAGCAAGACTTATTAAATTATTTATAGCTTCCCATAAATCGGATGCAGAAGCCTTCCTGAAGAAACTGCAGAGGACTTCGGCCGTAGAAGTAAGGCCGTATTCCGAAAAGATAGCATCAAGCACCCTTCCCATAGACACCGCTGGAGAGAACCAGTCAAAAGTCAGAAAAGCCCTGGGCATACTTAATTCATATAAGGATAGGGAACTCAAGAAACTGGCGGCAAAAGCCGGCAAGATGGTAATAAAGAGGTCCGAGTATGAAAACATACTTAAAGACCATGATCTTGACGAGGCAGCTGACAGCATAATAGACCTTGACAGCGAGGCGGCAAATCTTGCCCACCGCATAGAAGAAGCAAGGCCCAAAATACACCAGCTAAAAGTATGGTCATGCTTCAAGCAGGATATTTCAGACCTGGGCAAAAAGGATAATTATACTATCAGGCTGGGCCATATAAGGAGCGGACGCACAGATTTTAAGATAATACTGGACGGACTGCATGAAAACCATATCTCAACCCAGAAGCTCTCAGAAGAGGGCGATATTACATATGTTATCCTGGCTTATCATAATGACCACGGGGAAAAAGCAGAGGAATATATCTCAAACCTTACTTTTGAGGAAGCAGAGCTGGGAGCTTTTACCGGTACCATAGAAGACAATATTGCCACGCTGGAGAAAAATATAATATATTATAAGAACCGCAGGCTAAAGATAATAGAGGAGATAGGCGGGCTTACCAAAAAGTATGAGAGGCAGCTTACAGTATATCTTGACTATCTGGACAATAGCCTGGAAATAGAAGAAGCCCTGCACCTGGGCTATTCAACCGATTCGGTATCCTTCTACACCGCCTGGATCAGGCAAAAGGATAGGGACAGGATATTTGCCATTGCCGGAGGATTTAGTTTTGTAAGGATAGAGGAAATAGAACCCGAAGAAGGGGAAAGCATCCCGGTAGCCCTGGAGAACAAATCGGTTTTCAGGCCTTTTGAAGTAGTTATAAACTTGTATGGGGTGCCCAGGTATTTTGAGATAGACCCCACACCATTCGTATCCCTTTTCTTTGCTATGTTTTTCGGGCTTTGCCTCACCGATGCAGGCTATGGCATTATACTGGCAATCCTTACCCTTATATTTGCTTTCCGGATGAAAGGCGCCAAACAATTTTTGATGCTTATCTTTATAGGCTCACTGTTTACCATAGGGGCAGGTGCAATATTTAATGGCTGGTTCGGCGATCTTCCTGCATACCTGGGATTTGGAGAATTCTTCGAGAAGATAGCCATCCTGGGAGATCCGGTAAGGTCAGATGAAGGCTCCATGAATTTCTTCAGGCTGGCACTGGGGCTCGGAGTGATCCATGTGGTATTCGGGCTGTTTATAAAATTCTTTGACAGCCTGAGAAGGCGCGACTGGGGAGGAGCCTTCCTTGACGGGCTTCCCTGGATAACCATAATAGTATCCATCCTTATAATACTTCTTTCTTCTGATATGGCAGTCAGCATGCAGCTGGTGTCAGCTCCCATATTCCCCTCCAGCATCTCCAGGATACTCATATGGCCCATCCTGGCAGGCGCCATAACCATAATACTTTTCGGCGCCCGGCAGGAAAAAAGCTGGGGATTCAGGATATTTATGGGATTCTTAAACCTTACCATAGTTAATGGGCTGACTTCATTTTTAGGAGATTTCTTATCATATATAAGGCTCATGGCCCTGGGCCTGGTCACTGCCGGTATCGGGGTGGCCATAAATAAGATAGCATTCCAGTTCCTTTCCATCCCGGTGGCAGGGATTGTCATGCTTATCATCATCCTTATATTCGGCCATATCTTTAATATAGGGATAAATATTCTAGGCGGTTTTGTGCATACGCTGAGGCTCCAATATGTGGAATTCTTCCCCAAATTCTATACCGGGGGCGGAAGGCCGTTTAGGGCCCTGGCTGATGAGCATAAATATATAACAATAGTGGATTAGCTAACGAGGAGGAAATATGGCAGATCAATCATTAGGCGTGATCATGGCAGCACTGGGAGCTGGACTTGCAGCAATAATGGCCGGGATAGGCTCCATTATAGGGATAGGATATCCGGGCAGGGCTGCAGCAGGAGTATTATCAGAGGACCCATCAAAATTCGGAAGTCTTTTCCTGCTGGTGGTACTTCCGGGCACCCAGGGTTTTTACGGTTTTGTGGCTGCATTCCTTATCATAGGCAATATAGCCAATGTGACCAATACTGCCCAGGGACTGCAGCTTCTTTTTGCAGCGCTTCCCATAGCATTTACCGGTCTTCTATCCGGAATACACCAGGGCAAGGTCTGCGCGGCCGGTGTCAACCTGGTAGCTAAGAGGGCCAAAGAAGCCATGAAGGGCGTTATATTTGCAGCTATGGTGGAGACCTATGCAGTGCTTGGTCTTTTAATAACATTCTTCCTGAACAATTCTGTTCAGTTCTCATAGGCGGTAAATATGACCGAAATGGACAATGTATCCATAAAAGTAATAGAAGATGCCAGGGAGGTCCGCAGCCGGAATATCCAGGAGGCAGAAAAGAGGGCTGCCGATATAATAGCCGATGCGGCAAAGAAGATAAAGCAAAAGAATAATGAGGCCAAAGCCGATGCAGATGCCCATTACAAGAAGACCTTCGACATGGAAGTATTTAAGACAAAATCCGAATTTGAGCAAAAAGTGCTTCTGGCAAAGCTGGAGATCATTGACGGCATTATCGCCAAAGCCCAGGAAAAGCTGGCCGGCCTGGACAGGAAAGGCTGGGAAAAGTTTTTAGCAAAGATGGCAAAAGAGCTGGATATCAAAAGCGGCAGCTATACCATAGGCAAAAAGGAAAAGGTCCTGGATGAAAAGACCGCTTCAATAATAAAGGGCGTCAAGCCCGGCCAGAAGAAAGCGGACTTTGACAGGGGCCTCAAGATAATTGGAGGAAAGGCAGAGATAATGCTGTCACCCCAAAACTACCTGGATATGGATGTTGAAGACCTGAAAATGGAGATAGCCTCATTTCTCTTTGGCGGAGGGCAGTGATGGACGGCATCCCTTATGAAATAGAAGATGACAGCTATTATCTTTTTACCAGCGCCGAGCTAAAAGCCAGGGAATATGAGTTTGTGGACCGGGGCAGGGTAGAAAGGATGCTTTCTGCTGCTGATATGGATGAATTCTTAAAAGTCCTGGGAGAGACTTCCCATGCTGCAGGGATAGCAGATATTAAAAGCTCCAATAGCTTTGAGCCGGTGATGCTTGCCGGCTTCGGGAATATGATAAGTTTCCTGGAAGAAAGGCTAAAAAGTGAGCATAAAAAGATCATTTTCATACTTTTCTTTGAGGAATTCCTCCACAATTTAAAGATCGTACTCAAATCCCTTCTGCTGGAAGAGGACCTGGGCGGGCTGTACCTATCCTTAAAATATGAGTATGCCCAGCTTATGGAAGCATACAGGGATGAAAAATATGAAGAGATAGAGAGCCCCATACCAGAGATACTGGAATATATAAAAAAGCTTCTGGACGAGACCCAGAAAAAGGATCCCAGGCAGCTGGAGCTTTCACTGGAGAAGTTTTATACGGAAATAATGCTTAAGACTGCTGAAAGCCTGGACCGTAAGATGATGGCAGACTATATAAGGTATAAGATAGACCTCATAAATATAGAGGCCATATACAGGCATATGCAGCTAAAGATATCCGGGCCATTTTCCGGATACCTGCATGAGGGAGGTTCCCTGGGGCTTAAGATATTTACCGGCCTGGAAGGCGAAAGCATGGATTATGTGGTGAAAGAGCTGGAAAAGACAGGCTATGCGGATGTGATCATAAAAGGAGCCCAGCGGCTTTTTTCAGAATGCAGCTTTTCTTCTTTTGAAAGGAACAGGGACCTGTATTTTCTGGATTATTTTGACACTATAAAATACAGCGTATCCAATCTGGAAAAAATATTCGCATTTTTCTTAAGGAAAAAAATTGAGCTTACAAATTTAAATATCCTCCATACGGGGATAAGGTTTAATGCAGATAAATCAAACTTAAGGTGTAAAGTAGACTAAATGGCAGAAGCAAAAATAGCAGCATTCGGCGAAAGCGACATAATGCTTATATTCAAGGCCATAGGCGCTGATGTCTTCCCTGTGGATAATGAGCTGGATCTGCAGGATGCTGAGGACAGGCTTAAGAAAATAGTAAAAGAAGGCTATGGCATAATATTTATGACCGAGTCCATAGCTGCCGGGCTGGACAGCACTATAAAATATTATTCCAACCGCATAACCCCTTCCATCGTGATCATACCGGGTCTGGGTAAAAGGAATAATTATGCTGTAAACCAGCTGAGGACAGCCATAATCAAGGCAGTTGGAGCAGATGTGATGGCTGAAGGAGTACAAAATAAAGGACAGGAGAAATAGATGGCAAAGACAGGAAGGATCGTAAAGGTAGCCGGCCCCCTGGTAGTAGCTGAGAATATGTCAGGATCAAAGATGTTTGAGATCGTGCATGTATCCGACAAGAAACTTATGGGGGAGATAATCGAGTTTGCAGGCGATAGGGCATCCATACAGGTTTATGAAGAGACCGGCGGTATAGGAGTGGGAGAGCCGGTATATCCTACCGGGGAACCGCTGGCAGTGGAGCTGGGTCCCGGCATAATCGAATCGATATATGACGGCATACAGAGGCCGCTTGACGATATTTATGAAAGTTCCGGTGATTTTATCAGCCGCGGAGTCACGGCCGATGCCCTGGATAAGGGAAGGACCTGGGAATTTAATGCCCTGGCAAAGAAAGGTGATAAGGTCAGCGCGGGAGACCATCTGGGATATGTGCAGGAAACACCCCTTATAAAGCATTATATTATGGTGCCCCCAGGCGTGGAGGGTAAGATAAAGAAAATAGGAAATGGGAAATTTAAAATAGAGGATACCGTAGCCGTGGTAGATGCCCGGGAGGGTGACAGGGAAGTGACCATGGTGCAAAAATGGCCCGTAAGGGAACCAAGGCCCTATAAGCAGAAGATCAGACCGGATATTCCCCTTTTTACCGGTCAGAGAGTGGTAGACATGTTCTTTCCGCTTGCCAAGGGCGGTACAGCTTGCGTTCCCGGGCCATTTGGTTCCGGCAAGACTGTTATCCAGCATCAGCTGGCAAAATGGGTGGAAGCCGAAGTCATAGTCTATATAGGCTGCGGCGAACGCGGAAATGAGATGACAGATGTCCTCATGGAATTCCCCGAGCTGGTAGACCCTAAAAGCGGGGAACCGCTTATGAAAAGGACAATACTTATAGCCAATACATCCAATATGCCGGTAGCAGCCAGGGAAGCATCGGTCTATACGGGAATAACCATAGCCGAATATTTCAGGGATATGGGGTACTCGGTGGCTCTTATGGCTGACTCCACTTCAAGATGGGCTGAAGCCATGAGGGAGATCTCAGGAAGGCTGGAAGAGATGCCCGGGGAAGAAGGATATCCGGCATATCTGGGAGCCAGGCTGGCTTCTTTCTATGAAAGGGCGGGAATGGTAGACTGCCTTTCATCAAACGGAAGGTCGGGAGCCCTGTCGGTAATAGGGGCAGTATCGCCTCCGGGCGGAGACCTTTCAGATCCTGTAGTCCAGGCAACGCTCCGGGTAGTTAAAGTATTCTGGTCCCTGGAAGCAAATCTTGCCTACAGCCGGCATTTCCCGGCTATATCGTGGCTGAACTCATATTCTTTATATAATGATTCCATCAGGGAAAAAGTGGCGGAGGAAGTGGCAGAAGATTATTTCGACCTCCAGGCCGAAGCCATGAAGCTTCTGGAAAAGGAATCGGAACTGGAAGAGATAGTAAGGCTGGTAGGTGTAGATGCCCTTTCCGGACCGGACAGGCTGGTTCTTCTGGTCTCAAGGATGATAAGGGAAGACTTCCTGCACCAGAATGCATTCCATGAAATCGATACATATTCTTCGGTAGATAAGCAGTACAAGATGATAGATATTATCATACATTTCTACAAACAGGCGGCAGACAGCCTCAGGCTTGATGCCGATATCAGGGATATAGAAGCGGCAGAGGTAAAGGATGCCATTGCCAGGATGAAATATATCCCGCAGGAAGAACTGGCAAAGATCGACAAAATAAAAAAAGAGATCGAAAAACAATTTTCAAAGTTACTTGAGAAACCCCAGCTGGAGGAATAGATATGCTAAAAGAATATAAGAGCATTACCAATATATCCGGTCCCCTGCTCCTGGTAGAAGGCGTAGAAGGAGTAAAATATGAGGAGCTTGTGGACATAAAGCTCGGTGACGGGTCAATGCGGAGCGGAAGAGTCCTGGAAGTAGATGGGGATCATGCAATGGTCCAGGTATTTGAGGGAACTTCCGGTATAGATTCAGAGAATACCAGGATAAGGTTTTTGGGCAGGGGTACCCAGATGTATCTATCCGAAGATATTCTGGGAAAGGTGTTTACCGGACTGGGAAGGCCCATGACAGAAAATGACAGGATAATAGCTGAAAAGAGCATGGATATCAATGGTTCCCCCATAAACCCATATGCCAGGGATTATCCTGATGAGTTCATACAGACCGGCATTTCCTCCATAGACGGGCTTAATACCCTGGTAAGGGGACAGAAGCTTCCCGTTTTTTCAGGTTCCGGACTTCCCCATAACCGGATCGCTGCCCAGATCGCCAGGCAGTCTGCCGTGCTGGGAAAGAAAGAGGAATTTGCCGTGGTATTTGTAGCCATCGGGATCACTTTTGAGGAATCCCAATACTTTATTAATGATTTTACCCAGACCGGCGCCATCAGCCGTTCCGTCCTTATACTGAACCTGGCAGATGACCCTGCCATTGAAAGGATTGCTACTCCCAGGGTAGGCCTTACCTGCGCCGAGTACCTGGCATTTGAAAAGGACATGCATGTGCTGGTTATCCTCACTGATATGACCAATTACTGCGAAGCCCTAAAGGAAGTATCTGCGGCCAGAAAGGAGATACCGGGAAGAAGAGGTTATCCGGGATACCTGTATACCGACCTTGCTACCATTTATGAAAGGGCGGGAAGGATAAAGGGTAAGAGTGGCTCCATAACACAGATACCCATACTTACCATGCCAGAGGATGATAAGACGCATCCCATTCCTGACCTTACCGGATATATCACAGAGGGACAGATAATACTTTCCCGGTCGCTCCACAAGAAAAAGCTGACACCGCCGGTGGATGTGCTGCCGTCTCTATCCCGGCTGAAGGACAAGGGTATCGGCGAGGGAAAGACCAGGGAAGACCATGCCGATACTTTCAATCAGCTCTATGCTGCCTATGCCAGAGGAAAAGAAGTGCAGGAACTGGCGGTCATACTTGGTGAGGCAGCACTTACCGACCTTGATAAGATATATTTTAAGTTTGCCGAGGATTTTGAAAACCGGTATATCTCCCAGGGGGAATATGAGAACAGGACCATTGAGGAGACTCTGGACCTTGGATGGAAGCTTCTCTCGGTATTCCCCAGGGAAGAGCTGAAGAGGGTAAGGGATGAATATCTTGATAAATATATGCCCAAGACTGAAGAGAAGGAAGAAGGATAATATATGCTTGCCAGGGTAAATGCCACCCGGATGGAGCTATTGAGGCTAAAGAAAAGGCTTCAGCTGGCATCCAGGGGACATAAATTACTTAAAGATAAGCGGGATGAGCTCATGAGGCAGCTCCTGGAGATAATCGATGAGGTCAAAGAGATGAGGCTTTCTGTGGAGAGTGAGTTCAATGCCATACTGGAGCAGTTCGTCCTGGCAAAAGCACGCATGGGCCCTTCACAGATCGAGCAGGCTCTTCTTATACCTTCAAAGAAAATATCCGTATCGGTGGGGGAGAAGAATATGATGAGCGTCCTGGTCCCCCAATATTCCCGGGAAGTCACAGGGGATATAATATCATATGGGCTTCTTAATACTTCCGGTGATATAGACATAGCTCTTGACAAGTTTGATAAGTTTATAGAGAACCTCCTGGACCTGGCAGAGAAGGAAAAAGCGGTGCAGCTTATGGCTACCGAGATAGAGGAGACCAGGCGAAGGGTAAATGCTCTTGAGTACAAGCTTATACCCGACCTCCAGGAGGCAATAAAGTATATTACCATGAAGCTTGATGAGAATGAGAGGGCATCCATAGTCAGGCTGATGAAGGTAAAGGATATAGTCAGGAGCCATTAAAACTGCTATGAAATCTTAGATAAGATATTCTTATTGACAGACACACCTTCTTCTGCCGATTTTATTGCCAGCTTTCTGTGGACTGATTATATTTTACTGGACAAAAGCCATCAAATGATCTATTTGTCTTATATAAGGGATTCGCAATATAAGAAATAAATCACATTTAACCCCAGGATAAATATGATAAGCAAAAGGGCCAGGGTAATAGAAAAACTGATGGACTTTATAAGGTTTAAGCGCATCGTATCAAAGATGATGCTAAACCCCGGAAGGAGAAAAAGATATCTGCTTCCTCCGGAAGCCCTCCTAAGGCACTTTTCTCCTGAAAAGTTAATCATAAATAATAGGCAGTGTTTTTCTTTTAGATCGGCAGAAAATCCCAAAAAGCATATCTTTTACTTTCATGGCGGCGCCTATACATTGCAGCCAAATATGCTGCACTGGCGCATCATAAGCCGTATCCTGAAAAAAGTGCCATGCAAGATCACTTTTATGGAATATCCCTTAACTCCTGAGCATAGCTGCAGTGATGCAATTAATGTGGCCGCAGACATTTACCTTAAATTATGTCATCCGGAAAAAGAAGAGATAATACTCATGGGGGATTCGGCCGGAGGAGGCCTTGCACTTTCACTGGCACAGAAAATAAATAATGAAAATATCAACCCCAGGCCGTCCAAGATAATACTTCTTTCTCCCTGGCTGGATGTATCTATGAAAAGTAAAATACCAGAAGGGCTGGCAGCAAGAGACATGATACTGGATAGGGACACCCTTAAGACCGTCGGGGATAAGTATGCGGGGGAACTAAATAAAGATAATTATCTCTGCTCCCCTCTTTATGGGGATTTTACTGACATTGGAGAAATTGCCATATTTACCGGCACAAATGATATCTTAAATATTGAAGCAAAAAAGCTGAAGGAAAAACTGTGGAAGGGCAATGCCAGAATAGCATACCATGAATACAAAGAAATGCAGCATGTATGGATAGGCTTTCCCATTCCGGAAGCCATAGATGCCTTGGAAAAAGTATGCTTATTTATTATGAAATAAGCTAAAGTTATATTGAGGATGTATCACGGCAACCCGGATGCACATGTAAATATCTTAAGCAATCATCAAAAGCTGCATACCATTATCAGAAAAGTCTTGCTCTTTATATGTTCCATTCCTCAAATATCCTTGAGCTGAATTGACCTGATCTGCAGGAAAAATAAAATAGTAAGATCAAAAATATTATTTTTAAATTTATATAAGTATTTATATATATACTTGTAAATATAACAATAATAGTTATAATTATTATAGTAAAAAATTAATTATTAAATTTATTGATATTTCAGGTAATTATAGATCAAGCCCTGAACGGCTTTTTATATATTTGGACGCATATAAAAAGTGGAGGAAAATATGAAAGCCAAAAAGACTATTGCAGTTCTTTTAGTCTCAATACTGAGTATCTGCCTATTCTTCGTATTTGGATTCCAGATAGATGTGGCAGGAGGCATTACTACAGATGGCGGGACAGCCGATATTACAATGGACCCGGCAAAGGTAGCCGCGGATCTTGCAAATGCAGCCGTAGAAGAAGCCGAACTGGCCCTGCAGGAAGCGGTGGATTACCTGGCTTTGGTTCAGGCTGTCCATGATGCAGAAGTGGCCCTGCTTGGCCTGCCAGAGGATGACGATAATTATGAAGGAGCAGTACTTGCCCTGGAAGAGGCAAAAGCTACCCTTATGGAAGTTCAGCCCCTGTATGAGCCAACTCCTGAATGGCTGCAGGCCGAGCTGGAAGCAGCCCTTAAAGCAGTTGAAGATGCCGATGCAGCGCTGCAAGAAGCAAACCTGGCAGCCGGGGAAACCAATGCGGCATACTCCGGTGAAGCTATTCTAAGTGAAGAAGAACTTGCAGAGCTTCAGAAGGCTGTTGATGATGCCAGGAAAGCCCTGGAAGACGCTGATGGATTGACCGAGGAAGAGATAGAAGAGCTGGAAGAGGAGCTTGAAAAAGCCGAAGATGCCCTGGAAGATGCCCAGTCAGGCGAAGAGGAAAATGGGACTTTCCATATCGTGACCAATAGCAATAATGGAGGCTCATTTAATATTGAGGGGATCTATTTTGGAAGCAGCGGAGAAATAGAGAACTATACCTTCGATGCTGAAGAAGGATATGAGCTGGCATGGTTGAGGATAGGAAATACCAAGATATATCCGGATGAGCTGGGCGAACTATATGGGCTGAGCTTTGACAGGAAAAACCTTGTAATGCATGCCCATTTTAAAAAGATCAAGGATTATGAACCCGAAGACGGAGAAATAATCACTACTGATGATGAAGGCGGCCCTGAAGATGATGCAGAGCCTGAAGATGAAAAAGATAAGGGCAAAGACAATGGCAATGGCAGGGGAAAAGGCAAGGATAAAGAGAAAAGCAATAACGGCAAGAAAAAGAATAAATAGCAGTTTCGGGAAATAAGCAGTAAAAAAAGCCAGGGCATATAAAAGCCCTGGCTTTTTTTGTATGTCAAAAAATAATTTTAAATATAATCAATTATGTATTGAAATTTACTAATAAGTAAACTATAATACATAACTATGTACAATTCATTACAACAGAGAGAAGTATT
>Ga0180432_10009511_pt1 | contig 11850 bp, 9 predicted proteins | sample SS_ome_10_FD_132414 | JGI IMG/M metagenome (GOLD analysis project Ga0180432, IMG submission 132414) | Hypersaline lake sediment archaeal communities from the Salton Sea, California, USA - SS_1_MS_2 metaG | ecosystem: Environmental > Aquatic > Non-marine Saline and Alkaline > Hypersaline >... | reverse complement strand
CTAGACGCATCGCGGCCTCGATATCGCGAGCGGTGGCGCCGCCGCCATGATCCCCTACGCCATACAAGAAGAGTCCATCGCGCAACCCGTAGCGTCTCGCGAGGTCCAAGGCCGGTGCGACAACGCTCTCTGGCACAATGACACCGTTGTAGCCGAGAGGATCGTTAAAGGCCAGAACGCGTGAGCCATCGACGCCCTGCCACCAGAACAGCGGCTCCCCGCGACCGGCCCGGCAAAAGTAGTACCGATCGACGCCGGCTTGCCTCAGCAGCTGGGGCATTGTCCCGACGTGGCCAAAGGTATCCGGCTCCCAGCAGATGCGCGGCTCGACGCCAAATGTCTCTCGGACGTAGCGCTGCGTGTGGAGTAGGTGTCGCGCCAGCGACTCGCCTAGCGCCATGTTGAGGTCGCCCTCTACCCAGGTGTTGGCTGTCACCTCCCAGCGCCCCTCGGCCACGCGCTTCTTGACGGCTTCCAGCACGCCGGGAGCGGCCTTTGCCATGGCCTCGTAGGTGGAAGCCTGGCTCTGGGAAAAGTGAAAGCCGGGATAGCGCGCCATGAGCCCATCCGCCGCCTGAAAGTCGCGCTTGATGACGTCCACGGTCTCATCCCATGTCCAGAGCCAGTTCATGTCGATGTGCGAGTGCCCGACGAGGTGCGTGACATAACTCTTGGCGGCCTCTGCCATCGGCGCGAGCTGGCCCAACGCCTGAGCGCAGCTTGCCTGCCACGATGGCCAGTCCCTGGCATCGAGCGCGCCCAGGTCCAGCGCCTGGGCTGCCTTGGTCCAGGCGGCTTGCCACTCGTCGCGGGCATCTTGGCTATCAAAGGCCACAAAATGTGTGAACTGTATCTGCCCCTTGATGACATCGAGGTCCCAGATGGCCTCAGCCAGGGAGCTCACACGGGCTTCGCTCGGCATGAACAGCCCAAAGCCATCGCCACCAAAGGCATGGATGGCTATCTGGATCTCTTGCCCCGGCTGATAGTCTTCGCAGACGATTAGGGGAACAGCTCGCGTATCCAGCCAAGAGGGCTCGGCGCGTCGGAGCTCCCCGTCCACAAAGACCTCGCTATGGATGGGTACGATGAACGGCAGCTCCACCGAGGACCCGCGTGTTTCTATGCCGGCCACGCGATCGTCGAACTGCAGCGTACGGCGGAGCCACACCTCGCCGGCGGCGCCAGCCCAGGTGGCGCCGGGCTGTTGCAGATCCCAGGAACTGTCGTCATAGCCTGGCTGTTCTGCACCCGTCGCCTCTCCTTGGTGAAACCGCCAATCAGGAAGTGCCTGTGCCTTTTCCAGTGTAGCCTTGGCTGCATCAATGGCCTTGATGACTTTGTCGAGCATGCTCCCCTCCCGGAACAGGATCACGAGCTAGGCGTTGTAGGCATCCACAAACGGGCGAAGCGTCCGCAACGCGATGGCAAGGCCCTCGTCCCAACGCTCATTGAGGAACTCGCCGTCTTCGTGCTCCACAGCCACATCGCCCGTGTAGCCGACCTGTCTGAGCGCCTCAAAGATGCGCTCCCACGATAGCTCTCCCAAGCCCGGAAGCACGAATCGCCACCAGCCTCTGCCATGGACGCCAACCTTGGCAAGCTGCACACGGTTGATCACGATATCCTTGGCGTGCATGTGATGGATGCGCGGTCCATAGTCCAAGATGGCTTGGACATCGTCGATCTCCTGCCAGGCCAAATGAGACGGGTCGTACTCTAGCCCGATGCTCTCATTGGGCACCGCATCGAATAGCATGTCCCACAGCTCTGGTGTGGTCGCCATGTTGGTCCAGCGGTATGGACCGTGTCCTAGGACGCTACCGGGCCAGGGCTCCAGAGCAATGCACACCCCGTGATCCGCAGCGTGCTCAGCAATGGGACCGAAGCGTTCCTGGAAGAGGGGCAGGTTCTCGGTGACGGTCTTGCTGTTATCGCGGCCCGTAAGCCCCGACACGACTCCGCACCCGATCTCCTCTGCCAGCGAGACTGCGCGAGCATAGTAGGCGATGGCGTCCTTGGCCGGTGCCTCGATGGCGCCGCCGTAGATCGCCACCGACGTGATGGCCACGTCATGCTCGGCCATAGCGTCCTTGAGAGCCGGGAGCTGCTCAAAGGCGGTATCCATTCCGGAACCACCAAGCCAGCCGAGCCCGGCTTCGAGCGAATCGTAGCCGAGCCTTCGAACCCTCGCGATGTTCTCCACACTGAGCGGCATCAAAAACCCTAGTCGCATGTTAGGTCACTCCTTAGAGGGACTAATCACCACGTGCGCGATTCTACCGTCGGTCGTGCCACTGTCAACGTTGCGAAACGCTGCCCAACAGAAAACCCCCGGGACTGTGTCCCGGGGGCATGACGGGCTGTGACCGCGCCTTGAAGGCTCGGTTACTCGGCCTCTTGCTCCTCTTCAGGCTCTTCGCCCTCGCCCTCGGCAGCTTCGCCTTCCACTTCCTCGCCCTCGGCAGCAACACCCAAGAGCTCTTCTTCTTCTTCCTCTTCCTCTTCCATACGAGGAGCCGCTACGTGAATCACTTCGAGATCCGCATCCGTGAGCACATCCACGTTGGCAGGGATGGGAAGATCGGAGACGGCTATCGAGTCACCAAAGCCCTCCAGGCCGTTAATGTCTACCACGATCTCGGTGGGCATGTCAGCAGGGAGACATTCCACCTCTAGTGTCTCGAGCGTCTGGACGACAGTGCCGCCTAGTTCGACCACCGGGGCTATCCCAGTCTGGACAATTGGGATCTCTGTGGAGACCTTCTGGTCCGCCACGACGGCATAGAAATCCAAGTGAACGATGCTGCGCGTGACTGGGTCACGCTGTACATCGCGCACGAGCACTGTCTGCGGATGGTCATCGCCGCTGATGTCCAGGGCAATCAACCGGTTGTAACCGGCTTCGGCTACAGTGCCAGCAGCTTCGTCAGCCTCAAGCTGCAAGCTGGTCGTGGGTATGGCACGACCATAGACTACCGCGGGGAGCTTGCCCGCCCTTCGCAGAGCCCGTGCCGTCTGCGACATATCACGCCTATTGGCTGCTAGGATAAGATCGTCTGCCATCGCCTCTGAGCCCCCCGATTGGTTGTCCACATCGCTGATGCACACTCGAAGCATCGCGATAGTATCTTCCATGCAACTCCAACAGTATACCGGTGCATCCTGAACCGGTCAAATCTCATCCCACGGAAAGACGCCCTACGTTCCGACGCGCGCGGCCACCATGTCGAGCCAGTCCATGGCGTTGCGCGTGATGCGTATCGCCTCCCGAACCCTGGCGTCTGTCGGGTAGACGCCACGGTGAACGACGTCGTTGCGGAGCGAGAGGAGATTGTAGAACTCTTGCCAGAGCTCGCGGTTGTCGCGTCGCAGGCTGTATCCGGTGTAAGTGCGAAGGAGGCTATCCAGCTTGGAGGCAAGTCCCTTGCCAGCCAGCGTGGCATCGATCTCGCGGTCGCTGCGGCCGTGTCCCTTCATGCGCACTGTCAGAAGCGCCGCGGCTGCGGTCTCCAGCGCACTGTAACAGGTCGCCACGGATTGGCGAGCGAAACGCTGGGCGAGGGCCCTCTCTGCTTCCAGAAGAAGATCCTCAGCCAAGCTCCCCCTGCCAGAGCCTGTCAGGTGGTTCCGCAAATCGTCATACCACTCGTCTTCCTGGTCCACCAGGTCGAACGACTCGGCTTCGCGGGCTTGGCGCTCCGCTACAACGCCTTCCACCGGATCATGCCGCAGCACACGGCCCTCGTTGTCACGGATAGTGATCTCCACGTCCTCTCGGATCAGGTCGAGTAGCTGGTATAGGTGCGCTCGGCGCCGAACGGCTGCAATGAGCTTGTTGCAGGCGCCCATGGCTACCTGAGCGAACGCTTCCATTCGTCTGTTCAGTTCTCGCTGATCGGTGTCCCTTAGCGATATGGTAAGCGGCTGCACAACGGTGGCCATCGAGCTCACCGAACCTAAAGCTGCGACATTGCGCCCGAACACAACCTGCAGCAAGAAAGGATGATCGTACCATGTGTAACTCGTGAAGCGGTCGTCGAACCGATCGCGGGGCAGGGTCTGCGCCAGCTCGGGTCGCGAAGTGACCGAGAGGAACGGGTTGAAGCGCTGCTCGGCGACGCGTACGATTACCCGAGTGTCGCCAAGCGAGACAGGGTATTCGCCTCCACGCATTCCGAACGGTAGGCTTGCGAATGCAACCAGATGACTCAATCCATCCCCCTCACAACGGTCCGACCTCTGGAAGATATCTAGAAAACTCTAATCACGCTTGGCCCAAATGGGCGCGAAACTATGGTACAATGATCGCAGTCGGGTCTCGTTTGGTTGCCCTCCCCCCTCGAATCCCAGGGCAGCCAACCGAGACCCTTCTATCTGCGGCGGGCTCGTGCCATGGGCGTTGTCGCTAGAGTTGCACCACCATGTTGTGATTCAGGCGACGCTTGCTGCCCGATCCTGTCCAGAAGCTACCCACATGCCGAAACCCCAGCTTTTCGTAGACGTGTCGCGCTCGCGGATTCACGTCCAGCACGCCGCCCATCAGGATCACGTGCGAGATTCCGAGCTTGCGCGCGGAGGTCAGCACGTGCTCCCCCATGGTGCTGCCCAGTCCCTGACCTTGATGGGCGTCTGCCACCACCGGGGCGAGGCAAGCCGTCGTCTCCCAGGGCACGGTATCGCCATAGCGCTCGAGGTCATCGGGCCAGATCTCGCGCGAAAGGATCATATAGGCGATAATCTCGGCGTTTGGGGCGTCATCTGCCAGCACGGCTAGGAACCGTACCGTGCGGCCGTCTCCGACGGCATCGCATAGCTTGGCCGCAGTCTCGCGGTTGAAGGGATGAGGCCCGTAGGTGCTGCGCGTCTCTTCGGAGAGACTGCAGAAAAAGTCACCTAGGATCTTGGTATCATCGGCCTCTAGAGGGCGAATGCGTACCATCCGTCCATCGCGTAGCGGCAGTGTCGTTGAGAGCTCGTCACGCTGCATGGCATCCTCCTCCGATCCATTCTAGCGTAGGCTAGCGAGCCAACCAAGTTGACCGCGCTAGCCGAATGGGGATAGATTAGGCAAGTAACTGGTAGCGCACAAGGAGGTTGGCGTCATGCCCCAGGTTCTGGCCGTGGATGGAGGTACCCCAGTTCGACGCAGGCCCTTTGCTCGGTGGCCTGTGTGGGACGAGAGGGAGATCCAGGCGGCTTCCGATGTGGTGAGCTCGGGCCAATGGTGGGCGCCGCCGGGCACGCAGGTCAAGGCATTCGAGCACGCGTTCGCGGAGGTTCACGATGCGGCTTACGCTATAGCCGTGGCCAACGGCAGTATCGCGCTGGAAGTGGCCCTGCGCGCGGCGGGCATCGACTGGGGCGATGAAGTCATCACCAGCCCCTACACCTTTATCGCGACCGCCAACACGCCGCTGCTCGTCGGCGCTATCCCGCGGTTCGCCGACATCCTTCCGGAGACGTGGAACTTGGACCCCGATGCCATCGAGCCGCTCATCACCCCTCGTACCAAGGCGATCCTGCCGGTGCACTTGGGAGGCGAGCCAGCAGACATGGACGCTATCAACGAAATTGCCGAGCGGCACGGGCTGTTGGTCATCGAGGATGCTGCCCAAGCGCACGGTGCCCGCTGGAGAGATCGGAGCGTTGGTGCCATTGGTGATATGGGTACCTTTAGCTTTCAGGCTAGCAAGAATGTGACGGGCGGTGAGGGCGGCATTGTCCTCACCAACAGCGAGGAATGGTTTGAGCGGTGCTGGTCGGTCCACAATGTGGGGCGTTCGCGTGCCGGCGGTTGGTACGAGCATGTGGTGCTGGCGAGCAACTATCGCCTGTCGGAGTGGCCAGCCGCTATCCTTCGCGTGCAGCTCTCGCGTCTTGGGGAGCAAGCCACCGTCCGCTCAGCGCGCGCAGAGACGCTAAAGGCAGCACTATCCGAGGTAGATGGTCTCGATCCGCTCCCCGGCGATCCGCGCGTGAGCCGCAACGCGTACCATATCTTCAAGATGTGGTATGCTCCTGAGGCCTTTGGCGGCAAGTCTCCCGACACGTTCGCGGAGGCCATGCGAGCGGAAGGTATTCCCGTCAGCGTTGGTTATGCAGAACCGCTGCACCGTATGCGCGTTATCGTGGAGCGCTCGCTTTACATGGCAGCACAGCTGGGCCTTCCCGAGCCTGACCAGCCCGCTTGCCCCGTAACCGAGGACGCTTGCGAGAGAGGTCTGTGGCTTATGCAGAACGTCCTGCTAGCCGAGCAGGAGGACATGCTCGATGTCGCCCGTGCGGCCACCAAGATCCAGCGGGCATGGCGGTCTTGACGGAGCCGCCGACGGCGTCTAGCATCGCGTGATATGGGCCATCGTCACAATACCCAAATCCAACACAAGACAGGGGGAAGCATGTCGGACAAGGTTCGCGTTGCCATCATCGGTGTGGGTAACTGCGCCGCGGCTTTGGTACAAGGCGTGCAGTTTTACCGGGACGCGCCAGACGATCAATTCATCCCGGGATTGATGCATCCGCGACTGGGCAGCTATCACATCAGTGACATTGAGTTCACCGCGGCCTTTGATATCGACTCGGCCAAGGTGGGCAAAGACCTTTCCGAAGCCATCTGGGCGGGGCCCAACAACACCATCAAGTTCGCCGAGGTGCCGCACATGGGCGTGCCTGTCCACCGTGGCATGACCCACGACGGCATCGCCAAGTACCTGAGTCAGCGTATCACCAAGGCACCCGGAGCCACCGACAATATCATCCAGATCCTCAAGGACACGGGGACGGACGTTGTTGTGAATTTCTTGCCGGTAGGCTCCGAGATGGCGACCAAATGGTACGTCCAGCAGATTCTCGATGCTGGTTGTGGCATGGTGAACTGCATACCGGTGTTTATCGCACGCGAGGCCTACTGGCAGGAACGCTTCCGTGAGCGTGGTCTACCCATCATCGGGGACGACATCAAGAGCCAGGTTGGCGCCACCATCACGCACCGCGTGCTCACACGGCTGTTCCAGAACCGCGGTGTGCGGCTCGACGACACCTACCAGCTCAACTTTGGCGGGAACATGGACTTTTTCAACATGCTCGAGCGCGAGCGCCTAGAGTCCAAGAAGATCAGCAAGACTGATGCGGTGACTAGCCAGCTAGACTACAAGTTGGATCCCGACCACGTCCATGTGGGTCCAAGCGACTATGTGCCATGGCTCACGGACCGCAAGTACTGCTACATCCACATGAATGGGACCACGTTCGGTGAGGTGCCGCTGCGGCTTGAACTCAAGCTCGAGGTCTGGGACTCGCCCAACTCGGCCGGCGTGGTCATCGACGCAGTGCGGTGCTGCAAGATCGCCAAGGACCGCGGTGTGGGCGGGGCGGTTATACCCGCATCTGCCTACTTTATGAAGTCGCCTCCGCAGCAGCTCGACGACGACGAGGCGCGACGTCAGCTTGAGGCGTGGATCCAGGAAGACGCCTAACCGACTGCATGCGCTCGGGGCTGCCAAGACTGGCGGCCCCGTGTTCACTTGAAGGAGTGACAGTGCCTAAGCAATCGGTGCAGATCCCGGCCATGGACGAGCGCCACACGCACTACCGGCATGGCGGACAGCCCTTCGTGTTCGATGCCCCCACGAGCCTGGAGGCGTGGGAGCGACGTGCAGAGCACCTGCGGGAACACATGCGCGTTGTGCTCGGCTTGGATGACGGGGATCCGGATTGCCCCCTGGATGCGCATCTCAGCGTCTGTGGCGAGGGCGAAGGCTATGTGGTAGAGCGCGTCTGGTTCCAGAGCAGGCCGGGGTTCCTCTGCACCGGCAACCTTTACCGCCCCCCGAACCCAGCGGGCCCCATTCCCGGTATCCTGAATCCCCATGGCCACTGGGAGCACGGGCGCTTGGAGGACGGGCCCCGTGGCAGCATCCGCGCGCGCTGCATCACCTTTGCCAGGATGGGCATGGCTGCCTTTGCGTACGACATGGTGGGCTACAACGACAGCCTCCAGGTTAGCGCGCATAGGTACGCATCGATGCGGGCTGCGCTATGGGGTCTCAGCTCGATGGCGCTGCAGACCCAGAACAGTCTCCGCGCCGTGAACTTTTTGCAGAGCTTACCGTACGTGGATCCCGTCCGCATCGGTTGCACCGGGGCCTCCGGCGGCGGTACTCAGACGTTCATGCTGGGCGCGCTAGACCAGCGCGTGGCGGTTCTGGCGCCGGTGAACATGGTTTCGGCGCACTTTCAGGGGGGCTGCACGTGCGAGAATGCTCCTGGTCTGCGCACCGATACCAACAACGTAGAGATCGCCGCGATGGCAGCTCCTAGGCCGCTGCTCCTTGTCTCGGCTACGGGCGACTGGACCGTCAACACGCCGAGGGTAGAGTACCCGGCAATCCGTCGGGTCTATGAGCTCTATGGTGCGACCGATTGTGTTCAGTGTGTTCAAGAGGATGCGCAGCACAACTATAACGCTGCTAGCCGCGCCCATGTGTATCGCTGGTTCGCCCGGTGGCTCCTGGGTACCGAGGAGGTGGCTGCCGACGCCGAACGCCCCTACAGCGACCATGCTGACGAGATGCTGCGCGTGTTCCCTCGCGGCGAGTTGCCAAAGGGCTACCATGCGGGAGCGCGAGGCATGCGGGATCTGGAAGAGGTTGCGCGTCTGCGCTCTGCAAAGCTGCTCCCGAGATCGCCCGATAGCGCCATCACGCTCACGCGCGCAACGCAGCGGCGACTGGCTCATATCCTCAGCGCCAGCTCGCCAGAGCCGGATGATGTCTACATGGCTCCCGTCGAGGCTGCTGAACCCGCCGGAAGCTCTGGCCAAGACGTGGTGCTGGGTATGACCTCGCGCGGTACCCGCGTCGAGGGACGCTTGTGGCTTCCCCCTAGGGGCGAGCCATCCTCAGCGGCAGTGGTGTTGCATCCGGCAGGTGTGCCGGGCTTGCTCGACGTAACTGGGTTGCCGACGGAGTGGCTCGAAGCCGCGCTGGGAGAGAATCGAGCTGTCCTGGCCATCTCGCCGTTGGGTACAACTCCGCCGCCACCGGAGGCGCTTGCCCGCAGGGACGGCGATTGGTTCTGGGCGACGTTGAATCCACCTATCGTGGGCGAGCAAGTGCTGGACGTTCTCTCTGGCGTCTCGGCTCTGCGGGGGCGATGGCCGAGCATCAAGATGGCAGTGGTCGGCCTCGATGGCGCCGGCGCCTGGGCACTGATGGCTTCGGCGCTTGATGCGCATGTCGACGCGACGTATGCCGATCTGGGCTCGTGGGCTTGGGATGACGAGAACGCCTATCTTGGCGATGGATTTGCGCCGTGCTTGGCCCGCTACGGGCTCTTGCCAGCAATCGCTGCCAGCCTGGTGCCATGGCCTCTTGCACTGAAGGCGAGGGATGCTCACGACGGGCGCGCTTGGGTGGAGCGAGCGTACAAAGAGCTCGGCGCGTTTCATAGCCTGCGCGCCTTGTCGGCGTCTGCACCTGCGGATGTGAGACGTTTCCTGGAGAGCGTCGAGAGCGAGTTGGGGGTTCATGGCGACTGATGGCCTGGCGATCGGAGACCAGTTGTCGATCCCGGTGGGCGAGCTTACATTTCGGTTCAGCCGTGCCTCGGGCCCTGGTGGTCAGCATGTCAATCGGACCGCGAGCCGGGTGGAGCTACTCTTCGATGTCGCCAACTCGCCCAGCTTGACCGAGTCGCAACGCCAGCGTGTGTTGACGGCTTTGGAGCGCTACATTGACAGAAGCGGGGTGCTCCATCTAGCGGTCCAGAGCACCCCTAGCCAGTGGCGCAATCGCCAGGAGGCTTTGGATCGCCTCCAGCGGCTGTTGAGGCAGGCCCTGAAGCCGCGACGTCATCGTGTTCCCACGCGCCCTAGCCGTCGCGCGCGCGAGCGTCGCCTCCGAGACAAGCGACGACGTGGTCGGACGAAGGATCTTCGACGCAAGCCTTCCCTGGACGATTAGCTCCAAAGCAGGGACCTAACCTCCCGCGGCCATGCCGGGACGCCAGCGGTAGAGCGCTTCCTGGGATGCCATGTGCTCGAGGTAGTCTTTGCGCGTCATGGCGGGCGTGTAGGCTTTGATCACCTCGCGAGCCCGCGTTGCGCCGTTCGCTAGAAGCTCGACGATGGTGGCTCCCGACACCTTGGCAGGCGTCACGTAGGCTAGATCCGGATCGTGCACGAGGAAATCGGCGCCGTGCCCGGTTCCGCGGCATCCGTTGGCAATGCCCTCCAGTACGGGGATGATCAGGCTCACATCTCCGAGGTCCGTGGAACCGGCGCCAAAGCCACTCTCCCACCAACCGTCTTCGCCGACGAGGCTCTCTGCCTCTTCCCGATACACGCGCTCCAGTTGCGCGCTCACATGTCGCGGCTGGTAGCCTGCAATGGTCTCGATGATCACGTCGGCGCCGACGGCCAATGCGCCAGCCACCAGCGACCGATCGACGCGCTTGGCGGCTGCCGCGATGGCGTCGGTGGTTGCGCCACGCACATACATCTCTAGGCGCGTATCGGACGGGATCACGTTTACCAGGGCCCCGCCGCGAGTCATGATGGGATGCACGCGGATGTGATCCTCGTCGCGAAAGGTCTCGCGATTGGCGTCGATGGCATGCAGCGCGACCGTGGCAGCAGCCAGTGCGTTGATGCCTTCGTGGGGCGCGCCGCCTGCATGGGCAGCTTTCCCCGTGTAGCGCACACGCTTGACGACGCAACCGTTGCAGGCACCGCCAGCAGAAAAGGCTCCGCCTTCAGGACGGGCCCCCTGATGCGTGGCCAGGACGATGTCCACATCATCGAGCGCGCCTAACCGAATGAGCTCCTGCTTGCCGCCAAGATGGCGGAGCGCACCCTCCTGACGGAGCTGCAAGCGGTAGTCAATCTCGACGAACTCTTCGGCCGGGACGGCCATCAGCAGCACATCGCCATCCAAGTGGGCCATGACGCCGCTCTCTACCAGTCCGTAGGCCATCCCTGCCAGATTGGCAATCTGGGCGTGATGACCACAGGCATGCGCAGCACCGGTCTCGCGCGATGCGTGGGGATGCCCATGCACCACAACAGAGTCCATCTCGGCCAAATAGGCGATCGTGGGTCCCGCACCCCGTCCGGCGAGCCGACCGATCACCCCCGTGACGGCAGTGCCCGTCTCTGTGGGAATGCCGAGGCTTCTGAACAGCTTGGCTACCAGTTCCGCCGTGCGATGTTCTTTGAACCCCAGCTCTGGGTGGCGCAGCACGTCCTCGCCAAGCGCGATCACGGCATCTCGCCGTGCGTCGATGGCCCCGCGAACTCGTTCCTTGAGGTGGTTAGCACGCATGCCCTGATCCTTTGGCACTAGGCTTCGACGACGTTGGATTCTGCGATGCGGCCGTAGGCAGCCCCACTATCCTTCAGGATGCGACGCTGCGTCTCATAGTCCACATAGGTCAGACCAAAGCGCCGGCTGTAGCCATAGGCCCACTCAAAGTTGTCGAGGAGGGACCAGGCAAAGTACCCGCGCAACGGCACGCCTTTGTCGATGGCCTTTGCGCACGCCGCCAAGTGACTGCGCAGATACGCTTCTCTGTCGGGATCGTGCACCTGACCATCCCCTGACACGTGATCCTCCCAGGCAGAGCCATTCTCGGTGACATAGAGGTCGGTGCCTGCATAGTCCTTGGCCAGGCGCACCAGGAGATCCTCCAGCCCCTGCGGGAAGACCTCCCAATCCATCGCGGTATACTGGCCGTCGGGCCGCAGCGAGCCGTAGCCAAAGGGAGCATCCTCGCTGTAGGCGACGAGCTGCCGCGTGTAATAGTTCACGCCTACGAAATCGATCGGCACCGCGATCGTCTCGAGGTCGT
>Ga0180432_10009509_pt1 | contig 11852 bp, 13 predicted proteins | sample SS_ome_10_FD_132414 | JGI IMG/M metagenome (GOLD analysis project Ga0180432, IMG submission 132414) | Hypersaline lake sediment archaeal communities from the Salton Sea, California, USA - SS_1_MS_2 metaG | ecosystem: Environmental > Aquatic > Non-marine Saline and Alkaline > Hypersaline >... | reverse complement strand
GACTGCAATCATCCGATGGCCAATTAGGAAAGCGTTTGCTATTGCTTTGTATGCTAATTTTTTTCTGATCTCACAATGTGGATAGAGAATCATGGCCAATCGTGAGTCGTTTCTGATACGTGTGGATTCCGACCTGCTTGAGGCGGTTCGGTTTGCAGCTCGCGACGAAATGCGCAGCGTCAACCGGCAAATCGAGTTTCTGCTTCGGCGGGCACTGCGCGATGCTAGTTGGTCCGGAGGGCAGCCAGGCGAGAAGCGTGTTCGGTCGGAGAAACCTCCGGGCAAACACTCGGAACCAGGCTCGACACGAACAGGACCCACTAAGAAAGACCCGCAGAAGGAGCACAGTGTTGAATTATAGGAAACCAGTTTCGGCAATAGTGACCGATTACGGGTGGCTGGTGGTTATCTGTGACGATGGATCTGTGTGGTATAAGGTGACGTTCAACGCAGAAGATTCGTGGCAACAGGAGTGCTGATATGTTAGTCACGATCGATGCCGAAGGCCTGAGTGATGTAGGAAAGCTCCATGAGAAGAACGGAGACCAATTCCTGATCGCGCAGTTCGGAAAGACTATGGCGGTGAGCAACAGCACTCTCGCGTTGGACACACAACCGGAATTGCCGGTCTGACCATGGCATACCTGAATTACCCGAACCTCTTTGTTGTGAATGTTGGAGACAGCAGATGCTATGTGCTTCGGGACTCAGGGTTCCACCAGGTCACCGTAGACCAGACAGTGGCGCAGGAGCTGTTCGAACACGGTGTGTTCGACGCGGAGGCAGTGGCGGCCGCGTAGTGTGACTCCATACTCCCAACGGGAGCTGAAAATGATGGCAACGACAGTTACAAATGATATGACGCCGGAAGAGGTCGCGGGCGCTTTGTGGGACATGCTCGTTCTGCCTTATGGCGAGGAATCCGTGCTCGAAAGGCTCAACACATGCTCGCAGCAGGATTTGAGCGTCCTGAAGCTCGAGTTGCTCGCACTCAGAATCTACGCCGTGGACTGGGCGGCCCGGCAGGTATTTGGTGACTCGCCGGCACGAGCGGCGATCATGGTAAACCTGATGCAAACCATTCGTGAGCGGAACAGAGATAACCCAAACTTCGAGGGTGTACCGGAGGCTTTGTCGTCACGGATTGCCGACTTCAGGAAGCTTGAGAGCGTCGGCGATGGTGATTCTGAGCTGTTTTGCCAGGATGTTGGAGCGGGATTCGCGGAGGCTTGTTGCGGCGGGCCAAACCGCGAGGCGGCAGCGGCTGGCTCGGCAGTGTTCGAGACTACTTCGACAAACGTATCTGATCTTCTGTGCGATGTGCGTCTTGTCGCCTGACTCTCGGCGCTAGCAACGAGCACGTAAAACAGGGAGAGACGCAATGCTGAGAAGCATGAACGAGATAAAGGGATACGCGCTACTGGCCGAAGATGGCGAGATCGGCCGCTGCAAGGATTTCCTGCTAGACGATCCAAATTGGACGGTCCGGTACATGGTTGCGGACACCGGCAATTGGCTGCCGGGCCGCCAAGTGTTGATTTTACCGCTTTTCCTGGGTCGTCCGGACTGGGCCTCCTGTCTCTTCCCGGTGAAACTCGTCAAGAAACAGGTGGAAGACGCTCCGAGGCTTGAGGAACATGCTCCCGTGCACCGCCAGTACGAGGTTGAATACCACTCGTTTTACGGTTTGCCCTTTTACTGGGCCGGTACCCATGCGTTGGGACCCGTGCCATATCCCGCGCCCCTGCATGACGTGAATCCTGAGTCGGGGGAACCCTCTGATCCGAATCAGGACGAATGTTTGCTGCGTTCGGCCAACGAGCTCGTCGAGTACCACATCAAAGCTGTCGACGGTGAGATCGGCCACGTAGAGGATTTCATCTTGGATGACGACTCGTGGACGGTGCGATACATCGTCGTGGATACTCGTAATTGGCTGCCAGGAAAGAAGGTACTCGTGCCACCGGCTTGGATCGAGTCAGCCGACTGGCTGCAGAAGACCGTCACAGTCGACCTTACCAAGGGGCAGGTTGAACGGAGCCCCGAGTACGATCCTTCCGCTCCCGTGAACCGAGAGTACGAAAACCTGTTATATGACTTCTACGGTCGGCCGCGGTACTGGCAGTAGGTACCGGACACGCGTCGGCGTCAATGATGGCCGGTTGGCTGTTGCTCGTCGAAAATGCTGTGGTTACCGCGGCGCACTTGATTGGAGATTCAAGTATGTCCATCGCGATTGATGTTGAGGGGTTGAGCGATATCGGGAAGGTCCGTGAGAAGAACGAAGACCAATTCGTCATCGCGGAGCTGGAGAAGTCGATGGTTATTCGGCGCACCACGCTCGAGCCGGATAGCCAATCACAGCTTTTGAACGCGATGACAGGGCACCTATTCGTGGTTGCAGACGGAATGGGTGGACACGCCGATGGAGAGGTGGCGAGCGAACTCGCCACAGTAACTGTCACACGTTATGTGCTCGGCATGCTCCCGTGGTTTCACGGTGTGGCCGGAAGGCGAGAAGAGGATGTCACCGCCGATCTCATCCGCGCTCTCAAGACATGCGAGTCCGTAGTACAGATTGCTGCGGATGAGCAAACACAGGCTCGCCGCATGGGTACCACGCTCACCATAGCATATCTGAACTTCCCTGATGTCTTTGTGGTGAACGTGGGTGACAGTAGGTGTTATGTGTTTCGAGGCTCGGAGCTCAACCAGATAACTGTCGATCAAACCGCTGCACAACAGCTGCACGAACAGGGAGTCCTAGAAGCCGAAGAGGTAGCGAATTCGGTAGCATCGAGCATACTGCTGCAGTCGATAGGAGGCGCCGATCACGGCGTGCAACCAGACGCGTACGTTGTGAAGGTCGAACCTGCTGACACTGTTCTTCTGTGTACCGACGGCCTTAGCGACTACGTTCCCCACGAGACGATCGCGGAGATCCTGGGAACGGACGATCCAGCAGAGGCCAAGTGCTCGAACCTCGTGACCGCCGGCAACGATGCCGGAGGTTTTGACAACATCACGGCAATTGTGGCTCGGGTTTTGGAAATGGGGACGTAAGGTGAGAAGAAGATGAGCTTGATGAATAGAACGGAGATCGAACGGCTTGCACTTGCCCCATCCAGACCCACGGTGTCCATGTATATGCCGTGTCACAGAACCTCACCGGATCGGAAACAGGATCCGATTCGGTTCAAAAACCTGCTCGGCAAAGCGGCATCAGCTCTAGTTGAGGACGGCATGCCGTCCAATGAAGCTGATACACTGCTTACAGGTGCAGAGCGGCTTCTCGACAATGAAGAGTTCTGGATGCGTCAGGCCGACGGGCTCGCACTGTTCGCAACACACGAATGGCAAACGTGGTACCGTTTGCCAGTTCGTGTTGAGGAGTTGGTAGTTGTCGGGGAGAGGTTCCATCTCAAGCCACTACTCCCGTTGCTCAGCGATGATGGTCATTTTCACATCCTCGCGCTGAGCCAAAGCAAGGTCAGGTTGATAGAAGCGAGCCGATACGCTGCAAGGGAACTCGACCTGCACGATATTCCAGAAAGTCTCCAGGATGCAGTCGGGTACGATTGGGAGGAGCGGTCGCTTCAGTTTCACACTGGTACTGGAGCTTCAACGTCCGGTGTTGGAGTGCGCGGTGCCGTGTTTCACGGACAAGGGCGACCCGACGACAAAAAAGAGGCGGAGATCAACACGTTTCTGCGCCTGGTGGACGGTGGTGTTACGGCGATACTCGAATCAAAGCGAACACCACTGGTGCTTGCGGGAGTAGAGTACCTGATCTCTATGTATCGTGAATCGAGTGGACATCAGAACATCCTTGAGGGCGGTGTGATCGGCAATCCAGATGATCTCACCATTGCGGACCTACACCGTGAAGCGTGGGCATTGGTCGAGCCGACGCTGCGCACTGAACTGGCGGAAGCCGCCAAAGTATTCGCCTCCTCGAGCGGTACCAATCGGGCGAGCAAAAACCTCAAGGAGGTTGTGCTTGCAGCGGTCGATGGCCGGAATGCCACCCTGTTCGTGGCGCTCGGAGAGCAGGTCTGGGGAGCGCTCGACCCGGAGACTCGGCGGATCGAACAGCACGCCGAGCGTCGAGTGGGCGACCACGACCTGCTTGATCTTGCAGCTGTGCAGAGCCTGATACGAGGTGCATGCGTCTATACGGTTCCGCCTAATGAGGTTCCGGGCGGAGGCGTCGTTGCTGCCGTGTTTCGCTATTGAGAGGTCGGCGGGGGCATTTTGGCTATCAAGGAGTTGTGAATGGTAGACGCAAATCCAAACCAAATCCCTGTTAGAACTATGGTGGGCCGTGTTTTGTCGTTTGCGGCTCTCATTGTTGTGGTTATGGCGGCGGTGTTCCTCACCGGCAAACTTGCGGGAGGTGTCTACTGGATCGGCTCCGTGGTCTTGTGTGTTCTGTTGTATTTGGTGCTGACCGCCAGAGCCGCTCTCTTTCGTCAACGGCTAGCCCAATGGCGTTCGCGGAATCCTCGGAGCGGCTGAACAGGCAGGCCGCCATCGGCTGGCCCGCGGGTTTCCGCGGCTAACCCAAGACACGGAGTACAGGTTCAGTGCCTACCACGACTCAAGTTGGCCTCAGCCGGAAGATTGCCGTTTTGGTCGATGGCGACAACGCCCAGCCCGCTCTGCTTGAGAAAATCCTGGCGGAAGCCAGTAAGTACGGCATCGTCACGATCAGGCGCATCTACGGTGATTGGACGACCTCGAACATGGGCGGCTGGAAGGACAAACTGCATACACATGCGATTCAGCCGATTCAGCAGTTCCGGTATACCACGGGGAAGAACGCAACCGACAGTGCGATGATCATTGATGCAATGGACATCGTATATACAGGCAGTGTGGAAGGGTTCTGCATCGTTTCGAGTGATAGCGACTACACTCGGTTGGCAACGCGAATTCGCGAGAAGGGCCTTTTTGTGATGGGAGTGGGCAGAAAGACCACTCCGCGCGCGTTCGTCAATGCTTGCGAGGTATTCGTGTACACAGAAAATCTCGCTGCCGATCGAGAGTACTCGGCGAAGAAGGGGTCGAAAAAACGCGGTAGCGCGACGACTTCGGACGTGCTAGATCCTCTCGACCTGTTGAAGGAGGCTTTCGAATTGGTGGTCGACGAAGACGGATGGGCGCCTCTCAACATGATGGGACAACAGCTACGCCAACTCGATCCGGGATTCGATCCTCGAACATATGGGCACAAGCAACTGTCATTGCTGCTCAGAGCGCACCGAACAGCTTTTACGGTGCGGAAGCATCAAAACGAGTTGCAGGTGAAACTCGCGGGAAGGAAGTAGATCCAAGCAAAAGCTCCCAGGGATTCCCGTAGTTCCTATGACGAATCGCTAGCGACGAGCAACTCAACGGTGATATCCACATGTCGAAACAAATTGATACTAGCATCGAGATACAGGCGTCGGCGTCGGAGGTCTGGAGCGAGCTGACAGCTTTTGAAAGCTTCTCCGAATGGAATCCGTTTATACGAAATGCCAGGGGTGTTGTTGAACCTGGAGGCAAACTCGAGGTCTTCATCCGACCGGCTGGGGCTCGTGGAATGACATTTCGTCCTACGGTGATCGTAGTCGAACCGGAACGTACGCTCCGGTGGTATGGGAGGTTTCTGGTGCCGTGGCTGTTCGATGGGGAGCACACGTTTCGGATTGAGTCGTTGAGTGATAACCATGTGCGCTTTCATCATTCAGAGACTTTCAGCGGCGTCTTGGTTCCATTGTTGTGGCGCACGGTCGGAACCAACACCAGACGCGGCTTTGAAGACATGAACAGGGCTCTCAAGGCTCGTGTTGAACGGAATGCTCGAGCCACAAAGCAATAGGGTATGCCACTCCGCGATGCGACCGCTGTCATGGCAAGTCTCTGGTGTTTCCTATGTTTCTTGGCGTGTTGGGAAGCCGTGCCAAAACAAACGGTGGATTTGCCGGCGAGGTTTGAAGGGAATCGGATATTCGTAGACGTGGCCGCACACAATGGGGACACGCTTCGGTTATTCACCGACACCGGTGGCGGCTTATTCGTCTACGGACATGCAGTTGACCGATTGGGGCTGGACGATCCAACTGAGATTCGGTTGAGTGACCTCGCCATCGACAATGATTTCCCGGAGCCGCTCGGCTCGCCGAATCGGGGAATCCCTATCTTCCGACCCAATGAGCCGCCAGATTTGGTAACGGGTGACGGAATGCTCGGCCAAGCGTGGTTTGCAGATAGGGTCTGGACGTTCGACTACCCGCACAAGAAGCTTCAGGTCCATAGCGGTTTGATCCAGCCAAACTCACACGGCCACGATGCACGATTGGGCTTCCTCGTCGACTCCACCGGAGCGAGGCGCTTCTCCTTCCCCCGCATCAGCTTGAGCGTTGCCGGGGATTCTTTGGAGATGCTCTTCGATACCGGTGCATCGGTTCGGCTGACAACGGCTGCAAGAGAGCGATTGAGTGAAGAGTCACGTGCCTTGCGATCGACGAGTTTTGTGACATCTGAGGTCTTGGATCGATGGTGCGCATTGCATCCTAAGTGGCCCGTTATTCTCGACTCGGATGAGCGTGTACGAGACATGAGGATGGTTCTGGTACCGGAAGTATCGATCGCAGGATACGTTGTGGGACCGGTGTGGTTCACCGAAAGGCCCAACGAAAGCTTTCACGAATACATGTCGCAGTGGATGGATCACCCGATTGATGGCGCCGTCGGTGGCAACGCGCTCCGGTTTTTCACGGTCACTGTCGACTACCCAGCTGCGGTTGCCCGGTTTGTGCGTCGATGACCCCGAGTCACAACAGAAGTAGCCGCCTCTAATCTGAAGTTCCCAACCACGATGTGAGGTAAATTGTTGATACGCAGCTGGTTGGGGCGTTTTGCGGTGTTTCGTTTCTGGCTACGTACCTATCCGGATATCGAGGAGTTCGAATGCGCGGCGCTGTAATGGCGTGGGCGTTGTGAGCATCTCGAATTCCGCGGCTGTTTTGGTCTTCGACTTGGCCGGCGAGCGTACCTGGTTCTTTGTCAGCGTTGCCAGATCCTTCAACAATGAGCGGAAACTGTGTACCGGCTCATTGTCCACGGTGCACTTCGCCTGCGCCTTGCTCTCTGCCTTCGGTGAACGCTGTGCGGGAGCCACGATCGATGTGCGCAACGACTCGGCAGACTCCTTGTCATCGTCGTCAAATAAAATCGGTGCGAGAGCACGACGCATGTGCCACTCGACATAGTAGGCCAGGACACACAGGAATACATGCGCCCGCACACGGTTCGGTAGTCGGTGGTAAATCGGCCGGACCTTGAGATCCACTGTCTTCAAACTCCGAAATGCGCTCTCGACATGCGACAGGTCCTTGTACGCCCGGACGATCTCATCCGCGGTGAACTCCTCCTCAACCACAGACGTACGGATGATGTAGATCCCGTCCAACGCAGCCTCTGCTGCAATCCCCCCTCTGTCACGCTCATACGAAAAACTCGTGTCCGTTATCGTCAGTCTGAAATGCTTCGCCATCTTCCTGCGGTCTATCACCTTGCCCACACGAAGGGCAATCTTGTCCTTGCCACGAAGATGACGCTTCTCTCGCAAAGTGGCCGCCACAATCCGATCCAGCTCCTTCTCCGTCTCGTGCAACAAATCCTCACGCTTGCGTGCTCGATCTTCGGCCAAAAGCGGATTGCGACACGCTATCAAGCGTTCTCCCGGATAATCCGGTGATCGGATCTCCGCGAGGTCCTGCTCGTCAAACAACGACGGCTGTACGAGCCCATCCTCTGCCAACTTGCGGATCGCCGGTCCACGTAATGCGCTAATCCAATCCAGGCCCTCGACCGGCCTCAACTCCTCCCTTATCCTGGCCTCGGTAATCATTCCACGATCGCCTACCAACACTACCCGACTGATGCCGAATCGCTGACGAATCTTCTCAATCTGCGTCTCCAGCGTGGTCGGATCCCCCGTATTCCCCTCAAACACTTCCACAGCTACGGGACACCCTCCACGATTGCACAACAGACCATAGACAATCTGCGGAAACCCCTTCTTACGGTCCCGATTGTGACCAAACCTCGCCAGCGAACAGTGCCGACCCGTGTAGTAGCTCGAACTCACGTCGTAGAGAACCAGACAACCATCTTCTAGGTGCTTAGCAGCCAACTTCGTCTCAATTCGTGGCTGACGCTTCACCACCCAATCCATCGCCGCGTAAAGCTGCTCCTCATCCACCGTATCGATCCCCAACTCTGAACCGAGCGACGAGGACGCCGTCGCAGCGCTCAAGCCCCGTGCCGTGGCAAGTTTGGACGCCGCATCGATCACCCGCTCCACGATCATCGCCACTACGAGATCGCGCTCTATACATCGCCGCGTGGCCAGCATCGCATCAAGTCCAATCTTGCGAAGCGTACCCAGCACTGCGGCAACGTGTCCGTGAGGCAGGCTGCGGGTTATCTCGAATGCCTGAGATGCCGGTACATACGCTTCACCTCTGAGAGCATTGCGGATGAGCTCGACCAATTCCAGGGGAAGGTGCGAGATGTTGCCCAGCGTCTCATGCCGCACCTTGCCACCCTCACGATAGGTGCGGCGCAGCAGATGGGAAGTGTAGACGGTGTCCTTGTAGCGGCGCCTTGTTGTGGCTACATGAACTGCACCAGATCTAGTTGGCATATCGCCATATTATGGCGCGAAACAGTGAATGTCAAGGGAAAACTCGACACAACTAATTAGTGGCTACATTATGAAATGTGGAAAAGCCGCCAACTCACCACCAACAAACCACTTAACTCCGATAACACCCCGATTCCGGAAGGGAACTTTGGACTAGATAACCAACAACATCAACTTTAAGGCAATGTTGACGAAAGTGGTCTAAGTGCTTTGCCTATAGTGTTTTAGCGGATCGACCTAACAATCCACATCTATGTGGACCGTTAGGTCGAATGCCACGGACTGTCGCGGCAGTTTTCCACAAACGCGGTTGGTTACTTCTGGTCGTCGATCGTGGCGTGCGCTGCCGCCAGCCTCGCGATGGGTACTCTGAATGGCGAGCAGGATACATACGCCAAACCCACGTTGTGGAAAAAGTGGATCGACGCTGGGTCGCCACCGTGCTCCCCGCAGATGCCGAGTTTGAGGTCGGGTTTGGTCTCGCGCCCAAGCCTCACAGCCGTGTCCACGAGCTTGCCGACACCTTCCTGGTCGAGCGATTGGAACGGGTCTGACTTGAGGATCCCCGACTCCACATAGTGGGGCAGGAAGCGCCCAGCATCATCACGAGACAGTCCGAACACGGTCTGCGTGAGATCGTTGGTTCCAAACGAAAAGAACTCGGCTACCTCGGCGATCTCGTCAGCAGTAACGCATGCCCTCGGCAACTCGATCATCGTGCCGACCAGATAATCGACTTCTGTGCCTTTCTCGGCGAACACCGTGGTGGCCGTGTCGCGGACCAGCTGGCCCTGACGTTTGAGTTCCTCGACGTGACCTACGAGAGGTACCATCACCTCCGGAAGCACCTCGACACCATCAGCCGTAGCGTCGCACGCCGCTTCGAAGATCGCCCGGCTCTGCATTTCGGTGATCTCGGGATGGCTGATTCCGAGGCGACAGCCACGGTGTCCGAGCATCGGATTGGCTTCGGTTAGGGAATCCATCGTTCTCTTGAGATCTTCGATGGCAACGCCCACGTCACCAGCCAACTTCTCCAACTCGGCAGGGTCGTGAGGCAGGAACTCGTGCAGTGGCGGGTCGAGGAGCCTGATAGTTACCGGCAATCCATCCATTGCTTTGAAGATGCCCGTGAAATCCTCCCGCTGCATAGGCAGGAGCTTCGCCAGAGCCTTGCGTCTGCCTGCTTCGTCGGAAGCCAGGATCATCTCGCGCATGGCGTCGATCCTTTCTCCCTCGAAGAACATGTGCTCGGTACGGCAAAGGCCGATGCCCTCGGCGCCGAAATCTCTGGCGCGCGCCGCGTCGCCTGGTGTATCTGCATTCGTCCTTACCCTAAGCATCCGGATTTCATCGGCCCACGTCATGATTTTGGTGAAATCCTCGGTGGGCTTGGGCTCGACGAGCGGTACTCTGCCGAGTATCACACGGCCGGTGGAGCCGTCGAGGGTGATCCAGTCGTTTTCGTTGACGACGGTATCGCCCATACTGAAGCGGGTGTTGGGTTCATCGACGTCCAGCTCTTTGGCGCCTGCCACGCAGCATTTGCCCATGCCGCGCGCGACCACGGCTGCGTGACTCGTCATTCCTCCGCGGGACGTCAGGATTGCCTGGGCCGCAACCATTCCGTGGAAGTCGTCAGGGCTAGTCTCTTTCCTGACGAGAATCACCGTGTCGCCCGCCATGCCGCGTTCTTCGGCCGTGTCCGCATCGAATACCACCTGACCCACGGCGGCACCTGGGGATGCCGGCAGTCCTGTCGTCAAGATTTTGAGATCTGCTTTCGGGTCGACCATCGGGTGCAGAAGTTGATCCAGCTGATCGGGTTCAACCCTGCGTACGGCGGCTCGCTTGTCGATCAGTCCCTCGTCCGCCATCTCTACTGAGGTGCGAAGCGACGCGCGCGCGGTCCTTTTGCCAGTCCGCGTCTGGAGGATGTAGAATGTCCCGCGTTCAACGGTGAACTCGATATCCTGCATTTCCTTGAAGTGGTGCTCGAGCAGGTTACAGGTGTCCGTTAGCTGCTTGAATGAGTCTGGCAGAGGATCTTTCATGTCTGCGACAGGTAGGGGATCGCGAATGCCTGCAACGACATCCTCACCCTGAGCGTTCAGCAGGAACTCACCGTAGAGGACGTTCTCGCCAGTGGCGGGGTCACGGGTAAACACGACTCCAGTTCCGCTGTCCTCGCCCATATTGCCGAACACCATAGCCTGAACGTTCACCGCGGTTCCCATGTCGTTCGGGATCTTGTGAACGCGGCGATAGTCCACTGCACGCTTGATGTTCCAACTGCCGAACACAGCTTCCACCGCTCCCAGTAGCTGCTCCCAGGGATCGTCGGAGAAGGGACTCCCCGTCTCCTTCTCATACGTCTGCTTGAACGAAGCTACGAGCGATTTCAGGTCATCCGCCTCTAGGTCGATGTCTCGCTCGACACCTTTTTCCTTCTTGAGGGCGTCGAGTGGGTGCTCGAAAGCCGCATCGCTAATTCCCTTTACGACTGAGCCATACATGTGGATGAAGCGACGGTAGGAGTCGTATGCGAATCGCGGATTGCCGGATTGTTTTGCGAGGCCTTCTACGCTCTTGTTGTTCAACCCCAAATTTAGGACGGTATCCATCATGCCAGGCATCGATATCTTGGCGCCCGACCTGACAGAAACCAGCAATGGATCCTTCTCGTCTCCGAATTTCCGGCTGACTGCCTTTTCCAGCGACTTCATGGTTTCACGAATTTCATCCAGTACTTCCTCTGGCAGTTTCTGTTCTTCCACATAACGCAGGCAGAGTTTTGCCGAGATCGTGAAGCCTGGTGGTACCGGTATGCCGAGATTGGTCATCTCAGCGAGGTTTGCGCCTTTTCCGCCGAGTATGTCCTTCATCTGCGCATTGCCGTCGGCGTGACCTTCTCCAAAGAAATAGACGTTTTTCATAGTGCCGTTTGGACCGGACTGGCGTTGACGACGGGGACGTCTGAGATCTCCTTGTCGTCGCGCTTCACCGGCTCGGGTTTGATTGTTGGGTACTGACCAGAGAAGCATGCGTGGCAGAAGCCAGTTCCGCTCGGGGAACAGGCTTCGAGCATGCCGTTCAACGAAAGATAGCCTAGAGTATCTACCCCTAGTTGGCGGCGTATTTCTTCGACGCTGTG
>Ga0180432_10009508_pt1 | contig 11853 bp, 10 predicted proteins | sample SS_ome_10_FD_132414 | JGI IMG/M metagenome (GOLD analysis project Ga0180432, IMG submission 132414) | Hypersaline lake sediment archaeal communities from the Salton Sea, California, USA - SS_1_MS_2 metaG | ecosystem: Environmental > Aquatic > Non-marine Saline and Alkaline > Hypersaline >... | reverse complement strand
TGGTCAACTCGGCAATGAGGTCCGCTGAGGCATCCATCCCTCATTTTCTAAGGGTGTCAAGAAGAAAGCGCAAGTTGAAAATAAATTCTTTTTTTCCCGCCCCTGTCAGGCTAAACACGTACTCCACCCGGGGGGTACGTGCAAACATACACGGCGCCCAACACGGGCCCCCCGCCGGACGCATCGGCCCTACTCCCAGTACACCCCCTCCTCGTGCGTCCAGACCCATGCGCCGATTCGTTCGTGCTCGCGAATGTAGTTGTACACCCGCACCTGGTGGTCGCGGCCGGCGATCGGCCGAACGCCGCACGACCTGCCCCAGACCTTGCCCCGGTGACCCGCATCGCGCAGGCGATAGTAGGCGTTGACCTTCGCCTGCCCGATCGGCCGCTTGACTTCGCCCTCGCCAAACCGCCCGAGCAGGTGGAAATGGATCGCGTCGAGTGAGAGTGCGATGATCTCGAAGCCCTTGCCCAACAGGAACGCGACGATTGCTCGGCCGGCGATGGCGCGCCGGGCGGGGTCGAACTGGACGACGTCTTGCTTCATCGCGCGGCGGGAGTGGGCCAGCAGTCCCTCGCCCGTGCCCGCGGGCGGTGGGGTCTTGTAGTCACCGTCGACGTGCCTCTTGTGGCCTTTCTCGCGCCAGCCCCGCGGATCACCGGGCAGCCAAGTTCCGTAGGTGTGGCCCGTGACGTGATACCAATCGTTCCATGCGGTCACGACGTGTTCACCTTGACGGAGATTATGTCCTGACTGCGGGTGAAGTGCAAGTGAACGATTGGTTCCTCGCGAGCCGAGACCCCGCGGGATGGAACCCGCGGGCTTTTACCTTTTCGATGCGCAAGGGCGCATCTTGGCGCTGGTGCGTACCGGAGCGCCGGCGCGCATCGAGGCGCCCAAAGCCCCCGGGTTCCACCCGGGGGGTGCCTGCTGATAACGAAGGGCAAGCGCGAGAAGCAACCGTACCGGTGCGCCTCAGCGCCGCCGGGGCCTCTTCAGGATACCCTTGGCCTGGCCGACCAGGCGCTTGTCCTTGCAGAAGCTGACTACCTTTGTCATGGCGTCTTTGACTTCCTTCTTGCGCTGGTCGATGCTCTTGGCCAGCTTCACCGCGGCCGCCGACGCCTCCCCGGTGACGTCGTCCTTCTCGATGTACGGCACGACCATCGCCAGGGCCTTGACGTGCCGCATGTTGCCCAGCGTGCCGAGCAGCAGCTTGGTCTCGTCGGTCCGGGCGATCAGCTTCTCGGCGTCCTTGAGCAGCCCGATGGCCCTGTTCTGGTCTTTCAGGCGGCCGGACATCGTGATGGCGCCGCGCAGGGCGAGGATCTTGATCGTCTTGTCGGACGACGCCTTGCTCAGGTCCATCAGGACCGGGGCCGCGGTGTAATCGCGCCACTGGGTCAGCGTGCGGACGGCTTCCTTGGCCAGGTCCGCGTCGCGGCCGGCGGCGACGCCCTTGACGCAGGCCAGCGCCTTGTCACCCCCGGCGTGAAGCAGCGCGCGCAGCAGCGCCTTCTTGGCCGGTGCGTCGGCCGAGCCCATCGCGGCCATCACGGCGTCGGTCGCGTGTTCCCTGCCTCGCGTGCAGATGCCGCACAGGGCCTTGCTCGCCGCGTCGCGTTCGCGGGCATCCTTGATGGCGACGAGCTTCCTGGCGACGGCTGCGGTGCATTCGGCCCCGGCCATCTGCGCCAAGGCGTCGTACGCGGCAATGCGCACGGTCGCGTCGGAAGCGGAGGTGCCCTTCATGGCGCAGGGGACGGCCTGCTTGGCCTGCCGCGCCGCCAGCGCCCCAATCAGCGCCGCCTGCACCGCCGGGGCCGACCCGTCGATCGCGCCGGCCACCGCGGCGTCAATGTCCTTGCCGGAGAGCCTGGTCAGGCTCGCGCGTGCGGCGCCGGCGGCCTTGTCGTCCTTCGCGCCCGCGATCGCCGCCAGGGGCTTGACGTCGGCCGCACAGCCCACCACGCCGAGCGTCTCCACGGCGACGACGCGAACGTCCTGGTTGGCCCCGCCGAGGAGCTTGACCACCTCGGGCCGCGCCGCGGGGTCTTTCCGCGCCGCCAGGGCGCGCAGCAGCGTGATCTGCCCGCCGGGGCCGAGCTTGCCCAGTCCGGTGGCGAAGACCTTGGTGGCCTCCGTGCCCGGGGCGTTGCTGATGATGTCCACCGCGATGCCGCGCATCGCCGCTTCCTGCCCGGCCAGGGCCTTGAGCAGTCTGGCCAGGATCTCTGCGGGGTCGGCGGCCAGCATGGCGCCGCGTGCGGCGGCGGCGCGGACGGCCCTGCTCTTGTCGTTCTCGAGCTGCGTGTAGATGGCGGCGGCCTGGGCGGTCTTGCCGGCGTTCAGGAGGTTTTCGGCGACGTCGAGGTAGGCGTTGGCGACGGCTGTGGCCAGGGCCTTGGGCGCTCGCTTGTGCAGCTCGCCCAGCGCGGCGGCCGCTTCAGGCGTGCCGATCCGCCCCAGGGCCGTGGCGGCCGACGAGACCACCTGCGCGTCCGAGTCCTTCAGGAGCCCCACCAGGACCGCCGTCGACTCCGCGTCGCGCAGCACGCCGAGCGAGTTGATGAGGCCGGCCTTCTGGCGGCCGGAGACCTTGCCCACGGCCATGCGCATGGCCTTGCGCGACATGGGGCAGCCGATCCGCTGAAGGGCGTATCGGGCCATGTGCGACAGCGTCTCGTCGGCCAGCAGCGGCGCGATGGCGCCGACGGCCTGGCACGTGCCGATCATGCTCAGCTTGCGCAGGGCGTACGACTTGGCGCCGTGCTTGGCGTCGGAGGCCAGCAACGCCGTCAACTCCTTCTGGAGCAGCGTCTTGGTGGCCTGGTCGCTGTGGGCGGCGACGACCGCCTCCTCGATGACGCTCAGCGAGGCGGGCATGGAGCCCCAGTCGGCCTTGGCGAGTTCCTTGACGGCGGCGGAGACGGCCGCGGCGTCCGGTGCGGCGGGGCAGACGGCACTGGTGGCGAGAATCACTCCGGCGAGAATCGTCAGTACGGTGCGCTGTGTCATGGTCTTGCCTTTCAATCCGGCGGTTGGGGGTTCGGACGTCGCGATCGTCAGAGGATCCACGGGCCGCGCTTGGGGCGGTCCCGCATCCTGTTGGCCTCGGGATCGTCGGGGAACTCTTCCTTCACGGGGTCCCATTTGAGCGGGCGCTTGAGCAGGTAGGCGATGTTCCCGAGGTGGCAGACGGTGGCCGTCCGGTGCGAGCGCTCGACGTCGCGGAACGGGCGCTGCCGCGTCTTGACGCAGTGGAGAAAGTCCGCGTAGATGCTGCGGGTGCCCTCGGCGTAGAACTCGATGGGCTCGTTGGTGCGTTCGCCGGTGCCCTCGACCGAGCGGCCGACGATGCCGTGCGTGCCCTTGTAGCAGGGGTTGGAGCCGTACGGGTTGCCGTTGTGGTGGAGTTTGGCCCCGTCGGCGAAGACGAAGGTGAGCAGCTTGTTGTCCTTTCCCGGGGGGATGATCTCGACGGGTCCGGCTTCGAGCTTGCCCATGCCGTACAGCGCCCCCCCGAACGTGTGCCCGCCCCAGTCGGTCATCATGCCGCCCGAGTAGTCGTACCACGTGCGGAACCCCTTGCCCCCGAGCCCGTAGGCCCGCCCGCAGCGGTACGGGTGGTACGGCGCCCACGGCGCCGGGCCCAGCCACAGGTCCCAGTCGATCCCGTCGGCCTTGGGGTCTCCCTGGGCGCCGAGGTAGCACGGCCGGGACGGGCCGCCCACGCTGGCCCAGGCCTCGGTGACCTTCCCGATGATGCCGCTGCGGGCGTCCTTGGCCAGGCGCCCGTAGTTGCCGATCACGCGCTGGGACCCGCCGGAGACCACCCGCCCGTATCGGCGGGCGGCGGTGACCATGGCGCGGCCCTCGGCAATGGTCAGCGTCAGGGGCTTCTGGCAGTAGACGTCCTTGCCGCTTCGGCAGGCCGTGATCGTGACGATCGCGTGCCAGTGGTCCGGCGTGCCGCAGTTGATTGCGTCGATGTCGTCGCGCGCGAGCACCTCGCGGAAGTCGACGTAGGCCTTGCAGTCCTTGTTCTTGTACCGGCCGTCGACGTGGTTCTTCGCCCCGTCCCTGGCCCGGGTCTTCACGTCACAGACGGCGACGTACTGGGTATCCCGGCTGCCGAGCATGTTCCGCATGTCCCCGGAGCCCTGCCCGCCGACGCCGATGCCCGCCATCACGATGCGTTCGGAGGCCGGCGCCCGGTCCGGCGCGCCCAGCGCGGTCGATGTCAGGACGTACGGGGCGGCGAAGGTGGCCGCGGCGGTGGCCGTGGTGGCTTTGAGGAACTCCCGCCGGCTGCCACGCCGGGGCGGGCAGGTGATCCTGCGCGTCGTCATGTCAAGGACTCCTTCGTTCTGCTGTCCACACGGAGGTCGGGCGGTCTCGGGGCGCCGGAAGCTCCCCGATTCCCACGAGACTATTAAAGGCCGCCGCGGTGGCTTTGTCTCGGCAGGGAGGCAATCTTTTGGCCCCGAAGGACCCGGCGAATTGCCTTGCCGCGACGGGCGGACCGGCGGTATCGTGGCACCCGGTCGACCCGCGAAAGGCGCCTGCATATGATCGCGAGAACCGTGGCGTTCGGTGGTGTGCTTCTGCTTGCCTGCACGCACGTCTCATGCACCGCAACGGCCCGGTCACCGGAAGGACACTACGCGACCGTCTCACAGAATCCGGCCGCCGCGAAGAAGGCCGAACACGCCGGCCTGGAGGCCCTGGCCCGAATCGCCAAGGCCCTCGCACCCGGTGATACGGACTGAACGGCGAGAACGACGTTCTTCTTGAGGAGTCAGGACCATGATGTCGAAGACCGTGACGGCGGCGTTGATCGGGGTGGTGCTTGTCTCGCAGGCCGGTGCGGCCGAGGGCCGGTCTTCGAAGGAATTCTCCCTTACGCTCCGCACGCGAGTCAGGAGCGGCCCCAAGGGCGTGACGGTCCGGCAGACGCAGGCCACATGGGACGCCCGCAAGACGGCGATCATCATCTGCGACATGTGGGACAAGCACTGGTGCAAGGGCGCTACCGCCCGCGTGGCCGAGATGGCGCCGGCGATGAATCGCACGGTGGCCGAAGCTCGCAAGCGCGGCGCGCTGATCATCCACGCCCCCAGCAGTTGCATGGGCGCTTACGCAGACCACCCCGCGCGCCGACGCGCCCAAAACGCACCCAAAGCGCCTAACGCACCGGCCCACCTCAAGAAATGGGCCACCAAGCTTACGTCCGAGTCGGGAGCCACCTGGCCCATCGACCAGTCGGACGGCGGGTGCGACTGCCGGCCGCGATGCAAGAGCGGCCGGCCTTGGCGGCGGCAGATCGGCACCATCGATATCCGCGACGAGGACGCGATAACCGATTCCGGGATCGAGACGTGGAACCTTCTGACGGATCGCGGCATCGACAACGTGATCGTCATGGGGGTGCACACGAACATGTGCGTGATCGGCCGCCCGTTCGGCCTGCGGAACCTCGTCCGCGCCGGCAAGACCGTGGTGCTCATGCGCGACCTGACCGACGCGATGTACAACTCCCGCCGGCTGCCGCTCGTCAGCCATTTCGCCGGCACGGACCTGGTCGTGACGTACATCGAGACGTACGTCTGCCCGACGGTGACCTCGGCGGCCATCACGGGCAAACCGGCGTTCGCCTTCAAAGGCGCCTCGGCCGAAGCACACATCGTCTTCATGATCGGAGAACGTGAGTACAAGACCAAGGACACGCTGCCGCCCTTTGCCAAGGCGAACCTGACCGGCAAGGGCTTCCGCTGCACGGTCGTGCACGCGGCCGCCGACGGCGGCGACGGGCGGAACAGGTTTCCCGGCCTGGACGTGCTGAAGGAAGCCGACCTGCTGTTCGTCAGTGTTCGCCGACGGGCCCCCAGCGCCGAGCACATGGCCCTGATCCGCGCCCATCTCAACGCGGGAAAGCCGCTGGTCGGCATCAGGACGTCCAGCCACGCCTTCGACACCAAGGGCAAGGTCCCCACCGGCCACGCCGACTGGCGGAAGTTCGACCCGGACGTGCTCGGGGGCAACTACCACGGGCATTACGGGCACGGAGCCAAGACGACCGTCACCGCCGCCAAGGGCGCCAAGGGCCACCCGATTCTTGCCGGTGTTTCGCTGCCGTTCTCCGGCGGCGGGTCGCTGTACAAGTCCGGCCCGCTGGCCAAGACGGCCCGGTGCCTGCTGATGGGCACGATCCCGAACAAGCCCCCGGAACCGGTCGCGTGGACGCACACCTACAAGACCGCCCGCGTCTTCTACACCTCGCTCGGCCACGTGAACGATTTCAAGGACCCGAACTTCGTCCGCATGCTGACCAACGCCGTCCGCTGGGCGCTGGGCAAGGCAGCGCCGAAACAGCGGGGGCCGCTTTCAACGACCCCTCGGGGTGGAACCCGAGGGCTTTGGGCGCCGCGCGCAGGGAGGCGCGTGGAAAGAGGACAAAAGCCCGCGGGTCCCATCCCGCGGGGTGCCGTACGCGAAGGACACGCGTCCAGCGTCACGCGTGTCCCTCGATGACACCGAGACGACATGAGAACGACGATCCTGATTTTCCTGGTGGCCGCGGCGATCGGCGCGGGGCTGTGGCTCTGGCTGGGCTCGGGCCGCGGCGATGAAACGGACGCCCCCCGCCCGGAAATCCTCGACGCCGGACCGGACACCGTGATCGTCGCGTGGCACAGCGACGAACGGTCTGAGGGCGTCGTGTGGTACCGCCCGGTGGCCGGCAGCCGCAAGCCCAGGCGCGCCTCAGACGACCTCGGCCCGCGCACGCGGCACGAGGTGGTCCTCGGCGGCCTGGCCCCGGCCACGCGGTACTTCTACTGGCTCAGCCGGGCCGACGGCGCCCGGCGCTACGAGTTCCAGACCGCGCCCCCGCCCAACGTGCCCTGCTGGTTCCTCCTGACCTGGGGCGACGTGTCGGGAACGATGGCCTCCCTGACGGTCTCCGAACTGCCCGAGTTTGCCGTCTCGCTGACACCGATCGACTTTGCCCGGGGCGACCCCCTGGCCGCGGCGCGGCCGTTCATGCCCGTGTACGATCCGAGCGGGGTCAGCTCGCCCTACCTCCGCAGCGCGCCGGATGCCTTGGGCCGGCCCGAAGGACCGGCGGCGTGGACGCTGGACTGGGGACCGCTGCACCTGGCGGTGCTGGATGCGGGCGCGAGCGACCCGGGCGGGCTGCTGGCCGCGGCGGGCGGACAGACCGTCGGCGTGATTCAGCACGACCCGCCCGCCGAGAAGTGGCTCGTCAACGGCAAGCCCGCCCCCGAGGCGATCAGGCCCTCCGCCCTCCACGCGGCCATCCTCGCACACAACCGCCGACCGGACACGGGCGCCGTGGCGTTCGTGATACTCCCGGCCTCGACGGACAGCCACGCGCTGATCGACAACGTGCGTTACGTGGCGATAGACGTCTCGGCCGCGGCCGGGGCCGCTCGCATCGACGTGGCGCCCGACTCGTCGCACCTGGTCTACCTCACGGGGCGGAAGACCGAGCCGATCCCGCTTCGGCGTGCGCCGGTGCGGCAGAAGCGGACCTGTGCCGAGTGCCGCCGGCTGGCCAACCGCGGCGCGTACGAGGAGAGCATCAAGGCCTACAAGCAGTTCATCGCCGCCAACCGCGGGCACTACCAGATCGACGACGCCTACTACGCCATCGCGGAGATCCTCGACGAGAGGCTGTTTCGCTTCGCCCAGGCCGTCGCATGGTACAAGCGTCTCGGCCAGGAGTACCCCGACTCCACGCTGGTGCCGATGGCGCGGAGGCGGACGGCGTATCTCGAGGCCCACAGCGACTTCGACTACAAGCCGATGGCGCGGTTCGAGCGGATCCGGCGTGTCCGGTTTGCCCGGTCCGGCCGGGACACCGCCGCGCGCCGGAGGTGCCTGGCCGAGGTGGCCCAGACCCTCCGGGCGTATCCCGACTGCTCGCTGGCGCCGGCGATGATCTACTGGCTGGCGAACCAGCACCGCCGGGCCAGCCCCGACCGCGCCGCCGAACTCTACAGGGACCTCCTGCGGCGACACGCCGACAGCCGACAGGCCCGGCGGGCATGGCTCGAAATGGGCCAGGCCTACTACGACGCCCGCCGGTACGACAAGGCCCGGGCGGTCTTCGAGGAGGCCCTGGCCGCCGATCCGGACAACGCCGACGAGATCCGCACGCAGTTGGCCCGCACGCGGCGGAACCTGCGACGGAAGGACCTGGCCGTGGCGGCGTGGTCGGCCGTCGGCGCGACCGCCCTGCTGGCCGTCCTGCTGCCGCCCGTCGGGCTGCGCGTGCGCCGGCCGGGCCTGGTCGCCGCCACATTCGCCGCCCTGGCCCTCGGGCTCCTGGCCGGAGGGTGGCTCATCCGCGAGCAGTTCACCTCGAACGGGCAGATGGTCCTCCTGTGCCTGGCGATCGCGGCGATCGCCGCGCTCAGCGCACCGCTGGCCTCGGCGGTAGGCCTGAAGCTCTGCCGGGCCGAAAACCCCACCGCGACGGACCGCCGACGCGCCCTGGCCGCAGCTTGCGCGGGCGCCTTTTCGCTTGTCCTGCTGGCCGCCGGACTGTATCTGCTGATCCATACCGTCAACGAACACTACCTCATCGTCGCCGGTCTGTGAGGCCGTAACATGAGAAAAGCCGTGCTTACCGTTGCGTCGGTCATCCTCGGGGCGGGCCTGGTCTACTGGCTCTACGACCCCGGGCCCGACCAGCCCGACCCGCGCCAGGCCGGGCTGGACCGGGCCCGGGCCTACGCCGAGGCGCAGGTGCAGATCGAGCGGGTGCGCAAGCGCCGCGACGCGCCGGTGGACTGGGCGGCCGTCCGGGAGCAGTTGGGCATCACGCTGGCGGTCGTTCGCGAGATCGACGAGGCCGCCAACCTGGACTACGCCAAGGGCCTTGTCGCCGCGCTGGACAAGTGCGCCGCGGGCCAGAGCCCGGGGGCCAACCAGCAGCTCATCGCCAAGGGCCTTCAGCACGTGACGGTCCTGGCCATTCGGCGCGAACTGGCGCTGCTGGCCCAGGCCGAAGGCCCCCACCGCGAGGCCGCGGCGCAGCGGGTGGCGGCCTTCTTCGAGGGGATCAGGCCCACGTTCGTCCGGCGGGACAAGGACTTCTTCCCCGGCCGCGGCGTGCTGACGCCGGAGGCGGACGCGGCCCTGAGAGATCTGGCCGCCGCCGCCCGGCGCAAGGGCCAGACCGTCGGCGCCGGGCGCCAGCTCGAAGACCTCATCTGCCGCACCTACGCCCTGTCCGTACTCTACGAGGTTCAGCAGATCGCCAGGCTCCGCCACAGCGACCGCGCCGCCTGCGCCGTCAAGCGGGTCGAGGGCCAGGTCTTCTACCGGATCATCCGCGACCGGATCGCCCGGCGCGACCCCCGCGCCGACGAGACGATCCGCACGACGCTGGAAGCCGACTACGACACCATGGACCCCGCCGCGCTGGAAGCCGCCCTGCGGCGCGGCCTCGGGCCGGTGCCGCTGGAGTAGCCGTGTGAGACCGCACCGAACGCAGACCGCCAAGTCGGCCCGCGCGGCGCCGCCGCCGGCGCGGCGCGGGCGGGTGCTGGCCGTCAAGAGCGGCTACAACCCGAACTCCAGCTCCGTCGGGACGGACATTCCGACGTTCCTGGCCGCCGCCGCCGGCGCCGGAGCCCTGGCCACGGTCGTCCTGACCGTCCTGTCCACCGCCGCCGCCCGCCTCCGCCGCGACCCGCCCCCCGGGTCAGGCGGCCGGACGCCCCCTGACGAACCCCAAGACACCCCGGCCTGACCACGAGGAACGTTTTCCTCACAATCCGTCCCGCGGTCTGGTAAAGTCTCTGGTCCTCAACGCGACTGATGGGAGTCAACGGATGACCAGAACGCTGATCGGCACGGCGCTGAAGGATTGCGAGGTGGACACGGACGTGGCCGTGGCCGGGTGGGTGCGGACGGTCCGCACGTCCAAGGGGGGCTTCAGTTTCCTGACGATCAACGACGGCTCGTGCCTGGGGTGCATCCAGATCGTTGCCGACAACGCGCTGGACAACTACGACAGCGAGATCGTTCACATGACGGCCGGGGCGTCGGTCAGCGTGTCCGGCAAGCTCGTGGCCAGTCCCGCCAAGGGGCAGCGCGTGGAGGTCCACGCGACGGAAGTCCGCCTGCTCGGCCGGGCCGATGCGGAGCATTACCCCATCCAGCCCAAGCGGCACTCGTTCGAGTTCCTGCGGACCCAGGCGCACCTTCGGGCCCGGACGAACACCTTCGGGGCCGTCGCCCGCGTCCGCAACGCGATCTCGATGGCCATTCACGAGTACTTCCAGGACCGCGGGTTTCTCTACGTTCACACGCCGGTGATCACGGCCAGCGACTGCGAGGGCGCCGGGGAGATGTTCCGTGTGACGACGCTGGACGCGGACGACCCGCCCCGCGACGAGGCCGGGCAGGTCGACCACGCGCAGGACTTCTTCGCCCGGCAGACGTTCCTGACCGTCTCCGGGCAGCTCGAGGCCGAAACCTACGCCTGCGCGCTGGACCGCGTGTACACGTTCGGCCCGACGTTCCGCGCGGAAAACTCGAACACCCCGCGTCACCTGGCCGAGTTCTGGATGGTCGAGCCGGAGATGGCCTTTGCCGACCTCACCGACGACGCCGACCTGGCCGAGGGCATGCTCAAGCACGTGTTCTCGGCCGTGCTGGACCGCTGCGAAGAGGACATGGCCTTCTTCAACAAATGGATCGACAAGACGGTGGTCGAGACGCTGGAGCACATCGTCGCCAGCGATTTCGTGCGGATAACGTACAGCGAGGCGATCGACATTCTCGCCGCGGTCGACCGGACGTGGGACTACCCGCCCGAGTGGGGCGCCGACACGCAGACCGAGCACGAGCGGTACCTCACCGAAGAGAAGTTCAAGAGCCCGGTGATCATCACGGACTACCCGGCGAGCATCAAGCCGTTCTACATGCGCCTCAGCGACGACGAGCGGACCGTCGCGGCGATGGACGTCCTGGTGCCGAAGATCGGGGAGATCATCGGCGGCTCGCAGCGCGAGGAGCGGCTGGACGTCCTGGAGGCGCGGATGCGGGCCCAGGACATGACCCTCGAGGACTACTGGTGGTACACGGACCTCCGGCGTTACGGGACGGTGCCCCACGCGGGGTTCGGGCTCGGGCTCGAGCGGACCGTCCAGTTCGTCACCGGGATGGCCAACATTCGCGACGTGATCCCCTACCCGCGCACCCCGCGGTCGGCGGAGTTCTGACCGGGAGCCCGTGTTGCGATGAAAGTCGAACTCCACCTGCACACCAACCTGTACAGCGCATGTGCCGTCAACACGCCCGAGCAGATGATGCGCCGGCTGATCGAGACCGGCTACGGCGCGGTCTACATCACCGAGCACGACGCGGTCTGGCGCGACAGCGACCTGTGGGGCCTCCAGCGCACGTTCCCGCAGATCCATATCTTTCCCGGGGTCGAACTGTCGCTGGGCGACCAGCACCTGGTCGTCCTGGGCACCAACGACGCCCACTACGTCCGCATGGCCGACCCCGCCGAGATCATCGACAAGGCGCGGGCCGAGGGGCACCTGACCGTCTTGGCGCATCCTTTCCGATGGAAGGGCGGGGCACGGATGCTGTGGCACGGCGCGCTGCCCGACGCCCTCGAGTACCGCACGTGCAACCAGGACGCGCTGATGGGCGGCGTGGCGCTGGACACGGCCGAGAAATTTCACCTGTCCGTGGTCAACGCCGGCGACGTGCACGAGCTGAGCTTCATCAACCGGTTCTACGTCAACACCGACCGTGACGTGGAATACGCCCGGGACATCAGGCAGATTGTGCTGGACGGGG
>Ga0180432_10009507_pt1 | contig 11854 bp, 11 predicted proteins | sample SS_ome_10_FD_132414 | JGI IMG/M metagenome (GOLD analysis project Ga0180432, IMG submission 132414) | Hypersaline lake sediment archaeal communities from the Salton Sea, California, USA - SS_1_MS_2 metaG | ecosystem: Environmental > Aquatic > Non-marine Saline and Alkaline > Hypersaline >... | reverse complement strand
GCGCTAGGGCAAGGGCCGCATCGTCACGAGCGGGAAGGACGCGATTCGCGAGTGGGACTAGGGGATGAGCGGAGGTCTCCGAAGCGGATGGGAGGATGGTAGTGCAAGGCTGCACAGACGGCGCGGTATCCAGGGGCATCCCACCGGTCGGCGCGAGACGGCCGTCCGAGCAGCCGGCCAGGCAAAGCGCAAGGAGCGTTGCCCAGAGGATCCGGCTGCCGCGGGCCACTAGGTCTTGGTGATCTCGAGCTGGGCGCCGCAGTTGGGACATTTGCGGAGTCCCGATCGGACGGGGAGCTTGGTGCCGCAATACGGACAGGTTTTTTCCTTGAGCGAGGTCATCAGGCCCGTGAACACGTACACCAGGCGATCCTCACGCTGCTCGCGGCGGCAGGTTCCCTCATGGACTAGCCTTTCCAAGACTTTGCCGGCTTCCTCCGCCGAGATGCCGTACTCGGCGCGCAGTTGCGCAATGGTGAGTTCTCCGCCAAGGCGCCGGGCGAGCTCGACGGCCCCAGTCTCTAGCGCTTCGGGATGGATGGCCGCGAGCCGTCGTAATCGACGCAGCCCGGCCACGAGCAGCACGGTGGCGATGGCAAGTAGCGCGACGGCCACCAGAATACGGCTGCCCCCCGAGGCCGAAGCGATCAGGAACAGCAGCCCAAGCACAAAGAAGGGAATTGAGGCGATCACGGCCAGGACAGCGGGTGCCTTTTTCATGTCTCACTCCATGCTGATGGCAAGAACGGTTCCCTCATGCTACTGTACGCGCAGTCTCGAGGACGCTAGTTCCAGGAGGCAGTGGCCTCACTCAAGGCGTTGCCCATTGTCTCGAACAGCCCCTGGATGCTGCTATCGGTGAGCCTGTCGCTGAGATACGCTTTGATGATGCGGCTGAAGGCCAGTGGCTTGGTGCCCATCGCCTTCTCATCCTTGATCTTGCTCGCAAGAGCACGCCACGTCTCGTTTAGCGCGACGACGGATCGGGGGAGCACGATGGCGACGTCGCGAAGCCCGTAGCGTCGCTGCTCCTGGACAACGGTAGCGACGCTCTGCCCAAAGCGACGAAGGCCTTCGCCTATGCCTTTGGTTAGGCCAAGAGCCTCTGCAACGGACGCAAGGCCAGTCTCGTACTCGGTGCGGACCTTGTTGCGCTGGATCAACTCGCGAAGACTGTCGCCGAGCTGTCCCTCAACGCCGGGATCCTCGTCCAGCTCTTCCAGCACGCCCGTGATGGCGTTCTGCTGAGCGAGGTCCTCCAGATTGTGCCGGATATGGTCAAGGCGTCCCTGTTTCTCTGCCGCCGCGACACTCTGCTCCTGCCACTGTTTGCGGAGTTCGGCCTGCGACTGGCTGGCCTCTTCCATCTGGGTTAGCCACTCTTGACGAACCGACCGAAGCTCGCGCATGGTCGCTTCCTGCTCTTGTTTGGCTTCTCGTTGCCTCTTTCGGAGCTTGGCCAGGCGAAAGGCGTTGGTGAGCCAGCCGAGTCCCTCGCTAACGCGTTCAGCCTTTTCCCATGCCTCCGTATAGTCATCCTGTAAGCGTACGACCTTTGCTTTGAGGCTTTCCTCACGCTCATCGATGTCCGGATTCTCTGCTCGCAAGCTATGGGTGAGGTCCTGGGCTGCCTCGGTGAGCCGATCCATCTCGGCCCTGCATTGGGCCACCTCATCCTCAAGCTGGGCCATCTCCTGGCGGAGCTTCCCAAGCTCCTCGCGCTCGGCTTCATCGATCTGCTGACGGAACTTGGCCGGCAGGTCATCGCGTCCTGCCAGGACCTGCGGAAAGCACTGGCTGAAGGTCTCCTGCCAGGCGGCCATCTCCTGCCGAAAGATCTCGTTGAACTCGGCTTGGACTTCTTCGATCTCACGGTAGCACTGGGTGAGCTCTCGCTCCTTTTGCATGAGATAGTCGTTGAACTGAGATAGCCTCATGCGATGCGTCGCCTGCTTAGTCGCCATCGCTTCGCCTCCGTTGTCTCACGCCCGGCAGGCCCACACCTTGCGTGCCCGCCCACAGCCAACGCTTTGCACGCCAGATTGCCGTGGCGAGGGGTGTAGCGCCTGGCGCCACGCCTTTCAGATCGTCAAAGTTGCCGCGTTCCTGCCAGTACAATGGACACGCACCGCCGCAGATGTCGCGGATCTCGCATCGTTGGCAGATGGGGGGGATGAACTCCTTATCGCGCCAGTAGCGCGCCGTGCGTGTATACCACACCTTCTCAAAGGGCTTGTGCAAGAGGTCGCCGATGCCCTGGTCAAAGCTCGAGCAAGGGATAAGCTCCCCCGCTGGATTCACCGAGAGGAGCCCGTCGACGCACGCGCACGACTTGCTGCCAAGCCCTAGCTGAACGGGATTGACCAAGCAATAGGGAACAGGCGAGTACCACACGAAACGAATGCCCTTGGCGCGCGCATGATCCTGCACCATACGGATAATCGGGCCGATCTCGCGGTAGCTGATATCCTCCTCGATGTGCGAGAGCGCGGTGCCCGTGCGGATCACCATGTTCATGGAAAAGTACTCGGAGTGCAGCTCATCCGCTAGCAAGTCCACCAAAGCGAGGAGATGATCGCAGTTGCTGCCGCAAATGGTTGTGTTGGTGTGGGTGTGGATGCTCGCAGCGCGAAGGTTGCGCACTGCAGCGACAGTCTTCTCAAACGAGCCAGGATGACGCGTGATGGCATCGTGGATCTCTGACGATCCGCCCTCTAGGCTCACCTGGGCCGAGTCCAAGCCGGCCTCGGCCAGCTTGGCGACATAGCTCTCCTTCGCGCATCGAATCCCATTAGTGATGAGGTTCACGCGCATGCCCTTGGACTTGCCATAGGCGATTAGCTCGGGCAGGTCGCGCCGCAGAGTCGGCTCGCCCCCGGTGAATGACACGGTGGGGCAGTGGGCCTCGTCAAAGATGCGATCCAGGATGATCTTCACCTCGTCGGTGCTCATCTCGGGGACGTCGGCGCCGCGCTCGGGCGAGTCGGCGTAGCAGAAGGTGCATTTGTTCTGACACCGGTACGTGAGGGCTACCTCTGAAAGCACGGGCAGCTCGCGATGATGGGTGCCAAAGGGCATCACCTTCACGCTGGGAGCGTGGGTCACATCATTGTTGAGAAGCGCGGACACGCTGCGCAACAGATTCACCATGTCGTCTCTGACGCGCTGCTCCGAGACTCCGTAGCGCTCTGCGGTGTCCCGTACCACCTCATCGACCTGGGGCCCGGTGTTCGGGTCATACAAACGACTCAGGATGTAGCAAGCGGTCTCGTTGAGATGGTTCAGGCGGTTCGGCCGCATGATGAACAAGCCATCCTCTGGCCGAATGTAGATATAGTTTCGCGTGGCAGGCACCAGTTCGTCTGCAAAGGCCTGCAAGTCCAGGCCGGATGCCGTCCGTTGCGTATCTGTCATCATGATCCTTCTAGAAGTTGCTCACGCAGGCTGAGTGGCAAGCGCTGTGACAGGCGCTGTGGCAAACACAGGCCGAGTGGCAGGCGCTATGGCAGGCATCGTGCACACAGGCCGAGTGGCAGGCGTCGTGCACGCACGCCGAGTGACAGGCGCTGTGGCACGCCGAGTGGCAAGCGTCGTAACCTGCCTCGCTGGCGGCGCCTCCAAACAGGCGGGCGACGCCTTCCTCGATGCGCGCGACGGTCCCGCCGACGGCGTCTTCCACGCCGCGCGCCAGGTCGCCCGCCATGCCCTCGATGGGCGAAACGGCCTCGCCGGCCGCTCTAGCTAGAGGGCCTGGCCCGGTGGAGCCTGCCGGTCCTGCCGCTTGCGTGGCGGTTGGCCGTTGCCAGGCGCGATCGCTCAAGATCACCCAGGGCATGTACGTGGGCATGGGCGCCCCGACAGGCCGCCGCTGCCACTCGCGCTCGTACTGGCCCCAGGCTGTATCGATGCGTTCCTGGTAGGCGCGCCTCGTGGCCTCGGGGTCGGCGTTCCAGATCTTGGGCTGCAGCACGTCGGAAACAGCCTGCAGAATGGTTGGCACTTGGCTTCTATCGATGGTGCCGTCCTCCTGGATGGCATCCAAGAGCGCTCTCTCGTAGGGCGCTAGATCCGAGCTGTCGGGCTTGAGAATCTCTGCTTGGAGCGGCGAGCGGTTGATGAGGTTGATGATGCCGCGTTGCTCGAGCGCCATCACGATCAGCGCCACGGTCTTGGCCGAGTTGCCCATGTAGAACGCTGTCTCGATGGCGTTCAGATCCGGCACCACGCCGGGGGTCTGGAAGGTCTCGATCTCAATCTCGGGCGGCTCGTACACGGGCTTGGGCTTGCGCTTGCGGAGAGCCCAGATGAGCAGGGCTCCCACGACGATAGTTACGCCTACACCCAAGCAGCATGTGAGGCCAATGGCATCCTCGCTCAAGCCCGCAAAGCCCGAGGACGTGGGCGTAGGCTCCAGCGTGTCGAGCGGGATGGGCGTTTCCTTGGTGACGGTGATGATCCCGCCAGGGAGATAGAACACGGGGACGAACTCGGTCTGCGGGGCCAGGTCATCCTTGCGCACAAAGATGGAGAGGTAGCTGTTGCCGGTGGCCTCATCGGGCGTGGCAAAGTAAACCCAGCGGTCAAACTGGCTCAGGTCTCCCACCAGCAGACCGGTCTCGTCCACGATGGCGTCGGTCACTTGCTCCGCCTCGGTGACGCCTTCTGGCAGCTCGATGGGCAGCACGTAGCGTAGTTCCTGGCGCTCGATGGGGAGGCCCCACTCAAAGGGGGCCCATCCAATCACGCGGTAGGACTCGCCCTTGACTTCGGTGGCATCAAAGACCGAGCGGTTCACGGTATAGTTCACCTGCACCGTGTACTGCTCGTTGCGCTCTGTGATCAGACCGAGATCTACCTGGTAGACCGGTCCACTGCCCGATAGCGAGACGTCGAACGATCCGTCGGGGCCAGTCCCCGACGTGCCGGTGATAGCGTGCCCGTCCGGAAATGGCCCCAGCTCACGGATGCGATCGCGCCCGGCGCTTTCAAGCTCGGTGAAGGTGAGGCTGTATCGCACGTTCAGGCGGCCATCCTGCAGGACGACGACATAGACGTCCACCAGGTCGAGGGACACGGGGTACTGCTGGGCGGCCACGAGCCCACTCCCAGCCCAAAGCCCGAGAGCGAGCGCCAGCACTCCAACGAGCAAGACGAGACGTTTCATGTGTCCCTCCCACGTGCGGACTTGAACACGCACCATGCGAACCGAGGCAGTGCGAGCATGCGCCGCCAGCGCCACGGCTCGTGGATCAAACGGTGAAGCCACTCCAGCCCTGCGCGGCGCATCCACATAGGGGCGCGGCGTGTCACTCCGGCCACGAAATCAAAGGCCCCGCCGACGCCCATGCAGACGGGCGTCGCCAGCCTTGACAGGTTGCGCCGAATCCATAGGTCCTGCTTGGGCGCGCCATAGGCGACCAGCAGAATGTCCGGCGATGCGGCTCGTACGCGTGCCACGATGGCATCCTCTTCTTCGGGCGCGGGCGATCCCGCATAGGTGCCCACGATCACAACGCCTGGGTGCTGGCTGGCGAGCACACTGGCGGTGCGTTCGGCAACCCTCGGTGCCGCACCCAGCAGGTACAGACGGTAGCCATCACGGGCGCTGAGCTCCGCCAGCCTGGGAACCACGTCCGATCCGGCTACACGCTCGCGCAGCGGCTTCTGAAGCACCCTCGATGCCCACAGCAGACCCGCTCCGTCGGGCACCGCAAGATCGGCCTCATCTAGTGTTACGCGAAACAAAGTGTCTTGTTGCGCTGCCATGACAAACTCAGGGTTGACCGTGACGACTTGGTGAGGTGTTCCTTCCTGGATCCAGGATGTAAAGAGCGCCAACGTCTCGTCCATCGTCACGTCATCCACGCGCACGCCAAGGATGCTCAAGTCACCGTGGCCGCTAGCCACCTCCACCCACCTCCTCCAAGGCAGCGAGGATGGCCTCGGCACATTGCTCCCAGGAGAATAGCCGCAAGCGCTGTCTGCCCCGTCCGATCAGTTCTTGGCGCAGCTTGTCGTCGGCTAGGAGTCGGTCCATAGCGCGCTGCAAGCCTGCTCTATCTTCCGGATCAACGTACAAAGCGGCATCACCTGCTACCTCTGGCAAAGAGGAAGCGTTGGAGCAGATGACCGGCGTGTTACACGCCATCGCCTCGAGGATGGGCAGACCGAAGCCCTCGTATAGGCTGGGCATCACCATGGCCACCGCGCCAGTGAGCAGGGCCGAGAGCTCCTGGGGATCTATATAGCCGGTGCAGATCACCCGTTCGCGCAGGCCCCGATCACGGATCCGCTCCAACAGGGGCTTCCAGAGCCAACCGCGCTTGCCAGCCAAGACAAGACGCAGGCCTGGCGGGGCGTCGGCGCTAGAAGCCATATCCCCAAAGGCATCTACTAGCAGACCCAGGTTCTTGCGTGGATGGAGGGTCCCTACGCTCATGAGATATGGCCCGTCAAGCCCATGGCGTTCGCGGACGCCGCGGATCGTCTCCTCGTCTTGCACTGGCGCCACATCCCCAGAACCCGCGGGGTAAGCCACGATGATCTTGTCCATCGATATACCTAGCAGCTTCTGTAGGTCAGCTCTCGTCGCCCGTGAGTCGACGATGATGCGCTCCGCTGCGTGGACGTTGTGTTTGGTGGACCACTCCAGGTACCAGCGCGATCTTGGCGTGTGTGTGCTCGGATAGTATCGGTAGCCCAGATCGTGCACCGTTGCCACGGCAGGCACCCGACAGCACAGCGGCACGACGTGCGCGGGCACGTACAGAACGTCCGGCGGATGACGGGCAAGCTCCAGGCCTAGCCCCAGGTGGGTCCAGAGCCGATGTGGTCCGATGACGCGCCACTCGACTGTGTCGTCGTGCGGCAACAACCCTTCGGCTGGCATATCGCGCAGGTAGAGCCGGAAGCGATGCTTCCCGCGAGCTTGGTTCACCAGAGTGCGGATCACGTGCAGCGAGTAGTTCTCGGTGCCGGTTGGCTCTGGCGTAACGGCACGGCTCGCGTCGATACCGATCAGCATGCTACCGTTCTCGCCGTGTGAACGCCTGCACTAGCGACGCGAAGCCAAGAGCGATGAGAACGAGCGGCCACCAGCGCTGCAACACAACCCACGGGTCCCATGCGATGACGTCAGCTGTCGCAAGGTGGAAGCTCGCACCGATGGCGACGGCTAGGAGCGCAGCTACCAACGTCGCGGCGTGGCCTCTATCAATGATCCATGCCGCGAACCATCCCACGCCAGCAAAGATGACAAAGAGCGGCCAGCGTTCGCCTAGGAGGGCCCATCTGGCGGGATCCGGCACCGTGACATACAGGAACAAGCCGCCGCTTAGAATGGCGGTGACCCCAAACCAGACGCTGCCGGCCTCGCGAGGTTCCGCTCGGAGGCCGCTGACAAGCGAAGCTATGCCCCCACCCACGAGCACTAGGGGCCAGAGGCGCTCCATGCTTGCCCATTGGACGCCGAGGGCAACCAGGAGGGACCACACGCCGATGAGGATCAAGAGCGCGCCTCCCCAGATGCGAGAGGCCGATCCCTTCACTGCGTTGGTTGGTTCGTTGCTTGTGGAGTTCATTGCACCACCGTCCCCATGACACGCACGGCGCCCGCTGAGGATAGCGCGGACTCGACGGGCTGCCGGTTGGCGGGATCCACGAGCGCAATCATGCAGCCACCGCGGCCGGCGCCAGAGAGTTTGGCTCCCAGCGCTCCGGCTTGCTCCGCCGCCGAGATCAGCTCTTCCAGTGCCGGATGTGAGACCTGCAGTCCCCGCAGAAGCGCTTGATTGGTCCGCATCGCGTGACCGATTTCCTCAAGGTTGCCCTGCTCTAGCGCGCTGCGGGCTATCTCTACGCACTCGGCGATGCGGCCAAACAACGCTTCATAGTGCTCAGGGCTGTCTTTGTAGCCTTGGCGTACCTGGTCTACCGCTTCACGCGTACTGGAGGGAGCGCCGGTGTCCCCAATTAGCAGGACTAGCGGCATGCGAGGAGACAGCACCTCGATGGGCTGCCCCTTGGCAAAGTACACGGGGGCTTCGTAGGCCACAACAGAGTTGTCGATGCCGCTAGGATGGCCGTGATAGATCTTTTCGCTCTCAAAGACGAGCTCAGAGAGACGGTCTGGGGAGACCGAGACGCCATAGTGGGCGGCTACTGCTCTAATGATGGCCGCAGCAACGGCTGCCCCGCTGCCCATGCCCCGCGCGACGGGAATCCGTGAGTGGACCCGCACCGATAGGTGGGCTTGCTCGGGTTCGAGGGCGGCTAGCTGGAGCGCATTGTGAAACGCCACGACCAGACCGTCGTCCGTCGACTGGGTGGCCAGGCGTCCCATAGGAATGGTGCGGCCAAGATCAAGAGCGTGGATGACGCTTGGCTCGTCCACACCCAACTCGGATACCTCGGCGCGGGCGCGCACGCTGCTCACCGGCACGGCCATCGCAGGCGATCCGTACACGACGGCATGTTCTCCCAGCAAGATGACTTTGCTGGGAGCTGTACCTACGGACATGGCGGCTCCTTTGCCCCATCCATGGATGATCGAGCAGACTATAGATGGGCGATGGGAGCGTGTCAAGGGTCGAAGATGCAACACACCCACAGAGGTACACCTCTGTGGGTGCGAGCGTCAGGTTGCTACGGCGAAAGCTAGGCGACGGTTTGCAGGACGGGCCGGAACTTGTAGTTGTAGCTGATCAAGCCAGCTTCGCCATCCTCGTGGAGCTTGCGCGTGACCATCTCGACGGGCATGCCGATGAACACGTCCTCTTGGTCGACGTCAGCTAGCTGTGCCGTCACCATGGGGCCCTCGTCCAGCTTGACCCAGGCTACCACATAGGGGGCGGCCGCTTCGTAGCCGTCAGGGGCGTTGTACATGGTGGAAAAGGAGTAGATATGCCCGCGTCCCGAAAAGACGAAAGGCTCTTTGGCGGGGCCATGGCAGTGTGGGCAGACGTCCCGCGGCGGGAAGAGCTTGGCACCGCAGTTGGGACACACCTCGCCGGTTAGGGCGAGCCGTTGCCGATTCGTGCGCCAATAGGAAGCTCCATGCATGGCGTTCCTCTCCTATCTAGTTCATGCGCTCAAAGATGTGTGTCACGATATTGGCTCCGCTGCCGCCGATGTTCTGGGCCATGCCCAGGCGGCAGCCCTCGATCTGGTTCGGGCCTGCCTCTCCGCGAAGCTGGAGCACCGTCTCTACAATCTGATACATACCGGTCGCGCCTACGGGGTGGCCTCGTGCCTTGAGCCCGCCCATGGTTGCAATGGGCACCAGCCCGTCGAGGCCGATCTCGCCATCTATCGCTAGCTGCACCCCCTTTCCTCGTGCGGCGAACCCTGCCGCTTCCAACGAGAGGGCCGACATGATCGTGAAGGCGTCGTGCAGCTCGAAAAAGTCGAGGTCTGTCGGAGCGATGCCTGCCTGTGAATAGGCGCGCCGGGACGAGAGCACGCCCGCGTCGAGCACGAGTGGATCGCGCCGATCATGAACGGCGACGGCGTCAGTAGCGGATGCGGATGCTCGGATGCGCACGTGGGGCAGGCCCTCGGCATGCGCCATCGCGGTGGGCATGAGCACGGCGGCTGCCGCGCCATCGGCGATGCCGGCCGAATCCAGCAGCCCCACGGGATCGGAGATGGTCTTGGCGCGCTCGAATGCTTCCAGGCTGATCTCTCGCTGGAACATGGCGTTGGGATTGGTCACGGCGTTGCGGTGAGCTGTGAGGGCGAATGCGGCAAAGTCGCGCCGCTGGTAGCCGTGCTCGTGCATGTACCGTTGCATCAGCAGCGCGTTCAGGCCGACGAAGGAGAGTCCGTGCTCGCCCTCATAGACGGCGTCGGCTGCGCTTGCAAGTGCCGCTGTGGTCTCGCCGCCCATGGTGTCGGTCATCTTTTCCACGCCACACGCAGCAACGACGTCCATGGCGCCGCCAGCGACCGCAAGGTAGGCATTGCGAAAGGCTGCTGCGCCGGACGCGCAGGCTGCCTCAACCTTGAAGGCTTCCACGCCGCGAAAGCCGGCATAATCGGCTACCAAGGCTCCCAAGTTCTCCTGGTTGGAGAGCTGGCCCGACATCATGTTGCCTATCCAGATGGCATCGGGGCGCTCGATGCCAGCGTCCGCCAGTGCCTCAAGTAGGGCTTCCTCTGCGAGAATGCGCAGAGGCTTGTCCCAGTGCTCGCGCACGGGCGTCTGACCTATGCCAACGACCGATACGTCTCTCACGAGGTTGTCCTAACTCTCCTAGTCCATGCGGAGCTTGCTGCGATAGCGCGCATACAAGCCATAGTCGACGTTTTTGCTTCGGGCAATATAGGCCAGTGTGGTCGTTGCCAGCTCCTGGCGACGGGGCAGGATGTCGGTGGTGCGCCAAAGAAAAGCGTCGCTGCCAGCGCCCGAGCCGAACGACACGTGCAGAATTTGCTTGCCAGGCTCGCAGGCATCCAGCACCGCGGCAAGGCCCAAGAGCGACGATCCAGCGTAGGCATTGCCGATCCGATCCACCAGGAGGCCAGGCGCGATCTGCTCACGCGTGAATCCCAGGGATCTGGCCGCACGCGTCGGGAAGCGCGGGTTGGGTTGGTGGAACACCGCATAGTCCACGTCTGTCGCCTGGATGCCTAGGCTCTCCATAAGGCCCTTGGCGGCTTGGAGGCTATGGCGATAGTACGCTGGCTCACCGGTAAAGCGCCCGGCGTGCTGAGGATAGTGCTCGCGCGGGCGCCGCCAGAAATCGGGCGTGTCCGTCACGAACGAGTACGACGCTTCGAGCACGGCCAGTGAGACGTCGGCCGGGCCCATCACAAAGGCTGCCGCTCCTGCCCCGGCCGTGAACTCTAGCGCGTCGCCGGGACGGCCCTGCGCCGTGTCGGCGCCGATGGCCAGCCCATAGTCGCCCATGCCGCTACCTACCAGGGCCATGGCGGCTTGCAGGGCCTCCGTGCCGGCCTTGCAGGCGAACTGAAGGTCCGCCGCCAGGATCTCGGGCGTGGCACCCAATGCTTCCGCCACCACTGTGGACGACGGCTTGACTGCGTAGGGATGTGACTCGCTGCCAATCCACACGGCGCGTAGGGCATGGGCCGGAATGCGGGCTCGTGCCATGGCATTCCGTGAGGCCTCGATGCTCATGGTGATGGTGTCTTCGTCGGGGCCGGCCACCGCCTTGGCTGAGACGGGCCCTTCGCCGCCCCAGATCCGGGTCACCTCATCGGCGGGCAGGCGATAGCGCGGGACATACGCGCCATAGCCGACGATTCCCACAGGACGCTGGGGCCGCATGAGTCGTGCTTGCGTGTGAGCGGGCGTGGGCTCAGTCATGGGAGAGCTCCGCGAGGATTTCGGCGGCCCGATCCGAGCGCACGGCCTTTTCGTGGACCATGCGTTCGGCGATGCGATCGACCATGTCGCCGGTGGCACCGGCCGCCATGGCGACCTGTCGCGCATGCAGACGCATGTGGCCGCGCTGGATTCCCTCCATGGCAAGCGCCCGCAAGGCCGCCAGGTTCTGTCCCAAGCCTACGGCGGCCATCACTTGCGCTAGCTCTTGAGCGGTCTCAACGCCCAGGATGGCCAGGGACACTTGGGCCGTGGGGTGAACTCGCGTGGCCCCGCCAAAGATGCCAGCGGCTATCGGAAGCTCGATGGAGCCCTCCAGGTCGCCGTTGTCGCCCCGCCACCACTTCGATAGAGGCCGATAGTGGCCAGCCCGGGCGGCATAGGCGTGCGCGCCGGCCTCCAGGGCGCGCCAGTCGTTGCCCGTGGCGACCGCCATGGCGTCGATCCCGTTCATGATGCCCTTGTTGTGCGTCGTGGCACGGTAGGGATCAGCTTCGGCAAAGGCGT
>Ga0180432_10009504_pt1 | contig 11855 bp, 24 predicted proteins | sample SS_ome_10_FD_132414 | JGI IMG/M metagenome (GOLD analysis project Ga0180432, IMG submission 132414) | Hypersaline lake sediment archaeal communities from the Salton Sea, California, USA - SS_1_MS_2 metaG | ecosystem: Environmental > Aquatic > Non-marine Saline and Alkaline > Hypersaline >... | reverse complement strand
TACAGGCGACTGGCAATCTCTTCTCCCAGATACAGAGAAGGTTACGAGAGAACTTTCAAAAAGAAAAAATATTGTCAAGATTGTGAGTACTGGGATGATAATAATTGCTATGAAGATATAGAGAATGTTCTTCCAGCTTCACCGTCATTCGGGTGTGACTGTTTTAAACGTAGAGGAAGAAAATGAAATACGTGCCTTGGTTACTAATGTTGGCAATGCTTTTTGCATCTTTGAAGTTTGTAGTTATGGATAATGATACTGTGACTGCATTACTTGAAGAGAATAATAAACTGAGAGGTATGCTCTATGAGAAGATGTACAAAAGTGTTCTGGGAGTGAAGTTGACAAAATGCCAGACAGATTTGACTGCTACTCGTGGGAGTTGTCTTGAATGTCTCTCAAAGAAAAGTAAAAAATAGTTTGACAACATATTTCCATATTGATAGATAGTGCGAGTTGTTTCGGGATGTCGGTTTTTTTAATCAGTGATAACTGTTTGATTTCTTGCTTGTCGGCATCTCGGAGCAACGCTACTTTTCCAAAGGATTTCTTCCCAGTACAATTTGTTCTTGAAATAAGATCATGATTAATGATACAGCATGTTTTCGTTCTTGGGGATTATCACATGTCAGATCTGGCCAGAAAAATTTACCAGTACGTTGTTTACTGTCAGAGTGAACCTGAGTGTATCTTCCATGTAACAAAACAAGATATCATTGATGGCATTGATGAGATCATAAAAAATGCTCCCATTAAAAAACTTGAGGAGATTCGAGATGACTAAAATTTATGTTGATGTTGAAGATAGTTCTCAAAAATACTGTGATGTCTGGGAAGAACTTATTTTGGAAGGGGTTCCTCTTTTTTCTATTAATGGTTCTATTCAAACAGAAGATCTTGATACACATGACTTACAAATAACAAGGAAAATTTTGGATGATAATGGTGTCGTCTATACTGAATATTAAATTTGAGGAGTTGTATATGATGGAACAAGAGCAAGCAATTGAGTCTTTTAAGGAAGAACTTAAAGAAGTTGCCGAGGGAGTTTTGAAAACAAAAGGTTTGGATTATGTAAAGTCCGAAGAAGGTAATGATTATCTTGGCAGTCATGTTGAACGTCTTGTAAAGAAGTATCTTCCAACAAGAGATGATCTTGGTGTTGGAGTTTCTTTTAGGGAAGATGGTTCTGGTGCTGATGTTCTTATTACTGATGGTTCTATTCCAGAAGAGTTTGAAGATATTAGTGGTGCAAAACTTTCAGATATGTATACGGAAGAAGAATTTAATTATGCTCTTGAAAAGATGACTTCTATCGTAGGAAAACTTATTGAAGATACCGAATCAGATTATGGTGAGTCTTCTGAGAGAATCACTACTTTGATTATTGCAATGATAGCTGACAGTGCTGAAGCATCTTCTGGTGGCGTAACAACTTCAATGCAAAGAATAATAAAACAAGGAAGAATAAACAGCGACTGTAGTTGTCCTGACTGCTCATGCGAGGATAAAAAATATTGACAAACTATTTTAATTCATATGGAGCAATAAACTCCAAAAGAAATTATTCTTCTTTTCGTATTTCTAAAAAGAGATTGGTTCAACTATATGTTGAGGAAAGAAAAACTCTTATAGATATAGCTGAACAGTTTTCTGTTAGTAAGACAACTGTTTCTAACTGGTGTGATGTTTATGGAATACAAAAAAGGAAAACTGGAAAGTTTGTTATTCCAAATGATTCAATCGCAAGAGCAATTTCTCTCATGTACGAAGAGAAGGAGATGTCTATAAATGAGATCTCAAGGGAACTTGGTTTTTCTACAACGTATGTCAGATCCAGACTGAAAAGTATGGGAGTTAAGAGAAGAACCAAATCTGAAGCATTAAAAATCAGGAGTAGGAAATGCATGTCAAAGTTACAACTACAGGATTAGTTTCTGGTGAGAAGAAAAGTGTTTGGCTGCCACTTGATAGAATTATTCTAACTACAGAGTCAAGAGGAAAGAAAAGCTTTACACTGGTTACAGTGATCCCATTTGAGAATGTCTCTTACATGGTCAAGGAAACTCCAGAAGAGATTTTAGGACAATGCAAAACAACAAAGAAGAAAACAACAAAGAAGAAAAAGTAGTTCCGATGTTGATACTTTTTCCCGAAGGTGTCTCCCTTGTGTCTGTACCAGATGCAAAGGAGTTCATCGTTCATTCGTTCGGTGCTTACCTCAAAGACAAATACCCGATGCTTGCTTGGAAGATCTTAGATCCGATGCCCATATCATCCATCCATGATGAAATCAAGAAAAATCTCAGCAAGGCTAGACAATAAAATACACCAATGATCTTGCCGATATGTAAATTTTTTCAAAAAAGTTAAAACATTTTATCGTTCTGAATCGTTATTTATATAGAACTTTTTTACTGAGGGTTTTCTGTGAACGATAAAATATTATTTTTCTCTGACGTACACATTCGAGAAACTGGTTCTTTCTTGCCTTGGAATCAGGTTGTCAATGGTCGTGGTCTGACTGGAGAGATCGAAAACATCATGAAGGGATTCAAGTTTATCTCTTCCCAGATCGTGGAACACCAGCCAAGACTTGTGATATTTGCTGGCGACTGGCATCACACAACAGATTCAATTACAACAATGTCACTTTATGCATCAGGTTTGTGCCATTCAATGATTTTGGATGCGTGTGAAGAAGTCGGTTGTGAATTTTGGATGTTCTCTGGTCAGCACGACATTTACTCAGAGATATATAATATAACATCGATTGGTGTTTTTTCTCGTTCATGTAAATATATTCCTACCGAAAAGATAAAAGACATTGATGGTTTCAAAATTGGAATCCTGCCTTACCTTTCCTGCAACGAACTCGCCTTATCAACTTTGTCTGACATGTCTTGCAAAGTGGATCTCATTTCAACCCACCTCAACTTTGGTGGAAGTGTATTTGAGTCTGGTAAAGTATCCGATTCAATCCTTTCACCAAAGCTGGGAGTTCCTTGTGTAAGTGGTGACATTCACCGACAAGGTGCTTACCAAGATGTAACCTACTGTGGATCTCTATACCAAAACAAATTTGCACAAGACAACACTGATCATGTTGGTGGTGTTGTTCTTTTCGATATGAACAGTAAAAAAATAAAATCAATTCCAAACACAGTGAGCAAACACTACGTTCGTGTGAAGGATTTAAAACAAGTTAAAAAATTAGATCCTGATAAAGTGGTCTTGCAAGTTGTCACGAGTGATGACAAAGAAGAAGTCAGTAATGTCTGTGAAGACTTCGAATATATGTTCATTCCAAGACCGACATTCGAAGAAGAAAAAGAATTTGATGAAGATTATGTTGATACATCTTTGCAGACACCAAAAGAAATTTTTAGATCTTATGTTGAAGATGATAACCCAGAAGCAGTGAAACTTTTTGACAGAGTGATGAGTGGAAAGAGAAGAGACAAATGAATGTTAAATCTAGGTATCCCAAGTTCACACCGAAAGAACTTAAAGAGACATGTCAGTTTTGCAATAAGGAGAGAGTAGCATGTCACTGCTTTTGTCATGTATGTGGAAGGTTCACAGATTTTTGTATTTGTAATATTGACAGAACCAAGATCAGAAGAAAAAAAGGTACGGTTAAGCGTCTGAATGAAGATTTGAATTTTAGAGGATTAAAATGCGTAACAAAAACATAATTCGCTTCATGTCAGTTAGGCTTCGGAACTACGGTAGTTATGAAGGTCTTGACTTCACTTTCAGATCTGGGAAGAAGCTTGTACTTGGTAAAAATGGATCAGGGAAGAGCAGTATATTTGATGCTATCTCTTCTTGTTTATTTAAAGAGTCACGAGAAAAAGATCCTTCACACAATTGGAAAGGAAATTGTTCGGTAGAAGTTGATTTCATGAAAGGAGAAGATTTTTATACAGTGAAAAGATATTGGGGATGCAAAGGAAAGTCTTCCCCAGTGCTGATCATGAACGAAGAAGATGTGAGTTGTAGAAAATCTACTGACACTGAAAAAGAGATTGAGCGTGTTGTTGGGATGTCTTCAGATCTGTTCATGAACATTGTTGCGATTGCTCAAGGACTTCCTACAAATTTTTGTGCGTTCTCAAAGACAATTAAAAAAACTGTGATTGAGGATCTTGTCGGGTTTGCAGTGTGGCTTGAGTATCAGAAGAAATTTGACAAGGAAAGAAAGATTGAACTTGCTCGCCTAGATTCTATTGAAGAAGAATACGATGAAGTAAAAGAAGAGATGGTTTCCTCAAATTCAAAACTAGAAGCATTTGAAGAAGCAGAAAAAGCAAACTCAGAGGATGCACTTAAAGAGATAAAGGATCTCAAAAAGAGAATAAAATCTATTCGAAAAGAAATAGCAGAACTTGCAGAACTTCACGAGGACATGCTCGAAGGTCAAGATATCGATGAAGTGAATGAGAATGCAGATACAATCAAAGATTCTGTGTTTCAATACAAAGCAAAGCTACGTGGTCTTGACAGGATCATAGAAGATAAAACTTGCCCTACCTGTGAACGTCCGTACCCGAAAGTAATGATCAGTGAAGCGAAAGAAGAGCAGATATTTTTAAGATCTAAACTAAAGAACATGGAAAAGATCCACTCTGAACTTTCAAGCTTGATCGAAGAAGCAGACAATACTGATAGGTCAATCTCAGATAGAAAAAGAGAAGAGAAGAGACTTTTCTCCCAGATTGAAGACCTTGCAGAAGAGATAGAGAAACCAAAAATAGATCTTACCGGACTCAAGAAAAAAGTTGAAATTCTTGAGGGAGAAGTGAACGAGAAGAAAAAGGATATTGAAGAGATTGAAGGTGTTTTAGAGAAGATTGATTATGTCAGAGGATTGCTTACACCAAGTTCTAAATTCAGAACTAGTGTGCTTTTGCAGTACCTTTACAAGCTGAATACAATAATGAAAAATATTACATCTTTACTTTTTCCAAGTGTTGAGTGTAAACTCCGATTTGAAGAGACTAAACGAGACAGTGGCATTGATCTGGAGATCACAAGAAACGGTGAAGTGGTTAGCTATAAGAGTCTCTCAGGTGGTGAGAAAAAAAGAGTTGATCTGGTAGTAATTTTTTCTTTCCAAAGGTTTCTTCTGTCAGCATCTGGTGTTTCTTCTAACCTGCTTGTGTTCGATGAAATTTTCACAGATCTGGACGCTGAAGGTGTTAATGCTACATTGAGTTGTATAGATTCCCTGTTTCCAGAGAGTAGTTGTATTTATGTCATAACACATCGAGAGGGAATCAAAGAGTGTTTTGACAGTTTCATGAGAGTTACTAAGGTTGGGGGGGTATCACAAATTGACATACAACCATAACGAATACAAACATAAATACTATAGAACAGTAGACGGTCTTATGACTAAACTGTGGGGTGGTATAAAGAGAAAATCAAAGCTCAGAGGACATTCTGATATTTGTTTTTCAAGTAAAGAAGAAATGATTGATTGGGTTTTGAGTCAGAAGAATTTCAAAAGTATGTGGGAGAAATATACTGAGTCTGGTCATCTCAGCGAGTTTAAGCCGAGCATTGATAGGCTTGACAACTCTCTTGGGTATGTAGATGGAAATTTGGAATTAGTAACGTGGGGAGAAAATTACAGACGGTGGACTACTTCCGAAGAGCATATGAAACAGTTTGATGCTGCGAGGAAACTTCCTAAAGACATAATCAAGGGATCTAAACATCATAATGCAAAAGTTACCGAGAAGGATATCCCAGTGATACGGAAGATGAGTTCTCTCGGTGTTTCACAAAGAAAAATAGCGTCTAAGTTTGGGATTAACCAGAGAGCAGTCTGGTCAATAATTCATAAGGAAACATGGTCGCACATATAGATTAATTCCTTGGGGTAAGGATGGATTTGCTTTCGACAATCAATGCCTGTCTGCTTGATAATAATCAAGAAGAACCAAAGACTCTTTTAGGAACACAACTTCTTCGAGTAGCAAGTGAGATCAAAGATAAGTTCTCAAATGATCCTGTGGCACTTTCAGAGTTTGAAGATAGAATCAGAACATTAAGAGAAGCAGAAGAGCAGGACAATTTTGCATGGATGAATATGCGAAGTTGGTATCAGACATCCCCACACTTTAGAAAAGAATTCACAACACAGATTGATCCACTAATTTGGGGCGGAGTTTATTTTACCTACTCTGAGTTCGAAGAGTGTGTCGTTTCGTTGTCTGGTCACATGGACAAAGGTGCAGTGATCTTCATTGCAAAAGGTAAAGGAAGTTATCAATTTCTTTCTTCTTCCCAGTACAAAGGATTTTATGATTGCATGACAGATACTCAATTTTTTCGATATAAAAAAGGTTTGACGTTGATTAAAGCAATTGACTGCAATGGAGTCAGAGAATATGAGTTCTAAAATTGTACAGCAGGAAAAAATATTTAGATCTCTTGGTATCAGGGATACAAAGGAAGCAAAGAATGTTTTACAAGTTGCTTTTGGTTTTCTTCTATATCTCAAAGATGGCGAGAAGCTTGAAACAGCTAACGCTACATTCACAAAAGTAACTTCAGATCTGGTACACATTTCTCCTAACATTGATATGCAAGATGTTGTGACATCTCTTGATAGAAAAAATGTAATTAAACTTCCATTTTAAAAGGTGACAAATGCACAAAGCAAGTTACAATCATGATTTCCCATCACTTGAATGGAAACTAGAAAAAGCTTACAGGTCTTTTTGTCTCAGCAATTGTAACTGCTCCCGAACAGAACTCTATTCAGCAATCAAAGAAATTGCATATGGTATTTTACAGGTGGGCGAGGATTGGAAGGATAAAAATATTGACTGGGAATCTACTAGCTACGAGTATGCTCTTTACCTTCTAGAGAGAATTATGGTTGGTAAATTCAGACCTAGTTATGATAGTGACAAATTTCCTTGGTCTGTTTATATAAATAAAAATCTAAAACACGTTGTTGAAACTTGTAGGGAAGATAACGTGTGGCATGAGCTTGTAAAGGATCTTGAATATCTTGTTGATCAAAGATCTGAAGCACTGGATAGGATTGCAGATACTTCTGGCGATCAAGAAGATTTTATATGGGAGAAACAACTCTCAGTTAATCTTTATAAGTCTCTTAGGATTTTTTACTCTTCAAAAGAAATAAGAAGACTCCTTCCTATTGCAATTGATCTCATATCAAGTGATGAGTACAACTTTTCAAATAGAGGAATGAGCAAAGACATAAAAGATTTTGTGATGGTCTTGATTGCACTTTCGAAAAGACTTTCTGTGGATCATGATGCAAAGAGGTTTTATGAAGTACCAAAATCAGAATTCAAAAAAGCAATGTCAGCATCTGTACGGTCTTCACTCTTCCTTTCAACAGTTACAAATTCAAATATATTTCCAAAAGAACTTTTACTCTCACTAGACATCGATTCTCTCTACCGACTGGTGCAAGTTTCTGGTGGTCGTTATGTTCGAATACCAAACCAGAATGAACTAGATTCTCTTATGGCAGCAGTACTTTCTGTTTCGAAAAGAATCCTTGAAGGAAAGAAGATTGACGACTCTCTTAATGTCGCTAAAAAAGATTTGAACTTGATGTTCAGTAAGCAGATCAACATCCAAGAGTTTGTAACCAAGATGGTTAAGACGATTGAGATTCATGGTGAAGACAAAGAATCAGAACCACTGATCAAACTTCTTTCGAACTCCTTAAAAAATGTAGACACTCTTGTCGATAAATATTTAGACGTAAAATTATCGATGAAGGAAGAAAATAAAAAAACATACAGGGATGTAGTTCGAACTTTAAACAAGCCATTGCCACTCAAGAAGAGAGCAACTGGTGGGTAGGAGAAATCATGAAGCCAATACTACTAACATTCATAGTAGTGTTTGCGAGTGTTGCTGATGCTGGAAGTTTTGATAAGTTGGTAAATAAATACTCGTCACGCTACGGAGTCGATAAAAGAATCATCGAAGCAGTCATGTTCGTTGAGTCGTCAACACGAAAGCATGTAACAGGTGACGATGGAAAATCGTTTGGCCTGATGCAGATTATGCTTCAAACTGCAAGGGATCAAGGATTCAGAGGAACAAAACACCAACTTCTCTTCCCAGTATACAACATTAAGTATGGCACAAAATACCTCTCCCAGTGTTTGAAGTGGAGTCTAGGAGATGTTTGTGGTGCTATAGATATCTATAACAGAGGGATTGGAAATGTCATTAAATATCCTTACAAAAAACAATGGGCGAAACACCGTCACGTTCGAAAAGTCATTGATTACCTCAAAGCGAAAGGTCACGAAGATGCTCTGCAAAATAACTGTAACCCAAAAGGGAACGAACGAAAGTATAGTTTATGATAACGTTACAAAACACAGACATACTGACGAAGGACTTGTGCTTGAGTTTGAAGACAAACCACCAATCACAATTAAAAACGAACTCATCGAGAGGACACAAATCGGACAGGCAACTAATGAAGGTGTTCAGCAGATCAATTCATAATTTGTTTTTACTTCTGGTACTGCTTATTATTTTTCCGATTATCAAAAAGGATTTGATGTGACTCTTATACGACTGATGTTCTACAAGATTGTGTTGACGTTTATCAAAGACTGGTACAGGGAATCTTACACTGGTGATGTTTATGAAAAAAAGTTTCCTCAAATAAAAAAACTGACGGATGAAATTGACTCTGAGTTGGAGAAAAAATAATGGCATCAAAGGGTAAATCAGCTAGGAACAAAGGACATTCATTTGAAAGACGAATATGTAAAGATCTGACTGCGTGGAGTGGTATAACTTTTTCACGTAGTCCGATGAGCGGTGGTTGGTCGAAAACTGGTGACGTTACTCCAAAAGATCCAGAAGATATGACGAAGTGGCTTTTAAATATTGAGTGCAAGAATTGTGAAGCGTATAACACTCCACAAATTTTTCGTATCAGATCTGAAGAAGAGATGCCGAAAGTTTTTCATAAGTGGTGGCAGCAGTCAGTAGAGGATTCTGGTATTTCGGGAAGGATTCCGTTTTTAGTTTTCACGAAAAATCGTGACGAAGTATATTGCATGATGAGAAGGGGAACTTTCGACCGATTTAGTTATGAGGAAACAAAGATGCCATTCTTCGTAGCAAACAATATGGTGATTGTTTTGTGGGAAGACTTTTTAAAAATTCCATATGGGAGTGTCCAAAAATGTTTTCAACAGGAGACAGAATAAGACCAATAAAAAACTTTCGTAAATTTAGAAAATCAGTCATCTACACAGTCACTGAAACATACGAAGATGGATCTGTTCTCCTTGATGATAAACACGAAGTCAGCAACAAGACAAAACTACTTTTTGACATTTACACTTATAAAAATCCTCCGATGAAAGTCGCAACTACAGGTTCAAAAAACTACATGAGTTTTTTGACTGTTGGCTACTCTGGTTGATCTTTATTATTGGTGTATTTCTAATCACTTATCTGAAACAGTTTTCTAAAGTGATGGAAACGAGAATCAATTTCGTTTTTCCTATATAGAATCCTTTCATTCAATATTCATAATTCAAGAGAAACGCATGAAGTTTTTATCACTTCTTTTTTTGTTTTTATTGTCATCGTGTGTCAGTGGATCTCTAGATTACGTTGATGATCGTGGATTTCTCCCAGCAGTCAGAGGAAACTCCCCTGAGTATCTTGTGATGGTCGATGGATATTACTGTGTGGATGTGTCTGGTAAGGGTGGGATGTGCTCAACCAGAATAAGAAATCTCAAAGATTCAATCATTCAGATCATGCCACAGAACTACGCATACAAAATTCATTTTCTTTGCTCCAAAGCAATCGACTTTGAATTCAGTCAAGACGTTAAAAAAGGAAAAGAATATTTCATCACAGTACCACATGATAATTTCAAGGATGTAGAAACTTTTGTATGTATAGGTGAGATCTTCCCAGACGATAGGGAAGACAAAGTTTCTTCGATGTTTGAGATTCGTTACAGAGTTATCGACTCAAGTTATGTTGAAGGATCATTAATTAATTTTAAAGATGGTGAAGTGTTGTTGGGAAGACATGCTCTTCATTCAAAAATCTACGATGGCAAAGAGTGGAAGTCTTACAACAAGCAGACGGTGGTCGAGACAAAAGAGAAGAACATCATGGCAGTGGTTGAAACTTACAACATGCGTTATAGCTACTATAACTTCTAAAATTTATTTTCTCATACAATCAAAAAACAATTACAGGAAGTAACACACTGCATGTCAGATCTGAGAAAAAACATTACTGTACTTAACGCAATTAAAAACTTATTTTTTAATAATGAGTCTTTTTCTTGCTGTTTAAGACTCTACGAAAAACCAAGGGTTTTTTCTTCTCCGAGCAGAGGGTGATTTCATCCTCTGTTCTTTTTTATTTGAAAGGTAGGAATTTATGAGCAAGGCAAATGAAGTAATCAAGTCGTGGGAAACTAACGAAGAGAAAGTTGATGTTGGTAAGATCATCAAGGATCTCATTGATACAAACTTTTCTGGTTCGAATGAAGAGCAAGGAAAAGCAGCACAGCTTTTTAAAGCATTGGCTTTTTCTGATGATCCAAGAGCAAACAAGTTCATGAAGAAAGTTGATGAACTGACAAGTAATTTGAAAGCAGAGGATTACCAATGAGTAAAGCTAGAAAGTTCCTTGAAATCTTTGCTGCCATTGCTGCTGTTGGTATGCAAAAAGGAAAGAAGAAAAAGTCTAGCAAGAATCCTATGAAGAATTCAAACTTAGAAGTCTCTAAAGAAGATATCAAGAAAGCAGCAGACGCTAGAAGAAAGAGAGCAAAGAAGTTAGGATTGATATGAGCAAAGCGAAACACATTATCATGCTGATCGATGAGATTGTTCAAGACAGGGATAAACTGAAAGAAGTTCTTCCCAGTCTTTCTGATCAACTCACTCCATCAGGTCTGACAATCAAGGGAGTACTCTATAAGCTTTCCAAGGACAGGAAACTTATAGACTCTCTTCGAGAAGATCCTGACAATGCAGTCTCTGTTCTCGTTAAGAGATTCAAGGAAGTTTCAAAAGGGAACAAGTCTTGTGCTCCATGTTTAACTAAATTCTTAAAGGCATTGGATATCGATGTCAAAGAGAGTGATTTTGGATAAGCAAGAATTTATTGTCAACAGTACACAGAAGTCTTTGACAATCGATCAACTTGATCGACTCATGCAATGGTCATTAGATCCAAAAAGTGGAAAGTTTTCTGCTATCATCCACTGCATTAAGATCTTTGCTGTGTTTGCATATGTGTATACAAGAAAACAACTCGTAGATGAATCGTGGCATATAAGTGTCCAGCGAAGTAATCTTGAGTCAATCGAAAAGAACCGAAGAGCAGTAGAGGAAGAGCTATGAAATTTTTTCTGGTACAGATTCTTGCGGTACTGGTACTTATCTCTTGTTCTAAACTTGATCGTGACAATGAACCACAAGATCCTGTGGGTGTGGATTTGCAGACTGTCAAGAACTTTAGACAGAACTACATCGATCTTGAAGAAAAGATCTCATCTCCGAGTGGATTCGTACATGGTGGTGATGGGATGCTGTTCTCGTGTCTCAAATTCGTTTCTGGTGGACGAGTTGACTGGAAATCATCCCACAAGACTGGTGACGAGTTTTGGATGATTAGAAAGCCAAATTACGAGCCTGACGAGCTTTCTGAAAGGTGGTCTTGGTACTCAAAAGACATGCTCACTGGGGAACTCTTTTGTATCTGGAAGTCTCAGGATCTTTCATGGCTACAAAAAAGGATTCAGTGGCTTGAAGACCATGACTGGGATATCTGTGGTGGAAGAGAATACG
>Ga0180432_10009503_pt1 | contig 11856 bp, 7 predicted proteins | sample SS_ome_10_FD_132414 | JGI IMG/M metagenome (GOLD analysis project Ga0180432, IMG submission 132414) | Hypersaline lake sediment archaeal communities from the Salton Sea, California, USA - SS_1_MS_2 metaG | ecosystem: Environmental > Aquatic > Non-marine Saline and Alkaline > Hypersaline >... | reverse complement strand
GGCAGGCCTTCTGGCTTTCGTCGCCCACCCAGTATGCGAACGACCCGCCCGGGCGCCCGGTGGCATGGCGCAGGCCGACTCGCGGCGCGCGGACCGGCCGCAGGTCGTCCCCGCCCTCCGCACCGAAGGTCCCCGCGCCGAGCAGTTCGATGAAGTCCCCGCCGTCGCCGGAGCCGGCGAAATCGAGCGCGGCGGCCTGGCCGGCGCCGGAGGCGTCGTCCGCCGCCGCCGAGATGATCCAGCGCCGGAACGAGTCCCCGCGGTGGGGCGAGAGGTCGGGGACCAGATCGTCGTGGGTGTGCTTGCCGGCGATGTAGCGGTTGTCGCCGGCGAACGAATCCCAGACGCCGAGCCACTGCGGGTGGGCGATTTCATCGCCCGCGGGCTCCCCCGCGGCCTCCGGGTCGGCGAGGATCGCGGCGTTGGCGCTGACCCGCTGGTCGGGGCCGAGTTGCTTTTGTAGATCACCGATCGCCAGCAGCAGCGCCAGCCGGGCGTTGGCCCGGGCCTCGGCCTGTGCCGCCGCCTGCCCGCCGGTCCGCACCGCAATCGACGACAGCGTCAGCAACCCGACCGCCACCACCGTCAACAGGACCAGCAGCGAAATGGTCACCACCAAGGCAAAGCCCCGCGGGCCGGGGGCGTTGCCGCCCCGCCATCGTCGTGCCGCCACCGCTCCCGGCAGCCATGTCGTCGCCGCCTGCCGCGGGTCCTTGGCCAAGAGAATCTCCATCCGCTTCCATTCTTTGGTGTCACGGTGGGATGGAATTCGACAAATTAGTCACGATGCCGAGTGGATTCTAGGCACCCGATTTCGCCATTTAAGCTTGAAATCCTCCATCATTAATGGGAGATTTCAAGCATGATTCCCCGTGACGAGTATGAGGAGCGGGTTCGGGTGGGGCTGGGCCGGAGTCCGGTGGTGGCGCTGATTGGTCCGCGTCAGTGTGGCAAGACGACCTTGGCGCGGCGGATTCTGGCGGCGGATGCGGCGGGGTATTTTGATTTGGAGGATCCGGTGGTGGCGCAGGCATTTGAGGATCCGATGTCGACCTTGGCGCCGCTGCGGGGGTTGGTGGTGATTGACGAGGCGCAACGTCGGCCGGAGCTGTTTCCGGTGTTGCGGGTCTTGGTGGACCGGGACGAGACACCGGGTCGGTTTCTCATCCTTGGGAGCGCCTCACCGGAGCTGTCCCGGCAGGCGGCGGAGTCGTTGGCGGGGCGGGTGGAGATCATCGAGCTGAGCGGGCTCGGGCTTCCGGAGGTGGGTGACGGGGAAGGCCAGCGGTTATGGTTGCGGGGCGGGTTTCCGCGCTCGTTTCTGGCGGCTTCGGATGCGGACAGCCTCGAGTGGCGGCGGCAGTTCGTGCGGACCTTTCTCGAGCGGGACCTGGCGCAACTCGGATTCGGGATGGCGCCGGCGGCGCTGGGCCGGTTCTGGACGATGATTTCCCACTATCACGGCCAGGTCTGGAACGGCAGCGAGATTGCGGGAGCGATGGGCATTTCGCCGCAGACGGCCCGCAACTATCTGGGTGCGCTCGAGCAGACCTTCATGGTGCGTCGCTTGTTGCCGTGGTTCGTCAGCGTCGGCAAGCGGCTGGTCAAGACGCCGAAGGTCTACTTCCGGGACAGCGGCTTGTTTCATGCCCTGCAAGGGATCGGGTCTGACGCGGAACTGATCGCGCACCCGAAGCTCGGCGCCTCGTGGGAAGGGTTTGCGCTGGAGCAGATCCTGCAGCGCCTGGCCGGCGAGGAGGCCTACTTCTATGCGATCCACAGCGGGTCGGAACTCGATCTCTACCTGCCGCAGCGCCGGCTGGGCATCGAGATCAAGCGCCGGGATGCGCCCCGGCGCACCCGTTCAATGGGGATTGCGATCGAGGACCTCGGGCTGGAGCGGTTGGTGGTGGTCTATCCCGGCAGCCGGACCTATGCGCTCGGCGATCGCATCGAGGTCAGGCCGCTGACGGCGGTGACCGCCGGAGGGGTGTAGCGAGGCACTACGAGGCCTTCGCCGAGCTTTTTCAAGGAAATTGGGGCCGCCGCGCATCCCGGCTTCACCGGCCACCGGAACACGTAGGCACCGTTGGCGGTGCGACGCGCCTGCCGTGCTCGCAGAGTTCGACACGGTGCAACTGCATGGCACCCTCGCCGCAAAAAATGTCGCGGCCGCGACATTTTTTGCTCGCTCGATCTCAGCCCGCGTGTGCGCCCGGGCCGGCGGCCATGATCTTCTCCGCGAGCCGGCCCGCCCGGGAGAGAGTTCCCTTGCGCTGCCGCCAAGCCCGGCGGCCGCGATAGCCTTTGGGCAACAGACAGCGGGGCAGCAGGGGATCGGCCCGCACCGCGGCCAACCAGGCGGCATTCTCCTCTTGAGCCCATCGCGCGAGAGCCTCCGCAGTGACCCGTCTGCCCTCACCCGGAAACCTCTCCATGATATCCTGGTGACGCGCATAGCTGGCATTGATTTCCTCGTAGTCCCAAGCCACCTCGACCATCCGCCGGTCCACCCGGGGACCACGCGACCCGGCCTCGAGAATCATCAGGTGCGCGCAGTCCTCTCCATTCTCCGGAAAGGCGGCCGCGATTCCCTCCGGAAGGGTGGCGGCAATCCACACGCTTCCCTGCAGGCGCCCGCATCCCAATCCCGCCAGGGACCGGGTCAACTGCCGTCTCAGCGACCTCTCCCGCTCGGGAACGTCGAACAGGAACAACCGCCACTTCCGATCCCACTCGCTTGACCAGGCGCGCTCGGGATCCCGGCCACCAAGCGCCGCCCTCCGTCCGGCCTCGGTCAACCGGTGCATCCGCTTCCCATCGAACCCCTCCCCCGACGACTCGAGGTAACCGGCCGCCTCCAACCGCTGGATCTGCAAAAGCAGCCCGTTCCGGTAAGCCCACCCTTCAAAGCTCTCGTGCAGATTGCGCAGGGTCGGCTGCAGCATCTTGTTCGCTCCCCAAAGCATCTGGTAAAGCAACAACTCGGTTTTCGGTTTCATGAGATCCACGGGATCCTGACAAAAAATGTCGCGGCCGCGACATTTTTTATCAGGCATCTTCCGGCCGACTGGCCGGTCCCCCGCCCGCGCGACTGGGTTTTGAGTGGACCTTGGGGCCCGGAGGCGGTCCCCTGAAACAGAGTCCCAGCACTTGGAAAAGACTCCGGTCCCCTTTTCGTGGTCCTCATGCGCTCAAGAGGACAGGACGACTGCGGTGGCGGCATGTGGCGGCCTCAGGGCAGGACCAGTTCCAGCGACGGGCCGGAGGCGGTGGGGTGGTTGCGGGCGGCGAAGGCGTGGACGAGGCTCCACATGGCGAAGGCGCGGGTCTGCTGGACGATCAGGAAGCCGGCCTGTCCGGTGGTGTCGGCCCGGATGAAGTCGGTGAGGGTGTCGGATTCGAACAGGATGGTGCCGTCGATCTGCCCGCGGGCGATGTCGAAGGCGCCGAGCAGGCGCACTGCGGCGGGGTCGATGGCGGTTCCGGCGTCGAGCGAGCCGGGGGCGTCCTCCCAGCGGAGGTCCTCGGCGGGCCAGGATTCGAGCGACCGGTCATCGGCGATGCCGTAGACTTCGAAGGTGCAGGTCTCGGGCAGATAGAAGGCATAGCCGAGGCCGCTGGGAACGAGGTTGAGGCGCAGCCGGGCCGAGCGGATGCGGGCCGGATCTTGGCCGTCGAGATCGTCGAGATCGAAGGAAATGAGCGCCCGCCGGTCGGAGGGTTCCTTGACGTCGTCCGGGCTGCTCCGCTTGACCATCAGCAACGAGGGATCGAGGCGTTTGGCCCACTCGTTGGAGCGTACGATCGAGGTTACCCGGGCGGCCGGGAGCCGCAGGAGATCGGGGGCGGGCTTGGCGAGGCGTTGTGACGGGGGGACGGGCAAGGGAATAATCCCGGCGGCCGTGGTCATCGAGGAGGCCTCGCCCTCCTGCATGCGCAGTTCCCCGCCGCTGGCTTGGTGGTGGACCGAGATCTCGCCGCTGAGGACCTCGAATTCCGCCCGGGCGGCCGGTCCGTCGACGGTGACGGCGAACTGGGTGCCGTGATCGACCGCGAACCCGGCGGGGGTTTCGACGACGAAGCCCCTGGCGGAATCCGGGACCTCGACCACGGCGGTGCCCGCCAGCAGGCGGCAGCGCATCGGGTCGACCAGCGTCACCCGGGCCGGAGCCTGGAGGTTGAGCAAGGCCCCGGAGTGGAACCGGACCGCCGCCACCCCGGACCGCAAGTCGAGTTCGCCGGCGGTCAGGGATGAACCGGCCGCCAGGGGCTGGGTGCCGGCCCATGCGGCCCCGTCGGCGGACTCCACCCGGGCCACCGCGGACGGGCGCGCCGCCCGGTCGCCGGCCTCGCGGCCGAGCAGCGCGAGAAATGCCGCCGCCGCCAGCGAGGCGGCAATCCCGAGTCCGGCCGCCAGCGGCCACCAGCGGCGCCGCGGCGGTTGGCGCGTCTCCAGCCATGCCAGCGGGGTCAGTTCGGGTTGGGGGGATCGGAAGGTGGCGAGCAGGTTGGCCTCGAGGCGCACGCGCCGGCGGTAGCGCCGGCGCAGCGCGGGGTCGGCGGCAAGGCGCCGTTCGAGATCGCGGACCTCGGCGGGAGTGAGTTCCCCGCTGCGCATCCGGTCGATGAGCCGGTCCAGGTCGCAAGGTTGGTCGTTCATGTCTCTTTCTCAGTCGTTTGCGGGAAATCCATCCTGGCGCAGGCTTTCCTCGATGCAGGTGCGCAGGGCGGTCCGGATCCGTTCGAGGGCCTTGTAGAGTCCCGCCACCGGCTTGTGCAAGGCCTCGCCGATCTCGGCCATGCGGACCTTCGGGGAGGCGTAGTAGCGTTGCACGAGTTCGAGCTGGGATGCCGGCAGCCGGTGCAGGCAATCGTGCAGGGCCCGGCGCTCGGCTTCGGCGCGGTCGCTTTCGGCCTCGCCTTCGGTGGCGAGCTGCTCGACCAACTCGCCGGAGAACATCAGCGGGCTGCGGGCGCGCTTGCGCACGTGGTTCAAGGCCGTGAAGCGCACGAACGAATAGGCCCAGGACCGGAAGGCCGCCTCGTCCCCGAGGGTTCCGATCCGGCGCCACATCGCCACGCAGGCGTCCTGGACCACATCCTCGGCGTCGGCCTGCTGCAGCATCAGGGTCAGGGCGAAGGCCCGCAACTCAGGCTCGTGGCGCACGAAGAGCCGGATGAATTGTTCCTCGGTGACGGTCACTTTCATTATGACGATGTCGCCGGTTGCGTCATTTGGACAAGGAAGATTCAGGTTTCGGGTTTCCGGGGGCACGCGAGGAAAGACCTCTTGATGGCGGGGGGCGGATCGGAACTGGGGCGCCGGTTCCACCGTGGTCACCGGGCACACAACCAGTCCTTTCCCGAGCTTGTCCTGAAGCCATGAAGCCGATGACCTGGCAGATATCCCACGGGTGGAGACGCCCGCCGCGACGCACGGCACACAAGCAGCCGACAACAGTTTCCGGTGGGACGTTCCTGTCGCTTCAGGCACCTAACCGCCATCCTGCGATTCATCCCTCCTCAAGCTCCCGCCTGCCTGCGATCTCGATGACCACGACCGTGGCGATCGGGTCGGGCAAGGGGCCGGGCACGGTGACCGTCTTGCCCTCCACCTTCAGGGGTGTGTCGGGCTTCGCCAGGAAGTATGCCTTGGTGATCGGGTTGTCGATGGGAAGGGTGATCCGCCCCTTGTCGGGCATGCCGTAGAGGTAGAGGCAGATCGTGTCGGGCTTGTCGGCGGCGGCGGGTTTCCACGCACAGCGGCCGGTTCTTGTCCGGAATGGCAGAGTCGCGAACGGGCTCTTCTCGACGCCATGGATCGCCTCGCCGTTGACTTTCATCCATGCGCCGATCCCCTCAAGGCGGTCGACGGCCTCGGCGGGAAACGATCCGTCGCCCATCGGCCCGACGTTGAGCAGGAAGTTGCCGCCCTTGCTGACGATCTCGATCAACATGCGGACGAGCCGGCCGGTGGGTTTCCACTTGTCGTCGGACGCCCGGTAGCCCCAGTTCTCGTTCATGGTCATGCAGGTTTCCCAGTCGGGCCACTGGTCGGGGGTGCGCGGAATCATCTTGTCGGGATACGAGAGGTAATCCACCCCGACCTCGCGCAGCTCGTCGAGCTTTTCGCCCCGCAGGCCCGGGGTGTGCTTGCCGGCCACGAGCAGGCGGCTGCTGAGCAGCGCATCCGACCCCGCCTCGCGGATCACGGTGACCATGCGCTCGGCCAGCGCCCGTTGGTCGGGCATTCCGTGGTCGAACCAGAACGTGGCGATGTCGCCGTATCCGGCCAGCAGCTCCTTGACCTGCGGGATGGCGATCTTGTCGAAGTATTCTTCGAAGCTCACATTGCGGTCGCGCGGCCCCATGTATCCCGAGCCTCCCGGGTGATACCAATCGGTGCCTTGCGAGTAGTAGAAGCCGAGCCGGATCCCGTGCCGCTTGCAGGCCTCGGCGAGCGGCTTGAGCAGGTCCTTGCCGTAGGGCGTGGCCTTCACGACATTCCAGTCGCTCGCCCTCGAGTCAAACAGCGCGAATCCGTCGTGGTGCTTGGCGGTGATGACGATGTACTTCATCCCGGCCTCCTTCGCCAGGCGCACCCAGGCGTCGGGATCGTAGTTGACCGGGTTGAACTGCCGGGCGATCGCCTCGTATTCGGCCATGGGGATCTGCAGGTTGCGCAGGATCCACTCGGCCGAGCCGGGCGATTCCTTTCCCTTGTAGTTGCCGCCCAACTGCGAGTAGACCCCCCAGTGGATGAACATGCCGAAGTTCGCGTCGCGCCACCACTGCATGCGGGCGTCATGCTCGGCGGGCGTCTCGCCGCGGTAGCGGACGGGGGCGGCGGGTTCCCCGGCCCGGCCGCCGACTGCTGCAATTCCCAAGGCGAGGAGGGTGAGAAGAATGCGTGGATTATCATCTTGATTCATTTGGTTGTCTTTCCTGGTTGATGGTCTCTTGCTGGATTCGTGATTCCCTCGGCAGACCCAGGTTGTCGGCGAACGCATCGCCGCCGCCGGCGGTCCGTGCGATGAAAACCCTCACCGTCGTCACGCCGGCTTCAGTTCGATGTGATGGCCCCTGACAAGCACCGTGCCGTTTCCGCTGACGTCGTTCACGTACGAGTGCCCGATGTCCTCGCCCCTGACGTTGCGGAAGCGCAGGTGGCTGCTCCCGGCGTCGGTCAACACGCCGCCGGCGCGGAAGCGCAGACCCCGGATGCGGATGTGCGAGCGCCCCGAGAGGTCCATCACGTGGATTCGCCGCTTGGCTTCGATGCCCAGCCCATTGGGATCCCTGCCGCCGGGCGATCTGAGCAGCGGGCATTTCCGGGCGCGGTCGAAGATCCATTCGCCGTCGGCATCAAGGGCCATGCGGGTGCCCATCAGGACGTGCTCGTCGCCCTTGCGCGGCGTATACCACTTGTCGGGTTGAGGCTTCTCGAAGGTGAGCGTCTTCGTCTTCGCATCGAAGCCGGTGACGGTCGCGCTCCAGCAATACCAGCGTGCGCGGCCGGCGCACCAGAGCACGGCGCCCTTCCAGAAATCGTCGCCGCCGGGCAGATCGGGGTCCACGATCGTGCCGGCTGAGCCGGTATCGACAATGGCCGACCCGGAGTAGTCCCGCCCGCATTCGGGATGACGACGCTCGCGGCGAGCAGGGTGAAAAAGGACTCGATGGCTGGTGTGTTTCATCTTGCGCTCCGTTCAGTTGGCATACGACTCTCCGGGCACCACCGGCAAGATGAGTCGGGACGCATTCGTGGCCGTCATGTGGATGGTGTTGTGGGCGATTTCGCACTCGGCCTCGGAACCGATCGGGTCGTACGTGTTTGGATGCACCTGGTAGGCCGGATGGCTGCTGCTGCTGACGTGCAGACCGATCCGGTGGCCCTTGTTGAACACCAGCGCGGTGCTCCAGCAGTCCAGCATCAGCTTGTAGACCGTCCCGCGTTCCAGTCTCGCGGGCTTGTCGAGTCCCCGGAAGTAGCGGGCCAACCCCGCGGACTCGCGGTAGACCGCCTGGTATCCGTCCGGGTAGATATCCACGAGCTTTACGGTGAACATGGTGTCCGCCACATCGGTGGAAAATGCCAGTTCGACCCGAACCTTGCCGGTAATGCCCACGGGTTCCGCAAGGGGTTCGGTGGCGAACCGCAGGATGTCCCGGCGTCCGCTCAGTTTTCGCTGGTCGAGGACGCCGCTACCACCGCTGGGCGACCAGTTGCCCCCGACCGAAGGCACGGGGTCTTTCGGATCGTACACGTAGCCAAGCGCCCCCTCGCTCTGATGCGGCGCCGTCAATGACAAGCTGCCGTCCGCGTGCAGGTAGTAGGAGGTCGCGGTGTTGGGAACCGGCCAGACGTTGCTCATCATATACCGATTCCCGGGCGCCCCCGGGTCCGTGACGTCGCCCATGAGGTAGTAGACGAGGACCGACTTCGCCTGACCTGGCGCCCCGGTCAGGATGTCCTTGACCGTCGGGACGCCCGGAATGGCGGGGACATGGCCGTTGCCGGGAAATTTAAAATCTCCACTGCTGCCGTGGCCATCGGCAGAGACGGTGACGAAGGCCCTGCCGGTCGGCGCCAGCAGCGCGAAATGGTCGAGGGCAGCCTCGCTGAAAAGATCGAACCAGCCAGTATGGCCCCGGTAGAATGCCTGGCACCGCGCCGCCCGCTCGCGCACGAACCTCCGGTATCCATCGACGTCGAACTCCGTCGTTGTCGGGCGCGGCCAATCCGGGGTTTGCAGGTTACGGTTGGTCAGCCAGGTGTAGAAGTGGCGACGGGCGCCGTTGTCGAACGACCAGTAGAGATAGAGGTTGTCGCCGGTAATCCCCGTGGAGACGAGTGCCAGGTGCGGCGCGCCCGACCAGAGCGCGGCGGTTGGACAGATTCCGTGACCGGACACCCCCCAGGCGCCCACCTTGCCGGTGGACCACGGCTGCCTGGCTATCCATTCGATCGTGTCATACCCGTCGTTCACTTCGTTCATCGTGTCCAGCGGATCGAATGTGCCGACGCCCTCGGAACCGTGCCTGCCGCGCTGGTTCTGGACGACCGTGACGCACGGGAGGCGGTTCTTGCCGGTGTACACGCCGGGGTCGTACCTGGTGTAGACCTCGGTATTGAACCGGGAGTAGGGCGTACGCAGCAGCATGGCCGCCCATGGTCCCGGGCCCTCGGGGATGAAAACGTCCGTGGCAAGCCTGACTCCGTCGCGAAGCGGCAGCATCACGAATTCGTGCCGGGTCCCGGGCGGGAGGACTGCCAGCACCCTGGCGACCGCCGTGGTGTACGCCGCCCCGTCCCGTGGCGTCTGCGCCGCGGCAGGCGAAGCCAGGCGCAGTACGCACGCCAGCAACACGCACCCGAACCATCCGGAGTGTCCCAAGCTTGTCATCTTGTTGTGTCCATACCCCTTGGACCTGCCGTCGGAGGCCACGGCAGTCCTTCTACTTCAAGACGGCCGCCGGCCACAACCCAATAGTCGCCTCGCAGATGCGTCCGCGTTCCTGACAGAAGCGTCATCGCCGGATCGATCTGAATTCATGGACTTCCAGCGAGACGGGCTTCGCCCAACTCGGCGGGCTGTCTCGCCGAGACAGCGGACGGGGGCAGCCGGCTCCTGCTTCCGCGCGCTCGGGATGACGACGCTCGCGGCGAGCAGGGTGGGAGGAATGGGTGGATTATCTTGTTTCACTTGGTTTTCCTCCCTGGTCGATGGTGTCGCCCTCGGTCCGTGGGCGTTCCAGCAGTCCGATCACGCTCCGGTCGATCGGCTCGAAGCCGAGCTTGAGGGCGGGGGAACCCGGCCGCAGGCGGAAGTCGCCGTTTTCCGGGTCCGCAAACAGCGGATCGGCAATGATGCTCTTCCGTGCCGGATCCTGCCCGCGCCCGGACGTCAGGTAGCGGGCGCCCCATTCCGGGTCCGCGGTGTTGAAGTACAGGTTGCGGGCGACCTCGCAGCGGGGCAGGAATTTCTCGCCCTGGCAGAGGTTGTCGCCCCGGCGTGTCGAGTAGAAGATGTTGCCTTCGATCTTCGCGCCGTCCATGGGATACCGTCCCGCTTCGAGGGAGAGCATCCCGCGCCTCGGCGGCGAGAGTGGCTCGGCGAGGATGTTGCCGGTCACGTGGTTCCTTCCCTTCAGGCAGACGAAGGTCGCCATGCCCCCGAGGCGCCATAGGATGTTGCGGTCGATGACGGTCTCGTATTGGTCGTCGTCGCAGCGAATCCCCTCCCCGAAGTTTCCGCTCGGACAGTCGTGGATGAAGTTCTCGCGAACCACGTTGGCTGCGCCGGCGCCGGAAATGTAGACGCCGTTCCCGTCGCACATGACTTCCATGGCGTGGTGAATCTCGTTGCGCAAGACCATGTTCGCGCGCCCGTGCAGGAAGCGCTCGCGCTCATACCAGTCTTGGCCGGCGCGAGGGTCGGCCCGCCGCGCGGCCTCGACCTCCTCCCAGCGTACCGTACGCGAGCATTCCCCCTTGCCTTCGCGGTCCCAGACGATCCGCCCGGTGACGGCGATCGCCGAGTAGGGCGTGTGATGGATGAGGTTGTTGGCGATGCGGTTGCTGCCGCTTTGCCAGGCGAAGATCGCCGGCGAGTGCCAGTACATCTCGCCGATGTGGTGGATGTGATTGCCGGTCACGCTGTTGGCGGTGTTCACGTCCTTCGTCCCCGGACCGTAGCCGGCCAGCAGGACCCCGACCCCGCCAACGCGCTCGATCACGTTGCCGTCGACGCGGTTGTTGCGGCAATGCAGGTCCAACCGGACCGCGGCGGCGCCGGAGTCGGCAAAGCGGCAATGCTCGATGGCGCACTCGTCCGCCCCGCGGAAGCGGACCATCGCCGTGGGGCGGTCGAACATCTCCCAGTCATGCTGCAACCCCCAGCCGACCCGTCCCCTCTCCCACGTGTAGCGGTCGGCCTGCGTAAAGGTCAGTCCCCGGAAGACCAGTCCCCGGACGGGGGTATCACGCGGGCCGTCGTAATCGATGGCGCCCTCAACGCGAAGGAGTTCGGTCAGCGCGGGCGCCACGATGTCCTGGCCGGGCTCGTCCTCCCCGGGCCACAGGTAGATCCGGCGCGCCCGGCTGTCGAGCACCCACTCGCCCGGCTCGTCGAGCGCATCCAGGGTATTTTCCACCCAGGCACTGACAGGAAAGTGGCCGAACCTCGGCTTGAGCAGCGCATAGGTGCCGGGGATGGCGGCTCGGGCCACGCCGGCCGCCTCGTCCACCGAGGCCAGCGGCAGGATGTTCATGGTCCACGGAGCTGCCGTCACAAGCACGACCTCCACGTCCGCCAAACCCCGCCAGTTGCGGATCGCCCCCGCGGGGAAGCGCAAGACGTGCTGGTCATCCGCACGGAAATGCGGGCTTGCACCGACCGGCTTGAACCCGATTCCGCGAGCCCGCGGAAGGCGGCGGGCTCCGTCGAACAGGGTGTAAACCCGATCGAGTCCATCCGGCAGCGGCGCCCACCACACCTTGCCGTGCGCCTTGTCGGGCAGCTCCGCCGGCGGCTCGGCCATCCGCCAACCGGTAACCGGCACCCCGGCCGTGAACACCGGCGTCTCACCCGGCCGAGCGGCAAAGGTGATCGTGTGTCCGTCGGCCGCACTGTCTGCCAGCCCGAAGACGACCGTCTCGCGAAGGCGGTAGACCCCGCCGCGAACCTGGACCACGAAATCCCGGCCAGGTCCGGCCGCCTTCAGCGCGCGCACGGCGTCCCGCGCGCGCCCCAGCGTGGCGAACGGTTTGTCTTTCGTGCCGGGATGCGCGTCGTTGCCGGTGGGCGCGACATGGAAATCGGCGGCGGCCAGGGAACCCGCACCCGCCAG
>Ga0180432_10009500_pt1 | contig 11856 bp, 8 predicted proteins | sample SS_ome_10_FD_132414 | JGI IMG/M metagenome (GOLD analysis project Ga0180432, IMG submission 132414) | Hypersaline lake sediment archaeal communities from the Salton Sea, California, USA - SS_1_MS_2 metaG | ecosystem: Environmental > Aquatic > Non-marine Saline and Alkaline > Hypersaline >... | reverse complement strand
ACTGACCGACAATACCGGGCTGAAAGCCGCGCTGGCCCGGGTGCGACGCACCGACCTGATCGAATGCCAGCTCGCCGGATTTCCTCTGATCATCGCCCGCACAGGTTACTGCGGCGAGGAATGGGGATACGAGCTCATGGTTCACCCTGACGACGCGACCCCGCTGTGGAAGGCGATCTTGAAGGCGGGAGAGCCTCTCGGGGTGAGACCTGCAGGGCTGGGAGCGCGTGACTCCACACGAACTGAGGCGGGGCTGCCGCTCTACGGCCACGAACTGGCCGGGCCGTTCGAAATCTCCCCTATCGAGGCGGGATTTCCTGGATACGTCAAATACCACAAGCCTTTCTTCATCGGACGGGAGCCTTTGCTCTCCCGTGAGCAAGACCGCACGCGTGAAGTGATCCGCTTCCGGGTCGACCACAAAGGCGTGCGCCTCCCCCATACCGGCGACCCGGTGGTCAACCGCAAGGGACGCCTCATCGGCCACGTGACCAGTTGCTCCATCGACACGGAGGGGTACATGCTCGGGCTGGCGATCGTCGAGAAGCGCTACAACCTGCCCGAGACCCCCATCGCCATCTTTACCCTGGGAGGGAAATCGCTCGAGCAGGGATTGGTCAGAGGCAAGCGGGTGGCCCTGCCGGTGGAGGCGACGGTACTGACAAGGTTCCCAGAACGCGAGGAACCCCGGATGAGGATGAGGATGGGCGGGGAGGACTGACATGGGTTCAGCATCGATTCAGAAGGAGGATTAAAAGGAGGACATTATGGAACTCAAGACCCTGATCTTCGAAAAAGGCGGTAAACAGAACACCGAAGCCACCCTTCAGATCGCCAAGGAGCGGGCGCTGGCCCGAGGAATCAAGCAGGTCGTGGTGGCCTCATCCCATGGGTACACAGCCCGCCAATCTCACACCGTTTTCGCCCCCGCCGGGATAAAGGTGTTCGCCGTCTCCATCTGCCATAGCTGGCAGAGCGAAGGGTGGATCATGTCAACGGAGACGAAGGCCGAGCTAGAACAGATGGGCGTCACCGTCCACACCGGCATCCACGCCCTGGGCGATGGCGTGGGGTCAGCTTTCTCAGAGAAGTACGGCGGACGTGCGCCAGAGGAAATTGTGCGCGACACGCTCTACCGGTTCTCACAGGGGATGAAGGTCGCGGTGGAGTGCGTGCTTATGACGGCCGACGCGGGGCTCCTGGATATGGACCAGGAGGTCATTGCCATCGCTGGCACAGGCGAGGGTGCCGATACAGCCATCGTGTGCAAGCCCGCCTACTCGCGCACCTTCCACGAACTGGAGATCCGCGAGGTATTGGCTAAGCCCCGCATCCCATAATTTGCACAGAGAATCCGCTACCACAAGAATCAAGCTTTATCGGAAAGCCTCCGAAAACGCTCCCAGCCCACGTCCCGGGGGCGTCTCAGGTGAGTAGAGCCGCTGAAACCGCCTCGAGGACGGGGCTCCGAGCACTTTCCGAGAGATCTCAAATCAGCACAGGAGGATCACATTGAAAGAAAAAGAGACATCCCAATCGGACAACCAACCAACCGTCTACGTCACTCGCCGCATTCCTGAGGCCGGGCTGAAGATGATACGCTCTGTCTGTCAGGTCCGCATATGGGAACGGGAACTCCCCCCACCCCGCAGGACTATCCTGCAGGAGGTGAAGGGGTGTGAGGGACTCCTTTCCCTCCTGACCGACCCCATTGACGCAGATCTCATCGCCGCCGGCAAGCGACTGCGCGTCATCAGCCAATACGCCGTCGGAGTGGACAATATCGACCTGGAGGCAGCCACAGCACGAGGGATCCCCGTCGGACACACGCCAGGCGTGCTGACCGAGGCCACGGCTGACATGGCCTTCGCGCTGCTGATGTCAGCCGCCCGCCGGATCCCTGAGGGTATTGAGAAGGTACGCGCCGGGCGCTGGCGCACGTGGGACCCCATGGGGCTCCTGGGAGCAGACGTCTGGGGGGCGACGCTGGGCATCGTAGGACTAGGTCGTATCGGAACGGCAGTGGCCCGCCGAGCACGGGGCTTCGGGATGCGTGTCCTCTACCACGACCGCGTCCCTATGCCTGATTCAGAGGAAGAGTGGGGGCTGGAGTACACAGAGCTGGACCATTTACTGGCCCAGGCCGACTTTGTGACCCTCCACTGCCCGCTACTCCCCGAGACTCAGCACCTCATCAACGAGCAAGCACTGCGACAGATGAAGACAACGGCGATTCTGATCAACACATCCCGCGGGCCTGTCGTTGACACCGACGGCCTGGTACGGGCGCTGCAGGAAGGATGGATCAGAGCGGCGGCGCTGGACGTGACCGACCCAGAACCGCTTCCAGCCGATCATCCACTGTTGGAACTGTCCAACTGCATCGTCGTTCCCCACATCGCCAGCGCTACCGTCACCGCTCGAGAGCGCATGGCGACTATGGCAGCGGAGAATCTACTGGCCGGGTTGCAGGGGGAACGGCTTCCATACTGCGCAAATCCAGACGTATACAAGTAAACAGGACAGGACGGGTAATACAGAGAGGAACTTCGTTCACCTAAAATGAGTCGCATCATCTCTACCGAAAGACCGGGCAAGATCCGCAACCAACACCGTCGCACCATCGCCGAGGCCCTGCGCCGACTGAGCCAGAAATCACAGCTGGACGACGAAGCGAAGGATCTGGCCGCCCTTATCATCTTCTGCCTGCACGGCATCGCCGACACCGTCGACCAGACCATCAGGGCCTGGGAAAAGCGGGACTACTACCTGAAGGCTGAACGATTCCGTGAGAAATGGCGCTGGGTGGATCCCATAGCCGATGAACTGAGCGCCGTCGTCGGCGGCATCAACGAAGATCGATGGGAACGGCTTCCGGACGTCTTAGCCCGCTTGATGCCCTACTTCGCCGACGTCAAGGTCAAGAGAATGACCCGCAAACCGACCCTGTGGCAAGGCGCCTACAACAAATTCATCGGAGAGGGGTGAAGAGGATCGCTTTGCCCCTCCAGAAGCTATAGCCGCTGCTGTGCACCGACAGGCATCATCACTAACCCACTGATCACCTTGGGATAGAAATCGGTGGACTTCTGAGGCATCTTCTCTCCTGCGGCGGTACAGGCTCGCACCTGCTCCATCCGTGTGGGATTCATCACCAGCAGGAAGTCCGCCTCTCCTCGGTCCACGCCGTCATAGCCCATCTGTGGGTCACGCAGGTACTCAATGTTCTCCTTGCGCTCCACCGCCTCTGCATCGATCCCCAGCACCCGCTCGATGAAAAGCTCGTGCAACACCGACACATCAAGCAAACGCCAGGCCGGATCACGCTGCGGGAGAACGCGCCCCATCACGTCGGGATTTCGGAGCTCGAGCACAGCATAGCTCCCGTCGTAGAAGCCGAAGCGTGGATGCGCAGGCTCGGCCTCGGCCAGCGCCGCCTCCAAAGCCTCCCGATCTGCCATCGGGGATACCTCGAAGTACTCCCCCGCCCGTTCCAGAACCTGAGCGCTGTTCATCCGGCCATAGGAATGGATCAGACGATGGGTGGGGAGAATGACCAGGCCAGGATCATCCATGCTCACCAATGTCACCATGCGATAGTTGAAACCCGCGTTAGCAGGGGCGCCAGGATGTACGGCGCGCATCTCATCCCGGTAGTTAAGCGCAGTCTCGTACCGATGATGGCCATCAGCGATAATCAGATTCCGCTTGGGAGCCATCTCCTCCACCACCGCCGCGACCACATCCGGGGCAGTCACGGCCCAGAACTGCTGCAAAACGTCGTGCTCGAACAGATCACGCACTTCGAACCCAGGCTCCCGCCCAACGACCGTTTCCAACAGCTGATTGATTCTATCGCCGGGATAGAGCATAAAAATGTGACCGAAGTTAACCTCCGTGGCGCACATCAGGTTGAGCCTGTCCATCTTAGGACCGGAATGAGTACGCTCGTGAGGCAGGACGACACCCTCCTCAAACCGGGCCAGTTCAAACGCAGCGATCAGCCCCTTGCGGGTCCTCGTGCTGCCATCAGGGAGGGTGAAAGTTTGATGAAGGACGTATAGAGCCGGCATCTCCTCTCGCACGAGAACGCCCTCAGCCAACCAGGAGCGGTAATAGTCCCGGGCACGGGTGTAGACGTTATTCCTTTCGTCGTCTCCAGCCTGCTCCTTCCCCCGAATGATGCGCACGACGGTATAAGGGCTTTGATCGTAATACTTATCCTGCAGCCCATGTCGCACGCGGTCGTAGGGCTGGCTGACAACAGCGGACAGATCCTCGATTTTACCCGGATTGTAGCGTACACCTCTAAAAGGTCGGATGGTAGCCATATTCACTCCCCCATCAACGGGATGGTTCCCCATCCTTTGCAAACTCGACGGCGATCTGCACCACCTCCTGCCCCACCCGGGCCTTGGCCTCCACCGTGCCAGCACCGATGTGGGGAGAGCCGATCACCTGCGGCAGCTCCATCAGCCGCCGTCCCCGTTCCTCCTTCTCATCCTCAAAGACGTCCAAGGCGGCACCGGCTACCTTGCCACTGGTGATCGCATCACACAGGGCCGCCTCATCCAGCGTCCCTCCGCGGCCGCAGTTGACGACGTAGACCCCGTCTTTCATCCTCGCCAGCGCCTCTTCACCGACGATGTAGTGAGTCTCCGGCGTGTGAGGTACGTGGAGAGAGACGAAATCAGAACGAGACAGCAGCTCATCAAACGAGACCTGAGTGGCGCCCGGCACCTCGGTCAGCGTGCGGCGGTAGAACAGCACCTCCATCCCCAGCGCGGCCGCTTTCTGCGCCACCAGGCTGCCGATACGCCCACAGCCGATGAGCCCCAACGTCTTGCCTGACAGTTCGCTCCCCTTGCTGAACGCCTTCTTCTCCCACTTACCGGCCTTCATCGAAGCGGTGGCCTGAGGGATGTGACGCACAAGCGCCAGAAGGTAGCCGATGGTCAACTCCGCCACCGAGTTGGACGAAGCAGAGGGCGTATTTCGAACCTCGATCCCTTTCGATTGTGCGTACTCCACGTCGATGTTATCCAACCCAACACCGGCCCGGATGATTAACTTTAGATTGGCCGCCTTGTCGATCAAGGGCTCACGCACCTTCGTGCGACTGCGAACAACCATAGCATCATACTCAGGGAGGACAACCGCCAAATCCTCCAACGTAATGTCATCTCGCACGTCTACCTCGATCCCGGCCTCACGCATCGCATTGATGGCCTTCGGGTCTGTTGGATCGCAAATGAGCAACTTCATCTTCATCTCCTTTTGTCACACAATACGCACCACGCAACACGCAACACGCAACACATGACGCGTATCGCCTGTCACGTGAGTTCCAAAATGTCCTCAATCTGCGCTGTGAGCCACCTGAGATCATCAAGTGTCAGATCACCCATATGCGCGATACGGAAGCATTTCTCCTTGAGGTCGCCGTAGCCATTGGAGATCATCGCCCCCCGCTTGCCCAGCTCCTGGTTAAGTTTAGCCACGCTAATGCCGCGCGTGTTCTCAACGTTGGTCACCGTCGGCGAGAGATATCGCTCGTCAGAATACAGATCGAAGAAACGGCGCGCCCATTCCTGCACGTACGCAGCCATCTCCCTATGCCGATTCCAGCGACTCTCCAATCCCTCAGCCAGGATATCATCCATCTGAGCATTAAGCGCCTGGATCAAGCTGATAGCTGGGGTAGCTGGGGTCTGGTGGAGCTCATATTTCTTGTCCATCTGGGCATAGGAGAAGTAATAACCAGGGTTGGTCACCTGGCGCGCCCGCTCCCGTGCCCGGTCACTCACCGCGCAGATCGCCAAACCCGGGGGTAGGGCGAAGCATTTCTGCACGCCGGCCAGACAGACGTCCAGTCCCCAGGCGTCAAAATCAATTTTGGCGCCGGCCATACAACTGACGGCATCCACCAAGATCAATACATCCGGATACTTCTCCCGCACCAGGGCGGCAATCTCCCCAACAGGGTTCATCAAACCAGTAGAAGTCTCGTTCATAACGAGGGTGATGGCATCGTAATCTCCCCCTGAGAGCGCCTCATCCACCAAATCCGGTGTAATGGCCTGCCCCATCGGCACCTCCACTTTGTCGCAAGGGACACCGTTGGCAGCGGTGATCTGGTGCCAACGCTTGGAGAAGGCTCCACAGGCCGTGTTGAGCACGCGTCTGGTAGAAGCCTGACGGACGGAGCCCTCCATCACGCCCGTGGAGGAGGAAGTATAGAGATAGACACGCTGCTGAGTGTAAAGCAGTTGCTGAAGCTTAGGGGTGACTTCGGCCTGTAAGTCGGCATATTCCTTCGAACGGTGGCCGATCATTGGCGCGGCCTGAGCTTGCAGAATTTCATCTCGCACGTGGGTTGGGCCCGGAATGAAGAGCTTTTTATACATCGTCAACCTCCTGTGAAATATGATAGGCCAAACGAAAGAAGAAAGAGGCTTGGCACTTCCCTCTATGCAAGCGCGATTGTCCTCCTCAATTACGCCCGCGGTTATCAGCGACAGGGGGCTGCCTGATCTCCCTTCACCTGGGAAGGACTCAAAAGCCATCGTCATTCTACACTACGCAATAATAAATGTCAACACCTTGACACCCAGACGCAGGTGAGTACAATGGACGGCAGCACGTACCTAACGCATAATCACGTAAAGCATGCCAACGGACCACACTCAATGGAGGCGATGATGTCTGCGTATGACGACTTCCTCTTTCGCGGCAATCTGACGGCACTCGATCCCGCCGTCGCCCAACTGATCGATTTAGAGAAGGAACGCCAGGTCCGCAAGCTGATTATGATTCCTTCAGAGAGCAGTTCTCCATGGGCCGTGCGGGAAGCACTTGGCTCGGCGCTGATGAACATCTACGCCGAGGGCTATCCCAACCCAGAGACCCATTGGCTGACCGAAGAGGGGATCCTGGACTACGAACATCACCTGGCTCACTATCGCCGCTACGGTGATCGCCGCTACTATCGGGGCGTGGAGTACGCCGACGTAATCGAGTCCCTGGCTCGCCGCCGCTGCGCCGAGGCGTTCGCCACCAGCGACATCCCTGCCGACCAGATTTACGCCAACGTCCAGCCCCTCTCTGGAGCTCCGGCCAACGTCGCCGTCCAACAGGCGCTGCTGAAGCCCGGAGACACCGTCATGGGAATGGCACTGCCCCATGGCGGCCACCTGACCCACGGCAGCCCGGTCCACCTCTCAGGCCGACTCTACAACGTCATCCCATATCACGTCAACCAACAAACGGAATTGCTGGACTACGATGCGATCGACGAGTTAGCACAGGAGCATCGGCCTAAGATGATCATCGCCGGGTACACTTCCTACCCGCGCCTGCCCAACTGGGCCAAATTCCGTCAGATCGCCGATCGGGTAGGAGCCTATCTCCTGGCCGATATCGCCCACGTGGCCGGTATGGTCATCGCCGGTGCATTTCCTACCCCATTGGGATACGCCGACGTGATCACCTTTACCACCCACAAGACGCTGTGTGGCCCACGAGGGGCCTGCATCCTGACAACCGTCCCTGACCTGGCACGGAAGGTGGACCGTGCTGTCTTCCCTGGCCTCCAGGGTGGACCGCACGTCAACAAGTTTGCCGCGATGGCCACGGCTTTTCGACTGGCACAGACAGAACAGTTCCATGACCTACAGCACCAGATCGTCGCCAACGCCAAAGTCCTCGCCCGCGCGCTCACCGAGCATGAACTGCGCGTCCCCTGTGGTGGCACAGACACCCATATGCTGCTTCTCGATTGTAAGACCATACAAGGACGCGATGGCACCCTGCTGATGGGCGGCGTTACGGCAGCGATTTTAGATCTGGTGGGCATCGTGGTCAACAAGAACACCATCCCTGGCGATGAGACAGCCGCCTACCCCAGCGGTATCCGTCTGGGGACTCCCTGGGTCACCCAGCGCGGGATGCAGGAGCCAGAGATGGAGAAAATCGCCACCATCATCGCCCGCGCGATGGAGGCCACTGAGCCATTCGCCTATACGGGGGTGCGCGGACCAGCCTACCGGGGCAAGATAGATTTCGACGCCCTGGAGGATCTGCGCGTCGAGGTGGCGGAACTGGCCGAACAAGCCGGGATCGACTTCGAGCCTCCTTGTAGCGGCTATCCCCATCATTGCCTGGTACCGGAACTGCGCCAGCGCGAGGAACGGTACGGCTTGGTTGAGATCGAGGGCAACCTGGCCGCCGCCTTCGTAGAGCAGATTACGCCCAACGATATTGCAGATCTGCAACAAGGAGAGTGGCAAGGCATCACACTCCTGGGGCGGGATGGACAGGTGATAAGCCCAGCCCTCGTCCAACGGCCCGATTTCCTCCATAATCGCTACCGGCTGATCGTACCAATTGAGCAGGCGCAGCGGAGCATCGCCTGGCTACGCCACCTTTCCGACGGCTTCGTTCGCTTCGACGATACTGACCTGTGGGCCAAGCTACCAGGCCCCGTCGTCGTTCGCGACCTGGGGCCGGCCGACACGGGTATATCGGAGCTCACAACTCTGGAACGGCAAGACTTCACGCCGCCTATCTCCCATAAACCCTACTTCATTGGGCTCTCTGCCCCCGACTATACCGACCCTGCCGGAGAGCCGCTCCCGCCCTTCGAGTGGCGGGAACCAGACCTATCTCTGCGCCATACCCCTCTCTTCAACTGGCATAAGCAGCACGGGGCGAAGATGGCTCCCTTCGCCGGGTGGGAGATGCCTATGTGGTACACTTCCATCGGTGACGAACATCGGGCGGTGCGGGGCGCGGCCGGCCTTTTTGACGTCTCCCATATGGGACTACTGGAAGCAAGCGGTCCCCATGCTGCCTACTTTCTCAACCTGGTGACTACTAACGACGTCAATGCACTCCGGCCCGGTGAATCGCAGTACACGTACCTCCTGGCTCCTGATGGACGAGTTATAGATGATCTGATGATCTATATGCTCAATCCCTCTACCTATCTACTGGTCGTCAACGCTGCCAACACAGAGAAGGACTGGGCCTGGTTACAGGCAGTGAACAAGCGAGAGGTACGAATCGATGATCAGCGTCCCTGGGTCCGTGCAAGCTTCCAAGCTAAACTGCGAGACTTACATGATCCTGGCGAAAGTTACGCCTGGCGAGCGGACATCGCCATCCAGGGTCCCCGCTCCCGGGATATTCTTCTCGCCCTCCTTAGCACCGCGCCATCATCCAGCGCCACCACCGAAGCCCGACAACGGCTCCTGGCGCTGAAGCGAACGGAAGTGATGGAGATTCAAATCCCATCCGACCGCGCTCCCGGAGGGATGTTCGACCTGATCATTGCCCGGACCGGCTACACGGGCGAGCGGATAGGCTTTGAGATGTTCGTCCACCCTGATGTGATGAAAGCGCTATGGGAACAACTACTGGAGGTTGGCGCGTCCTTTGGACTCCGACCTGTCGGCCTGGGAGCACGAGACAGCTTGCGCATTGAGGCTGGACTGCCGCTCTATGGCCACGAGCTCGCCGGGCCACTGGATCTACGCCCCGACGATGCGGGCTTCGCCGGCTACGTCAAGCTGCATAAACCCTTCTTCGTCGGGCGAAGGGCTTACATCGAGCACAATCACCAACGAGAAAACACCATCGTTCGCTTCCGCATTGAGGAAAAGGGCGTGCGCGTACCCAAACAGGGGGATATAGTGACCGAAAGCCACGGGCGGGTTGTCGGGCAAGTGACCTCATGCGCGATGGACACAGAGGGTTACCTGGTGGGGCAGGCTCACATTGACCAGCGCCACGCCGTGGAAGGGATGGAACTCAACATTTTCCCCCACCCCACCCGTGAGGCCTGGCAGAAACCCTACGAAGAGCTGGAGATCGGCGACCGGCTGGTTCTACACAACGAAGCCACGGTGGTGAGCCGGTTTATGAAGCGCCAACGATAACGACCCAAGACCAGTTCCTACTCTGGCTCCCAACGCAGTATCAACTCCCTGGCTGCCTTCACTTCATCCAAGCGTCGCACCGGCGCGCGGTGAGGTGCTTTGTGGAGCAAATCGGGATCCTCATAGGCTTCCTCGGCGATACGCAGCAGTGCTTGGGCGAACTGATCCAGCGTCTCCTTGCTTTCCGTCTCAGTCGGCTCGATCATCAGCGCTTCGCGGACGATAAGGGGGAAGTAATTCGTCGGCGGGTGAAAACCGTAATCGATGAGGCGCTTGGAGATATCCAGTGCGTGGACGTCGGGGGCGTCAGGAAAATAACCCTCACACACAAACTCGTGCATACAAGTCCGATCATAGGGCACACGGTACGTATCCTCGATCCGGCTCATCACGTAGTTGGCGTTGAGCACCGCATGCTCGGCCACCCTCCGCAGACCCTCTGGCCCCAACATACGGATGTACGTATATGCCCGTACCAGCACGCCAAAGTGACCATAAAAAGCCTTCACCCGGCCAATGGACTTAGACGGATCCACAAACGTATAGAACTCGGCATCACCCTCTGATCGATCTGGATCCACATCCAAGATAGGACTGGGGAGGTAATCGGCCAGGACAGAAGAGGCACCAACCGGCCCCGAGCCAGGTCCACCGCCGCCGTGGGGCGTGCTAAAGGTCTTGTGAAGATTATAGTGCAGGACATCGAAACCCAGATCACCAGGACGGGCGACGCCCAGAAGCGCGTTCATATTCGCTCCGTCACCATACATAAGACCCCCATACCTATGGACCAAGTCAGATATCTCCTCTACGTGCTCGTCAAAAAGCCCTAAGGTGTTAGGATTGGTCAACATCATGCCAGCCAGGCGGTCGTCATGCTGCTCACAGGCCGCTTTCAACGCCACCATGTCCACGTTCCCGCGTGCGTCGGAAGGAATCTCCAACACATGCAGACCACTCATCGTGGTAGTAGCCGGATTGGTGCCGTGGGCCGAATCTGGAACCAAAATCACGTTCCGCTGATCCTCCCCCCGGTCCAGTTGACAAGCACGCATCATCAGCACGCCGGTCAACTCTCCATGGGCCCCCGCTGCCGGCTGCAAACTGACCGCCGCGAAGCCGCCGATTTCCTTGAGGAACTCCTGAAGATGGTACATCAGAAAAAGCGCTCCCTGCACCATCGATTCATCCTGATAGGGATGAAGGCGGGTGAAGCCGGGCAAGCGGGCCACTTCCTCGTTGACCTTAGGATTATACTTCATCGTACACGAGCCCAAAGGATAGAACCCTATGTCTATGGCGTAATTCATCTGGGAAAGATGGGTATAGTGACGGATCAGATCCGGCTCACTCACCTCCGGTAGCGGCAAATCCTCACGCACCAATCCCTCGGGCAACTCAGCAGTCGGCACGTCCAGATCAGGCAAAGAAGCCGCACATCGACCAGGACGAGAAACCTCAAAGATCAACGGTTCGGTCACAGCACCACCTCCTCCAGGGCATCCACGAGTTCATCGATCTCCTCCCGCGAGTTCATCTCGGTCACACAAAGGAGCATGTGATTCCGCAAATAGGGATACAACCGTCCCAAGTCGTAGCCGCCGATGATGCCCCACTCGTCCAATAAACGGCTGTTAATCTCCTCCACCGACCGGGGACATCGGACCACGAACTCCTTAAAAAAGGGCCTGTCATCCAAAGCAAAGAAGCCATCGATCTCTACGATGCGGCGCTGGGTGTAATGAGCCTTGTGGTAACACAATTCAGCTACCTGGCGCATCCCACACTTTCCCAGTGCAGCCATATATACCGCTGCCGCTAAGGCCACCAAACCCTGGTTCGTGCAGATGTTGGAGCTGGCTTTCTCACGCCGGATATGCTGTTCACGAGTAGAAAGGGTCAGGACAAATCCCCGCTT
>Ga0180432_10009499_pt1 | contig 11857 bp, 12 predicted proteins | sample SS_ome_10_FD_132414 | JGI IMG/M metagenome (GOLD analysis project Ga0180432, IMG submission 132414) | Hypersaline lake sediment archaeal communities from the Salton Sea, California, USA - SS_1_MS_2 metaG | ecosystem: Environmental > Aquatic > Non-marine Saline and Alkaline > Hypersaline >... | reverse complement strand
TGCGTGGGGGCGTTTCGGGCCCACGGCTCTTCGGGATTTTCGGCCAACTCGTGGCGGCCCGCCCAGCCGCCAAAATAGTAGGCCCCGACGGTCATCGTCTTTTCCTCCTGAGTGGTCGCCTTTGTTTCCGCGCCAATCCACCGAGCCGCGGCGAGCATCGCAACGAATGCGATCACCGCTCGCGCCGCCGAAGTCTTGTTCAGCACATCTCCCTCCCGAGAGTTTTGTCAACGCCGCTTTGAGCGGACGCGTGTCGATAATTGTCCCGAGCGCGCGGCCGCGTTTCAAGCGGCATTTGGGAGATGTGAGCCCCCTCCCCTCGCCCACGCAGCTGCGTCTGAAGTTGCGCGATCAAGCCTGCGCAGTGGAGAGCAGACCCTCCATCCGACTGCGACCAGTGTGCTTTTACTGAACGGCGACGGCGCGAGGGCTCAGGCGACAATGGTGGTGCGAGGGAAGCCGATCTCGAGGTATTCGACGGGAGTCCCCGGGAATTTCTCCCGCAGGTAGCGGGCCATGGCCTTCATGCCGGGGTACTCGGCGACGGGATGGCTGACGATGAGGAGCGGGATTCCCTGATCCATGGCCCAATGGCCGGTGCCGGGGGTGTTGAGCGAGTCGTCGACGAGGAGAATGCAGTCGGGATTCAGTTCGCTCATGGGGATCGGATTGGATATCGCTCCGGTGCCGATGGCCATGCGTCTGACCCTTTTTTTCGGATCGCCGAGGATCATGACGGAGTCCTGGCCGAGAGGTCCGACCTTCTTTAGGACGAGCCGTGCGGCACCCTCGACGGTGGTTTCATCCATCAGGCAGGTTTTGTAGAAGGACTCGACGGGGCGCGGTTCGGTTTCGAAGCCGAGGAACTCGCCCCAGGCGTCGGGGATGCCGACGTCGGGCATGCGGTCCCAGGTGTCGTGGCAGCGGAGGAGGGTGATGCCGTGGCGGTTCATGAAGTCGCGCTTTTTCTGCGCCGCCTCCTGCGCCGCCGGCCGCACTCCACTCGGGCCGTAGAAGCATGGCTCGTGGGAGATAAAGAGATTGAGCTTCTTAGCCGCGGCTTGCTGGAGGGCAGTGTTTGAGGCGATCCACGCTACGGCGATTCCGCAGACTTCGACCTCCGGATCGCCGTGGAGAAAACTGTCGACGTTCTTCTCCCAGTTGACCCAAATCCCGATCTCGCGGAAGTGATTCAAGACATCGGCGGCTTTCATTGAATGTCTCCCTCGAAGGGATTACGTCATCGGGATGAGGGCTATTTGATTCCTTTGAGTTTGAGGGCGGCGGTGAGGGTCTTGGTGCCGTACTTGGGTTTGAAGCCGAGTTCTCGTTCAGCCTTGTCGCTTTTGTAGTAGACGCGAATGGGGCTGGTATCCATGACTGCTCCCTTGGAGGCGAGGAATTCCATTTCGTCCTTGAAGTACTTGCGGAGGACGCTTTCGGTGTCGGAAATGAGGGCCTCGGAGTCCTCGGCGGTATAGGGGACTTCGGAGGCGATCTGGTAGCATGTGTGCTTTATCGAATCGTTTTCGAGTGCGAGGATGTTGGCGCGGGCGCAGTCGTCGACATCGACGAGATGGCCGCGATGGAAAGCGGCGGCATACTCGGCGTCGCGCTCGCGATTGGGGAAATGGGCGTAGCGAAGGCAAATGGTGCTGATGGGAAAATGGTTGGAGTAGTGCTCGCACATGGTCTCGCCGATGACCTTCGAGAGGGCATATGCGTCGAGGGGATTGCGAGGGAAGTTCTCGTCGGCCGCGATGGCGCGAGACATCCCAGCAAGGCGCTCGTCGGCCTTCCGCCCGAGGAGGCCGTGGACGACGATGCTGGAGGAGAAGATGACTTTGGGAATGTCCTCCTCGCGGGCGGCTTCGAGGACGTTGAAGGTGCCGGTGACGTTGGTGTCGTGGAAGTCGCGGTAGGTGTGTGTGCGGAGGTGCTTTCCCCAGAGAGCGGCGGTGTGGATGATCGCGTCCACCTCCTCTGCGGCGCGGCGGACATCGTCGTACGCGCGGACGTCGCCGATGAAGACCTCGTAGGGAACGTCTTCCTGCCTTCGGCGGAGTACCCGCACGTTGTGCTTTCCGGCCAACATTTCGGCAATAGTGCCGCCCAGGTGGCCGAGGGAAGTGAGGAGGACTTTCATCGGAATTTCCTTTCGGGAGCTATGCGTTCACGAAAGAAGCCGACGCAGCTTCTCGACGTAGTCTGTCTGCTTTCGAATTTCGTTGCGCAGTGCGGCAAAGATGCCGTCGCCGATCTGCTCCAGGTCGGGATCGGGGTTTGCCTTCTTAACGCCGTCGATCCAGCTTTGTCTGAGAGGGGAAGCGCCGTGAATCGCGCCGAGAATGCTGCCGACGATGCCGGCTATGGTGTCGCAGTCGCGCCCGAAGTTCGCGGCCTGGATGATCCCGTCCTGAAGATCGCCGCCGACGGCGACGATGATCCCGAAGACGGCGGAGGTGACTTCGATCGCGTCGACGGGAATGATGAGAAGCTCGTCGTAGAAGGATTCCTTGAAGGCGGAGAAGTCGGAAGCGGCCCGCGCGAGTTCGACGGAGCGCCGGATTGCGGGAGCGGTGAGTCTGTCGGTGTTGGCGATCGCGGCGTCGATTATCTCGTCGAGGTCTGAATCGGGCTCCATGGCCTGAGCGACGGCGGCGGCGATGGCGCAGGCGGAGGTGGCCGAGTAGCCGCTTTGGAAGACGGAGGCGACCTCGAACGCATCGAGGCCCGCCTGTCGAGGGTTGCAGGCGTTTATCAAGCCGACGGGCGAGATCATCATGTCGGCGTCGCAAGCGGGGACGTTGCCGGCACCGCCCTCCCTGGCGATAGTGCGCTTGAAATGGAGCTTGTAGAAGGCAATCTTCTCGGAGAGGTAGAAGAAGTCCGGGTCCATGTCGCGGAGCCAGACCTCTGCGAACTCCTCCGCGGTGATTCTGCCGCCGTGCTCGATGATCGCGGAGCAAAGGATGTTCTTGAGGCGGGTGTCGTCGGTGTACTCGCCGGCGGATCTTTCGGGGATTGGCTCAAGCGTGTCGCGGTTTAGATACATTTCGAGTTCGGTCACAGGGCCGCCGTAGTTCTGCTCGGCAAACCCTTCGGGCCTCCCTTCGAGAGGGCCGCCCATGGCGTCGCCGACAGCGCCGCCGAGAATCGAGCCGCGGATTTTGTCGCGCACGAGATTGGGTTGACTGGCCTGCAATGTGTGTTGACTCCTAATTGGAATTGGGCCGGGAAAAGCCGAGGGCGCGGGAGCGGAATTTCGCGGAGACGCCAAGGCACCCACTTTGCCATCAGAATATAGTGCGTAAGGCTGTGGAGTGTCAAGAAGGGAGATAGAAAAAGGAGAAGGGCCGGGAAGCCGAGCCGGGGAGAGGGATTGAGACAGGCGGTCGAATTGACAGTCGAGCGGACGGAGTGTAGGATTGTGGGGACGGGTTGAGGGGGTATAGCTCAATCGGATAGAGCACGGGTTTTCTAAACCCGGGGTTGGAGGTTCGAGTCCTCCTGCCCCTACTTTTTCTTCGCAATGCCGTAGGTCTGAGGGATCATTTCGACAGCGGAAAGGAAGGGAGCGTTGGCGCGAGTGGGGGTTCTGGGAGGGAGCTTCGACCCGGTTCACGTGGGGCACCTGGTGCTTGCGGAAGGGGTGCGCGAAGCGCTGAGAATGGAGAAGGTGGTGTTGGTGCCTGCGGGGACGCCGCCGCATAAGCTCGACCACCCCTTGGCCGCGGCAAGGCACCGAATGGAAATGACGCGGGTCGCGGTGCAGGGGAATCCGTTCTTCGAAGTCTCGGAAATCGAGGTTGAGAGAAGCGGCCCTTCGTACACTATCGATACGATAAGGGAGCTGAGAAGCAGACACGACGGGGAGATTTTCCTGATTGTGGGAGCGGACACGATCGACGAACTGGGGACATGGAAGGACGTGGGGGAACTTCTTCGGATGTGCAGGCTCGCGGTGGGAATGAGGCCGGGGTGTGAGCTTCCCGGGCGCGAAGAGTTGGAGAGGAAGACCGGGGTGGCTGCCGATCACATACTGGCCGAAATCGTCAGCATACCGCAGATGGAAATTTCTTCAACGGAGATAAGAAGGCGGGTGAGGGAGGGAAAGACAGTCAGGTACCTGGTGCCTGAGCGGGTGAGGGAATACATTGAAAGAGAAGGGCTGTACCGTCAAGAGGGGTGAGTGAATCAGCCGTCGTGATCGCGCGAGACTTCGTTGTCATCTTCTTGTTCGCTGCTCTCGCTCTTGGCGGGAAGCTCGCCGCGCTTCGTTGCAGCCTTGTCGATCTCGTCCTCTATTCCGGAAACGCCCTTCTTGAACTCTACGATGCCCTTTCCGACAGAACGCATGACATCGGGCAGACGCTTGCCAAAGAGAAGCAGGAACGCCATACCAATAACAACCAGCTCGATGGGGCCCGGGGTCCACATAGGCCACCTCCCTTATATTGCGGGCAGTCAATATAACATTCTACCCCGCACACCGTAAGTGTCAACGAGAAACGGGGCGGGGAGCAAAGCGGGCTTCAGAGGCGGTGCCGGCGGAGCTCGATGAGCACCTCGCGCATGTCCCTGGGGAGCGGGGCGAGGAAGCGAACGATCTGCTTGGTGTACGGGTGCCTGATGGCAAGGGAGCGGGCGTGGAGCGCCTGGCGGGCGATGATAGGTTCCTCGTCGGGCTCGACGTCGCGCCCCAGAAGGTGGGAGAGATATAACCTGTCGCCGGAACGCCCGTAGGTGACATCGCCCAAGACCGGATGCCCGATTGAGGCGAGGTGGACGCGAATCTGGTGGGTGCGTCCGGTTTTGGGTCTGGCGACGATGTGGGTATACGAGCGGAAGCGCTCCACCACCTCGTACTCGGTGGTGGATTCACGTCCGTACTCATGGATGGTCATCCGAAGCGGGTCGTGCAGGTCCTTGGCTATTGGAAGGTCGATGAGGTCGGAATCGAACTCCACCTCTCCCTCGACGATGGCCGCGTACTCTTTTTCGACCTTGCGATGCTCGAACTGCCAGGCGACGTACTGGTGGGCATCTTCCTTTTTCGCGAACAGGATCACGCCGCTGGTGTCTTTGTCGAGGCGATGAACGACGCCGGTGCGCTGGTCGTCCTCGGCGGGCGAGAGTTCGTCGCAGTGGAAGAGCAGCGCGTTAACGAGGGTGCCGGTCATGTGACCGGGGGCGGGATGGACAACGATGCCGGGCGGCTTGTTTATGACGATGATCGCATCATCTTCGTAGATGACGTCGATGGGAAGGTCTTCGGGCATGAGCTTGGACTTGACCGGCTCGGGGTACGAGAGCTTGATGACATCGCCGCGGGAGACCTCGTACGAAGGCTTCGTGGGACGGCCGTTGACGGTCACCGCACCTTCGCGGATGAGCTTTTGCCAGAAGGTCCTCGAGTGAACTGGAATCCTGTTTGCCAGGTATCGGTCGAGGCGCTTTCGGACGTAGATGCGGCGGACGGGTATCTCGAGTTCCTTCATGTTGAAGGAAGGCTCGGGGGGAGAGCCCCCGGGAGAAGTTCGGGCATCAGTCATTGCGTTTCAGGTGCCGATTCAGGGGGCTCGGATGAGCCTGTCAGGGGACGCAAAGGCCTGAGGTCGCTTCCCAGCCTGGCAAGACGTTGGGAGGCAAGCTCCCCCCAATAGCTGCCGGAGCCGCCCGCGGAGACCTGCTGATACAGCGTCTTGGCGCGGTCGAGGTCTTCGAGTATCTCCGAACAGACCGCGGCGTACCATCGGGCCTCCTGCGCATATTGTGAATTCGTCAGATGGGGTGACTCGAACGTCCGGACGGCCTCCTCCAAATCGCCCGTGTCCCAGTAAGCTTTGGCGAGAAAGAGATAGGCGGCGGGGAGGGCGGCATGAGAGGGATATTCGGTCTCGAGTTTCTGCACGGCGGCGACGAGGTCCTGGTAGCGCCCCTGCTCGTAAAGGAGCTGGACTTGGCGCGAGAGCGCCCAGGGGGCTGCAGAGGAAGTCGGGTAGCCCTCGGCCACGCGTGCAAGGTCCTCCGGCGTCATGGCGAATACTTCGGACCACGCAGCAGCCTCGCGACGGGCTGAAGCCTGCTTGAACCACGTCACGGCCAGGAAAAGGATCAAAACTGCAACCACAGCGCCCAGCAGATGAGGCAGATACGTGCGGAAGCCCCGGATGATCTCATTGAGGGTCAGCGGGGCCTTCTCCTGCTTGCGAAGACGAACGGGTCTCTTCTTTCCCATTGGCCGGCGCCTACTCCCTGATCTCGACGGTGAGGTAAATGAGGTTGTCCGCCCTGCGGAGGGTCACGGTGCAGGTCTCTTCCCCCTTGGAGAACTTCATTATGGCGGCATTCCTGGACGGCTCGCGAAGTTCAACGAGGTCCCACCCGGAAGCGGGCATTTCGGCGGCGAAGAAGGACTTGGACCTGGAGAGGAGCGTGTCGCCCTTATAGTTCATAACGCCGGTGCGAAACGACGGAGCAACATGCGACCAGGACTTGTCGGGAAGGAACTCGAACTCCAGCGGGATAGGTATGTCCTTGAACTGAACCGGGGGTATGGTGCCGGGCTGAACGGGTTCAGCAGTTCTCAAGAAGGGAAGCTCACAGCCACAAAGGGCCAGCGCAAAGGCCAGTGCCACGGCAACCAGGCCGCCCACGAGAATCCTCTTCATGATCCACGCTCCCTTTCGAGAATCACCTCGGCGTTAGAGAAAGCGGCGCCGACCTCATCCGGGGAGAGGCCCGCGCCCAGAGCGACCGTTTCGGCGAAAACGCGTGAAAGCAAATCCCGCGGCTCGTGAGCGTCGCTCGATATCACGAACCGGGCTCCTGCGTCCCGCCCCGTTTTCGCAACGTGTCCGTTAGTCAGGCAATGGCCCTTTCTGGAAGTTATCTCCAGCAGCACGCCCTGCGTTGCGGCCATTCTAGCCTCATCCGGGGTGATAAGTCCAGGATGGGCAAGAATATCAACGCCGGCCTCGATGGCTGCGCGGTTCGTTCCCTCGGGGACCGGCTCGACAAGGGTCTGGCCGTGCACCAGGACGACATCGGCACCAAGCTCCTTCGCACGACGAGCAAGCGGGGCGATGCGAGCCGGCGGGACGTGGGTTATCTCGATACCTACCAGAAACTTGAGGGGCAGAACATCGCCTGCGGCATCGGCAAGGCGACGAAGTGATCGGACGATGAAGTCCATGGTCGCATCATCGGCGTGGTCCGATATGGCAAGGCCGCGGCAGCCTATGTCGGCGGCCCGGCTGATGAGTTCCGCCGGTGAGAGGACCCCGTCAGAGAGGAAAGAATGCGTGTGCAGATCGATCATAAGAGCCCCAGAAGTCACAAATCGCCCACGGGCCGCAGCGTCGGCCGCCGGATTCTCTGGTACGCCCGGAAGGACTCGAACCTTCGGCCTGCGGTTTAGGAAACCGCCGCTCTATCCTAACTGAGCTACGGGCGCAACGGGCTCTCGGCCGGCAGGCACTGCATCCCCGGCACCTTGGAAATAGAGGAGTATACCATCGGGGGAGCGGAGGGTCAAGCCACACACGCGGCTCACCCGGTCTCCGCCGAGCCTCCAAGGCGAACGACACCCTCTTAGTCTGGACCAATTTTTGGTTGACCCAGGGGATGGGTTATGCTACATGGACTATCTGATAAACGGTTCCCGCCACGATGGCGGGGCTGTGTTTGAGGCTGCGAACAGGCTTTCGGGTCAACACTGAAGGGGGTGAAGGTTTGGCTGGAGAGAAGATACTGATCGTCGACGACGACCAAGATTTTACTGCTGCGACGAGTACGATTCTGGAGGCGAACGGCTTCGAGGTCGCAGTGGCGCACAATACGGACGACGGAAAGAAGGCCATAGGGGCGGCCAAGCCGGACCTCATTCTGCTGGACGTGATGATGGAGCACATGGACGACGGCTTCAACATGTGCCGGGACCTGAAGAGCTCGGAAGACACCTCTTCGATTCCGGTGATAATGCTTACGGGCGTCACCGGCAAGACGGGGCTGAAGTTCTCGCCCAAGACCGACCAGGAATGGCTGCCCGCGGATGACTATCTGGACAAGCCGGTGGATCCCGAAGAGCTCATAGAGCGCGTGAAGAAGCTTTTGGGCTGACCCGGGCGGATCTGACGACTTCGCGCAATGTCCGGCGCTTGGCGTGTGTGGACGCGATGGCGCTCAGGCTTGTGTCTCGCGCGAAGGCGGGAGAGATATTACGAACTCGGTCCCTTGGCCGGGGGTCGAGTGAACGCGGATGGTGCCGCCGTGTTCTTCGATGATCTTACGGGTGACGGCAAGGCCCAGTCCGGTTCCTTTTGATCCCTTGGTGCTGAAGAACAGGTCGAAGATGCGAGCCTGAGCTTCGTCGCTTATCCCGGAGCCGTTGTCGGCCACGCTGATCTCTATAAGGCCGGGTTCGGAAAGCCACCTCGTAGCCAGCAGGACCAAGCCGTTGTCCTTGGTCATCGCGTCTATGGCGTTGGTGACAAGATTGGTAAGGCAGCGCTGAATGCCGATGGGGTCCAGATGGGCCTTGGGCACGTCCGGTGCCGCCTCGTGGCGGAGCTCGGCCCCGGCGCTTTGGGCTTTGGCCTCCATCATCCGGCATATGGTACGGCAGACTTCGTTGACGTCGGTCGGCTCGCGGATGGGCTTGCGCTCCTTGCTGTAGGTCATCAGGTCCATGAGAAGCTCGCTCATGAGCTTATTGTTGCGCTTGACGATGTCCCACCCTTTGCTGACGCTTTCGGGCTGTTCCTTGCTGATTCCCATGTCAACGACATAGGCGCCCGCTTGGATGCTGTTGAGGATGTTCTTGACGCAATGCGCAAGGCCGGCGACCGTCTCGCCCACGGCGGCAAGGCGTTCGACCTTGAGGTTCCTCTCGTGAAGCTGGGCGTTGCGGATGTAGATCGCCGCTTGCGCCGCCACCGCGGCAAGGAGGTCGAGATCGGGTTCAGTAAAGGTCTTGCGCGGGTCCGTGGAGTCCAGATGGATGACGCCGATGACGTTGTCCCCAGCGATGAGCGGGACGCACATGCACGAGCGTATGTTGAAACGCGCGACGGAGGCGGCGGCGGCGAACCGTCCGTCCGCCATCGCGTCGGCGCAAAGTAGGGCCTTACGGTCGCTCATTGCCTTTCGCGCAATCGTGCGAGAGATCGTGGGTTGAGTACCGCCCTCGCCTTTTCGGAGCCTGGTCGCCCTTGCGGTGAGCTCATCCGCCCCCCGTCCGAGCAGCATGATGAATCCCCGCTCTGCTGCTGGAATGGCCTCGAAGATCCCCTCCAGCACTTTGTCCAGCAGCTCGTCGACGGTCGGGACGGTTCCAATGCTCTTGCTAAAGCGACAAAGGACGGCAAGGCGCTGCTCGAGCATGGACTCATTCACGCCGGAGGCGGGGAGCCCCGTGCCGCGAGCGCCCACGGTAACGGCGTCGATAGAGGTCAGCACGGAGAGAGTCTGGTCCTCGGGCTGACCGGGCCGGGGCGTAAGCTCCCGTTCGGGCACCACGAACATGAGTACCAAAGGGCCGACGCGGATTTCATCGCCCGGGCGAAGGACGGCGCCGTCTATGCGTTTGCCGTTGAGGAAAGTCCCGTTGCTGCTTTCGAGGTCCCTGATCCAGTATAGGGTTCCGACGCGGGCGATCTCGGCGTGACGGCGGGATACGGCCGTGTCGTCCAGGTGGATATCGACCCCCTCCTGCCGTCCGATCACGGCGCGGGGACCCAGAGAGAATGACTGGTTGCCCTTGTTGTCGCGAAGGATCAGCTGGGGCACACGCACCTCCTCACGCGCTCCGCGGTCGCCATTCGGCATGGCGAATGGTATCACAGGTTTCGAGCACGAGCAATGCCGGCGCTGAGACGTTGCATGGTTGGTGTCCGACGGGTATCATCGGAAATCTGTGGAACGACCAACGTTGAGAACGGCAACCGCAAGAAACAGGAGGGAGATACGATGAAGACGGTGTTGATGGGCGTCGCGATGTGCGGCGCGCTTTCGGCGGCGCTTTCCTTGGCGTGGAGCGCCGAGCGCGGCGCTCGCCCACAGCAGGACAAGCCCCAAGGCAGATGGGGCGAATTGCCGCCGATACCCGATAACGTGGAGGTGCTGGAAGACGTGGTGTACGGCTCGGGAGGCGGGAGAGACCTGAGGCTTGTGCTGTTTCTGCCCAAGGATGACAGGCCGATACACCCTGGTGTTGTGTTTATCCACGGCGGCGGATGGAGCGGCGGATCGCCGCTCCACTTTTATCGGCAGGCGACGTACCTGGCGAGCAAGGGTTACGTCGGAGCATGCGTCGAGTACCGGCTTTCGGGAGAGGCGAAGTTCCCTGCGGCGATCGAGGATGTCAAGTGCGCCGTGCGGTGGATGCGAGCGAACGCCGACAAATACAGAATTGATCGGAACCGCATAGCGTCCGCGGGTGGGTCCGCAGGCGGGCACCTGGCCTCGATGCTGGGCGTAATGAACAAGGAAGACGACCTGGAAGGAGACGGCGGACACGCGGAGTTCTCGAGCAAGACGAATGCCGTGGTGGCCTTCAACGGGGCGTTCGACTTCACGCCGCTAATGGACCACATGCAGAGAAGGTCGGAGCAGAGCGGCAAACCCAGCCCGCCTGAGAAGTTCATCGGGGGATCGATGAAGGAATTCCCCGAGAAGTTCAAGCAGGCCTCCCCCATGACGTACGTTGACGCAACGGACGCGCCACACGCCTTTCTGCACGGGACGGCGGATGTGACGGTTCCCATCAAGCAGTCGGTGGACATGATGGAGGCGCTTCAAGAGGTCGGGGTTCGCGCCGAGCTTTACGAGGCCGAGGGCGAAGGCCACGGCTTTTTCAACGCGGGGCCGGAGTACGAGAAGACGCTCAAGCGGATGAAGAAATTCCTGAACGACGTTTTTGAATGGAGCGCGCCGTAGGCCGAAGGAGTAAAGCTGACGCGAACGACAAGAGGAGGAAAGAACCGATGAAGGCTGCGATGAGGCACGCATCAGCCGCGCTGCTTGTCCTTGCCTGCGCCGCGTCAGTTCGCGCGGCGGAGCCGGCGGAGAGGCCGCAGCGAATGGACCTCGTAGACACGAAGGAGCGGCCGGAGATAAGTCTGCCCGACAACGTTGCGATGCTGAAGGACATCGTCTACGGGAAGGGCGGAGAGAGAAACCTGACGCTGCATCTGTTCGCGCCGACAGACAGCCGGGCGCTGCGTCCGGGGATCGTGTTCGCGCACGGAGGAGCGTGGAGGAAAGGCAACCCCGCCCTGTGCTTCCGCCATGCGGCGGACATGTCGAGCAAGGGATACGTGTGCGCTGCGGTCGAGTACCGGCTCTCGGAGGAGGCGGCGTTCCCGGCAGCGGTCGAGGACGTGAAGTGCGCGGTGCGATGGATGCGCGCGAACAGGGAGAAGTACGCGATCGATCCGAACAGAATAGCGGCAGTCGGCAACTCCGCAGGAGCCCACCTCGCCGCGATGCTGGGCGTGATGAACGAGGAGGACGATCTCGAAGGAACGGGCGGGAACCAGGGGTATTCAAGCAAGGTCAATGCCGTGGTTGCGTTTTACGGGGTGTACGATTTCACGAAGCTCGGGGTGAAGAACCCAGAGGGGGCGATACCACTGTTCCTTGGCGGCCTTCCCGACGAAGTGCCCGAAGCGTACAAGAAGGCGTCGCCGATAACGTACGTGGACGCGAGCGACGCGCCGTTCCTGCTGCTTCACGGCACGGCGGACAAGTTGGTGCCGATGTCGCAATCGGAGGGGATGAAACAGGCTCTGGAGAAGGGCGGCGTGAGAGCCGATCTGTACGTGGCGGAGGGAGGAGGCCACGGATTCGAGAG
>Ga0180432_10009498_pt1 | contig 11857 bp, 8 predicted proteins | sample SS_ome_10_FD_132414 | JGI IMG/M metagenome (GOLD analysis project Ga0180432, IMG submission 132414) | Hypersaline lake sediment archaeal communities from the Salton Sea, California, USA - SS_1_MS_2 metaG | ecosystem: Environmental > Aquatic > Non-marine Saline and Alkaline > Hypersaline >... | reverse complement strand
CGCGCTGATCCGCACCAGCGTCATGGCCACGCACACCGAGGAGCTCCTTTCGCGGGCGCTCGAGGTCTTCAAGAAGGTCGGCAAGAAGCAGGGCTTGATCTAGCGTGTCCGTTCGAATCGACAGCGTAGACGGCCGGCGCGATCTGCACCGGTTCGTCACCTTCCCGTGGCAGGTTTATCGGGGCGATCCCCACTGGGTGCCGCCGCTGATCGGCGACACGAAGAAGATGCTCACGCGGCACCCGTTCCTCGATCACGCGGACGTCGATTACTACCTCGCCCGCGAAGAGGGAAAGGCCGTCGGGCGGATCGCATACATCAACAACCACCTTCACAACGAGGTGCACGAGGAGAAGACCGCTTTCTTCGGCTTCTTCGAGGTGCTCGATCACGCGGAAGCCGCTTCCGCCCTCATGCTGCAGGTCCAGGAGCGTGCCCGCCGGGACGGGATGACCCGCCTGCGGGGGCCGGCCAACTTCAGCAGCAACGAGGAGTGGGGATTGCTGGTCGACGGGTTCGATTCCTCGCCCTGCGTCATGATGACGTACAACCCGGCACGCTATGCCGAGACCCTGGAGCATCTCGGGTTCGTGAAGGCCAAGGACCTCGTCGCCTACTACCTCGACGATCCCGAACCCCCCGAGCGTGTGATCCGCCTGGCCGAGAGGATGGCCGAGCGGAAGGGGGTGACGGTCCGGCCGCTCGACATGAAGCGCTTCGAAGAGGATGTCCGCAAGGTGCGGGAGGTGTACAACCGGGCTTGGGAGAAGAACTGGGGATTCGTGCCGATGACCGAGGCCGAGATCACGCACATGGCGAAGGATCTCAAGCCGGTCGTCAAACCGGAGATCGTCCTGATCGCGGAGAAGGGAGAGGAGCCGATCGGCTTCTCACTCGCGCTTCCCGACTTCAACCACGCCCTCCGGCACGCCAACGGCCGCCTCTTCCCCTTCGGCCTGTTGAAGATCCTCTGGCACAGCCGCAAGATCGATATGTTGCGGGTGCTGACGCTGGGGCTCGTGCCCGAGTACCGGCGAACGGGGATCGATCAGCTCCTCTATCTCCGGCTCTTCCAGGGCGGCCGGAAGCTGGGAATCGTGCGCGGCGAATTCTCCTGGATCCTCGAGGACAACCAAGCGATCCGGCAGGCGCTCGAAAAGCTCGGCAGCCGGGTGTACAAGACCTACCGGATCTACGAGAAGAAGATCGCCTGATGGACCGCCATGTCTTGGTGACGGGTGCGACCGGGTTCGCGGGCTCACACGTCATGGATGCCCTGCTGGAGCGGGGCTACCGTGTGCGCGTCCTGATCCGTCCCAGCAGCAACCTCCGCTGGATCCCGGAGGATCGCGTGGAGACCGTCGTCGCCGACGTGCGGGACGAGGCGTCGATGCGATCGCTGGTCGAGGGCGTCTCCTGGGTTTTCCACTTCGGAGGCATCACCCGCAGCCGCAGCCGACAGGAGATGTTCCGCGTCAACTGCGAGGGCACCCTCGCCCTTGCCCGCGCCTTCGAGGCGGCCTCGCCGCCGGGGGGGATGTTTCTCTTCTGCAGCAGCCTGGCGGCCACCGGCCCGGCGGAGGCGGCCGACCGACCCCGGCGCGAAGACGATCCGCCGCGGCCGATTTCGGCCTACGGCGAGAGCAAGCTTGCAGCGGAGCGGCTTCTGGAACAGAATCTCGGGTCCGGCGTACGTTTGGTGGTTGTCCGCCCGCCCGCGATCTATGGTCCGAGGGACGAAGCGATTGTCCCTTTCTTTCGCTGGGTGAAGTGGGGGTGGATTCCATTGCCTTCGCCCCGAGAGAGCCGGGTGAGCCTCATCCACGGCCGGGACCTGGCCGAGGGATGCGTGGCGCTGGCCGAAGGGGGCGCGGCCGGGACGTATCATCTTGCGGATGATTCCCATTATCGATGGGAAGAGGTTGGACGGCTGGCGGGCGAGGCGCTGGGGCGTCGCACCCGTGGTTTCCGGATCCCGGTGGGAGTGGTCCATCTGGCCGGGGTCGGCGGGGATCTGGCCGCGCGCCTCGGGGGGGCGGTGCCGGTCATCAACCGCGACAAGGTGCGGGACATCCGGCAACCCTTTTGGATCACTGCGGTGACAAAGGCGAGACAATCCGGTGTTCGTCAACGTATAGAGCTGCGGCAAGGGATTCGGGAGACGGCTCGTTGGTACGCAGAGGAAGGATGGATCTGACGTGAGGACGCGTGGCTACAACCCGGTCGATGTCCTCATGCTCGGCTACCTGGCGCTGACGGCGGGGCTTCTCGTCTTCTCCCCGTTGGCGTGTCCCAACCGCGGTCTTCTGGTGGCGACCCACATGGTCCTCCTGGTGGCCGTCTTCGCCCTCCGATTCGTTCCCCGGCGGCATCCCGCCTGGGTGCGCGTCGTGCGCGATTGGTATCCGATGGCCGCTCTTCCCTTCTTCTACCGCGAGCTCGAGTATCTGAGCCGCCTGATCACGGACGGCTACCACGACGAATGGGTCGTCTCCCTCGATCAGGCGATCTTCGGCTTCCAACCGAGCCAGCAGCTCTTCCGGATGATCCCCTTGCCGGCTGTCTCCGAGTTTCTCCACTTCGCCTACTTCGCCTACATCCCCTCGCTTGCCGCCGTGGGCCTGTGGCTCTACCTCACACGGCGCATCGAGGAGCATCGCGTCTACGTCACCTCTCTCATGGCGACCTTCTTCGTCTGCTATACCATCTTCATCTTCGTTCCCGTCACCGGTCCCTTCCACCACTTCGGCCCGATCGATCCGGCGGTCAAGCAGGCCTTCTTTGCCCAGATCATCCACAACGGCCTCCTGAGCGCATCCTCGGTGGGAACCGCGTGGCCCTCGTCGCACGTGGCGGTGGGCGTCGTGATGTGGCTCGTCAGCTGGCGTTTCCTCCGCCGGCTCCGCTGGGCCACCATGGTAATCGCGATCGGCATCTTCTTCGGCACGGTCTACGGCGGCTACCATTACGCCTCCGACGCCATCGCCGGTCTCGCGCTGGGGCTGGCGATGGGATGGAGCGGGCCGGCGATCCACCGGACCCTCGAACGCTACGTCACCCAATGAGCCCCGAGATCTCAGACCGCATCGGTTCGGTTCCCGTCACCGGCGCCCAGCTCGGCTACCGGATCCGCCGCGCGGGCGAGGGCGGGATGAGGCGCGTCGTCGTGATGCACGGGTTCACCCGCACGGGCGATGCCCAGTGGGGCCCCGAGGCGACGGCGTTCCTGGCCGACGCCCTCGGCCCCCATGAGCTTCTGATCCCCGATATGCGCGGCCACGGCCGCTCCCCCATCGACGCCCGCGAGGCCGCGGGCGGACTCCCCCACCCGCAGATCGGCCGGGACCTGGAGAGCGTCGTCGATGCTCTCCGATTCGACCCGGCGCACTTCATCGGCTTCAGTTCGGGCGGCATCGGGATGCTCTACCTGGTGCTGCGCCGTCCCGATCTCTTTCTCAGCCTCACCCTCATCGCCACCAGCTACCGCATGGGCGAGCAAGGCACCCGCGAAGTGCTGCGCATGCGCGGCAGCCGCGATGAGCCATGGTATCCGGAGATGGTCGCCGAGCTGGACGCCATCCACCGCGAGGGCCAGGGCCCCGGTCACGGCGAGCGGGTGCTCGACATGTGGGCGCACTACGCCACGCCTCCCCGGGATCCCGACATCACGGTTGAACAGCTGCGCACGATCCGCGTCCCCACGTTGATCGTCCATGGCGATCGCGACCGCTTCTTCCCCGTGTGTGATGCGGAGGTGATGGCGCGCGAGATGCGCGAGGCCGAGTTGTGCGTGCTCCCCCGCTGCGGGCACATGATCCGGGACCGGCATGCGCGGCGGATGATGGAGATGGCGATCGTGGGGTTCTTGGAGCGGCAGGGGGCAGGTGACGAGCGCTAAGCATCCCCCGATTCCGTGACCATTGCCCGGTACCCCGATGCTTCGCGCATTGCGCCGTCCGTCCGCCGGGCGATGAAGTTGAAGCCCATCGCATAGCGCAGCGCCAGGAGCTGCCGGTACTGCCGCCGGTGTTCCCCATCCCCGGCTTCAGGGCGTCGCTGCAGGACCAGCATCACATCCCGCGCCCACCGGTTGAGGGTGAGCACGCCGGTCAGAACCGCGTTGTTGAAGGTCCGCCACAGCGGCTGCACAAGCGGCACGGGCTTGGGGAAGAGCATCCCCTCGATTTGCCAGCCGGCGCCCACGCGCGCGGGGTAGATGTGCGTGGGCCGGAATCCGTGGGCAGAGAGCAAATACTCCAGGCCCAGGTGAGACATGTGGAAATAGGAGAGTCCGTGGAGCGGTTCCAGAAACGCGACATACCCGAAGAGGAGCCCTCCCTCGGCCAACACGCGGTGGATCTCGTTCAGGGTTTGCCCCGGCTCGGGCATATGTTCCAAGACCGCCCCGCAGAGCACCGCATCGAAGGCGCCATTCGGGAACGGAAGCTGCAGACCCTGACCGACCACGCTGCAGATTGGACCCGCCAAGTCGAGGCCCACCCATCGCGCGCCCCGGGCTTCCAGATGTGGCCGATGGGGAGCGTGTCCGCATCCGTAATCCAGGACGCGCTTCCCGTCCAAGTCTCCCACGAGGTCGAAGAGTGCTTCGCCCCCGCCGTGGGGACGCTCGTAGGACACATCGGATCGCAGATGATCCGCGACGGTGAGTCGATGGTCGAGTGCGCCTTTGCCCATGGTCGGGTCCTTTCTGCCCGGAATCCTGGCATAGGGCATCGGGCCACAGCAACGCCTATCTTGATGAAGATGTGTGGGGGCGCTCGGCACCTTCAGTCTGTGGCAAGCGCGCCGCGTGCGGTGATCACCGCCCGAGAAGCGGCTCCAGCGGACAGCCGTCGCAACGCGGCCGCGCGCGGCAGTGGTGCTTTCCCACCCAGACGATTTGCGCGTGGTAATCGTTGTACAAGTCGACGTCGTGGGGGAGCATCGAGGTGAAGAGGTTCTGAAGGTCGGCGTACGACGCCTTCTCCGACGCCCATCCGTGACGCGCGGCTACGCGCGCTGTGTAGGCGTCGACCACGAAGGCCGGGTATCCGAAGGCATAGAGGAGGATGCTGTCGGCCGTCTCCGGGCCGATACCCCAAATCGAGAGCAGCTCTTCGCGCAGCCGCGCGGCCGGTGCCCCCGCCATGCGCTTCACGCTTCCCCCATAGGCCTCGTCGAGGAACCCGATGAAGCACTTCAGTTTCTTGGCCTTCTGCCGGAAGTATCCCGAGGATCGGATCGCCCGCTCCAGATGATCCATCGGCGTCTCGCGGAGGCCCTTGACGGAGAGGAGATGCGCGGCCCGCATGCTTCGGATCGCGGTCTCGACATTGGTCCAGGCGGTGTTCTGGGTGAGGATGGCGCCCACGATGATCTCGAGCGGCGTCCGCCCGGGCCACCAGCGGAGATGGCCGTTGTGAGCGCGGAGGATGCGGTAGGCCTCCTGGATCTGGCGTTGGGTGCGGGGCATGGGGTTCGTGTACCCGTTCGGCGAGCAAGGAGCAACCGAAAACGTCGGGCCCGGCGATCGGCAGGGACCACGACCACCGGGCTCCGCGATGCGGCATATCATTTCAAGATCACCAGACGCCCGCGATCCGCATACCCCTGCCCACTCAGTCGCCAGAAGTAGACGCCGCTGGTCGCGCGGGCCCCGTCATCGTAGGACCCGTCCCACAAGACACTGTGCGGCCCAGCATCGAGCCGCTCGCTCAAGAGCGTTCGGACCTTGCGGCCGTTGATGTCGTGAATCGTCAATCCGATTCGTTCCGCGGCCGGCATGTGGAAGCGGATGGCATGGCCCCCTTTGCCGGGAAACGGGGGCGCAGCGAGAGCATACGGCGCCTGAGAAGGCGGCTTCCGGATCGCCCGTTCATCCCAGTGATCAAAGACCAAGAGGGAGTCGGGCTGCGGGAACGTTCGATGGTGACCGTAGAACCACTTGGCATCGTGGGCGGGGATGTCCCCTTGGTCGAAGTCCCAGAAGTTAACGACAACGGTGACTTCCTGAGGCTGGCCTACGGTCTGCTTGCGAAACTGCCTGTAGTGGAGCGGTTTGGTCGTGCCCGAGATCAAAGCCTCCTGTTCGCACTCGGACGTGCAATAGGTGCGATAGCTCCCGACCGCATTCCCCAATGCAAACGTCATCTCGTCGATGGAGAACGGTGCATACGATGTATCACCGGCGAAGAAGGCATAGAAGTACGGATCCCCTCTCCAGGCCTGACCGTCGAAGAAGCCATCACCCATCAGGGATTGGGCCAGATTGCACCGGGTGAAGCGGGCGCTTCGTAAGGTTGTCGTGTGCGTGCTGTCCGCGTACTCGGGGTGACTCTGGATCGTCGAGACATCCCATCCCTCGGCCCGGTCGATGCCAAGGGGATCATAGGTCTCTTCAACGGCTTCATAGCAATCGAACCACCAGCCGTGGGTGCTATCGTCCTGTGGAAATGGCCCATTTTCATCGCCCCAGTCTCCATACTCCTCCAGTTTGCAGCCCAGCACGCTGCTGTGCAGAAGAGTATCACAGGGCCAGGATGCAGCCGGCTGAACCACACAATGCACTTGATGTCCGTTCACACGCACCAATAAGTCCCCACTGTCGCGAACGATCTGGACGAAGTCCGTCAGGAGCGTATCGTGGGCGGCCCAGGTGGAGTCCATCCATTCGCTGTCGTAGCCTCCGGTGCAGGAGAGACCTGTCCCATCTGCCTTGGGATCTGGATTCCCGCGGTCTCCGTCCCGAGTGAATCCCGTCCAGCAGGCCAACCACCTGTCCAGCCCGTCTTCAAACTGGATGCCATCCAGAACATCCTCGATTAGGTCGTTGTGAACGAAGATACTGTCGACCGCGACCGAGCAGATCCATTGAAGCGCAGTCAGCCCCCGCGTACTTCCAAAGTTCCATCTCAGCGTATCGTTTCCACACACCTTCTCGACCTCGCCATCCCAGGTCCCCTTTGGACACCAAGGGGTGAGATTGGCGAGCATGGACTTGAAGGACCAAACGAACAGGGTGTCACCCTCGTCAGCCTCGAACAGCATCCAATTGGCGGCGGTGTCAGCGACCGAGTTGTGATACGAAGCGACCTTGAAGAGAGCACCGAAATTCGACTTCGCGAGATCATACTCCCAAACCTGAAGGAGCCCGTCCTGCTGAGGATAGGCGACTTCGATACACTGCGGCATGATGATCTGGATGAACTCCGTGCTATCCACCCATCGCGTGTATCCATGGGCATCCATCGAGTCCAATACCACGGCAATCGTCTCGACGGGCGCTGGCGTGTAGAGTTCCTCGAACTGAGCCAGCCAGTCGAGGCTGTCCCGCCTCACCCAGGGCATCGGGTTTCCGGTCCCGAGTGATCGCCGGGGGTATTCGTAGTCGTTGTCGGCCCATACACCGGAGACGATGCCCAGGGCGAGGACGACGAGCAGCGCGAAGCCCAAACGGCGTTTGGACGGTGAAATACCATCGGACCTAGTCATCACAGTAGCCTCCCTTCTCTGCGGTTGACGTTCTTCTCATCGCGTGACGGGGCGCAGTGCCGACACCTCAACGAACTCCTCAGGAGCCGGGGGGTATGCAGGACCTGGCTCGACAACACTCCACGTTCGATATGTGGATCCTAGCATGAATGAAGATGGACACAAAAAAAACCATAACTAGTCAACCAGTATTGAGTTAGAGAATTGTAAAATGGTCGTAATGGTGCAATTTCACAGCCCTATTACACACAATCAAACACCAATCTTCGCGGCCAAATGGGGCTCGGATCCCACCGGCCGTCGCCCCTCGCATCTTCAAAGTTCATGGCAAGACCGACCCTCCCCGAGGGGAACAGACGGGAGGCTTGACAAGGTCGTTCCTCCTCACCGCACCATGACCAATCGCAAAACGTCGCTCTTTCTCCCCACGTCGATCCGGTAATGATAGAGACCGCTCTTAGCCGGGTGGCCACTCTGATCACGACCATCCCAAGGCACCTTCTGCAGGCGGTCAATCGAATCGCCCACCGCAAGGGTTCGTACCAGTCTCCCGGCCGAGCCGAAGAGCCGAACACTTCCCGTCATTCCGGCGCGGGACGGCGGGGGGAGGGGGGCGACCAGATTCCGGGCAAGGAAAAGGGGATCGAGTCGGCGAGGCGACAGCTTCGGCACCGATCGCAATATCTTCGCAGCATGGCAAATAGAGGTCCAATCCCAGGAGGAGGCACGAGGCTGGGGCCGGAGAGGTTCTCGGGCGGGCCGGTCTCGTCCAAACACCGCGGAGGGCGTGCTCCGCCGCAAAACACCGTAGCGCTACCGACGGACCCATTTACAATGCCGATACTAGCCCCGCCGCCTTCAGACCGCTGGTCAAGGCGTCGACAAGGCAAGTAGAGGGAGACCAAGGTGAGTCCAGAGATGCTACAGCCCAAACTCTCGGATGCCGCGATGCGGCGTCAACGCGTGCAGGATCTGCTGGCCCGACGCGAAGTCTGGTTCGTCATCGCGGCCCTAGCGGGCCTCCTCATGGCTGAGCTGATCACCGGATTCAATCTCCGACTCATGAAGTTCGGCGTTGGGCTGGTGGCGGTGGTGGTGGTCGTTCGATTCCCCTTGGCGGTCGGGATCGGGATGCTCCTTGCCTTCTGCTCCTTTCCGACCGCGGTCATGTTGGGGAACACGAACGACCTCTTGTCGTTTCTGCTCATTGTTGTCTGGATCGCAAAACGGCGCCTGCGGATGGAGCCGCCCTGGCGACGGTCGTATGTCGACTGGGCAATTGCGATCTATCTCGCTGTCCATGTTGTTTCGCTAATCAATGTGGAGAGCCAACAAGACCTTGCGCAGTCCGTCGTTGCGCTGAGGCACATCGCAACCCCCGTGCTCCTTTTCTATTTGGTGGTCAGCATCGGCCGCTCCGACCGCCTCATGCTGTTCTTCACCGAGATGTTCTGCCTGGGCATGATGCTTGTATTCCTCTCCGCGCTCATGCAGTTCTACTTCCCCGGCGCTGCTTTTCTACCACGCGGCTACCTATCGGGCCTAGGAGCATCGGACGTGTTCGATCCCCATGGCGGTATCCGCGTTGGAGGCGTGCTGTCACATGCCGTCCTTTCCGATTTCGCGGCGATCATCGTCATCCTCAATCTCTTCTTGATTCTCTACTACCGTGACCGCCGCTGGCTGCGTCTCTATCACTGGCTTATGCTTGCTGGGGCGATCTACATGATCTCGCTATCAGGCAATCGCGGGGGACTCATTGTCCTCTTTGGAGGCCTGTTCTATTTCCTCTGGGTGTTCAGCGGGGAGGTCACCCCCCGCCGGGTGTTGATTGGTCTCATCCTCCTCGTGGCGGGGCTCTTGACTGCCGAGACCGTTCTCTTTCAATTCAAGGGAGAGGGCTCCCTGCTTGGACGACTGGCGGCCACCCACTTCGACCGTGGAATCCCGGATACTCGACGCTTTGCCTGGAGCTACATCCTCGACCGCATTCAGGAGAAACCGTGGCTCGGCCACGGGCCGTTCTTCGACCCCAGTGCGTTTGAGGGAGGGGAGGTGACTGCATGGCCCCATAATGCGTACCTCTACTACATGTACACCATCGGCATCGTGGGGATACCTACCTTCTTGATCCTCAGTTTCCGTCTTCTGAAGGGCTCGTGGGCGGGTCGTCGGCTCAAGGTGTCGGAGATCTCCTTTGCTCGTGGGCTGTCGGCGACCATGCACATCGCAATCCTCCAGTTCCTCGTGGGGCAGTTGCGCACTGACCACCAGCGCGGCAGCACCTTCTCCTATCTGATGTGGATCGTCTTCGCTCTGGCCATGATGGCTCGTGAAAACTACCGCGGGAGACAAGTGAAGGATGTCTCGGCGCAGAACATACCTGTGCGGTCTTCCGCAGACGGCCCCGGCTAGCGCGCCGTATACCCCAGCGACTCCATCATCCGACGGGTCCGTTCGTCCAACTCCAACGGTGCATCGTCTTCTGGTGCCTGGGCAACCCAACGGAAGAAGTCCATGAGGTTCTCTCTCAGCGAATCATACGGCGTGTCTTGGCAATCAAAGGGACGGAACTCGTTGGGGTCAGAAGCGAGGTCGAAACAGAGAGATTCCGCTCCTTCGCGATGATACATCATCTTCGAAGTCAGGGTCCGAGACGAGAGGAAGTCGTAGGATTGACTGAAGGCCGTCATCGATACCCAGCCGTCACGCGCGTTCAACAACGGTACGAGGCTCTGCCCAAGCATCGATTCTATATCAGTCGCCCCCACGATTTCGATCAAGGTCGGCATCACATCGATGTGTCGAACAATCTTCGGGACCCGCGCCGAGGGAAGCGCATCGGGGCAATTCATGATGAGAGGAACGTGAATCAGTTCATCATAGAGATACTGCGATTGGTGAAAGATGTCCCCGTGTTCGAGGAACTCGTCTCCATGATCCGCCGAGAGAATGACGAGGGTGTTGTCCTGGAGATGGAGACGGCTGAGTTCCGCGAAGAGCCGACGGAGCTCGGTGTCGACATAGCGGATCGCGCCGTCGTAGAAATCGATGATTCGCAATCGGTCGGCTTCGGAGATCAGGCTTCTGTCCGAGGCGACGTGTTTGAAATTCGACCAATTGTGGGACCAGAGGGAGATGGCATCAGTGGTCGACGCTCCCGGGGAGACGAAGAGCGACTGGTAGGGGTCGGCGGGGGGGATATAGGGATGATGGACATCCATGAAATGTATGAAGAGGAAGAAGTGATCCGAATGCAACCGGCGCAGTTCTTCGATGGCATCATCGACCACGGCGGCGGCGCGAGGAATGGGGACGAGGGGCGTTCGGTCGGGTGGCGTCATGAGGCCTATCTTCATCAAGTATCGCACGGGGATCAGATCCAGGTAGCCGTAGTGAAACTCGTGGATTTTGTCAAAGCCACGAGCGAGACCCCACTCCCTCTTCAGATAGGGATTGTCCATGAAGCCGACGGTTCGGAAGCCAGCGGCCCTCATTGCCCCCGCCAGGGTGGGAACCCCAGGAGGTAAGCGGCTCGCCGAGCGGTCGGCGCGCCTTACCCGGTGGAAGGAGGGATAAAGCGATGTGAACAGGGAGCCCATCGCGAGTTCGGTGCTGTTGCCCTGAGAGATACAATGTTCGAAGAGGACGCCGGCGCGGCCGAGGGAATCGATGACGGGGGATGTATTGCGCTCGTATCCATAGCATCCGAGGTGATCCGCACGGAGCGCGTCAATGGTGATGAAGAGGATGTTGCGCACGGGAAGCGCGGAGCCCGCACGTGCCGGAGATTCCGAGGTCGGTGCAGGGAAGCGGCTACGTTGCGCGGTCACCAACGTGATCGGGACCAGAAGGGCGGCGATCAGGATGCACACCAGCACCCGCGGCCGTGACAACGTGTGATCCCGGTCGGCGAGCACCATCCGGAGGAGGGGGCGCACCCCGGTCGGTTCGAGAAGTCGAACCAAGAGCGCACCCAGACCCAGGAGTACGGGAAAGAGGATGATGTAAGACAGGGAGATACCCCGTCGAGCAAGAAGGGCGTGGATTCCTGGGGCGAGATACACCACGGCAGTGAGGGCGATGGCCACTGTTGCGGCTAGAGATGCGGCCTCGATCCCCTGTCGGCGCAACCGCGGAGCCAACACAAGGGTGACCCCTGCCGCCAGGGAAAGGATCATGCCGCCGGCGAGGTAGATTGCGACCAGGAGAGGTCCACCCAAGCCCAGCTGATGGAAATGACTACCGAAACCGATCAGCGGTTCTAGAAGCAAGAGACATCCGAGAACGAATCCCACTCCCAAGATGGAGAGCAGTTGGTGGCCAATGCCCTTTCCTGCCATCAGGTCCTTCTCCCCCATCAGGG
>Ga0180432_10009497_pt1 | contig 11860 bp, 11 predicted proteins | sample SS_ome_10_FD_132414 | JGI IMG/M metagenome (GOLD analysis project Ga0180432, IMG submission 132414) | Hypersaline lake sediment archaeal communities from the Salton Sea, California, USA - SS_1_MS_2 metaG | ecosystem: Environmental > Aquatic > Non-marine Saline and Alkaline > Hypersaline >... | reverse complement strand
CTCCATACCAGGGTATGACGAACGAAACAGTGAGTAGTACCTTTTTCGTATATGCTTCTGTCTTTCTACCATAAATGCATTTTTATAGATTCTTTGCCGCCCATAGCGCGGCCTGCAGTCTGCTGGGGACATTGATCTTTTTGAATATATGATATAGATGGGTTTTCACCGTGTGAGGGCTGATAAACAGCTTGTCGGCAATCTCTTCGTTATTGGCTCCCACGCTGACAAGGGCAAGAATCTCCATCTCGCGGGAGGTGAGTCCCGCTTTACTCTCCATCGAGGGAACCCGTTTTTTCGTGTGGTTCGTCGCGACTTCGACCAGGATATCTCTGGACAGCCAAATCTCCCCGCCAAACAACGTATCCACTCCTTTCATGATCAATGGCAGTTTTTCGTGCTCATAGAAAAATCCCCGCACGCCAAATTGCAGTGCGTTGTGCTCAATTGCGCGGCCATGCTGCAAAGAGAATAGAGCGACCGTGATTGGTGTTTCGGATGACAACAGTCCCTGGCGCAGGTCTTCCAACGTCTTCTTGATGTTGCGGCCCGCACAATCGACCATCAGCAGCCGTTGCTCCGCTTCGGTGTCCACCTGTCCTGTCAACTCCTCGATATCCTCGACGATGCGACACTTTGGGCCCAACTCTTTCTGCAACACATAGGCCAGCAGTTCGTTTTGAAGATTCGCCGACCCTAAGATGATGATTTGCCGGTTTTTGTACGGAGATATTTGACTTTCCACCTAATATTAATGTATAGCACCTTGCTCTCTATACGTCAATATTTCAGTACTAGAATATCTTTATGCTACAAAAAAAGTATTATTCGTTATGACTCAGGCTGCGTATTGAGATTTATAGAATCTGGACTATAATACAGTGAAATGGCACCGGAAAATGTTCAACAGCAAAACACGTCCGAAAGAACCCTCCTTGAAGGGGTAATCTACTACATATCGATCCTCTTCAAGTACAAGTGGCTGATCATCGGGATTACCGGAGTGACAACCATCCTGGTTGTTGCTTTTTCAATCATCACATTGGCCCTGCCCCCGGAGAAAAGCCCTCTACCCAACCGATACGAAGCGCGGGCCACTTTGATCGTTCAAGAGTCAGAGACCACAGGCCTGGATTCGGTGGTGGCCTCTCTCGGGCTGGCTCTGCCCGGAGGGGCCGAAGGAGGCTACGGCTCCTTAGAATACGGGCAACTAGCCGTGATGGTCTTGAACAGCAGAATCATCCTAGATCCCTTGGTGAAAGAGTTCGAAATCATTGAGCGGTACGGCATCACGGAAAACATCCGGACGGTGTCCCGAAATGCGATACTCAACAGAGCGGAATTCGATTATTCCAGAAACACCGGCGTGCTTACCATTAGTTATGAATCTATCGATCCGGCGTATTCCAGTGATATGGTCAACCGGATGGTCGAGCTACTCAACGACTGGTTTTTGACACGTGGAGGTACTACTAAACAGAAGCAGAAGGAACTTCTGGAAAACAAGCTGACTGAAGTATCCACGGAGATCGCGGACCTGGAAAACGAAATTCAGGATTTTCAAAGAAGATACGGTGTACTCACAGTTGAAGAGCTGGCCGCAACCCAATCCGCGGTTCTGTCCGATTTGCGCGCTCAACTGGTTCTCAAGGAGATGGAGATCAAGAACTACACCCAGTTTTCCAGGATCGAAGACCCGGAGCTGTTGAGGCTACAGTCGGAGCGGGATAACATCCAGGAACTGGTCGAGCAAAACGAAGGCCGGTTTGGGGGATTGGATCTGCCGTCTCTGTCCCTTGATTTCGCTCGAATGCGCATGGCCCTGGATATCCAGACGCGGATCTTCGAATCCCTCTCGGAACAGTATGAGATCACAAAGCTGACCTTGGAAAGCGAACCGGTATTTCAGATCCTGGAGTTGGCCGAGGCGCCGGATGAGAAAACCAGTCCCAGTAGGAGCAAAATCTGCATGGTTGCTACGATTGTCGCCTTCATTGCCGGTGTTTTCCTGGCGTTCGTTCTGCACTCCATCAACCAGCTTCGAAGCGATCCCTCCAAACTGAGACGGATTAAAGGCAGGGTTGAATGAAACGGATTCTATTAGTACTTTTTGTCACCATTGCCGCTCTCTGGCGTATCGGTGCCCAGGAGGAAGGGGAGGAAATCGTCAGACTGATTCCCCTGGAAGCGGAGCTGACTCCGGAAGAGCAGCTCCTGCTGGCGGTTTCCTCCAAGGACTACCCGGTGACCCCAGGGGATGTGTACCGCCTGACCTTCCTGCTGGCAAACGAAACGGTTTCAAACGAAATCGTGGTGGAAAGCGACTATACCCTCAATCTCAACATCTTCGGCAGCGTAAATGCGGAGAACATGACCTTCGCAGAGCTGAAGCCCATCGCGGAGAAACGCATCGCCGACGCGTATCCAAGAAGTCTACCCTCTTTGAACATCATCTCCGTCGGCATTTTCCAGGTACTGGTGAAGGGAGAGGTTCCGAAGACCAGCTATGTACAGGCGTGGGGCCTGTCCAGGCTCAGCAGCGTGATTCCGGACAATTTGGGCGCATATTCTTCTATCCGGGAAGTTGGGATCATCTCTCGAGACGGAATACTACGAAAATACGACCTGTTCAAGGCCCTTCAGCTGGGAATCATAAGCGAGGATCCCTATATACTACCGGGAGACGTCATCATCGTGTATCGCAGAGGACGGCAAGCGGAGATTAGAGGCGAAGTCTTTCGACCGGGTGTATACCAATTGTTGAGCAATGAGGGTTTCCGGGACCTGATAAACATTTACGGGAGAAATTTTACCAACCGGGCGGACGTTACCAGAATCCGCCTGGACCGCTACGCGGATGAAAGAGCGCGCACCTACTACTTCGACTTCAGCAAAGGAATCCCCGCCTCCCTGGAACTGAAAGACAATGACGTGGTGACGGCGACGGTGAAATCGGCAACACTACCGATCGTATTTTTTGAAGGCGCCGTCGTGCCGCCTCCTACAGAGGCGGAGGTTGTTCTGGCGGAAGCCGAAGAAGTCGGGGTGGAGCCCTACAACCGAGTTCTTCATCCCTTCATCGAGGGGGAATCGTTGCTGGATGCACTGCTTACCGTTCAGGATTCCCTTGCAACGGCCGCGGATCTTTCGAACGCGTATCTGATCCGTGACAATAATCCTGATCCCATCCCCGTCAATCTGGAACGGTTGCTGTACAATTACAATCCCACAGAGGATATTGCTCTGCAGCCGTTCGACCGGGTCATCATTCCAGCTGTGCGCTTCACCGTGTCCGTGCTGGGCGATGTAGACAGGGCCGGCATCTATCCCTACGTACCACGCAAAACCTATTCCTACTATCTGAGCCTGGCCGGCGGCATTCCCCCGGGAGAACCGACTGATTACATCACGGTTTTGGACGAAAATGACCGGCAGCGGAGCCTGGATGCCCCGATCGAACCGGAAGACAGGATCATCGTCACTTCGTCCCTGATCCCGGTAGCCGGGGCCGTGTATGATCCGGGTAGTTATCCTTTCGTTCCCGGCAAAAACTTCGAATACTATATACAACTGGCAGGGGGAATCGATCCGGAGTTGAACACAAACAACAAAGTAAGCATTAGTGGTCATGAGGGCGATACCGTTGATCCGGACACCGTCATTGAGCCGGGGGACCGCATCTTTGTGGAAACCAATGACTTTGCCTACAATTTCAACCGCTACTTTCCAATTGTAACCACGGGAATCGCTTTCATCCTCACAATGATCGAGATCGTCAACCTGCTTTCAGAGTAAATGGGGATCATCCCGTTCGCATCGGCGGAGTAGAACATGCAGAACGCCATTTCGATCCTCAATCTCTCAAAAACATATAGGATTCCCTCCGTGCTGCCGTGGCGCAAATCCCGCCGTGTGCCGGCCCTTTCCCACGTACAGTTTGACTGTCCTGCAGAAAAGATCACCTGTCTTCTGGGTCCCAATGGGGCGGGAAAAACCACCATCATCAAGATTCTTGCGGCGATCGTTCTGCCGGAAGAAGGGGACGTGACTGTCCTGGGAGAGTCGGTCTTCAAGGGCACGGCCGCTCTGCGGCAAAGGATCGGACTCCTGACTCCGAATGAGCGCAGCTTCTTCTGGAGATTGACAGGATATCAAAATCTCGATTTTTTTACCTCCCTATACGGACTCACGGGGAAAAAGAAAAAGAACAGAATCGCCGAAGTATTGTCCCTTGTCGACCTGGAACCGGATGCGAAAAAACCGTTTCGCCTGTATTCCTCCGGTATGAAGCAGAAGCTCAGCCTGGCCAGGGCGCTATTGCCAAAGCCGAGAGTCTTTCTCCTTGACGAGCCTACAACCCACCTGGATCCCCTGGCCCGGGCAGAGATCCACCGGCTCATCAAGGAGGTAATCGTACAAGAAAGCCGAGCCACCGTGCTCATCTGTACGCACGATCTGGCGGAGGCCCAGAAACTTGCCGATCATATAGTGCTCCTCGACAAAGGAACCGTATTGGCGGAAGGTTCGATGCAGGGACTCAGAGAAAAATTGTACACCGGCCATCGCGTCGTCCTGGAGTTCGAACGAATCCCCGAGCAAGGATGGCTGCAAGGGCTCCAGGTCATGGACGTTCGCTCGAGCGACAAGCAAGCGGCAATAGAAATCCAGGATCTCTCCACTGTTCCTGATATCGTCGATGCCGCGGTTCGGATGGGCGGAAGGGTGTCAAGGTGCATCCAGGAGGACAAGTCCCTGGAAGAAATTTTCTCCGATTTTACCAGGACGGCCGAGTGAAGCTGGTTGCATTCGTCAAGAAAGATATCCTTGTAGCTCTCAGCTATCGTTTCAGGCTGTTGCTGGACCTGGCCGGCAGCCTCGTATCCCTGTTGATCCTGTACTTCATCGGAAGGACTTTCACAACCGCCATTTCACCGTATCTTCAACCGTACGGCAATGATTTCTTCTCCTACGTTCTGGTGGGCATCGCGACTGCGAATTTCGTCACCGTAGGGCTCAGTGCTCTGGCCGATGAGATAAGAAGCGCACAAGTTCAAGGCACTCTGGAGTTCCTGCTTGCAACCCCAACCTCGATCTACACAATTCTGATTGGAAGCACTCTTTGGTCCTTCATCAGCTCGTTCATTAGCGCTGCGGGCCTTCTGACTCTTGGGGCGATCTTTCTTGATTTTCACGTTTCCCTGAACGCGGTTTTGTTTTCCCTGTTGATCCTGCTGTTGACGTTCATTGCTTTTTTGGCCATCGGCATGTTGTCCGCATCGTTCGTGATCATCTTCAAACAGGGAAATCCGATTGAGTATATATTCGGCTGGTCCAGTTTTCTTCTTGGAAGCGTGATCTTCCCCGTGGAAGTGCTGCCCCGACCTTTCCAACTGATAGCCCAGATTCTCCCGATATCCCATGCAGTGCGAGCGCTCCGGGGACTCCTCTTGGCCGAATATACGGTTGGCGATGTGTTATCCAGCATGATCAATCTTTGTATCTTTATCCTCGTGCTGGCTCCGGTGGGCGGTCTTTTTCTCCGCTTCGCGGTGAATAGAGCGAAACGGGACGGCAATCTTGTTCAATACTAGTACTTTCGTATGATGAAGTCGTCCTAGAAGCAGTGGGAAAATACCTCCCTAAATCATACTTTGCTTGTATTGACGTGTCTTTGTATCCCGCTTATCATCACGGTACGCTGGATAGAAAGTGTAGAGACAAGGAGAGCTATCTATGAGCAGCAAGAAATTCTATTCCCCGCCCACTCTGAGCAGTGAAATGCTGACCGTTGGAGTTTTCGGGAAGAAGTACAACGGAGACAACGGCAACCATCTCGGGCTGATAAACGGTAAGGGGAAAGGTAAAGGCAAAAAAGGGTTACTTCACTGGCTTAGCTTCAAGTGATTTGACCGTTACTTCCTTGCCTCGAAACCGAGCCTACAGTATTGAACTAGGCTACGGCTTGCACCGTATCAAAGTTCTTATCCGAGAAAAACAAGTCCCTTCTTCTGTAATAAATTAATAAACACAAACAAGTCCTTCTGAGCCTCCTCCCGGTCGACGTCATACTCGGTACACAGGTTGTCGAGCATTTGATCGAGTGTTTGTTTTCCGTCGATTTGAGACCAGACAAAGGTTCCGGTTTCATCCAGCGTGTGCAGCTCTTCCCCGGTTTCGGTCAAGATGATCGTTTCCGTACCGATTTTCTTTACAGTCAACTCACCGCTGGGCACGGGCACTGCGCTCAGATTCTTCATTCTCTACCTCGCTCGTTTCCGATTTTCTGATCAATCAGTTGCCAGAATCCGCGGTTGGGCTGAAACTCCATCCGGTATACCGGCACGGTTTCCCTTAGACGGATGGCAAGATCCAACATCTCTTCACGGGCCTGCGGGGTAATCACCTCGTCCAAGCCGATCGGAGGAACGATTTCACGCAACACCGCTTTTACTGCCTCAGCCCCGGGTTCCCGGACCAGCTTATGCTCCAAACCCTGCCGGAGCAGGAATACAGATTTGAGCTCACAGTACCCCTCGGATTTCTCCTTGAACAGACCGTTGAACGGAGTGCCGCAGAGCGTGATTTTGTTGTCGGAGAACAACAGCAGGTTTAGTTCGTCGTTCAAAACGGTATCGGGAAGACTCAACCGCGCGACCGTGGACTTGCCCGATTCCGATGGTCCGACAAACAAGTACCCGCTTCCACCGTGGATTACTCCGCATGAGTGTATCAGGTACGCATCTCTCGATCCACCGTCTTTCGAAGAGAAAAAAGCCTGATACAGGAGCTGTTCGAACACACGGATGGTCGGAACAACCATGAGGGCCTCATGCACCCGGATTTTGCCATATTGCGCTGCTCTGTCATAGTGACCTTTGATGAGCCCGCCTGAGATCTCAAAACCTCTATTGGTTAACAATTTCGAGGTGAATAGAGAATTGTCGACTGGGGCTTCTTGTTGTCGGCTGGTGATGCGGAAATCCATGCGGACATCCGGCTCCTCCCGGGCACACTCACGGCCAAGGTAGTCCCTGAACAGAGCGGTGTAGCGGGCGGGGCGAAAGCGCATTCCCAACACCGAATCACCAATGCGGAGCCTGTACTCGTTATTCTTCATTCGCTGATGGATTTTTTCCTTTCCGGATATCCAGATATCCCCAAACGACCCGAAACAGCTGCTTGATCGCCTCGATGCGCCCGTGCCGTCGAGCGGCTTTTGTCTGCAGCTTCCGATAGCTCCCCGTTTCGTCCTGATGCTCGATCACTCGACCTACCACCCGTTCGGCTCGGATGACATGTCCGCGGTGGTTTGCGTCGCCCTTCTGATAGAAATAGCACCTGCGGCCCATACGAACACAAAACAGGAGCCTGTGAGCCGTTAAAATCCGCCCCTCCCTGAATACGATGATATCACCGACCGAACAGGCCTTCCACGGGAGACGCTGGATTTTGATATTCCGGCCTATTCCAAAAACCGGCAGCATACTGTCGCTCAGCACCGGCAATTCTATGGTTTCGCCCAACTGCAGGCTGCCTTCCAGCAGCTCGAGCCATTGTCGGGTTAGATGTTGCTTTCGTTCTTCCATCTGATCGTACTCCGGACAATCAGAACGATCCAGCGAAACGGATTGATCATGTAGGTCAAGTATATAAGCGGTGAATCTTTTCTGATGTTGAATATCGCGGCCATCCTCCTCTTGCTCGGAAACAGTATCGGTATCAGAAAGAACCATTTCAACCGGTGCTCCGGTCTGCTTTCGAAGACAAAGGCTTTGCAGATTGTATATACCTTTGAGTAGACAAGCCGATACGAGTCCAGGGACCTCAGACACTTCAAGTGGATCCTTATCAACAAAAGCTGCGCTTTGGTGCAGCGCTTTTCCAGCCGTCGCAACCAGCCCCCCGCCAGTGGTGTGTCGAGCAGTTGTTGCGTCTGCAGGAGCGCGTACAATATAAACGGTTCCACCCGCATTTTGCAGACGGTTCCGATGAAGTGTTCCCAACGGATACCCCTGCGGATCAATCCATCGATATCACAGGCAAGCTTCAATACGAACATATTGTTTGCCGGCGAGCGTTTGATCGCCAGATGAACACCCATCAGCAGCAGTGCATGTTCGTTGGAAAGGGTGTAACAGCCCAACGTCGAATCGTGTCGCTTCTCCCGCCAGAAAAGTGCCATATTCTCCAAAACACCATCTATTTGTTCCGTATACAACCTTCTGCTCTCGAACAAATTCGAGTGGATCTCAACCAGCAGATTCGTCTTGGCGCTGAATACCGGATAGTGGTTGTTCCAGCGGAGTGCGGAGAGGACCCGTGCTCGTTTTTCCTCATCCAAAACCGGACTTTCAATAGCCGCCATAAGCATTCGTGTTTCCCCTCGCTTCATGAGCGCCGTGCGATACTGTCCCACAAATTCGTAATCGATTGTACCCAAAGCCCGGATCGCCTCGATATAGCGGTCTTCCCGTACAAGGATGTCCAGATCTTTCATGGTCCGGAGCTCCGAAAAATCAAGCGAGAGACCCTTTAGCAGGATGAACTCAATCCCTTCCCGCTCGAGTGCGGCGTGAACTTTCCGCAGCTCAGCAAGCATGGTAGACCGAGTTGCAGCCGCTGCAACGATTTCCCGCTTGGCCGCGGCCCGTAAAAGATCATCGGCATCCGGCGGAAGCGGGTACTCGAGCAGCCGAGAGAGGACAAAGGGAGCAACTTCCTGCTCAACGATGATGTGGAGAAAATACGACCAATCGATTTTTTCCCCCCGTAAAAGCGATACGATCACATCGTCGGACGCACCCGATTTGCAGAGCTTCAGTATCAACCGATCTTCGTTCGTCAAGGTGGCATAGTCCTTTGCGTGACTGAATTTATACCCCGGTGTTTGATACGAATCGACACGCTCGTTTCCCTAACGTAACAAATAGTAGTGCATCACACAACAAAACCGGCTATGATACGCTACGAATTCCAGCAGGGTGGATCTTGTTCTCCTTGTATCACCCATCCGCCTGGGGTATCATTGGAGTAGTACAACAACCGAAGCTGATGAGAAAGTTAATCTTCCTGTTGCTCCTTGCAGTCCAGTTGGTCCCCTGTCTGGGTGCCCAGGAGAAGCAGAGAATTGCCGTGATTCCATTCAACCCGGTCAACATCGCCAAGGATGAAGCGGAGATCATCTACAAAGATTTTGAAACGGCCCTGGCCCAGACGGATGCCTACGTGATGATCGATCGGGAAGAGATCATCCGCCTTCTGGGAGACGGTGAAGTCGGCCTCTTCAGCTGCACCACTGAAGCCTGCGCGCTGGATATCGCAAAAAACCTGGCCGCGGATCAGGTGATTCGCGGAAGACTATCACGCCAGACCTCGAAATATGTGCTCAAGGTGCAGCTGATCGATGTATCGAACGGAAACATCCTCTTCCTGGAGGAGATATCCGAACAGTTTCTTTCCCGTATGCGGGGGGCGGTTGAGCTCCTTGCCTACAAATTTGCTGGCATGGCTATTACGCAGTACGGTAGCGTCCAAATAGCCCGCCAATTCACGGAGCTGTTTGTCGGAACCGTTCCGTCCCGGGCGGACATCTATATCAACGGCATTAAGAGGGGTATCAGCCCGGACCTCATCACCGGGGTGCCCGTCGGCAGAATTACCCTTTCGGCAAGATATGGAAACTACTACGGTGAGCAGACTCTGACCGTTACCGGCGATACGGGACAGGTTCGCATCGAGTGCAGAGAGGCCTACGGGGCTTTGCAGATACGGTGTGAACAAGACCTTGACGTTTACCTGGACGACCGCTGGTTGGGCAAAGTCAGCGCCGGTCCCTTTCGCAATCTTCCCATCGGCATCCACAAGCTGGAACTCCGAGGCCAGGGTTTGTATTGGCAGGAGGAAGTGGTTCTGCAGAGCGACCGGCAAACCTTGAGAGAAGCCCGGCCTACACCGTACGGGCGGATCGAGTATGGAATCCCGGAGGGGGCGGTTACGGAAATCACCGGAGAGTTGTTTCGACAGGTGGTGAGGGAATATGGAGTCCTGCAGGCCCCGGTTGGAACCTATTCCGCAATCGTTACGGGAAAGAACTACGAAACCTCCGAACCGTTCTCCATTACGGTGTCACAGGATGCAGAGGTGAGCTTCGCGCCAGAGCTTTCCTTCACCGAAGACTATGAGTATCAGCTGTTTCAGGACCAGATCGCCGAAGCGGAACGGTCGATCCAGTTCGGATATCGGCCCACCAGCAGGGACGTTCAGGAATTGCAGGAGCTGAAGAAGACGATCACGAAATCAAAACACGACTTTCCCAACCTGCTTACCCGAGTGGATGCTCTTATCGATAAAACGGAGACGATCTTCGGAGGGGACGCCCCTTCCGGAGTTCAGGAGGAGGAAAGCGTCGCGGAAAAACAGCAACGGTTGAACAGCCTCCTTGCTCAAATGCAAGGCCTGGAGCTGGACTTGGAAAGCCTGAGTTGGAAGAGAAGGCGACGCGCTATAGGTGGCTGGACCTCTTTCGGATTCAGCATGACCAGTGTCGGGGTGGCGGGAGTTTTCTACTTCCTGGCGAATGATGCCTACAAGAACTATTTGAATCTCGTATATGCAGGTGCGCCGAGTGCTGAGAAGCAAGAAGCATATAGCATTACCCAGAAGTGGCGAACAGCGACGATAGCTGCTCTGGGAACGAGTGGGGCATTTCTGATTACATCTTCGATATTCTGGATATCCCGCCCTTCTATCCGGACCGTCAACGACAAGCTCGAATCCCTGAAACAGGAAATTGATGCACTGCAGAAAGAGCTTCAATGAATCGGCTGATGCTCAGCCTACGCTGAGATCCATCCCCGGCATCATAAAAAAGTACTAGATTGCTCACCGATTCCCTACTACCATTATATTAGCTGAGATCGACCTCGGCTAAACCGAAAATCAGTGAAAAATAATACTACCGTGCGATTGAGAATCCTCTTTATGCGTCGTAATGTGTTTGCATGTCAGGAGGCCTTCAATGAAAAAGTATCTATGGATCGTACTGGGGATCGCATTGGCCTGCAGCATCGCATTAGCAGGTTGCAGTTTTTTTAGTTATGAATATTACAGCACGGAAGAAGGCTATGTAGGTGATCCCACCAAGGGCGCGGCGAAGATCGAAGTGAACGGAGGTTCCATACCCAATGCCAGGACAATCTCGCCGGACATGGATGTGGCCAACTACTCGCTGTATTTCACCAATCCGACGTTGGGCGAAGCTTTCGAAGTGATTGTCGGCGCCGGAGGACCGGAAAGCTATACCCTCTCTCATATCGAGAGCGGATTGGCTCCCGACGAAGATTGGCACGTGGCGGTCAGCGCGTTGAATGCAAATCAGGATGTAATCGGAGCGATCGACGGAAATGAGACGAATACCGCTGACTTTGGAGTCGACGCCGGGTTGAATACCCCGGTATCGGTGACGGTCATCCCCATCGTGGAGGCTGACAATTCTGGAGTTTTGACAGTCTACGTATCCTGGCCCGATGCGGCAGGAGCAAACGAGGCCCTCACCGGCACTCTGGACGACGGGGCGATCCCGCCCCCCGACCCCTTCATCGATGGCCTCGAGGGTGATCTCGTCGGGGACACCAGGTCAGTGTCGTACCAGGGCACCCACACCCCGGGCTACTACGAGCTGCAGCTGCACCTGTGGGACGGCACTGTGCATCTGTGGGGCTACATGGAAGCACTGCGAATCGTGGATAACCTGCCCACGGACACCGGTGACAAGTTCGTACTGACCCTGAGCGCCTCCGGCGGCGTCTCGCTCTCCGGATCCGCAAACATGAACAATCCGGTTCAGATCGAGCTGGATGCG
>Ga0180432_10009496_pt1 | contig 11861 bp, 7 predicted proteins | sample SS_ome_10_FD_132414 | JGI IMG/M metagenome (GOLD analysis project Ga0180432, IMG submission 132414) | Hypersaline lake sediment archaeal communities from the Salton Sea, California, USA - SS_1_MS_2 metaG | ecosystem: Environmental > Aquatic > Non-marine Saline and Alkaline > Hypersaline >... | reverse complement strand
CGCACTCCGGGGCGAAGATGCTGGACACCGTTAGGGCCATGATCGAGAAGGCCTGAGTTACCGTCTCTTCCTGTACTTTCGGCTACTCCTAGGCAGGCGCCTGCTGGGTGTGGGCTTCGCCTTTGGCTGCTGGGCCTGGGTCGTGCGGCGGGTCTTCTTCTCAACCAGATCGGAGTTGGCCCGGTATCTCTGCATGTACTCCACGTAGATGAAGAATGCCAGCAGCCCCAGAGCTGCCAGACCTATAGTCCAGGCCAAACGGGACCAGTTAACGGCCAAGTATGAACAACTCGGTACGGCCTGTCAGGGGGGACTGAAAAATGGTTTACTTCGGATCGGTCAGGCGACGCCTGGGCATCTCCGTCTCCAATGCCCTGGCCACCCTGAGAAGCCTATCCTCCTCGAAGTTCCTGCCCACGAGCTGAACCCCCAAGGGGAGGCCATCGGCCATTCCCGACGGGTAGGAGATCGCCGGGACCCCGATCAGGTTCATGGGCACGGTGTCGATATCCTGGAGGTACATCGTGAGGGGATCCGCCATCTCCCCGATTCTCCAGGGGCGGACCGGCATGGTCGGGGTCACGAGGAAATCCACCTTCCTGTATGCGGCGTCGAACTCCCTCTTGAGAAGGGTACGGATCTTGAGGGCCTTGCTGTAGTATGCCTCGTAGTAGCCCGCCGACAGGGCGTACGTACCGAGCATTATCCTCCTCCTCACCTCGGCCCCGAAGCCCTCGCCCCTGGTCTTGGAGAAGGCGGTTATCCAATCGGCCTTCGATGGCGCGGAGTACCCGTATCTGACGCCGTCGTATCTTGCCAGGTTGGAGCTCGCCTCGCACATCGCCAGGATGTAGTATGTCGCCAGGGAGTACTCTATGGATGGCAGCGATACCTCGTCCCTCACCGCGCCCAGATCCTCGAGGGCCCCGGCAACCCGCCAGGTGGCATCGACTATCTCCTCCTCCGTCCCCTGCGAGAGGAACTCCTCGGGGACCGCGAACCTCTCCCCCTCTATGCCTGATTCAAGCTCACCGGTGTAGTCGTCGACCGGCCTCTCTATCGAGGTGGCGTCCATCTCGTCCTTCCCGGCAATGATCCCGAGCAGAAGGGCCGAGTCCTCCACATCCTTGGTCAGCGTCCCGATCTGGTCGAAGCTGCTGGCATAGGCTATCAGTCCGTATCTGCTCACCCTGCCGTAGGTCGGCTTGACACCGACCGTTCCGCAGAAGGCGGCCGGGCAGCGAACGGAGCCGCCGGTGTCGGTGCCGAGGGCGGCAATGGCGGAGTCCGCGGCAACACAGGCCGCGCTTCCCCCGGATGATCCTCCGGGAACCCGGGACAGATCCCAGGGATTGTGCGTAGGGCCGAAGTAGCTGGTCTCGGTGCTGGTGCCCATGCAGAATTCATCACAGTTGGTCTTCCCGACTATGACCGCGCCCTCGTCGAGCAGCCTGCGAACCGCCGTTGCTGAGTAGGGGGGGTTGAAGTCGCCGAGCATCCTGCTTCCGCAGGTGGTCCTCAGGTGCTTCGTCACGATGCTGTCCTTGACCGAGATCGGCACGCCTGCCAGCGCACCTGGATCAATCCCGTCCGAGAGCATCCGATCCACCTCCCGTGCCCGCCCAAGTGCGCCGTCCCTGTCCAGGGTTATGTAGGCGTTTACCCGTTCCTCGACCTCCTCGATCCTGTCGAAGACGGCCTGAGTGAGCTCAACCGACGTGATATCGCCGTCTCTGATAGCCGTAGCCGCCTCGTGAGCAGTCAATCGGTATGGATCCAAGTGGACACCGAAGGTGTGAGGGCACCGGGTGACTGAATCTTAAATGTTGCCGGGTCTCCGGGCCCCATAGAGGATTTGCGGCATCGAGAAACACTTAATTAAACTCCTCACCGAGGGAGGGCAACTGGCGGGCACCTGGAATGGCTGTCAAGGCTTTACCCAAGAAGCTGGATCTTGTATCACTGGAGGAGGGAATCCAGGATTGGTGGGTAGGTAACGGTATATACACGAGATCCACCGAGAGGAACTCGGACAAGCCCATCTACTACTATCTGGATGGTCCACCCTACTGCAGCGGGACCATTCACATCGGCACAGCCTGGAACAAGATCATCAAGGATTCGGTACTCAGGTATCTCGCTATGAGGGGCGTGAACGTCACCAGGCAGCCGGGGTGGGACTCCCACGGACTGCCGATCGAGGTCCAGGTTGAGAAGGAGCTCAATCTGAAGTCGAAAAAGGATATCGAGAACGTAATCGGCGTCACCGAGTTCATCGATGCCTGTCGCCAGTACGCCAAGAGCCACATGGAGACCATGACCAAGCAGTTCCAAAGGCTAGGCGTGTGGATGGACTGGGATGATCCGTACATAACGTTCGACCCGAAGTACATGGAGGCGGGGTGGAACTCGATCAAGAAGGCGTACCAGAGGGATCTGCTGGTCCAGGACCTGAGGGTGGTCCACTGGTGCCCGAGGTGCGAAACCGCGTTGGCCGAGCACGAGGTGCGGGGGGAGTACGAGGACAGGCAGGACCCATCCGTCTATATCAAGTTCAAGGTCAGGGGAAGGGAGGGCGAGTACATACTGGTATGGACCACCACTCCCTGGACCCTTCCCTCAAACATGCTCGTCATGGTGAAGCCGGACTTTGAGTACGCGAGGGTCTCGGTTAATGGCGAGGTCTGGATCATGGCCCTGGAGCTTGTGGAAGGTGTCATGGAGAGGCTCGGGATCGAGGATTACGAGGTACTCGAGAGACTCCCCGGAACGGCCCTTGAGGGGCTTCAGTATGAACATCCGCTCATGAAACAGGTTCCGCGTCAGAGGGACTGGGCTACCGATTTCCACCGCGTGGTCCTGGCCGAGTACGTGGACCTCGAGGAGGGAACCGGATGTGTCCACACCTCCCCCGGGCACGGAGAGGAGGATTTCGAGGTAGGAAGGGAGATCGATGCCCCTATCTTCTGCCCGCTGGATGCCGGCGGTAGGTTCACGGAGGAGGGCGGCAAGTACGAGGGCATGTACGTCAAGGACGCGGATCCCGTCGTGCTGGAGGACCTGAAGTCGAACGGCTATCACGTCCACGACGAGACGATCGCCCACAGCTATCCCCACTGCTGGCGGTGTCACACCCCCTTGCTTTTCATGGCCAGGAAGCAGTGGTTCCTGGAGATAAGCAGGATCAAGGACCGGATAATCGAGGTCAACTCCGACGTTGAATGGGTCCCGGAGTGGATCTCGGAGAGGTACGAGAACGGCGTCGAGTACGCGGGGGACTGGTGCCTGTCCCGCAACAGGTACTGGGGCATACCCATGCCCATCTGGACCTGCGAGGACTGCGGCGAGATGAAGGTGGTGGGCTCCTTCGAGGAGCTCGCTTCGCTGTCGAAGACCGAGATCGATCCCGAAAGCTTCGATCCCCATCGGCCGACCGTGGACAGGATACAGCTGACGTGCGACTGCGGCGGGACGATGAACAGGGTCCCGGACATCATAGACGTATGGTTCGACTCAGGCATAGCATCCTGGAGCTCACTCGGATACCCGTCGGACCCGGACGCGCTTTCTATATGGCCCGCGGACCTCGTTATAGAGGGATCCGACCAGGTTGGCAAGTGGTTCTACTCCCTTCAGGCCACCAGCGTTTTCACCTTCGACGAATCATGCTACAGGAAGGTCCTTATGCACGGCTTCTCCCTCGATGCCGAGGGGAGGAAGATGTCCAAATCCCTGGGCAACTTCGTGGATCCGGGAGAATTGGTGGCCCAGTACGGGGCCGACGTCATCAGATATTACCTCCTCTGGGCCACGCTTCCCTGGGAGGACCTGAAGTTCAACTTCAATGAACTCAAGACCGTCCAGAGGATGTTCAACGTCTTCTGGAACGTGTGCGTCTTCGCCTCGACATACATGGAACTGGACGAGTACTCCGGCGACGTGGAGATCGCCCAGGTTGAGGACAACCTCCGTCCTGAGGACAGCTGGCTGATCTCCAAGACCAACTCAACGATCGGGCGGGTTACAGACTCCCTGGAGGGTATGAACTTCCTCCACGCCACACGGGATATCCAGAGATTCATACTGGACGACCTGAGCAGGTGGTACGTAAGGCTGGCGAGGGATAGGACTTGGGTGGAGTCGGACGACCCCGACAAGCTGGCCTGCTACTTCACCCTACACTACGCGATCGAGCGCCTCCTGCGGCTGATGGCCCCGATCGTTCCTCACCTCACGGAGGAGATATATCAGGAGATGATCAGGCTCCAAACGAGGCCTGAGAGCGTTCACCTCTGCAGCTGGCCCGGGGTCGATGAGGCCCTTGTGGACCAGCAACTTGAGGGGTCGATGGAGATAGTCCAATCCCTGGTTGAATCGGCGCTATCGACGAGGCAGAAAGCCGGGATCAAGCTAAGACAGCCCGTTGGCGAGATCATTGTCGAGACCCAGGATCCGAAGGTCCTCGAGGCACTTGAAAGGCTGGAAAGCGTGTTCCTCGAGCAGACGAACTGCAAGGCCGTGAAGGTCGTCGAGGAGATAGAGCATCGCATGGAGATCAAACCAGATCTACCGAGCATCGGCAGGAAATTCAGGTCCAAAGCCAAGCAGGTGACCGAGGCGCTGGGGGAGGCTGACCCGGACGAGATCCGCCAGGCCATGAGAGAGGAAGGGCACTACGAACTGGAAGCCGATGGAAAGAGCTTCACGCTGGATGGCGACGATATCCAGTTTGTGAGAAGGATCGCCGAGCACTACGTCGAGGCCGATTCGCCGCTGGGAAAGGTGATGCTGGATACCAGGCTCAGCGATGATCTTGTATCGGAGGGGCTTGCAAAGGAGATCGTGAGGCGGATACAGGACATGAGGAAGGACCTTGATCTGGATATAGACGAGTACATAGAGGCCGCTGTCACGGGACCGTCTATCGACCGGCTGGAGGGGTATACGGACTACATATCGACCGAGACCAGGTCCGAGTCGCTCGGCTTCAACGCGAAGCTCGAAGGGGAAGTCTACACCAAACACTGGCAGATAGAGGAGGGTGAGTACGATATCTCGATCAGGACCAAGTAGCCTGACCCTCTCGAGGCTGACCGTATCTGTCATGGCACTCACCGTGATATGCTCTGCGGTTCCAGCGGGCTCACTAGAGGAGCCGACTGCCGCTTTCATAGAGACGCACTCCGAGGAGCAGCTGAGCATCTATGACTACTGGCACGCCGCGGTTTCGTTCAACAAGATCGGCTTCAAGGCAAATCTGCTCAGCCCGTACACCGGGGTACAGAGGATTCACCCCGATAACCTCACCGAATTCGTCTCCATCCTGCTGATAACCCCCAGGGACGGGGGAGCCCTCTCCACCGACATCGAGATGATCCTGGACTACGTGGCAGCGGGAAACGGCCTCATAGTAGCAGGACAGGGATCCAAATCCGACTACGAGCCCTGGGCTCGGGGACCTGTGAACGAGCTGACCGCAGAGTTCGGCATAGAGTTCAACCGGGACACGGTGTGCGACCCGGCTGATCCCTACCTCTCCGACCCCAGGTATCCCCAGTGGCCTATGCTGACACGATTCGCCGACCAACTCGCGGATGACGGGATCGAGCGGGTGAGCTACCACGCGGGCTGCTCGCTGAGCCTGTCAGGCAACGCGACACCCGCTGCCTGGACCTCTGGTCAGGCCTGGAAAGATCTGGACGGGGACTTTGAGATGGATGATGACGAAAGCCAGGGGGAGTGCACGCTTGCGGCGTTATCAACATACGGCGAAGGCAGGGTCGCCTGTATTGGCGATAACGACCTCTGGTCCAGCAGGTTCCTGAACGGATTCGACAACAACGCCTTCCTCCTGAGCATGCTGGAGTGGGTATCCGGGGATGTGGGGCAGGCCGAGGCGAAGGGCGCGATACTCGACACCACTCCCACTGTTGAGAGGATCGGGGACGGCAACTACTCGGCCGATGTGGAGGTCCGTGTCTGGAACCAGGGCACGGAGGGCGTGGAAGCGGTGAACCTGTACAAGCACAGCGGCACCGCGAACCTCACCGAGGGGAACGTCAGCGCGGATTACCTGGGTCCGGGGGACGTCATGGATTTCACGGTCCCGGCGCACTTCTCCGGCCCGGGCGAGGAGACCCTGACCCTGGCTTTCGAGTACAACGTCTCGGGCTCCAGACAGCTCAGCGTGCTCAGGGCGATAACCCTCTCCGTGGATTCCGATATCTACCATTTGTCCTCACTCCTTGGAAACGGAACCGAGATAGTCTACGGCGACTCCTCACTGGGGAACGTGTCTGGCGAGGAGCTGTGGATGTGGGCCAACCGGACGCGGGACATAATTGCGGAGTCCTACCCGGATGTGGAGGTCTTCAACCACACCGAGGTTGCTTCGAAGTCGGGGACCAGATACGACATCGACGGGCAGCACCTCTACAGGGATCTGGTTTCGATTGGTGGACCGGAGTCGAACCTCCTGTCGGCTCACGTATCGCAGGAGGGCAGGTTGAGGATGCCCGAGTCAGTTTCATACTTCCGCCTTCTCGCAGGTCCCGATTCCAGGGAGTACACCCTGGAGGAGAGTCGCACGGCGATGCCGAGGCTGGATGGGAACCTCTCGGATTGGGGGTATCTGTCGATGTACTCGGAATCCGGACGGGGGCTTCGTCTCGCCGTCGGGGGCTTCGGCCGAAAGGGCGTCGAATCAAGCGTCAATATGCTTTGGGAGATCCTTGAGGGGAGGATGGATGAATACTCGGAGGAACTCACGACCGATGTAGTGCTGTTCCGGGCTTCCTTCGATGGTCAGGGCCAGATAGTCGATGTGGATTTCTATTGATAGGGAGGCCCACCGAGGCTCATTCCAATAACGAGTTCGTAGACTAACGCTCAGCACAACGCGTCAGTATATTGCCGGGAATGAGGCGGGTGGTCGAAAAGATTTATTTCCCCCAACCGACCGGCATCATACAAGCTGGGGTCGCCTAGGGTGGACTTGTCCACGGGCAATCTGGAAGGGCGCTGATGCACGGGCAGCGCAGGCCTGCTAATCCGGATTGGAGCGGCTAGTCAGTTGCCGAAAGGCTTCAGGGGTTCAAATCCCCTCCCCAGCGCTTTTCTACCGGTACTATTTATCGGGTACCTAGTGACAACAAGGTTAATCTCGACCATTGACAGGAAGAGCAGATATCCATTGAGACGCAGACTGCGAATACCATCGTACTGGTTCTAGGACTGCTGGCATCCATAGTCTATCTCAACTGGGCCATATACGTTCTTTCTCCGTCGTTCCTTCTTCTCCATATAGTTGCCATCAGCACGAGGATGGCCGCTGGGACCGCAACAGCCGGATATAGAGGTATCGCTGGCAAGCCCGAGGCAGATACGGTGAAGACAGCCATTGGCTCGTCGGTATCATGGGCCTCATTGCCGTTCCGGTCGACCCAGATATCGTAATCTCCTGGTGCAAAAGTCCCAAGGTTCGTTGTGAGAAGTCTGCCAAAACTGTCGCATACTAGATTATGGATGGAACTTGTCGCGCTTGCCGAGTCATGGGGGCAGCCGCTGGGAACAACATAGAGATCTATTGTCTCAGCAGATCCATACCCGACACCCATCGCAAAGGCGACCACCAGCAGACTACCCGCCACCTGCCAGCTCGGCACGTGGCAATGGCAGGAAGCGAAACCCCTGAAAGAAACCGGTCCACGGTACGGGACTATTGAAGGTCAACACGTACGACTCGACCTAGGAAGGTCGAGAATGATCTTGCGATAAATAACACTTCCCGGAAGACCTAGGATCTCCTAGCCCCTGACACAGGCAGCCAGTGTAACCAGTCTTCTCCAGCATTCCGTGCACCAATACTAGGCACGGTATTCAAAGAGGGTTAGCGTATCCAGTGGACAAGTAGAGATATCAGCTAAAGTTATAATTCTAGTTCCAGAAGATAAGTAAGAGTTATTAGGCCTCCCCTCTACCTGCAAGGGGGTGTGTATCTTTGACCCATGAAGCAGACACATCGACCCCCGCCGGGGGTTTCGGAAAGCTGGACGCCCTCCAGGAGAAGGCGGCCAGGAAGAGGGAAGAGGCAAGGGAAGAGGAAGAGGGGTGGAAGAGGCTCCTCGAGCAGATGGACGAGAAAGAGGCCAGGTACCGCGAGTGGAAGAAGTCTATGTACGACGAGTCGGTGCGGAGGTCGAGGGCCATATTCGAGTGGGGTAGGAGAGTGGCGAATCACCCCGGGTCGAGGCCCCTCTTCGGTGACGACAAAGGCGTCAAGTTCTACGGGGGCAGGCACGTGGATTGCCAGAATTGTGGGAAGGGCGCCGCTGAGCTCTGGCTCACCGGGGGACGATACTTCAGGTATGTCGAGCGGTTCAGGTGCCCCGGTTTCGGCCCGGTCAAGGAGTCCACGATCTCGAGCCCAGAACAGATGGCCAGGAAGCTGCACCCTGACTGCATCAGGGAGGCCGAGGAATCCATCGAGAGCGGGGAGGTCTGGGACACGATAGACACATACCTCGACGGGGCAACGTTCTGACACAACCCGCAGGCATGGATTGTTGACTGTCCGAACTGTATCCAGCGGGAGATCGCAACGCTGGATTGCATGCGGAATCGGTGCAAATACGTGCACTCAACGCAAGTTGTTTGATGCGAGCATATACGTACTGTATCTCTAAAGCTACGTCCGGCTTTTGCACTGTTCTTGCCTGTTTGTGGTGTACTTGTTTTCCGTCTTTTGCCTAATGTTGGGTAGCTTTTCGTCTGTTGTTTTGGTTGCTGTGAATAGGATTTGGGTGCTTCTCACCCTATCTGGACTACGTGTTGAGCAGCTTCAGCCCATTTGTATTGGGTTTGCGCGTGCTTTGGCGACGCTTTCACCGTTAACCAAGGGATAACGGGAATCCAGACACCATGCTTCCAGATCGAGGTAAAAATCGGTGAAAATCGGCAAACAACCCTTCACACGCCTTGGATTCTGAAAAAGACACAGCATGTGAACGCAGTGAACCAACGTCGTGACGCGGCAGTATAGGTCCACTTCGCATATGGCCGTGCTTCTGGTCCCGCCGTTAACCCACAGTGTACGGAGTTTTTGGCAGCTTGGCAGCGATGCCTTTAAGAGGCAGAAGACCAAAGTCGGATCGGGTTTCGGACGAGTTCTGAGACCTTGGCAGGAGGTAGGTGGCATCCAAATAGGAGTGAGCGAGGATGCGTCAATTCTAGAGGACATGGGTTTGGGGATTAGCTTCCAGTTGAAAGTCTCCGCTCTGAGTTTTGTCTTTGCCAACGGGTTGGACGTGTTGGGGGCGACCTACGAGCGACATGCGAGGATGATACAAGAGTGCAGTATGTGAAGAGGTGTTGGCAGATGAGTGTTTTCAAGAACAAGGAGAAACTGTGCGGAGTCGGGAACCAGTCATCTGTGAAGGGTTTTCCGATTGCGGGGAAGCGGGCAGAGTCACTTGCTGGGATTATTTCCGTTCTGCTGCTATACCTTGTCCTGTACAATGTGATCGGTCTCGTGTCCGGCGCAGTACCGGTGACGGTCGATTTTCCAGATCCATACCTTGAAGCCGCCGTCCGAGAGGCTCTTGGGAAGCCCTCGGGGGACATCACCGATGAGGACATGGCGGGGCTGACGTGGCTCACCGCAAATACGCGTGGAATACATGATCTGGCCGGTCTTGAATATGCCACGAATCTGGGTCACCTTGAGTTAGGCCAAAATCCGATCCTTGATCTTTCGCCCCTAGCAGGGCTGACAAACCTACAGTACCTCGTTGTACATTGCCTAGCCTGGGATCAGTTCAGTGATCTTTCGCCCCTAGCAGGTCTATCAAACCTACAGTACCTTGACGCATCTTCCAATATGAGGGTTAGTGATCTTTCGCCCCTAGCAGGTCTATCAAGCCTAAAGGAGCTCGTCTTGGATTCTTGCAGAATCGGTGAGGTTTCGCCCCTAGCAGGCCTGACAAACCTGGAGAAGCTTGTCCTAGATTGTAACGAGATCATCGACCTTTCGCCCCTAGCAGGCCTGACAAACCTGGAGACTCTTCTACTGAACGGCAACAGGGGCTGGGGGACGCTCAGTGATCTTTCGCCTCTGGCAGGTCTAACGAACCTACAGCACCTTCAGGTGGGGTACAATCGGATTAGTGATCTTTCGCCTCTGGCAGGTCTAACGAACCTGCAGTACCTTCTCCTTAGACAGGACTGGGTCACTGACATCTCTGCACTGGTTGCCAATAGTGAGGCCGGTGGCCTAGGCCCCGGTGACAGTGTGTACCTGGAGTACAACGTGCTGTCCCTTTCCGAGGGTTCCAAGGCAATGACCGACATCCAGACCCTCATCAGCAATGGTGTTTTTGTGGCTTATGAGCCTCAGTACCAGCCGCCAGTAGCGGAAGCTGGAGGCCCATATGAAGTACACCAAGGTTGGCCGGTCACGCTCGATGGATCGGGGTCGATTGACCTAGACGACGAGATAGTGCGGTACGAATGGGACTTCGGAGACGGGGAAACTGGGGAGGGCGTAACCGTGCAGTACACGTATAGCCAATTTGGGAGCTATACAGTAACCCTTACAGTTTGGGACTACTATGGCTTGAAGGGAGTGGATACCTCAACGGTCACAGTGAAGCCGCTCATCCACGCCGAAGCTGGTGGACCCTACGAGGGCTTTGAAGGCGAACCCGTGCTGTTCGATGCTTCTGACAGCGTCTCTGACCCTGTACAGGGTGATCCAACCTATTGGTGGGATTGGAACAATGATGGTGTGTACGATGAATCCTCGGCATCCCCGTCCATAACCCATACATGGTATGACGATCACACGGGAACTGTTACCTTGATGGTTGAGGTCACAGGTGGACACCAATCAACGGATATTGCCCAAGTAACGATATTGAATCAACCACCACAGGTCGATATGCCTCCTGACCGCGTCACCTGGGAAGGGAGTGAGCAGGTCTATCCTGCTACCATGCAGGATCCTGGCACTCTCGATACTCATGCCTTCGCCTGGGATTTTGGTGATGGATCCCCGATACAGGACACGCTTGCAGCCCAACATACCTACGCCGACGACGGCACATACGAAGCGTTTTTGACTGTCACGGATGATGATGGTGGAACAGTCACTCACAGTGTGGTGACGACTGTACTGAATGTTGATCCTGCCGTGAGCATTTACCAGGTAGTCGGGCCCTATGAGACTATCTTCGTCGGCGACATGATCGAATTCTCAGGCAGCTTCACCGACCCCGGGGACGACTCACACACCGTCGAGTGGGATTTCGGAGACACCGCGACAGCGACGGGAACCCTCGACCCGACCCATTCCTATCAGGTGAACGGCACCTACACCGTCACCCTGACCGTCACCGATGATGACGGGGGAATCGGGGTGGACACCTTCACTGTGAGGGTTGAAACCACATCTGAGGCGATTGACGACCTCACCGAGATCATAGAGGAGATGAATCTGCAGAACGGGATAGAGAACAGCCTCGACTCCAAGCTCGACAACGCCCAGGACGCCCTCGAAGCTGCGAACGCGGGGAACAGGCAGGACGCGGTGAACAAGCTCGAGGCATTCATCAACTCGGTGGAGGCTCAGAGAGGAGGCAAACTCACAGACGAGGAAGCAGACTACCTGATAGCGAAGGCACAGGATATCATCGACCACATCTAATCCGCTGAGCGCCGTATCTTCCGTATCGAGGGAAAGCTGAGGCCGTCGATTGCCGTTAACCCACAGATAACGGGAAGGCCGTCGAGAAGTTCGTTTGCGAGGGTCTATCGTCTACCGGGAATCGACATCTTGCATGAATCAAGCACTGCCTAGAGGACGT
>Ga0180432_10009492_pt1 | contig 11865 bp, 23 predicted proteins | sample SS_ome_10_FD_132414 | JGI IMG/M metagenome (GOLD analysis project Ga0180432, IMG submission 132414) | Hypersaline lake sediment archaeal communities from the Salton Sea, California, USA - SS_1_MS_2 metaG | ecosystem: Environmental > Aquatic > Non-marine Saline and Alkaline > Hypersaline >... | reverse complement strand
ATGTTTTTTGAATGTTTTCTGTGATTACTTACCTTCAGTAAGTCTTTTAACTGTGGCTTCTAATTTAGCAATCTTAGATTCTAATAAAGAATCTTTTTTAACTTCTTGTTCAGCTAACCACTCTTTTTTCTTTTCAGCAACAGTTTCAGTAACGATATTATCGATTAAATCTACTAATTCGTTTTCAGTAATCTTAACAGTTTTTTGTTTAGTCTTTGACATATTTTCTAGAAATTTTTTAAAATTTTATTTGTCTACTTTATAAATATGTCGGTAAAAGGTAAAACGACAAAAAATTAATATATTTTTTTTAAGATACTAACACAACATCATATATATTAAGTAAGTCGTTCTCACTTATTTGTTTCCTATTGGCAAAATAAGTTACAGCCTCGTCAATACCATTAAATCTTTTCTTATAAATAACTTCTCCGTCTTTAGTTCTTAATTCGTACATAATCTTTCTTTTTATTTATAAATATAATAAAAAAATATTAAAAAATCAAGTTCTTGATGCTCTATCAGCCCCCTTAGATGCGGCCCATGCCTCTGGTTTAACTTTGAAATCATAACCCATACCAAGAATATAGCCAACAGCTTCTTGTAAAGCCTTAGAAGACTCCCATTTAACGTCTGGGTTTATATCAGCATGAATCTCAAGCGGTATAAAATATTTATCAAGAAGTGGTGATATGTTATAAGCTACCTCAATAGATTTTGCAACCTCAAAAAGCATTCTTTCTTTTACCGCACCCTTATTCTTTTTATATTTATCTGAAAAGAAATTAGAACCGATAACAATACCACCTCTACCAACAACTGCACCACCACCTAAATCTTCTTCAGTTGTGATAACTATAACGGTAGCGAAACGGTACCCTCTACGAACTCTTTGAGAATCTGTACCAATACAAACCCTTATATCATAACCTTTTTCAGTCTCTTCTTCAAAAATTTTCTCTAAGTAATCGAAAAGTGGTTCTTTAATAACCCCATTTGATAACCTTTTCCATTTCATTTCTTCAAATGCTACTTCTTCAGTATTTTTCATAATTTTAATTTAAAAAAAAAAGCCCCCTTATGGAGGCTTTGTTATTTATTACATCTTCACAGATGGTAACAATTCTTTTAGCTTCCTATAATTTTCTACACCTATATCCGATGGGTCACAAGCAATCCTGTAAAGTGAACCCCCATTGGTTTCGTCTAGATATTTAATTTCATCTGGGATATGTTTAATTTGATTCCCCAGAATATTAATAAATAATAAATTTCTCAATTCACCAATTTCTTTTGGTAATTCAACTATTTTATTATTTGGTATTATCATTTCTTTCATGTTAGTTAATTTACCTATAGACGAATGTAATTCACGTAATTTACCGTTAGCAATAATTAATGTATGTAAATCTTTGAATTTCGAAATATCTGGTAATTTAGGTACCTCTCTATCCTTAAACTTGATAATTGGTGTGTATTCATCCATTATATCAAATAAAGCCTCAGTCCAACCAAATTTAATTAAAAAATCTATATACTTATTATTTGTAACACTATTACATTGTTTCGCCATTGTAGTTAACTCTTCATTGAAGAAATTTGCAACACCCTCACTCTTTAAAATAACGTCTTCGAAAAAATTACCGTTACCATTTTGTTTCCTATTTTTAACTTGTTTAGACTCAAAATGTATCTGGTATAAGTAATTATCTTCTAATTTACCATCATAAAACCTATGGTCAATCACTATATAAATATTAGATTTTTCACCATTCGGTTTTAAATTATGTTTACCCTCAGTATAATTACTAAACATACCATTACCTGGTGACGCAGTACACCAACTAGCAAACTTATCAAAAAGGACATTAGCATCTCTAGTTAGTGGTATAAAAACTGTGAACTTCCTATCCTTAACTGGTATAAGTGCTTGACCAGCATCAACAAACCTCTGCATTTGTTTCTCCATGTCTGATGGGTCCCTTTCAATAAATGGGTCAACCGCATCATATAATTGAGCCAACGATTTATATTGGTTTATATTTGTTGGGTTTGTTACCTTACCCTTTAAAACATATGAGGCTTCACAAAGTTCTTTAAATTTCTTTTTCTTCTTATTTTTTTCAAAAATTAGTAAATACTCCTCAGCTAATGGTAAATCTTCCTCAACAAACCTAATTGCTTCATCAAAGTTCTTTGAGTCTTTTAAAAGTCTTGTAAACGTCTCTAACATCCATTGGGTATGTTGTTTATTGTTAGTTGGGTCTGATTGTACCATCGAATGAAATACATCAAAAGATACGCTAATATTTTTCTTTGTCTTAATAAAGTCATTACCCTTACTATCAACTTTTTTCGTTTCAGTGGTACAAATCAATGCTATGATATCACCGTTAATACCCTTAACGCTTTCAACATCGGTACAACCACCATCCATCAACCCATCAACCTTATCTTTGATGGTATCCTCACTATCACATTCAAAAACATCGAATTTTTCAGCTAAAAACTCAAGTCGTTTAGTGTTATCTATTTTACCCATAACATTTATTTTCAACAAATATACAATATAATTTTAAAAAAATCAACAATAAAAAAGGGTAACTTTCGCTACCCTTTTTTAATTAATAGAATCGTTCAAAAAAATCCTCATCTTTATACTCTTCAATTCGTTTTTTCATTAACCATATTAAACCGTTTGAATTACCTTCTCTTGTTATTACATCTAACATAACGTCATTTGGGTCTTCCCCATCAGTGAGTCTGTACTTAATCTCTTCAAACGTTGATACTTTCCCATCTTTAATCAATTCCTCCATTATTAGATTATAGGTTTCCCACCTATAAATCTTTTCTTCATCTAAATTTTGGATTGTTCTTTTTAGAAATTTATCATACTCCTTGTCAAGATTTGAGTGCTTACCAGACCCAGATTTAATAGTGAAATCAAAGCCTTTCATTACTAATAATTTAATAATTGTTATTTAGTAATAAATATCTTGAAATACCCCAACCTACTAATCTTTTAACAACTTTTTTACCTTATCTAGTTATATGATTTATATAAGCAATTTTTTTTAAAAATTTCTTATTTTATAGTATAATCTTTCTAATTCTGGGGTTTTGACTTCTAATGTTTCTATGACTTCAATACAAACTTGTCTTGGTTCGTCTCGTTCAGTTAGTTTGTATTGTAATTCTTTGACCTTGAGCATATCTTTTATGTTATGCTTTAGTTCTAATATAACTTGGTTATAAGTTAACCATTCTCTTTTAGTGTTGTAGGACCCATTAGATAAATTTTCGGTGATGTATTTTTCATATTCCGTTTCTAAGTAAGTTTCAAACCCACCATAAACTTCTTTAAGTACACCCCTTATTTTATCTCTTATGTCCACAAATCATTCCTTGCTACTAATGTCTTTGGATAAAAACCCATTATTAATTTTATTATCACACCAGTCATTAAGAACTTGTTCCATGAACCTCCCACCAACTTGGTATTTCTTACACATATAATCACGTAAACTAACTGGGTCAATAATATCGCCCGTTACGTTAACTTCAAAACCTTTTCGTTGCTTAAAGTCTCCAGCAACCCTGTCTTCAAAAGTTTCTAATACTTTATTATAGTTAGCTTCTAAGTCACTAACTATTTTTTCGACAAGGTTTTGCTGATAAGACTCATTTATATGTTCCTTAAGCATCTTATACTGTTTATTCGATATAATTACTTTTTTTACCATATTAATAAATATCCGAATTTATGATAAGTTACCAACAAATTCGTTTAATTTTTCCTCTGTGATTACACCTGGAACTTTTGTGATTATTTGACCATCTTTAAAAATTATAGTCGTTGGTATACTTCTAATACCATGCTTTTGAGCTGTAACTTGGTTCTCATCAACATTAATTTTTTTAACATTAACGTTTGGGTTATTTTCAGCAAACTTTTCAATAATTGGTCCATACATCTTACAAGGTCCACACCATGGTGCCCAAAAGTCTAAAATGGTGATACCACCCTTAGATAAAACACCTTCTACTTCATTATCTGTAATTTCTAAACTCATAATACTTTATTTTTTTTCTTTTATTATTATTTATAAGTATAACAAATATAGTATTTTTTATTTAAAAATCAATGAGTGATTCGGAAATAATTAAAGAATTTATTAAGGTTTCGATACCAGATGACCACCCATCAATATACATATATATTAATGGTAGAGAACGTAGTAGAGTAACAGCTATTAACCAAATTGCTCAATCATGTGATGGTATATTATCCCCACCATACACAATGGGTCACATAAAAACCGTTGCTAGAAGTTTTTTAAAAGAAAAAAAAGAACAATTTGAAAAAGGTTTGATTGAAATTAAACCAATCTATTAACAATTTAACGTTTTTATTAACAATTATTTGGTTTTTAATCTTTAATATCTTATATTTGTCTTAAATTCACGAATTATGATTAATTTTAAAGAAATAGATTCAGAAGAAATTGCTTCCCTGTTAGCAATTATTATTGGTGGTGTTATAGCTATAACACATCCAGAATACATGGATGACGCTTTTCATAACACTGTTGTTGGTATTATATTAATTAAATTATTTTGGAGATAATGACAAAAAAAGAAGAAAAAGAAAAATACCCTAACTGGTATAAACATGGTCATGAAGTATTACATGTTGAAGAACCGCAAAAAGTGGACAATTTGTTCAAATTTTACGAAAAGGATAAATATTTAGCTAGAGTTATTTATATGAATGACCCATCTGGTTATGAAAATCATAAACTGATGTTATTTACCGAAAAGAATGGTCATTTTTCTATTGTTTTATTTAGAAGGAAATTTGGTATCTCTGTAACGAATAAAATGTATTCACGAGAAAAACGACTAGTAACTATAACTTATAATGGTAAATTTTGGGTTACCACAAATCTAAATAGTAAAAGAGTCACACAAGCTACTATAGTTAATATACATTCGTCAATACCATATTTTGGTCTTGGTGAATCCACATTAGTTAAAATAATCTTAGATAAACTTCAAGAAAGATTTACTTGGTTGAGATTCATGAGAGAACATAATGTCTTACAGAAAGTGTCATTTAATACTATTATGGGTAATAAGATATTTTCACTTAAAAAGGCCTTACAACACGAATACAAGGTAACATTACCTATAGCTAAGATGTTTAAAAAACATGAAGATAAGGTGTATTTAGTTAGAACAATTAAACACCATTTAAAAAATATGGATAACATTGAATCACTTAAGGAAGAGTGGTTAACCAACACCAACAACTTAAATATTTTCCATGATAGTCTTAAATTAGGTAAAATACTTGATAAAAAAGTTAATTGTTCGTGGTCTACCAGAAGACTTAAAGAAGAACATGATAAATGGTCAAAAGAACTAACCGATATTATTTTTATCGATGCAGACAGACCAATGACTATACACGGTACGTTTATTGACTTTACTAAATTCTCTGGTTATGAAATCCTTAACACAACTAAAGAAATGGCTTATGAAGGTAAAAGACAAAATCATTGTGTTGCTTCATATGTTAGTAAGGTTGAAAATGGTAATTGTGGTATATTCAGAATTAAAGGTTTCACACTTGAAATCGTTTGGGGTTATTCTAATGGTGATAAAATAATTAAAATAGGTCAACTTAGAGGGTACTCTAACGTGGATGCTCCACAATCACTACAAGATGAGGTGTTAAGTAAGATAATTGAATTTAATAACCAAAAACTAGGTATTAAACTTAGTAAAGAACAGTTATTAAATAATACCTCAAACATTTACGAACCAATACTTCAAAGAGTGAATGAAGATTATGACGTTAATGATGAATTACCTTTTTAATCTAAAATTATGCCTAAGAGTAAAAAGAAAATAGTCAAAAAAGAACCACAAGAACAAATATGTCAAATGTGTGGTATTAAATTTAATGGTACGGGTGGTGTGTGTTCTCAAGAATGTGCTGAAACATGGGTTAAAACCTACATAGATGGTCCGTGGAATAAAAAAAGATAAGTTATGGAAAAACCAATAAAAGGTATATGTGTTGATGGTGGTACGGAAGGTAATCCAGGACCATGTTTCTATCAAGGGGTAGATTTAGAAACAGGTGAGCAATTATTTTACAAACATCTAGGTGAGGGTACAAATAATATTGCTGAATTTTTAGGTATAGTACATGCTATACACTATTGTGAAAAAAATAATATAGAACCTATTATTTGGTCAGATAGTATGACAGCAATAGCTTGGGTTAGAAATAAAAAACACAAATCAACATTCAATGGTGAAGTTACCAAAAGAATGGATAAAGCTTGTCTTTACCTACAAGACAAAGATATTAAAATAAATAAATGGTTAACTAAACAATGGGGTGAAATACCAGCTGACTTTGGTAGAAAATAAATTAATACCCAGCTCTTTTAAGTTCTGAATTAGTTGGGTAACCAATTATTTTATCACAAATATTACAAACTTTTCTTAGTGTGAATACACTGGTACTGACATTCTTAATATCGGTTTCAGTGTGTTTACACATTTCTTGTAGTTCGTTTATCCTTTCGTTAAGAGTGTTAACCTCTTCCTTATGTTTTTTTATTTCTAGTTGTATTTCTTCTGGTGACATATTTTCATCCTCCAATACGATTTCAATAATCTTTTCTTCTAACATTTTATAACTCTATTCATTATTAGTGTAAATTTCTGGGTTTTGTTTTCCAAAAATTCTTATTATTTCTCCCGCCTTAGCGTTAGCTTCATTCTCAATAGGTGAACCATCAGCACCCTCTTCTGGTCTACCATATAAATCACCTCTTTCGTTTTGGTGATGATGAACCAATTCATGGGCCACAGAGCGCATTACATCCATTATCGCTCTATCTTTAATATAAACACATACAACGTGATTAACAATGTCGTAATAAGCTGTTGTAGTGATACCGTTACCATCTCTATCATTGGTTAATTTAATGGTACAAGGTTTTTCAAGGCCTAAATAATCATTAACGAAATCAATAAATTTTTCCATTAAAACCTTATTAGACATCTGAACCTTATTTTCTAAGTTTTCCCTAAGTAGTATCTTTATCTTATCTCTCATAATTAGTTACCAAAGCTTGGTCCGTTAGTATCATTTAAATTATCTGGTCTATGTGCATTACCATTAAGTCTATCATTCTTAGAATCAACCCTTTCATAAAGTCTTACGATATCAATATCTTGAGTATGATTCTTTTCTTTATTTTTTTCAACCTTCTCTTTTTCAAGTTCTTCAATCGTTTGAATAATTTCAGTCTTGTTTTTGGTCATGTTCTTATTTAATTCATCATATTGGGTATCAACCTTAGCGTCAATCTTAACATATAAACCCCAAGCAAATGTGAGTATGGTTATTACAGCTGTACTAAGTATACCTATGACCCATTTAACTGACCTAGTAGTCATCACAATCTTAGTTGAATCGTCAGTTACCTTATCTACTATATTATCCTTTTCTTCACTCATCTTAATGTATTGAATAATCAAAGGCCGAAACCTTATCGTAAGTTATTATAAATTTTGAATATGGTGAATAAGACCAAAACCAAGCTGCATAATTATCTGGTGAATAAAACCAATCACATGTAAAATATGGTACGTTAACACTTACCTTATTGTAGATATACAATTTACCGTAGTTATTATACTTGTATTCAATCATAGTAATTTTAATATCCCTAATATACGTACTAGCTTTATCGTAATGTGCCCCATCACGTTTAGTGTTGAAGTATGAATTACTAAAGAAATAAACATAGTAATAATATTTACCATTAAAATCAGCATTTTTAACCCTTGTAACACCCCAGTTAAATGATGCCCATTCACCAGGTCTTTCAACTTGCCAATCCTGTTGAACCACTGTTTGTGAAAAACTAAAACAAGTTGTAATTAAAAATAATATACTTAATAAAAACTTTTTCATAATTATAATTCAGACATTTTTGCTCTTAATTGTTTCTCAATTCTAGATAATTTTTTAACCAGTTCTTTATCTCTATTCTTTCTAGCTTCAACCTTAGCCACAACAACATCTTGTATCTGGTTTTGGAGTTCAGCCCTTTCAGACCCAATACTAGTGACACCCTTATTAGCAGCTCTCTCTTTCTCCTTTTTCTCTCTATCTAGTTTGTAACCCCATCTATCCATGTTCATTTTTTGTTTTTGTAACTCTGAACCCATACCGTCATCATAACCAACTGACCCATCGATAAAATCCATAATCTCTTTCCCTAGGAAAAATAATACTTTAATCTTAGCTTCACTCATTGGTGAATGTGTTTTAGGTTTTTGAGGTCCAGCGTCTCCTTCATATTCTGGGTGCACAATACCTCTATTAGCTTTAATATAAAGATACCTAGTACCACCACCTTGAGAATCCTTATATTCACCTGGCGCTCTCTTAGAACCAATACTAGATTCTTTACCACCAAAAGCAAACTTATTACCACCAGCTGGATAAAGTATAAATTCATATAAACCATCACCATCACCAGTAGAACCAAGTTCACCATCATTTTCTCTATATAATTCATTAGCTAAGGCGATTTCAGCTCTCATTTCACTTGGTGTATAGTAAAAAACTTTACCATTGAAACCAGGGTTAGATGTTGTGTGTCTAGCCAATCTACCTTCATTAAATTTTCTTAAGTGTTCTAGAATTAATTTTTTCATCTTAACTTTTTTATTATAAATATTTGCAAATTAGAAAGAATTTGTATATATTTGTTGAAACGTTAATTATTAAATAATGGAAACAAGGAAAGAAAGACTTATACAATTAATTTAATTATGGCAACAAAGTTAGAAAAAGACATTACAAGAGAATCAACCGTAAAGGATGAAGATAAAGAAATCATGGTTACGCTAACTGCTAACCAGAAGATTTCAATGAAGTTAAAAGGAAAACGTACTGGTGCGGTGGAAATTGGTATCGACCAGCTATATGCGCAATTAACTGGTAAAGATATGGGTTCAGATAGTAAAGAACCTAAAAAAAATGGTGGACTTAGTATTACACAAAGTGATGAGAAACCCACTAAGAAAAACCCAATGATTCTCTTAAGTGATTTGAGGTCTCAAAATGCAATATCTGGTGGTGATTATAAGATGGTGGCTCACTTTGACACTATAATTAAAAATTTAATGGAAAACATGTAATATGGCAATTTTAATTGAATTAATATTAGTAATTGGGGCAATCGTTACGATTCTAGCCTTCTTTAAACCAAAGGATAAGGAAGAAAATCACACAACACCTAAACCTATAGGTCTTTATACTACTACGGTTAATGTAAGGGGTGTTGAATTAAATATTAAGACTGAGGTTAGGTTAGATAAAGAATATAGTGATAATGAAATTTCTGTCAATCACACAAAAATATTTGGTGTACCAAAAGGTGAAATTGATAATATTATGGAAGTACTATTGAATGAACACACACTAATCTCTAAAGGAGATGTCAAATGGGTGAAATAAAAAAAATAAAATTTACGAACAATTATGATAAAAGTGGAAGAATTTATAATTGACGGTAACACTAAAGAAGGTGATTGTTGCCCAGAATGTAAAGCTAATTGGGATGGTGGAGATATCCTAGAAGAACTAATTAGGGTTAAGGATGAAGGAACATTCTACCAAAATTATTCTGATGAAGACTTAATAAAGGCTGCTGGTGATTATGGATGGACACCAGAAAATAAAAAGAGGTTCGGACACTTGATAGGAATGGAATTATCTATGGATGACCCAGAACACTACGATGGTGTTTCTTATTGGGCATGTCCAGAATGTGGTGTGGCTTGGTGTAGATGGACTGGTGATAGAACTGATAGATTTGTTGAAATGATTCAAGAAAGAAATAGGAAGATTGATGAATTGAATGGTGACTCAGATTGGGAAATCTATAAACAAAATGATGGTAAAATAGATGATAACGTAAAAAAACATATATAATACAATTTAAAAACTTTTAAATATACAAAAATTAATTATGGCAAATTACAATTTTGACGAAGACATTGACGTTGGAGAAAGAGGCGAAGGTGTTATTAGAGGAGAACTTGAATCTAGAGGACTTAAATTTATCGATGACAATAAGGATAGCAAATACGACCTTAAGATGGAACTTAACTCAAAGATAATAACCTTTGAAGTTAAGACAGATGTATGGTGTGTACCAGGTAGATATATGGATATGCCTTTTGGTAGAATTTGGGTTGAAGGTAAGGATAGTGGGAATCTCTTTATCGAATACCAATCAAGGAATAAACCATCTGGTATCGCTGTAACAAATGCTCAAGTGTTTGTATACTACTACCCATTCTTAAACCAATATTGGACTATTAAGGTGTCTGACCTAAAGAGACTTATTACTGATAATAAATTTAGGGAAACAAAGTTGTCTGGTGATGCAAATTCCGATACTAGAGGGTATTTAATACCAAGAGATAAGTTTAAATCTTATTTCAAAATACATAAGGTAGATTATCAATGGGAAAATTAACAATTGAATTAGTTCCAAAAACTTGCTTCTTCTCGAATGTAAGAACACTCTTACCAAAAAAATATTGGGATAAACTTAGAAAAGAATCCTACGAATTAGCCTCCCATAAGTGTGAAATTTGTGGAGATACGGGAAAGAATCAAGGTTATAATCATGATGTTGAATGTCATGAGATATGGGTTTATGATGATAAGACCAGGATACAAAAACTTCTTGGTCTTATCTCACTATGTCCTAAGTGTCACCAAGTTAAACACTTTGGTAGAACATCGGCTATCGGTAAACAACCAGAAGCCTTTAAACACTTAGAGAAAGTTAATGGTTGGAACCATAAGCAATGTGTGAAGCATGCTGGTGACGCTATGATGGAATGGAGAGATAGGTCACAATACAAATGGAAACTTGATTTAAGTATTCTCCCAGAATTATGTGAAGAAATACCTAAGAAGTTGATAACCGAAGCTGAAAAAAAACGTCTTAAATCATAATTTTTAAGAATAATTTTGTTTTTTAAAAGTTTTTTACTATATTTGATTTATTAACTAAAGAAAAAACAATATGAAAACGTTATTTTACTTAATATTAGGGTTATTTTTAACATTTACATCGTGTAAGAAGGAAGAAATAGAACCAATAAATCAAGAAGTTGATGAAACAGCACAGATTGATGATGAAATTAGACTCTATGGTAAATGGGTTCTTTTAGATGCTAAAATGTATGTAGAAAACTTAGAAACCCATGAAAAAACGGTATTTAACCATTTTGATGAGAATAAAACAACATCTAGCCTTAGATATTCTGGTTCTATGTACGAAATTGAGGATATTGAACAATATGTAACCACTTGGGCCTTTAAACAACCTAATTATGTGCCAGGTTATGGTGAATTTATACTAAATAATGATACAATCCAACCATATGGGTTCTATGTGACCAAATCTGATTGGACAATCGTTGAGCATCCGTTAACAAATAGTGGTGATGATATGCAATTAGGTGGGTCAGCAAGACCAATCGAAGCTTATATACTAAGTCATAACGATTCAATTGTTAATTTCTATGTGCAATTAGCTTATGAAAACATAGGTGGGTGGAATTGTAAGTATTTTACTGAAATGACAATGCAAAAAATAGAAGGATGGTAAAATTTGATAAGTTCTATACAGCTTTTTTACATATAAATGTGATTTGTGGTCTATATTTGATGTATAGATACTTAAATGACCAAGAAAACTTTATATTGGTAACGATATTTACCCTATATTTCGTGATAAAAGT
>Ga0180432_10009490_pt1 | contig 11867 bp, 9 predicted proteins | sample SS_ome_10_FD_132414 | JGI IMG/M metagenome (GOLD analysis project Ga0180432, IMG submission 132414) | Hypersaline lake sediment archaeal communities from the Salton Sea, California, USA - SS_1_MS_2 metaG | ecosystem: Environmental > Aquatic > Non-marine Saline and Alkaline > Hypersaline >... | reverse complement strand
GCCGGCGGAGGTTGCAGGCCGTCCGTCGCCCAGCGACAGTTCAACACGCCTCATGCGATACAGGGTCTCTTCGATGAGCCTGCGATTGAAAGATATGAGATCAGCCACCATGCCGATAAGCAAGATCAAAAAGCCCGCCACGCCGAGAGCTCCGGCAGCTACCACCGACTGCACGTGCCCTTGTCCGTCGCCGATCGCGCAGAAGTAAAGGAACCGCCCGGCGAGCACGGCGCCGCCCGACAGAAACACCAGTCCGAACGCAGTGAAAACGCGAAGCGGCTGAAACATCGTGTAGACACGCACAATCGTCGTCAGCGACCGCTTCAGGTACTCGGGTATACTCCTGAAAAGACGCGACGGACGCGTTTTGCGATTGGTTTCCACCCTCGTATGGCCAAGCGCTATATGCTTTTTGCCGGCCTGTATCACCGTCTCGAGGGTGTAGGAGAAAGGCGATACCACGTTCATCTGAAGGGCCGCCTCGCGGCTGAAGGCACGAAAGCCGCTGGTAACGTCGGGCACATCGGTGCCGGATATCCTCCTGACGGCCCAGCTTCCGATTCGCTGGAGCTTCTTCTTGGCCCACGAGAAGTCGTCTATCGTCTTCACGTGCCGATCGCCGACGACCATCTCGGCGGAGCCGTCGAGGATCGGGCGAATGAGCTGCGGAATACCGGCGCCGCGGTACTGGTTATCGCCATCGGTGTTGACTATGATGTCGGCGCCAAGCCGCAGGGAGACATCGATCCCTGCCGAGAACGCCCTCGTCAGGCCCTTGGTCTGCGGAAATCTCACAACGTGATCTGCCCCATTGCTCCTCGCGACCTGCAGTGTGGAGTCTGTGCTGCCGTCATCGATTACCAGCACTTCGACCTTGTCGATGTCCGGAATCTTACGTGGAATCTCCCTGAGGGTCACCGGCAGGGCCTGCTCCTCGTTGAGGCAGGGTATTTGCACTATCAGCTTCATTGATGGTGCTCCGGCTTTCTTCGGGCTGAGGGATGTTTTTTCGGTGTTTGCGCAAGTAATTGCCTTCGCGACCGTAGCCTTTCTTGGGGCTCATGGAGTTGAGCACTACACCCAACACGTTTGTGTTGGTCCGAGCCAGTTGCCTCAACGCCTCGGCCGCGTGTTCTCGCCGTGTGTGGGCGGCCCTCACAACCAGTATTACCCCGTCTACGTACCTCGCGAGCACAACGGGATCGGTGACGGCCAAAACCGAGGGCGAGTCGAAAATAATCAGGTCGTATTCTCTTCTCACAAAGCTCACGAGCTCGGCCATTCTTCCCGACGCCAGCCGGTCGGGCGGGCTGGCGGGCAGTGGCCCGCTGGTGAGTAAGTCCAACCCGGGCCGCGCCTGATGGACCTTGAGTTCGAGGTTGTATTCGCTTCCAGGGCCGGGCTGGCGCAAGGCCTGGGCCAGCCCCGATGAGTTGTTCATGCCGAAATACACGTGCTGCGTGGGTTTGCGGAGGTCGCTGTCGACCAGCAGCACCCGCTTATGGGCATCGGCGCAGACAACAGCGAGATTGCCGGCGATGGTGCTTTTGCCTTCGCCGGGCAAGGCGCTTGTTATCATCACGGCCTGAACTTCCCGGGCGTCGAAAAAGAACAGGTTCGTGCGCAGGAAGCGGTACGATTCGGCAATAGCCGAGCCTTCGGCCGCGACCTCCGACAATCCGGTGTTTTTATCAGTCATGTGGCACCTAATCCAATACTACGAGAGGCCCGGAATTATCCTCAGGCAGACCCGGCGCTGCCGGCGCTGCCGGCGCGGCTCGGGGCAGCGTGCCGAGCACTGCCAGGTCAAGTGTTCGTTCCACGTCGGCGACGGTTTTAAGCGTTGTATCGAAATACTCCATCAAAAGCGCGGCGCCGGCGCCGAGCACAATGCCGCATAAAGTCGCGAAGGCGATCTTTATCCCATTTTGAGGGTCCTTTAGAAACCCCACCGGGGCGCGCTGAATGAACCGCGCGCTTTCTTCGGCCGCGCCCTGCGACAGATCAAATTCTTTCAGCTTGGCAAGGACCGTGTTGTGAAGCATGCGGCTCGCCTCGACGTTTCTTTGGAGCACCGCATATTGCAACTGCTCGTTGGTCTTGTGAAAGAACTTGCGCCTGTATTCTTCCAGCTCACGGGCTTTTTGCTTCAGCGTTAGTTGCATTGCGGAAAGGTGTGCGCGCCGCCGGATGTAGGCCTTCTGGCATTCGGCCAGAAAAGCGGCCTCGTAATGTCCCTGCAAAGTCGCAAGGTGTTGGCCGTATTCCAGAATGGTCGGGTGCCGGGGTCCCAGAACCTTGAGCTGCTGTTCGAAGGCCGCTTTCGTGGCGTCGATGTCGGCGGAGATCTGTGCCAGGCGCTCTGAATTGGACAATGCCGCGAGGAGCGCGAGCTTTTCGGGGTCGGCCTTGTCGTCGAATGCTATCACTTTCGCTTCGGCGTCGGGCGGACCCGGGCGAGGTACGCCACACTGGTCGAGAAGGCGGCCGTACTCCTCCATCTCTGTTTCGGCGGTGAGACCGGCAAGTTGTACCTTCATTTGATCGGCCATCAGCGCTCGGTGGTAGTCGTCGTCGAATTCGCCCCTTGTCCCCGGGCTCACGTCGGGGTTAGCCCTGCGGAAGCCTTGCAGCTTCTGTTCGTCCCGCTGCATCCGGGCTTTTGCCTCGGCCAACTGCCGCTCGAGCCACACAAATGTGGCCCGCGAAGTATCGAGCATCGTCCGGCGGCTGTAATCAATATAGTTTTTTCCAACGGCGTTGGCTATATCTCGCGATAGCTCGGCCGATGGCGTTTCGGCGGTAATGTGGACTACCGAGGTCTCGCCTATCCGGGTCCATGTCATCTTACGGATCCAGCGTTCCGGGTCCAAGCCTGCCGCCTCGAGCATCGAAGCGGCCGCCGCCACAACGGGCGGCGATTTCATTATCTCGATCTCAGTGTCGACGTTGATCTTCGTAATCTGTCTGGCCCCGGAGAAAAGCTCGGCCTGCCAGGCCTGTACCTTGACCATCAGGGCCGCCGTGGCCTCGTAGGTAGGCTGCTGAATCCATATAATGTATGAAATCACAGGCGCAACAACACCCGCGAAGGCGGACAGCGTGAGCCACTTGTGCTTCCACATTGCCGAGCCGTAATCGCGAACGTGTATCTCTTTGCCGGCGGCGGTTCCCAATACATTCTCCTTGTTCTGAGCCATCTGCGTAATTATTCGGTTCGTGGGTCGTTGAATTCGCGTGTTAGCCTTGTCTCTTTTGCTCCTTAGCGACCCCCCGCCCCGGAAGCGTTTCATCTTCAGTCATGAAGCCCCGCCCTGTCGCTTATCACGAAAACAATGTCGCCTCCTTGAAGGCGCTCTTTCAGTCCGTAGTGATCCTCGGGCGAGGTATTCATCATGTAGTACAGCCGCGCTTTGACGCCTTTTTTGCGGCGGCGCGCAAGGACAATTCGCGCCAGCGATCCGGCGTTGTGCGACAGCCCGGCTTTCACAAGCGCGTCCCCAAGCATCACCCCGGGGGATAATTCCTGAACACCGGGCTTATTCACCTCGCCGAACGCGGCCACCTGGTCGGCGGACGCAGGCCAGTTCCCCAGCACCAGAAATTGTCCCGGCACGACCTCCTCATCCTGCCCGTCGTCGGCCGCCGCCTTGGGCTCGCCTTGTTTGCCGGCTGCGCCGATCACGTCGGCAGCGGTCATTCCGGGAGCGAACCGATAGGCGCCCGTCCGAATTCCTTCGTTTCCTACCAGAAAAACGTATGATTCATTCCTTTCGGGGTCGCGGCGGACCAGCCGCACCCAGTCGTTTCTTCGCAGGGGCACGTCTATTTCTTTACGCCCGAGGACCATGAGATCATAAAGGTCCACGGTTGTGCTTGCCATGACCTCAACAGCTCGGGTGGCACGATGCGGCGGGTCGGCTGCAGCGGGCTGAGCTTCGGATTGCGCCCCACCGGTCTCAGCCTCGGAGATCCGGTCCGCCGGCGTTTCGATTGTCGTCTGTCGCGTTTCCCGTCGCAAGATGACCGCCATCATTCTTTTGCAGAGCTCGGGGGTAGAGGCGGAACGGACTATGAGCTCCGAGAGCCGCCCGTTTATGCCGAGCTTGTAAGCATTTGTCACGCCATATTCGCCCAGGAGGTACACAAGCAGTGTATTAGCTTGGAGTACGGTGACCGTAACGCGGGGGTCCTTGATAAAATCGCCGGCGAGGCGCCGCCTGAGCGCATCTTCCAATTCCGCAAGGCTCATTCCTTCGGCCCTGACTTCGCCCCACACGGGGTGGGTAATCGTTCCCGCGCGCGACACCACCGCCTGCTCGACACTCAGCTCTTGGTGATCGGCCACGTGGATCGTCAGTACGTCGTCGGGGCCTGGGAAATAGTCGTTGGGGCCCGCACGCGCGAGCATGGCCATGACACAGATGAGGCCAACGAGGATTGCGTGTTTCACAACTCCCTCCCCGGTTTGCGCGGAGACATATAGAAGGGTCGCGCCTCCCGGCCGCCGGAATGCGGCCGAATGATCTCCTTCCTGCGCTTGAATGCGGTCGCTCGAACCACCCCAGCGGCGGCGTCGGTCGCAGCATCGTTGCGGTTCTATAATCGGCGCAAGGCGGGCGAAGTTTGCTTAATTCGGCAGATGTAGTACGGGTGTGAAGAATTTCGGGCCGGAGCCCGGCAATTGCTACGCCGGGGCGCGCGGAGCCCGGGCGGACGCTCGGGCTGTTCTGCGCCGGCGCCTGGCGCCGTACCAGGCAACACGGCAAGCAGCGAGCGTTGCAATAGTGTAGAAAGCGAAGAAAAACGCGGGGCCCGACTCGACGCGAAGATTGTGCTCCTCGAGGCTCAACAGCGCCAGCGGCGGGCTGATCCATACGATCCCCGCAGACGTGCTGTGCCTGTCATACTCGAGAAGACCCAGCATAGGAAAAAGTATGAGCGCTGCGAGGACCGAAACGCTGATTATCCGCGACCTAGGAGAATTCCATAGGCTCCGCGCCGCCACCGCCAGCACGCAGCAAAACAAAATGAAAAGCGACATCCCCGCGAGGAGAACAAATATTTCTTCCCGGTCGCCCGACCGGTCGTTGGCGATCAGGAACCGAGCCGTCGCGGCCCCGGCCGAGATCAGAAAAGTGAGCAAAACAAATACGATCGCGGTCTTCCATCCCGGCGCGAATGGCTTGAGCAATATAGGGATTCTCTTCACTTTCCTTATCAGCCGCGCGGGCAGCTTACCCGGCTCTCCGCAAAAGCCGATCGCCGCGAAAACACTCGGAATGCCGACGGCGAAGATCAAAAAACCCGCCAGCTCATCCTCGTCGCCGGGGTCGTCATGGAACAGAAACATCAGCGCGACGCAGATCAGCATGTAGACTGCAACCCAGACCCTGAGCGACGTAGACTTATTCCATGACGGCGGCTTGAGCAGAGACGTCGCTGCGAAGTGAAAGAGGCTCCAGAGCATCAGCGGAATCAAGCACATCAAGAGCCACTCCAAGCTGACAAACGGGAGCTCCCTGGCGCGTCTGCCTTCGCCCAGGCCCATAGCCTCGTTGGCGGCAGCGAACCACAGACACGAACCTACGAACATGAATATGTAGCCCACGATAACCGTCTGCATCGACTTCGACGATGCCGCCGAGAGCATCAGGCAAAACCCGGAGGAGGCCGCTGCACCCAGCAGCAGATAAAAGTACAGCATCGCCACCCATTTCGGGTCCGTCCCCCCGTAAAGAAAGCAGATCGCCGCCAGCGGAAGAAACGCAAAAATGAAGATGAGGATATACGACATTATCGCAACGAACTTGCCCCACAGGATCTCCCACGGGCTCAGCGCCGTTATCCGCAACAGGTCAAACGTGCGCCGCTGGCGCTCCGCGGCGACCGTGGTGCAGGCGTATGCCGGAATCGCTAACGCTATGCAGACCGCCTGAATGATGAACATCGCATCGAACAACTCTTTGCCCGCGCCCGAGCGATTCAAATTGAGGTCCGATGCAATTGCCAGCAGCGGTATGCAAGCGATGAAAAGAAAACCGATGATAAACAGGAAAAACTTCAGCGACCTCCCCGTGCCACGGAGGTCTTTCTCCAGTATGGGGTTGAAAAAGAAGTTCTTGATTGATAAGAGAACCGCAGCCATCGTGCCTCCGTCGGGCGCTCGCGACAATCATTCGCTCCCAACAAAACCTGTGGGGCAAGCAAAGGGCCGTTATGCCACGTCGCCGCGCGTTATTTGCATGAATAGTTTCTCGAGGTCTTTCTGCTCCTCATGGAATGCCGCGACCCGGATGTCTTGGTTGACCAGTTCCTTGATCAGAGCCCACGGCTGCATGGCTTCGCTGCCGAAGGCTACCCTCAACGAACCATCTTCCTGGCTCACGTCGGCGACGAGTTTATGGTGCTGCAAGATCATCATAGCCTTATCGGGGGAGCCGTCTATGGTGATGACCACCTCGGTCCCGCGATTGAGGTCCTTCATGATATCGCCTATTCTGCCCGACACGAGCAGTTTTCCCAACTCGATTATGCCTACGGTGGTGCAGACATCGGAAAGTTCAGAGAGGATGTGCGATGAAATGAAGATGGTCTTGCCCATCGCGTGGAGCTCTTTGACGAGCTCGCGGAACTCGACCCTTGCCCGGGGGTCCAGCCCCGCCGCCGGCTCGTCGAGCACGAGCACTTTGGGATCGTGCACAAGTGCGCGCGCGAGGCACAGGCGCTGCTTCATTCCTTTCGACAGCTCCGAGACCATCTTTTTCCGTAGGCCGGTGAGGTCGGTCAGCTCCATCACGTCGCGGCAGATGGCCTTGCGTTTTTTCGCGGGAATGCGATACGCCGAAGCGAAAAAGTCGATGTATTCGTCAACCTGAATTCCGTCGTACACACCGAACTCATCCGCCATGTAGCCTACCAGCTTGCGGACCTCCTCGGGGTATTCGCTGACCGAAATCCCATCCACGTGTATCGAGCCCGCCGTCGGCTCGAGCAGCGTGGTGATCATCTTTATCGTGGTCGTCTTGCCGGCGCCGTTGGGGCCGATGAAGCCGAATACCTCTCCTTTCTCCACCAGAAAAGAGACGTTGTCCACCGCCCTTGTCTTGCGGAATTGCTTTGTGAGGTTCTCCACCCTGATCATCGCGCCCCTCCGAGAATATAGGTGTTGCTTTCAACGGTGCGCGCCCGGCCCTTGATAAACGTATACGGAATGGCGGGCTCGGCCCCCCGGGCCGCCTTGCCCACGACTATGACCTCGGGGCCGACCCGGTATTTGCGTGTCGGCATCTGTCGCATCACCGCCTTCGGCGGGCGGCTCGAAAGATGCGGGTTCGTTGCCGTTGCAAGTTTGGCCAGTTTTCCGACTTCGTACCATCGGCCGGAATCTTTGACCCAGCAGTTTTCGAGATCGGCGTCGGTGGCGTTGAAGACCGTGACGGCGCCGTCGCGCTTCTCGACCCGCAGATTACCGAAGCCGGGCAAAGCGGCCTGCGCCTCGAAGCTGAAGACCTCCCACATCAGCGACGTAAACCGCGCCTCGAGGGTCCCCTGCCCGCTGTCGCGGACCATCAGGGGCGTTTCTTTCGATCCCCATCTATCCATTCGGCGGGTCAGATTGCGCAGCGCCGTGTTATCGCCGAAGCTTATGCCGAACTCGCGATTGCCGCTCGCGTAAATGCCCTTTTGCGAAACGGCGAAAGCCGTAGTGCGGTCGGGATAGGTCCGGATCAGGGTGAATTCCCTCAGTTCCGTGGCAATGCCTCGGGAAACGTAACCGTACACCAGGATTGCGACGGTGAAGGCGACGGCCACGCCACCGATCGTGAAGGGCATGAGGACCAGCCTCTTTTTGCGCCTCAGCAGCAGATAATTGGCCGGGCCGAGAATGAGGAGGTATCCGCCGAGCATCAACGCGATCGCCGACACCCTGGGGAGTTTGTCTTCCCGGCTGGGCCAACGTAGAGAGAACCGCCGGTCGCTCTTCTTTCTCATGGGTATGAAGGATGTATCGCGGAGGAGCCGTCCCAGTTCGCTCCATCCGGAGAACGGAGGGCGGAGAATATCATATCTGAACACGACGACCGTGCCGGCGCCGCACGGCGCGACCTCGGCAAGCGTTTTCGACGTCGCCCCCGTGACCGTTACGTCCCACTGCGCCACTTTTTCCGCGGCGAGCCGGTAGAGCCGCGCCGATGTTGTCCTCACCGTTTGCGGGCCCCTCTCGGTGAAATCGACCAACCGCCGCAGCAAGCTGCTCCGAAAGACCATCCCCGACTTGCCGGGTGAGACCAAGATCGTGCCGCCCCTCTCCACCCACTGCACGATGGCGTCTTCCTGGGCCCGGCTGAGGTCGGAATACGGAAAGTCCTCGATCACCATCGCCTGGAGCAGGTCGTAGCCCATCCACGAATCAGGAAGCAATTTCGCATTTGCGTGCTCTGCGATTTCCACACCGGTCGGCAGACTGCCGCCCCATTCCCAGTTTCCTCTGGCCTTCTCGATGCTCAGGTCGAGGCCCCCAACCAGCGCCTTGACTGTGTTTCTGGCGGACGTAAGGCCTACAACCGAACGGCCGAAGCGAATCCCGGATGGCCGCCTCGTCGAAGGGTTATCGCCTATTCTGAACCCCAAGGGGGAGGTCTCTTCCCGGTAGTTGAGGAGGTGAAGATTTACGAAGGATTTATGGGGGTAATTATCCTTCAGCTTTTCCGACCAGGTCGCTGCCGTGGATAACCATCTGACATTTTCCGCCGAGGCTACGTGCAGCTCAATGTCGGTAGGTATGCGTTTTCGGAAGTTGATCGACGCAGTGGACCAGCCCTCCACGGGCATCGCGGGCACCGGATACTTGAGGTCTACCTCGACTTCCCTGGCGCCGGCCGCCGACGCCGCACCCACAACCAGCAGTAAAAAACACTTCCATCTTATCATTCTTCTTCCATCCTTGATCGACGGCCGTGTCCTTCCCTCTTAGTCCTGTTCTCTGTTTACGTTTTGCCTTTGATCTCCGTCTGTGGGCCTTTTGCTTCTTGCTCAGTCCGTGGCTAGATTGATCGACACCAGCCAGATACCATATCCGCACGGCGACACGGATGTTATCTCGATTCCGTCTGCCGTGTTCTCGGCTCTGGCAAGGGAAGGCGACAGTCCCGTCAGCACTTCATGGAACTTCAGCAGCTCTTTATCGCAGCCCGGCCCGAGCAGGAACTGCGACGTCATCACCGAGTAGCCGTGGGCCTTCCCGGGAAGAGCCTTAAGCCGGCCCGCGTAATCCCCCTGGTCTTCGAGCATCGCCCCTTTTTCCGACGTCAGGGACCTGATGAGCGGCACCATCACCGGCGCGCGCCCGATATAAAAGTAGCCGTTGTTTATCACGGCCGTCGACTGGTCTTTGCACCAGGCGCCGGCCTGGTTCTTGAAACCGGACGCTTGGAGCCATGCCTCGACTGCATCGCGCTCGGCGACCTCGGCCGCGGCGATAACGCCCAGCCAGTTTTTCGTTTCCACGGTAAGTGCGAGGAATCCCAGCCCGGTGAACGCCCGCCCGAACGCCGCACCGCCTGCCCTGGCATGGCGGCGGATCGGCAGATAGCCCCGCATGTCGCCGCCCGATGCGAATGATATCTGATTGACCAGCCACGGCCCGCGCGGAAACACCGCGCCGATCCGGCACGGCTGCGCGGGGCCCAGCCGGGGAGGCTGCACGTTCCCCGAGAGCAGGATCCTGTCGTGGACCAGCCGCCGAGGGGCTTGGCCTCGGACCTCCAGCACGCCCGACATTACGGTTCCTTCGCCGTAAAAGCGCGCAAATTTGCTCGCCGCCCCGGTTGTCTCGGCGTAGCAAAAAATGTGCGGCCCGGCCGGTCGCTTCACCTTCTCGAGCGCAGCCTTGTAGTTGGGCCTTTCCGCAAGGCGCGCGCCGCCGGTCAAAAGCCAGTTCGCCGCACGCCGCCGCCCGTAGGCCACGCAACTTCCCGTGAAGGCGAGCGTCCACACCCGCTTGCGCGAAAACGCGATGTGAATCACGTCTTCCTCGCCGATTTTGGCTTGGGTGATCTCGACCTCGGGGAAGCGGGCCTTGAGCGTTTTCTCGACGCGTCCGGCCAGCAGGCGCTTCAGTTCCTCAGTGTGCGAAGAAGCTTGCAGAATCACTATAATATCGGGGTCGGCCGAGGGCGCGGCCGGAGCGGAAACGACGCCGATCGTGATCCCGTAGCGCTCGACCGCCTCCCCGATCGACCTATCGGTGAGGGTTTTGCAAAACAGGTCGGCCGTGGACGAGACGAAACTCAGAATGAGCTCGGCTGCGAAAGAGGATTTCACCGCGTCGCGCAGCTCGGTTTCCTGCACCGAAGCCCACAGCCCGGCAGGCTGCGCTATTTCCGCGTAAAGAAGCGTGTCGGCCGGGGTGACATCGGCGATACTCCCGGCCGGCGCCGCGTCCCGAGCCGGTGAGAGCCAGAATATAACCAGCAAAACGCACAACAAAGACAGACGTCGGGTTTTCATCTTCCTCTTTTTCCATTCTTCTTTTTGGCTTTTAGTCGGATGTGTGCCGCCTTCTTCCTTTTGTCGTCGGTTGTCTTTTCGCCTTCACTCTTTTCGTCGATAGACTTCGTCAGGGTCGAACACTTTCTCCTCGTCCACGTGAAACGCGTCGGCCACGGGGTCGTATTTTCTGTAATAGCAGCTTCTATATCCTACGTGGCATGCGGCTGTATGCTGGTGTACCTTTATCGCAAGGGACTTTCCTTCGCAGTCGATGGCGATCTCCTTCACCTCCTGGATATGCCCGGACGTTTCGCCCTTGAGCATGAGCCTGCCCTTCGAACGCCGAAACACGTGGACCTTACCGGTCTTGACCGTGGCTTCCACCGCGTCGCGGTTCATATAGCACAGCGTAAGAGGGCGGTTGTCTGTGGCATCGTAGATTATGGCCGGCGCGAGGCCGTCGGGGTTGAACTTGATTTTTTCGAGCAGTTGCATCCGGAACTCCGGAAGTAAACAAATGCGGCGCGAAACTGATCTATCCGAATTCTACTTGACACGGGCGGCGATGTCAACGGCAAAATTCCCAAGGTCGGGATAAAGACGCCCTCCGGGGTTTTGCCCTTGATATTGATGCGCATTTGGGTATACTCTCACGGGTAATGCGGTTTCACTCTATTTGTATGAACTCCCCCCGGTAATCGATGGACAAGCTGCGATGAAGACAAAAGGTGAGCTCGAGGCGGAAATCTCCGAGGCCATCATAAGGTTCGAGAAGGAATACATGGGTCGGGGCCCCGACGAGGCGCGGACTTACATAGTGGCCGACATGGTCCTTGTCCGTCTGCGGGGTGTTCTCACCCCTGCCGAGAGGCAGCTTGCCTCGGCCGGCGACGCCACGCGCGGGCTGGATCTGATCAAGGGAGTGAGGATGGAGCTTCTGGAAAAGGGCCGACCGCTCCTTGAGGCGATTGTGGGCGATATCACGGACCGGAAGATCATCAGCCTCCACACCGACATAAGCACGATCGCAGGTGAGAGGGTTATCATTTTCACGCTCGATGGCCCTCCGCGGTCCGATAATAGTGACCGCTAGTCTATAGTGGCTGGATGCAAAATGAAAGCGGACCCCCTGCCGGGCGGTCCACTTTCATTTTGCATCTGACCGGTAATCATGACCTGCCCGTCATACGTCGGCCGGAGGAACACAGGCGCGAGCGGGAAGCGGAGTTCTCCGCCATAGCTGGCACAGCGAACGCGGAAGGCAAGGGATAAAGGCGCAAGGGTGAAGGGAGCTGGCCTCGCGCTGCCGTAAGGTATGGTACAAACTGCACTTACAGCGTCGGGAAGCCGGCACCCCTTCCCGAAAAACGCTT
>Ga0180432_10009488_pt1 | contig 11868 bp, 11 predicted proteins | sample SS_ome_10_FD_132414 | JGI IMG/M metagenome (GOLD analysis project Ga0180432, IMG submission 132414) | Hypersaline lake sediment archaeal communities from the Salton Sea, California, USA - SS_1_MS_2 metaG | ecosystem: Environmental > Aquatic > Non-marine Saline and Alkaline > Hypersaline >... | reverse complement strand
GGCGAGGCCGCGGCGGAGGCCACGGATGCCAACGCCCTCCTTACGCGCATCGGTTCCTACTACCATGATATCGGCAAAGTGGCGCGGCCCGACTACTTCGTCGAGAACCAGGCCGGCAAGACCAGCCGCCATGATAAGCTCGCTCCTGCTATGAGTTCGCTCATAATAATCTCCCACGTCAAAGAGGGCCTCGAAATGGCTAAGGCGCACGGGCTGCCTCCCAGAATCATTGACTTCATCGCTCAGCACCACGGCAATTCCCTAGTCGAGTACTTCTATCAGTCCGCACTGAGCCGCAGCAACGGCAACGAAACCGTCCACGACGACGGCTTTCGATACCCCGGCCCTAAACCGCAGACCAAAGAGGCCGCCATCATTCTCCTTGCCGACGCAGTCGAAGCCGCATCCAGAACCCTTTCTGAGCCGTCTCCTTCACGGATCGAGCGCTTCGTCGACGAAATCATCACGAAGCGCCTTGCCGAAGGAGAGTTGGACGAGTCGGGGCTCACTCTCACCGAGATAGGCAGAATCAAGCAGAGCTTCTCCCGCGTCCTTACCGGAATCTACCACAGTCGGATAAAGTACCCGAGCGCAAGAGGCAATTCAGAGCGGGGCAGGCATAATGACAAGACCAAGGCCTTCCAGCGGACCCAGCCCTCGACCCAGACGCACATCTCCCTGGAAGGTTCAGATAAATGATCTCCAGTCTGTCATCAAAGTAGACAGGAAGCGGATGCGCAGACTCGCGAAGACGGTGCTGGCCTTGGAGGAACATCCTCTGGCGAGAATAAGTCTGGCCGTTGTCGACGACGCCGAAATCGCTCGCCTCAGCGCTAGGTACTTGGGCAGGCCTGCTCCTACCGACGTGCTCGCCTTCCCTTATGACGATGCCTGCGACCCAGGCCGCGACGAAGAAATCGGCGAAGTCATCGTCTCAGCCGAAACCGCCGTCCGGGAAGCCCGCTCCAGGCGCAGGTCTCCCGAAGCGGAGTTGGAGCTTTACGTCGTCCACGGCCTGCTCCACCTGCTCGGGTACGACGATTCGACCCCGGCCGAGGCCAGGGCAATGCGTCGTCGCGAGATCGAGCTCTTGCGGAAGTTCGCGCGCTCCCATGGACACGCCGGGTCCGCGGATTAGGAGGATGTCTTGTTAGAAGACTCGCTTGGCGTTAGGTTTTTACTTGGATTGCTCCTGGCAGGGTCGGCCTTTCTCTCCTTATGCAAAGGAGCGCTTCAGAACTTCTCTAAGGCGCGCCTCCTCGCGTCCGCCACGACTGACGCAAAGCGTGAGCGGCTACGAAGGGACGTTGATGTCGCCGAAGAGATGACCGTCACGATAGCCGCGCTCGACCTGTTGCTTGACTGCGCCTTTGTCGCGATCACCATAGCCGCCTTCGGGCTCCTGGAGCCTGCCTGGCAAGGTTTGGCCGTTACGTTCCTGATTTCCCTGGCCGTTATTCTGCTATTGGGCGAACTCATTCCGGCGATGCTTGGCCGCCTCCAGCCCGAGGGGATTCTCGCTCTTACACTAGCGCCGCTGCGATTCCTGTCGTTGCTCACCCTTCCCGTTCGCGTTCCCTTCGCCGCACTCGAACGTGCTTTGAAGAGTATCACGCCTCAGGATGAGCGTCCCGAATCGCGAAGCAGGCACATCGCCGAAGAAATCCTCTCCGTCGTCGACGAGGGCGAGAGGAACGGCGCTCTGGGGGAGGAGGAACGGGACATGATCGAGGGGATCGTCGAACTTCGGGACGTCGATGTGCGCGAAATCATGACCCCCCGTACCAAGATGGTAAGCATCGAAGCCTCTACGAGCATGGAAGAGGTCAAACGGGTCATACAGCAAAGCGGCCACTCCAGGCTCCCAGTCTACGAGAAAAACCGCGACAACATAGTCGGGCTCCTCTACGCAAAGGACTTGGTCGGTCGCGAGCACGAAGCTCCCCACACCGTCAGGGAAGTGATGAGAAGCGCCTACTTCATTCCCGAGTCCAAAGGCGTGGACGAGCTGCTCAAAGAATTCCGCAGCAACAAACTTCACATCGCCGTCGTCGTCGACGAATACGGCGGCACAGCCGGCATCGTCACCATGGAGGATATACTCGAAGAAGTCGTCGGTGAGATCATCGACGAGTACGATGCGGAACAGGACGTCATGATTCGCCCCATCGGTCGCGGAGTCGCCGAAGTGAGCGGCAGAGCTAGAATTGACGAGGTGAACGAGGCCCTCGACTTGGATTTGCCGGAAAGCGACGAATTCTCCACCATAGGGGGATACGTCTTCTCGGTCCTCGGCAGGATACCCGGCGCAGGTGATACCATCCGCCACGGACAGGCAATTATGACCGTGTTGGATGCGGACCAGAGAAAGATAAACAAGCTCAAGATCGAACCGGCACCACGGGAGTCTGAGTGATGCCCCTTCAGAAGACCATCGGCATCTCGCTGCGCAAGCGCCACTACAGCAACACCAGCCAGGTCGTCACCTTCTTGACGCCGCACCACGGGAAAGTATCCGTGCTCGCAAAGGGCTCAAAGCGCCCTCGCACCCCCTTTGGTGGGCCTTTCGACGTCGCTGTCCTCTACGACATCGTCTTTGCGGACAGGCGAAGCGGGCTTCAAATCTTGACCGAGGCAACGCTTCTGGATAGCTTCGGCCCTGCCCGGCGCACCTATCGATCCATGGCGAGGACGTCAGCCATACTCGAGCTGCTCCTCGCTTCGTCTCAGCCGGGCCAGTCCTCCCCGGAACTGTTCAACTTGGCCGTCGATGCTCTTAGAGCGATCACGGCCGACGGCTTCCAGGAAGCGCTGCTTCCCGGCTTCGAGGCGAAGTTGCTGGATGTCCTCGGCGTCTTCCCCGAACTGCAACGCTGCGCTCTTTGCGGCGCGCACCCGGTGGGGCGGCAGTTTTCTCTCTCCCTCTCAAATGGCGGACTCGCCTGTCCTTCCTGCCGCGCTTCGGCGGGACTGGTTGTTCCCGTTTCTCCCGATGTCCTCTCGCTCCTTGCAAGACTCCAAACCCTTCCTCTGAACAAGACGGGCAGACTACGCATTCCTCATAATCGCATCCGTGAACTAGGCCGCTTGCTCTCTCAAATGGTATCATATGCCCTTGAAATGGAGATTCGTTCCTTCACCCTATCACAGCCGGGAGTTGTATCAGCCAAATGAAGAGAATCATGCCGGCAGCATATCTGCTGATTGCCGTAGCCGCCTTTATCCACTCCGCTCAGGCCAAGTGGGTCTGGACGCCTCAGACAGGGTGGTTCCGCGCCGAAACCGTCCCGCGCGCAACCCCCGAAGATAGCTTAAAGACGGCCAAAGACCTGTACGATTCAGGACAGTTCAAAAAGGCTCACGTTGAGCTCACCAGATTCCTCAGGTTCTTCCCCGGACACGAGTTGCAGGAAGAAGTCCTCCCCCTCGCAGCCAACGCGGCGTTCAAAGCCGGCGACGTGTGGAAGGCACATCAACACGTTCTTGCCTACTGGAATAACTATCCCAGGGGTACGCACACATCGCAACTCGTCGAACTGGACTACATGGTTGCCATGAAGCTCATAGAGGGGAACTGGGGCAGACTGTACGGCATACCTCTCCTTCCGGGCGGCGTTACCGGACGCGGAGTCCTCGAGCAGCTTCTCGAACGCTCTCCTTACCATCCCCTGGCTGACGACGCGCAGCTCGAACTCGGGAATTTCTACCTGGAACGCCGCAACTACCCCGAAGCGCGCTTGGCTTATGAATCCCTTCTACTCCGATATCCCCAACGCGAGACTTGCGAGGAAGCCCGCTTCAACCTCGCCGTGGCAACCGTTCTCGATAGCCAGGGCATCGACTACGATGTGGCCCTCCTTCAGGACGCGGCCGGAGAATTTCAATACTTCGCCGCTCTCTTCCCCGAGTCCGACTTGGCCCCGGAAGCGTCCTTGTTGTTCAGGCGAATTGTGATAGCTTTGGGTCGAAAAGACCTCCGAGTTGCCTTATACTATATCAGGACCGGTCACCGTGACGCTGCCGCCTATTATCTACGCTCCGTCGAATCGCGCTACCGTGGGACCTCAGTCGGAGACGCCGCCTTTGCCCTCCTCGGCGCAATCGGCTCCGGCCAGTCGAATCGCCGCGTCGCGTCCCTGGCGAAACGGCTGTCACGCGAGGTCTACGATGACCGAGAAACGTCTGAAAACTTTGAGAACCAGTTGCAGAGACTAGGACTATGAGACGACTCCTGCCCCTCCTTACGTGTTTCGCGTTGCTCTTCATCGTGCTCTCGCTTCTTCCTTGCGGCTGTGGCTACAAGGCGCATAGCCTGTCCTCCGCCGGGGAGATCGGCACGGTTTTCGTCCCGATCTTCGAGAACTACAGCTTTCGACGGGGATATGAATTCCAACTGACGCAGGCCGTCATCGAGCAGATACAGCGCGAGGGGACCCTGCGCGTCGCCCCACGTGACGAAGCAGAATCCGAACTCCAAGTCAGCATAATGGAGTACAGCGAGCCCGTGTTGCTGGAGGATGCAGACGATCAGGTCCTCGAAGCCGAGGCGATGGCCGCCGTCTCACTTATCTGGCGCGACCTCCGAACCGGCGCGCTCCTCCTCAAAGAGGACTCCCTCCGTGTCGCCGCTCCCTTCGTTGTGCCCCTCGGCGGAGATGAGCCCTCCGCCAGGCGCGAGGTTTTTAAGCGCATTGCCGAGATGATCGTGGATTCCATGCTCGTCCGTGCTCAATTCCTAGAGGAGCTCCAGTAGCGTGGACCAACTCAAAAATCCCAAGCAGGACGATAACGCCCCCCGCAGGCCCGAGCGCCCGCAGCGCGGCAACCAGCGGCAGTTCCGGTTCCCACGCGGTGTCATCTGGCTGCTCGTCATTCTCGGCATGTTCATGTTGCTCGGCCTCACCCACAACATGCGCGAGCGGCCGAGGGAAATATCACTCAACGAGTTCCGTACGCTTCTGGATACCCAGCAGTTCCAAAAAGGCAAACTCGTCGGCACCAAGTTCGTGGGCGAGCTGAAACCCGGCTCCCCGGCATCAGAGGCCGGCGGAGCTCGTAGCGCAAGAGTCGAGGCCCAACTTCCCCCCGAAGGTTACTTGAATGAGGACCTCTTTCTTGCGATGGAGAATATCCCGGATTTCACATACGAAGAGCCCAGCATGCTGTGGCAGACCTTGCTTGTCAGCATCGTCCCGTGGATCCTCATCGCCGCGCTTTTCTGGTTCTTCCTCTTCCGAGGCCTCAGGGCTCCCGGCGGCGCGGGCAGCGTCCTTTCCTTCGGCAAGAGCCGCGCCAAGTTCGCCGCAAAGGACAGGCCTCGCGTTACGTTTGAGGACGTCGCCGGTATTGAGGAAGCCAAGGAAGAAGTCCGCGAGATCATCGACTACCTCAAAAATCCAAGCCGCTTCATGCGCCTCGGCGCAAGAATCCCTCGCGGCGTACTCCTCGTCGGACAGCCCGGCACCGGCAAGACCCTCCTCGCCAAGGCCATCGCCGGAGAGGCGGGCGTTCCCTTCCTTACCATTTCCGGCTCGGATTTCGTCGAGATGTTTGTCGGCGTGGGCGCATCTCGCGTACGTGACCTTTTCAGAGAAGCGAAGGAGAACTCCCCCTGCATCATCTTCCTGGATGAAATTGACGCCGTCGGCCGACAAAGAGGCACCGGCCTCGGCGGAGGGCACGACGAGCGCGAGCAGACACTCAACGCCATCCTCGTCGAGATGGACGGATTCGAGCGCGACGAGGGGATCATCGTCGTCGCCGCCACCAACCGGCCTGACGTTCTCGATCCCGCTCTCCTCCGGCCTGGTCGCTTCGACCGTCAGATCGTAATCGACCTTCCTGACATCAAGGGGCGCGAGTCCATACTCAAGGTGCACGCGAAGAAGACCAGGCTCGCCGATGACGTCGACCTCGCCGTCCTTGCTCGCTCGACCCCCGGCCTTTCCGGCGCGGACCTCGAAGCCGTCATCAACGAGGCGGCAATAATGGCATCCATGCGCGAAAGAGAATACGTGACCATGAGCGACCTCGAGGAAGCCCGCGACAAAGTCCGCTGGGGCAAGCGCAAGCGCAGCAAGGTGATGAGTGAAGAAGAGCGCAGCATAACGGCTTTCCACGAAGCCGGCCACGCCTTCGCCACGAAATCCATCCCCGAAGTCGACCCTTTCTACAAAGCCACCATAATCCCCCAGGGGATGGCTCTCGGGGCGACTATGCAGATCCCCGAACAGGACCGCTACCACATCAAGAGAAAGCTCGCTCTGGGCCAGATCACCGTCCTCTGCGCGGGCCGCGTTGCCGAAGCTCTCTTCTGCGACGACATCTCCGCCGGCGCGCAAAGTGACATTAAGCAAGCTACCGAAATGGCCAGGAGGATGGTTTGCGAATGGGGGATGAGCGAGAAGCTCGGACTCGTCAATTACACTGAGGGCGAAGAGCACCTTTTCCTCGGCAGAGAGCTTACGCGCGCCAAGCCTCACAGCGAAGCCATGGCTCAGGAAATCGACCACGAAATACGCGGCATCATAGACTCCTGCTACGAAAGGGCGGAAGGCCTCATAGGAGAGAACCGCGACAAGGTCGAGAAGATCGCCCTCGCCCTGCTGAAGTACGAGTCTCTCGATTCCAACGACCTTGACACGATAATGGCCGGGGATGAGCTGGTGAAGGCAAAGCCGGTTGAAGCCGTAGCCCAGGATGAGAACCGAAAAGTCCGTCCCGAAGGTGCCGAGAGCCCGTCCGAGCCGGGAGAAGAAAAAAGGGATGCTGCCCGCAGAATTCAAGCATAATCCTATGATCGTGGCGTCTTCTCGTGACGGTGCACCTAATCTAGGTCCAGGATTACTCGGCTTGGAGCTCGAGAACCTCGATTCTGACGCCTGCACAGCCGTTCACGACTTGGCAGCCCGATCATGCGTTCAAGCGGATACCGTCGGCGGTGCGCTCTTTAGGCTTTCGGGCACCGAGACCGGCCTGCGCGCCCTCGCCGCCGGACTGGCGCAAATCCCCTCAGCCTCCCACGTTTCCGCTGAGATTCTCGGCGTTATCGAAGCGTTCTCCGCATCGGCGTTTTCCCTGGACTTCCCCGGCGGCAGGCTCGACTTGGGGAGGACGCCCCTTATTATGGGCGTGCTCAACGTCACCCCCGACTCCTTCTCGGATGGCGGAGCGTTCTTCCGCAAGGAGGAGGCCGTTGACCGCGCACTTGAGATGATCGAGCAGGGTGCTGACATCGTCGATGTGGGAGGCGAGTCCACGCGGCCCGATGCCGAGCCGGTTTCCGTAGAGGAAGAGCTCACCCGCGTGGTTCCAGTAATCGCTCAGATTGCCGAACGGTCCCACGTGCCGGTCTCCATCGATACCTACAAGTCGAAGGTCGCAGATGAGGCCTTGAACGTCGGGGCGAAGATCGTTAACGACATTTCCGCCCTTCGCTTCGATGCTGAAATGGCGTCCGTCGTCGCCGAGCACGCAGTGCCCGTGATCCTGATGCATATCCTCGGCACACCGCGGGACATGCAGCACAACCCCGCGTACCTAGATGTTGTCGCGGAGATCGTGGCTTACTTACGATCTGCGCTCGCGCACGCAGTCGCTGAAGGAATCTCATGGGACCGCACCGTGATCGACCCCGGCATCGGTTTTGGAAAGACCGTAAGTCATAACCTGCAGATAATTGGCCGGCTTTCCGAATTCAAAAGCCTTGGCCGGCCTATATTGATCGGGACATCCAGGAAGTCTTTCATCGGCAAGGTCCTCGGCCTGGAAGTGGGTGAAAGGGTCTTCGGCACCGCGGCTACGGTAGCGGCGTCTGTCCTGGCCGGTGCTCATATAGTGCGTGTGCATGACGTCGCGGAAATGAAGCAGGTCGCGCGGATGGCCGGTGTCCTCCGCGCCCCAGAGCAGATGCGACAAGCCACGCCGGATGGCGTTGGAGCGGCGGAATCGTGAAACCCATGTACATAATGTACGCTGTCGAGATTCTCATCATCGCTCTGATCTTCTATCCGATCCTCCGCTTCGTCCGTGGCACCAGGGGGGCTGGTGTCCTAAAGGGGCTCTTCTTCGCTGCTCTGTCCGGCGGATTCATAGTCCTCATCGCGGGGGAGGTCTTCCGGCTCGAGCGTCTGTCCGCTCTCGTCAGGACCTTCCTTCAGTTCGGAGTGATCGGCTTCCTTATAATCTTTCAGCCCGAAATTCGTCGGGGGCTCATACAGCTCGGCGAAAATCGCTTCTGGCGTATCTTCGAGCGCAGCAAAACCTCCACCGCCAACGAGGTTATCGATGCCGCCGTCAGGCTCTCTGCCAGCAGAGTCGGCGCCATCATCGCCATCGAAAGGGGAGTAGGCTTGCGTGCGGTCGTCGAGACGGGCGTTCCGCTCGACGCTGAGGTCTCCTCGGCCCTGATAATGACCACTTTCTGGCCCGGGTCTCCACTTCACGATAAGGGAATGGTCATTCAGCATAATCGAATCGTAGCCGCCAGTTGCATTTTCCCCCTGACGGAAGACCCGAATCTCAGTGCCGAACTGGGCACCAGGCACCGAGCCGCCATCGGGCTCTCCGAAGAGAGCGACGCCCTCGTGGTCGTCGTGTCGGAGGAAACCGGCACGATCTCACTCGCTCTCAACGGGAAACTCCACCGCGACTTGGATAGAGAGAAGTTGCAGAAGGTCTTCGCCGCTATTGATCGTGGAGATGATGAGTTGGAGCTCGGCGTGGGAGGTGCCCATGCGTAGATTAGTCAACATCATATTTGCGAACATGGGCACCAAACTCATGGCCCTGGTATTGGCTGTCCTTACCTGGGTCCTCATATACAACATGACGGTCACGACCACACAGGTGGAGTTCGCGGTCGAGATCGTTACCCCGCCGGGCGTTGAAGTTCTTGGATACGGCGGAATTCCGACCAAGCCTGGTATCGGATACTACGTCAGGGCCACGCTCTCCAGCTCGCAGAGTGCCCTCGAGCAACTGACTCATGGGAAGATCGCTCGACACGTCATCGAGCAGGACGTAAACGGCAAGCTTCCCATAACAGTCGTCTCCCGAGACCTCGACTTCGACCTCGATCCCAACCTCACCCTCGTGGAGGTGTCTCCACAGAGCTTCACGGTCGTGGTCGACAAGGCGGAACCCAAACAGCTCTATGTAAAAGTCAAGACGGTCGGAGATTTGGCTCCGGGATATCGTCTGGCTTCCGAGCCGCGCGCGATCCCCAGCAGCGTTACAGTAATCGGTCCTGCCTCCGTGCTTGCAGAGCGTGACGAGATATTCACCCAGCCCATAAACCTCGCAGGAAGGTCCGAAAGCTTTGTCGCGGAGAACATGTCTCTAGACGACGAGATGCCTCTCGACAGCGCCGAAGGTGTTGGGGAAGCTCGCCGCGTCAAGGTGGCCGCCGCGGAGACTGTCAGCGTTCAGATCGTTATCGAACCCGAGACGATGCCGGTTCAGAAGACGGTCACCTTCGAATTGCTTCAGACTCCCGCTTTCGCCAACAAGTACCGCGTTGAGCTCCTGCCCCCGTATGACAGCTTCGAGTTCCAGGTGCGCGAGTCTCTGATCCCCGGCGCCGATAGCTTGGCGTTCAGGGGCGTGGTTGACCTCACCGACCCCACGAAATTCCCCGGCCCTGGTGAGCACATCGCCAATGTGCAGTTCCAACTCCCCGAAGGCGTGACCTACCCAGGACCGGAAGTAGAGATAACCGTGACGCTTGAGGCGAGAGGGGCTTCTCCGGAGTAACGTCCATGTCGCGCTTCGTTCGGCTCGGTGTCAACATAGACCATGTCGCCACCCTAAGGCAGGCGCGCAAAGCCACCGTCCCCGACCCCGTTCACGCCGCCCTTCTTGCCGAGTTGGGGGGGGCTGACGGGACAACCGTACATATCCGCCAGGATCGACGCCACATCCAAGACCGCGATGTCACGCTCCTGCGGGAAACAGTCCGCACTCGCCTCAACGTCGAGATGGCGATGCGCCCGGAAATTCTCGAATTCGTCGTCGGCGTCAGACCCCACCAGGTCACCCTCGTACCCGAGCGGCCCGATGAGATCACGACCGAGGGGGGCTTGGACGTGGCATCGGACAATGACTCTGTTAAGGATTGCGTGTCCGCCCTAAAAAAGGCTGGAATCCACGTGAGTATCTTCGTCGACCCTGTCGAAGCGCAGATATCGGCGGCGCGTCAGGCGGGCTGCGATGCCATGGAGATATGCACCGCCCGCTATGCCGACCACCCCGGCCCGGATACCCTTGAGGATGTCGCAAAGGCTGCCGCTCAGGCGGAGACCATGGGAATTGCCGTCCATGCGGGGCATGGTTTGAACTACCAAACCGTGGTCCCGCTCACTCAACTTCCACAGATTGTCGAATTCAACATCGGTCACGCGATCGTGGCCCGTGCGATGCTGGTTGGTCTCGAGAAGGCCGTTCGAGACATGAAGAACGTCATCGACAACGCCGGCAAGGGGTAGCCAATTGGATCAGCAGAAGATCATCCGCGCCATCAGGCTTTTTCTCGAAGGCATCGGCGAGGATCCGAACCGCCCGGGGCTTAGGGACACTCCGCGCCGCGTCGCAAGGATGTGCGCCGAAATCTACGCCGGCATGTCGAAGAACGCTTCCGAGGAAATACGAGTCCTCGAGTCGCAGGGGCACGATGAAATCATCTTCGTCAGGGACATCCCCTTGTACTCCGTTTGTGAGCACCACCTTCTCCCCTTCATTGGAGTTGCCCATGTTGCATACATCCCGCACCGGGGACGGATTACGGGGCTCAGCAAGCTCGCTCGCGTCGTCGATTGCCACGCCAGGAAACCGCAGGTCCAGGAGCGCCTCACCACCGAGATCGCCGAGACCATCATGGAAGCCCTCGAACCCCGGGGCGTGCTCGTCATCATCGAGGCCGAACACCTCTGCATGACGATGCGTGGCGTAAGGAAGGCTGGCTCCCGCGCCACCACCTCCGTTGTCCGCGGGATTTTCCGCGAAAATCCCGCGACTCGCGCTGAAGCCATGTCCTTGCTTATGCGCAGGGGTCCAGGGAGCTGACTATCACTTCCTTTCGAAGTCCCCGAAGCTCCTCGGCAGCGCCTGATGTTGGCTGTCCTTGCTTACGCTACGTCGACTGCGCCCCGGCATGGTTTACAACAGGTTATCCACAAGCTTTGAACGCCTCCAAACCGGCGTCCCCCGCTCAATATGTCCGCTCTACCAAGAGCCGTGCAGAGCGCCCGACTGCAGTGCGCAAGGCCTTGGCTGGAGGCGACTTCCGACACAGAACAAAAGTGGCTCTTTGGTTCCGCCTCGAACGCAATGCGTTCTCGTGCCTGTTCATTCATGTCCGGCAGGACCCCGTTTTGAACAACTTATCCACAAAGGTCCTGGTACGCGGAGACAGCCTCACCCGTATTGACACCACCCCCGCCCAGCAATTATCCTCAATGAGACCAATCGTGGGGGATGGAAGGAGCTTGATTTGAACGGAGGCGCCCCCGAAACTCGTCCGTTCCTAGCGCCCAGGCGCTCCACCAGCCAGGTCGCTATCGCGGGCCTGACCGTCGGCGGTGAGGCACCGGTGCGCATCGAGGGCATGGCCAAAACCTCCACTACCGACATTCAGGCCACCGTTGAGCAGATAATCAGCCTCCAGGAGGCCGGCTGCGAGCTTGTTCGGATAGCCGTCCCCGCCCTGCCCGATGCTCGAGCAATCTCCTCCATCAGGCCCCAAATTGGCGTCCCCTTGATGGCAGACGTCCACTTCAGCGTGAAGATAGCTCTGGAAGCTATCGAAGCCGGCGCGGATTCGATTAGGCTCAATCCTGGAACCATCCGCGACAAAAAACCGGTTCTCGAGGT
>Ga0180432_10009485_pt1 | contig 11869 bp, 10 predicted proteins | sample SS_ome_10_FD_132414 | JGI IMG/M metagenome (GOLD analysis project Ga0180432, IMG submission 132414) | Hypersaline lake sediment archaeal communities from the Salton Sea, California, USA - SS_1_MS_2 metaG | ecosystem: Environmental > Aquatic > Non-marine Saline and Alkaline > Hypersaline >... | reverse complement strand
CTTCATTATTATAGATTTTATTTAGTTACATAATCGGCAAGAGCCAACTTTACCTTATTGGGAGGAATCTTGAGCTGGGTTTACCTATTTATCGCAATCACTACGGAAGTTGCAGGGACGATCTTCCTGAAGCTCTCCGACGGGCTTTCCAGGGTGATCCCGACCGTGTCGATGGGAGTCCTGTACGCCCTGAGCTTCGTCTTTTTGGCGCTCTGCATCAAGAAGATCGAGGTCAGCATCGCCTACGCCATATGGTCGGGGCTGGGGACCGCTCTCATCGCCTTCTTCGGATACATCCTCTTTGATGAGTCGCTGGGGGCCATGAAGGTGGTATCGATCGCCTTTATCATCGTGGGGGTCGTGGGCCTCAACCTCATCGGTCAGGGCCATTAGACCTCCCGTACCGCCTTGGCTGTGATTTTCAAGGGGATCGAGGATCTTTATGGTTAAGGTCATTCAAGTAAATATCGGGGATTTCCCCCGTCTCAATGCCTTTTGCTATGGGGCCCTATTTTTCAGGGTTTTGTGAGTTCTCTATGGATATTGTCTACAGACCTATCGGGAAGATATCCACTCCCTTAAAGAACAAGGGCGACGCCCCGATACAGGGGGTGTTCGCCCCGGAGAGCCTGGGGCAAGTCGAGGTCTTTTCCGAGTACTCCAGGGGCTTGAAGGACATCGAGGGATTTTCCCACCTAATCCTGATATACCACTTCCACAAGAGCCGCGGCTGGACGCCCCTGAGAAAGCCCTTTCTCGACGATTCGGAGAGGGGCATTTTTTCGATCAGGCATTTCGACAGGCCGAACCCGATCGGGATATCGGTGGTCAGGCTTTTGGGCGTCAACAACAATGTCCTCGAGGTGTGCGAGGTCGACATACTCGACGGGACGCCCCTCCTGGATATCAAACCCTATATGCCGAAATTCGACGTCAGGGAGGATGCGGTGGACGGGTGGCTGGGTAATGTCGACAACAAAAAGGACTAATACCATTCAAGAAAGTGACTCCAAAAGGAGGAGCAAAGATGAAGAAAGATAAGGCAGATAAAAATATCGGTGATATCGAGGAAATGAAGAAAAAATATCCGAAGAAATTCGCATCCGAGGAGGAGATATTCGGCCACATCCACCGGGGCGACAGGATATTTATAAGCACCGCATGCGGGGAGCCGCAGTACCTGGTATCCGCCCTGATCAAGTACGTAGAGGCGCATCCTAAGGCGGTCATCGACGCCGAGGTCTATCACGTTTGGACGCTGGGGGTGGCCCCCTACGCCGGCGAGAAGTTCAAGTACAACTTCAGGCACAACTCTTTTTTCATCGGCAACAACACCAGGGACGCCGTAAACCAGGGGATGGCGGATTACACCCCAATATTTCTCTCGGAGGTGCCGGAGCTCCTGAACAGGAAGATGATCCAGGTGGACGTCGCCCTGATCCAGACCTCCCCGCCGGACAGTCACGGATATATGAGCCTCGGCGTCAGCCTCGATATCGTCAAGGCGGCCGCCAAGAACGCCTCGGTCGTAATATCACAGGTCAACTCCCACATGCCGAGGGTTCACGGCGACGGCTTCATCCATATCGAAGAGGTGGATTTTATAGTCTCAAAGGACGAGCCGCTGATGGAATACGAGGACGAGGTCCCGGGTGAGATAGCGCAGAAGATCGGAAAATACGTCGCCAGGATAATAAACGACGGTGATACGATACAGGTGGGGTACGGCAGCCTCCCCAACGCAATCCTGGCAAACCTCGAAAGCAAAAAGCATCTCGGCGTTCATACAGAGCTCCTTACCGACGGCATAGCGAATTTGATGAAAAAAGGGGTGATCGACAACTCCATGAAGAGCATCAACAGGGGCAAGACAACGGCCACCTTCTGCATGGGCAAAAAGGAGACCTACGATTTCATCCACGACAACCCCGGCATAGAATTTAGGGCGGTCGATTACACAAACAGCCCCCTCGTCATCTCCGAAAACAGGAACATGACGGCCATAAACAGCGCCCTCAAGATCGACCTGACCGGCCAGGCCACGGCCGAGTCGATAGGCCACACCTTCTACAGCGGTATAGGGGGACAGGCGGATTTCATGCGCGGGGCGGTCCTGGCGCCGGGCGGAAAGACGATACTCTCACTCCAGTCGACGGCGGAGGGGGGAAAGGTATCGAGAATTATACCGTTCCTCGAGGAGGGAGAGGGTGTGACCCTAAATCGGGGCGATATCCACTACGTGGTTACCGAAAACGGCATAGCCTACCTCCACGGGAAGAACATCCGGGAGCGGGCGATGTCGCTGATAACCATCGCACACCCGGATTTCAGGCAGTGGTTGATCGATGAGGCCAAGAGACTCAGCCTCATCTACAAGGACCAGGCGTTCATTCCGGGTAAGGCCGGGGAATACCCGGAGCACCTCGAAACGTACAAGACCACAAAGACGGGGCTTACGATCCTCTTGAGGCCCGCAAAGCTCTCCGACGAGCCGCTGATAAAGGAGTTTTTCTACGACCTCTCCGACGACAGTATCTATAAGAGGTTTTTCTCCGTCAAGGACAGGATGCCCCACGAGCAGCTCCAGGAGTACGCCGTCGTGGATTATTCCAAGGACATGATCATCGTGGCCGTAGTCGAACAGGGGAAAAAGGAGTTGATTGCGGGGGTGGCCCAGTACGAGATCTACGGCGACGGCCTGAAGGCGGATCTGGCGTTTATGGTAAAGGACGAATATCAGAACAAGGGGGTGGGATCGGTGCTCATCTCCTACATATCACTCCTGGCCAAGAAGCAGGGGCTTCTGGGTTTTACCGCGGACGTCCTCTACGAGAATAAACCTATGCTCCATCTGCTGGAAAAGGGGGGGTTCGATATAGAGAAGCACAGCGAGGACGGAATCCACGAAATGGTGATTAATTTCAGGAAGGAGACCTAAGTGGCGGAGAATGGCGGGGGAAAATCCAAAATAAGCAAGAAGGTCTTGGATAAATATCCGGAGAAGTTCATCCCGGAAAAGGAGGCCTTTGAAAAGATATTCCCGGGGGATACGATATTTATCGGCACGGGATGCGGATTCCCGAAGCGCCTGGTGAGCTTGATCATCGACCGCGCCAAGGCGTTTCCCGAATCTTCATCCGACGCCGCCGCCTTCAGGCTGATAACGCTGGGGGTGACCCCGATTGTCCAATATACGTTCACGGACAACTTCAACATCACCTCCTTTTTCATCAGGAGGGACACGAAGCGATCGGTAAATATCGAAAAGGCGGACTTCATACCGATGTTCTACTCTGATATCCCGGGGCTTATCCGACGGGGAATGCTCCCCATCGACGCCGCCCTGATACAGACCTCGATACCGGACGAGAGGGGGATTATGAACCTCGGCATCAGCGTGGATATCGTAAAGGCGGCGGTGGAAAACGCCGGGATCGTCATCGCCCAGGCCAACTCGAATATGCCGAGGGTACACGGAGAGGGATACATCGATATCGAGGAGGTGGATTACATAATCCCCTTCGACGAGCCCCTCCTCGAATACGTATCGAAGGTCCCCGGAGATATCGCCCAAAAGGTGGGTAAATACGTCTCCAGCATCATCCGGGACGGGGATACTATACAGGTAGGGTACGGGAGCCTTCCCAACGCGATCCTGGCAAACCTCGTGGACAAGAAAAATCTGGGCGTCCACACGGACCTTTTGACCGACGGGATAGTGGATCTCATGAAGGAGGGGGTGATCGACAACTCCAAGAAGGGGATGAACCGGGGAAAAACCATAGCCACCTTCTGCATGGGCACGGAGAAGACCTACCGTTACCTCGACGAAAACCCCTGGGTGGAGTTCAAGGGTGTGGACTATACCAACCATCCCCTGACGATCGCCAAGAACAACAGGATGACCGCCATAAACAGCGCCCTCAAGATAGACCTTACGGGACAGGCCACGGCCGAGAGCTATGTCCCCTTTGACGCCCCGGAAGACACTTCCGGCCCAGAAGGGAAAAAGAGCACCACAGCATCGAGGGGATTCCACACATGGGTGGGGGGACAGGCAGACTTCATGAGGGGTGCGGTGCTATCCAAGGGTGGAAAATCTATCCTCTCAATCCAGTCCACGGCGGAAAACGGCACGGTCTCGAGAATCGTCCCTCTCATCGAGGAGGGGGTCGGCGTCATACTCAACAGGAGCGACGTCCACTACGTGGTCACCGAATACGGCATCGCTTACATCCACAGCAAGAACATCAGGGAGAGGGCAATGGAGCTTATCTCGATCGCCCACCCAAAGTTCAGGGGGTGGCTGATCGACGAGGCGAAGAGACTGAGCCTCATCTACAAAGACCAGATGTTCATTTCCGGGGAGGAGGGGGAGTACCCGGAGCACTTCGCCCAGTGCCGCAGCACAAAGACCGGCCTCCAGATCCTCTTCAGGCCGGTAAAGATGTCCGATGAGCCGCTCATAAGGGACTTCATAAACTCCTGCTCGAAGGAGACCCTCTACAAGCGCTTCTTTTCCAGCAGGACCTACATCCCCCACGAGATCCTCCAGAAATACACGGCGATAGACTACACCAAGGAGATGGTTATCGTCGGCGTCATAGAGGGAGAGACGAGAGAGGTGATCGTCGCCATGGGTCAGTACAAGATCAACGCCGAGGACCACACGGGGGACGCCGCCATAATGGTGTCCGACGAGTACCACGGCCGGGGGATCGGCACCGAGATATCGAATTACCTGATATACCTCGCCCGGCGCCAGGGACTGGTGGCGTTTACGGCGGACGTCCTCCACGACAACGACGCGATGCTCCACATCTTCGAGAAGAGCGGCTTTGAGGTGGAGATGCGAAGCGAGCAGGGGGCGTATAAGATGCGGTTGAACTTCGGCGCGTGAAGGAGTGGGTGGGAATATTTAGTTTCGTCAATAATCTCCATTTTAGGTTTTATAATTATCAAGTGTTATCAAGGAGGAGAACATGAAAGAAAAGTTGTGGTATAAATCCTATGCTCCGGGTGTGAAAAAAACCCTCGATTACGAAAAGATCACGATGTCCGAGGCACTGAAAAGGTCTGCCGAGAAATTTCCCAATAATGTGGCGTTGAACTATATGGGGAAGAACATCACGTACAAACAGCTCGACGGTCTTGTAAATCGTTTCGCCCGGGCCCTCATGGATATGGGGATAGGTGAGGGTGACAGGGTGTCCCTCTGCCTTCCAAACCTCCCCCAGACGCTCATAGCCAACTTCGCGATATTTCGGATCGGGGCGGTGGCGGTCCAGAACAACCCCCTCTATACCGAGCGGGAGCTGGAGCACCAGCTCAACGATTCCGAGAGCGTTATGGTGATCACGATGTCGCTCCTCGTTCCGAGGATGCTGAGTCTTATGCCCAAGACCAAGATAAAGAAGATCATCGCCTGCCACATCAATTCATACCTGCCGTTTCCGAAAAAGCAGCTCTTCCCCTACTTAAAGAAGGCGATGCATAAGGAGGTGGAGACTACCGAGGAGGTGGTCGTGTTCAAGGATATCATAGACAAATATTCCCCCGATCCCCTCGAAGACAAGGGGGAGTGGGAGAAGCTCTCCACCATTATCTATACCGGCGGCACTACCGGCGCGAGCAAGGGTATATTGATGAGCAACAAGGGTATCAGCACGAGCATTCAGCAGTTTGCCGCGTGGTTTCCCGATCTCCTTCCCGGGGAGGAGAGCCTCGTGGGTACCTACCCGATATTTCATATAGCGGGATTTCTTGTAAACCAGTGTTTTATTCCCTGGAAGGGTTGGACGCAACATATGATTCCACGCCCGGAGCCGAAGGGTATCATCGACATTTTGAAGAAGAACAAGCCTACCTTTCTCCCAGGCGTGCCCACCATTTTCGTGGGACTCCTCTCCGATCCGGAGTTTCGGAAGATGGACCTGTCGTTTATTAAAGGCTTCTTCTCCGGGGCAGGGCCCCTGGCGGCCGATACGATAAGGGATATGAAGGAGCTTACGGGTGCCACGATGTGCGAGGTGTATGGACTCAGCGAGACCGCGATTGTGGCCGTTACTCCCTGGGGGGGCGAGATAAAACCGGGCACCGTGGGGGTGCCGGTGCCGGACACCGACTTCAAGATTGTGGACCCGGACAATATCAAGAAGGAGATGCCACGGGGGGAGATCGGAGAGATAGCCATCAAGGGGCCCCAGAGTATGATGGGATACAACAACATGCCGGAGTTGACGAAAGAGTCTGTGGTGGACGGCTGGTTCTACACGGGGGACATGGGATTTTTCGACGAGGATGGCTATTTGAGCATCGTCGACCGGAAAAAAGACCTGATTATCGCCGGGGGGTACAATATCTATCCGGTGGAGGTCGACAACATCCTCTTCGACCATCCGAAGATACTGGAGGCGTGCTGCATCGGCGTCCCGGATAAATACCGGGGGGAAACCGTCAAAGCATTTATTGTATTGGAGGAAGGGGAAAATATGACGGAGGAGGAGATAACCGGCTACTGCAAGGAGCACCTATCCGCCTACAAGGTACCCAAGATCATCGAGTTCATCGACGTTCTGCCTAAGAACGCCGTGGGGAAAATCCTCCGAAGGGAGCTCAGACGCATTGAGATGGAAAGGGAGAAGAGCGGTTAAGACGTAAATTGACTTTTGTTGGATATTAGCTGGCGCTTCACAATAAATTGTTTTATAACCTACGGAGAATGTTTTTTGCAGGCAGTCTCCGTAGGTTTTTTTAATATTTTCTGAATCTGGAAGAGTGGTATACAAAGACTCCTTTTACAAAAGTGAACTCCACCCAAATGTACAACTCTTAAGATAGTTAAAAGAAAAAATCTATTTAGGAGGAGCCTGAACTTCGGGGTGTGAGGGGGGGGCCGCACGTACGACGAGATGCCGGCCCCCCTTAAAGCTGAACTTACTGATTGACGGGTTGTCCACATTCTAGCAGAGAAACTACATTGACTTAGTCCAAAAGCCCGAGGACCTTCCCCACCACATCCTCCGGATTTCTGCCCAGTACCCTTATCATCGGCTCCTTGCCCACGTCGCCGCGGTCGTAGATCAGGTCGGGCGTTCTCCCCGTCTCCGACAGGACCTTCGAGACGCCCCAGGCCAGGGACGATCCCTCGGTTTCTTTCACGTCTTCAGGTTCGTCCGCCCTGGAAAAGGACACGACGACAAGGCCCCTCTCTTTCGCCCTTTTAATCAGGTCTTCCCCGAAGCAGACGTTCATGGCGGACCTCAGCCCCGGATCGTATTTCATGGCGGTGAGGATAATGTTTGCGATATGCCTCGACGCCCCGAACTCCGGGGACAGGGGCACCAGAACGCCGCCGCCCGCCCTTATGATCCTCGCCGGAAACGCCGCAACGTGGTCGTGCCCCACGGCGTACGGCAGCGCGTAGCCGAGGTTGGACTGCACCTCCGGTATCAGGGGGGCGATGTTTTTTTTCACAAGGACCTCCGCCCCCCTCTTTAAATCATCGATGACCCCGTATTTCTCCCCCTCCCGCAAAAACCACGCCATGTGGTTCGTGGGGCCGTGCCCCTTCCCCACGTCGAGGGAAAACCGGATGGCGGTGTCCATATAGAGCTCCGCTTGTTTCACGGCGGAAGAAACGTCCATCCCGTCGGCCAATCCCGTTGCTATCGCCGCCGAAAAGGTGCAGCCGGTCCCGTGCGTGTTTTCGGTGGCTATCCTCTCTTTCGGAAAAAGGTTAAAATCCACCCCGTTAAAGAGAACGTCCACCGCTTCACCCTTGAGATGCCCCCCCTTCACCACCACGTTTTCCGCCCCGAGGCCGGCGATTACCTCAGCCGCCCTCTTCATCGAGTCGACGCCCTCTATCTTTATCCCGGACAGTACCTCCGCCTCCGGGATGTTCGGGGTAACTACCGAGGATAAGGGTATCAGCTCCTCCGATACCGCCTTTATCCCCTCCTCGGAGAGGAGCGGATCGCCGCTTTTTGCCACCATGACCGGATCGACAACGAGCCTTTCTATCTTGTACTCCCTGATTTTCCCGGCAACCACGCGAACGACCGCAGAGCTTGCGAGCATCCCGGTCTTGGCGCCGTCCGCACCGATGTCTGTCATCACCGAGTCGAACTGGGCCTCCACAAAGTCCAACGGTACGTCATATATCGCCTGAACCCCCACCGTATTCTGGGCCGTAAGCGCACATACGACGCTCATCCCGTACCCCCCCAGGGCGGTGATCGTCTTGATATCCGCCTGGACGCCGGCGCCCCCGCCGGAGTCGGTGCCCGCTATCGTCAATACCTTGACCGGATCATTCATTTTTTTGTTCCCCCTTATTTAGACGCCCCTTGATAAGCCTTGCCGCCTTCTCCCCGGAAAGGAGCATTCCGCCGAAGACGGGGCCCATCCGAAACGAGCCGAAGACCGCGTTGGCGCTCATGCCGGAAACGTATACCCCCGGATACGCCTCCTTGGTGTTTTCGATCGTCTTGGTCTCCGCCACATCGGACCAGAGCGATTTCTCCCCCTCCACTTCTCCCGATGGGGTGAGAAGCCTCTCACCCGACTTCTTGCGAATCACGCCCACCACCTCACAGTCGTGGCCCGTGGCGTCGACAACGAACTTCGACCTGACGGCAATAGGGTCGACGTGGAGGCCCGCCATGTTCGCCGCGGTCCACAGCAGTACCAGTCCCGTAACCCTACCCTCCCTCACCATCACGTCCTCTACCTCGATCAGGTTGAAGATGCGAAGCCCCGCCTTTATCGACTTCGAGATCAAGGTGGAGGCGGTTTCGATCGAGTCGGCGGTGTAGTAGCCGGGGGCGAACTCCCTGTACGAAATGTCGAACGTATCGAGGAGGCGCCTCGCCTCTTCCTGAACGACTATCTCGTTAAACATCATGCCCCCGCCCCAGATGCCACCCCCGATGGAGAGCTTCTTGTCGAACAGTGCGACCTTGACCCCATCCTTAGCCAGAAAGTAGCCCGCCGTGAGGCCGGCCGGCCCCCCTCCGACGACCGCGACGTCGAGGTCGAGGTGCTCCGTCAATTTTTCCATATATGTTTTTACGATCGCCCTTGAGATCGTGATCTCGTCAACAGCCATTTTTTGCACCCCCCAAATCGGTTTGTTTTAAGCCCAAATAAAAAGGCCCTCGGTTTCCCGAAGGCCTAAGAATATAAAATCCGTATCTCCCTTCGCCGGTATTATCCGGATCAGGTTCTAAGGGTATTATCTCAGCCTCTTGGGCACCCCCGGTCTCTTCTTTTTCAAGTATTTTTTACATTTTAAGGGAAAAAGTAGTCTCGGTCAAGGAAAATATTGACGCCATAATCATTCCTCTGTATAATAATCCGATAAAAGTTTTAGACGAAACGGAGACGTTCATGACCGAAACCGCCAAAGAGAAAACGACCGAAGGGATGAAACAGGTCTTTAAAAAACCGGAGAGCCTCTCGGATAAGCCGTTCCATTTCTGCCCGGGCTGCAATCACGGGATAATACACCGCCTCTGTGCGGAGGCCCTGGATCAGTACAACCTCGTCCCGAAGACCATAGGGGTGGCGTCAGTCGGCTGCAGCGTGTTTCTCTACGACTACTTCAGGGTCGACGTCGTCGAGGCGCCCCACGGGAGGGCGCCGGCCGTGGCCACCGGTGTGAAGAGGGCGATGCCGGATAACTTCGTCTTTACCTACCAGGGGGACGGAGACCTGGCGTCCATCGGGATGAGCGAGATCGTCCACTGCGCGAACCGCGGGGAGCCGATAACCGTGATATTCGTAAATAACACGGTATACGGCATGACCGGCGGGCAGATGGCCCCCACCACCATGCTGGGTCAGAAGACCACGACCTCCCCCTACGGGAGGGAGTACGAGCAGGACGGCTACCCGGTCAGGATGGCCGAGATGCTGGCCACCCTCGAGGGCTCGGCGTACGTGGCAAGGGTCGCGGTAAACAATCCGAAGAGGGTCATCACCGCCAAGAAGTCGATCAAGAAGGCATTCCAGATGCAGATCGACAACATAGGATTCTCCTTAGTGGAGGTGCTCTCCACCTGCCCCACAAACTGGAGGATGACCCCCAAGGAGGCCGCCGTCAGGGTCGACAAGGAGCTCATTCCCTATTTCCCGCTGGGCGTGTTCAAAGAGCGTAAAATGTCTGACCAGGGGGCTATTTAAAAACCGCCTTGACTGAAGGGATTTAACAGTATAGATTTTGTTTAACGAGAGGCTTGTCTCCCTTTGTTTTTGTGCTGGAAAATATTTCAGGTAATGAGAAAGTCACAAGTATGTATTACAATACGATAATGGCCGGTTTCGGCGGACAGGGAATAATGTTGATAGGAAACCTCCTCGCCTACTCCGCGATGAACGAAAACAAGAATGTAACCTATATGCCGTCGTACGGCGTCGAGATGAGGGGCGGCACCGCTAACTGCACCGTGGTCATATCGGACGGCCCGGTGGGCTCTCCCATCATCGGCCACCCAAAGAGCGCTATCGTCATGAACAAGCCGAGCCTCTTGAGGTTCGGGCCGAACATCGTGGAGGGGGGTCTGCTTCTTATCAACTCCTCCCTCATAAGCGAGTTGGTAGACGACAGGCTCGACCTGAAACAGATAAAGGTTCCCGCAAACGAGAAGGCGGGGGAGCTCGGAAACGACAAGATGGCCAACATGGTGATCTTCGGGGCCTTTCTCCAGCTGACCAAGGTGGTAAAACCGGATACCGTCTTTGAGGCCTTCAAGAAGGTACTGGACGAGAGATACCATAAGCTGATACCGAAAAACGTCGAGATGATAAAGGCGGGAATGAAATTCGCCGAGGACCAGGACGGCGGTTGATCGCCAAAAGCCGCCGGGTCAAAAGAGGGCCGGCCATTAATACGGTTGGTAGTTGATTTATAAAACAAAGTAAACTTTATATATCATTCCCTTGGGAAGCGGAAACCCAGAATATTCTGTCATTCCCGTGCAAACGGGAATCCAGTGAATATTTTCTGGATTCCCAGTCGAGCTGGGAATGACAGTATAGCTTCCCAACCAAATTTGGAATGACAGTATAGGTCTTCTGGATTCCCAGTGGTGCTGGGAGTGAAAAAAAAGAAAAGAATTTGAGAAAATCAAGATACCTCTATTAAAGGAGGCGTAAATGACCGAGGACCTAAAGGTTGGGGAAAAGATAAAGCTGCTTCGGGAGAAGATGAACCTCTCCCTTTCCGATCTGGCCGACCGATCCGGTTTTTCAACGGCCATAATATCCCAGATAGAAAACCACATGATCTCTCCTCCACTGGGGACGATCATAAAGTTTTCCAAGGCCCTCGAAGTGCAACCCGGCTACTTCTTCAAGGAGGAGCCGACATCCCCGTACGTGATTGTGAGAAAAAACGACAGGACCGAGGTCTCCAGGGTCGCATCCAAGGAGGGGGTGAGCTACGGCTACTCCTACGAGTCGCTGGGGGCCGACAAGAAGGATAGAAAGATGGAGCCCTTCGTCGTAACCCTCGAGCCGGGCACAGTGAAGAAGGTCAAGCAGTCCACCCACGACGGCGAGGAGTTCATCTTCGTCCTCGAGGGTGAGATGGAGGTGACCCTCGGCGACCACTCCGACGTCCTCTCACCTGGAGACTCGATCTACTACGACTCCACGATCCCCCACAAGGTAACGGCGGTGGGGGAAACCCCCGCGAAGATCCTCGCCGTCCTCTTCACCGGCGAGAAGTAGGCCCCTGCAATTTTTTTTGAGCTGATCTGAATATCTCAAACCGACAGTTCTTTTAAGAAAAGGGTATTTGAAGATTTAATAGATATTGTCTTTTACGGCAAAGTAATGCCTAATTTTTAATAACACTATTAAT
>Ga0180432_10009484_pt1 | contig 11870 bp, 16 predicted proteins | sample SS_ome_10_FD_132414 | JGI IMG/M metagenome (GOLD analysis project Ga0180432, IMG submission 132414) | Hypersaline lake sediment archaeal communities from the Salton Sea, California, USA - SS_1_MS_2 metaG | ecosystem: Environmental > Aquatic > Non-marine Saline and Alkaline > Hypersaline >... | reverse complement strand
CCCCAGGGTCGCGCTCTTCGACACCGAGCAACAGCTCCTGGACATGGGGTGCGGGTCGGGCGGAATTCCCGAGGGGTACCACGACGACGGCGCCCCGTTCGAGGCGGCGACCAAGTAGTTCATCCCCTCGTAGGCTCCAATTAATTCGCTTGGCGCGCGCCAACAATATATTGATTAACACACAGCGATGCACCTCAAAAAAGCAAACATGATCTGGGCCGTTCTCGCCGCCCTCGCCGCCCTGTGCAACGCGCAGTCGAACGAGTCGATCAAACGCGGGTACTTTTCGCACGTGACCCAGTGGAACAGCTGCGAGCCCCCGCTGACCAACGAGACCTGCCTTGTCGGGGACAACATCCCCACCTCTGGGTGTCGCCGAACTAACAGCCTGTGCGAGGGAACCAACCAGAGCTACGCCATCATCCTCTTGACCGACTTTGTTCAGGATGGGTGCCACTACAACCTGTGGATTTGGTCGTGCGCACAACACTGGCTTTCGTGCACCAACGGATCGAGCTGTGTGTGCATCGACGCCCACAACGAGTCGACGTGCGCGTGCGAAACCAACGTCACCCACGCCCATCACTGTCTCCCAGAGCATGTTTCGACGACCATCCCGACCTCGACCCCGACCACCCCGACCTCGACCCCGACCACCTCGGTCACTTCGACCCCGACCACCTCGGTCACTTCGACCCCGACCACCTCGGTCACTTCGACCCCGACCACTTTCGATCCGACTTCGACCCAGACCACTTTCGATCCGACTTCGACCCAGACCACTTTCGATCCGACTTCGACCCCGAGCCTGACCACTTTTCTCACGACCATGTGCCCCCCCGACTCGGCCAGCCAAAACTCAAAGTCGGAATCCAAAACCGTCGAGATGACCCCGTGGTGGATCCCGCTCGTGTGCATCCTGGTCGGGGTGGCGGTCGGCGCGCTGATTGTTGTGATTGCCCAGCGAAAGATGGCGACGCGGGCCATCTCCCCAGCGACTAGGCGCGCGTCGTTCTACAACCCGGTGTACGGGGACGTCCCGCCCCCTGAACCGGTCTAACGCGAAAACACGGTGTGCAGCTTGCCATCCTTCCCATCACACTAAACCGAATGCACGTGCCCGGGGCATCCTTGAGCAACAGAGGCGTGTCGCGGTCCCAATCTATCCCGTCGCGGTACTCGCCCCCGCTCGAGCACGTCACCCAGTATTTGCCCAGCCGGCCGCCGACCTGGCAGTCGTACTTGTAGGCGTAGATCCGATCCACCCGCGAGGACGCCTTTTCCCAGTAGTTGTCTAAATCAAAGGTGGCCTTGATCTGTTCGATTTCCTCCGGGGTGTGCTCCTTGACCCACCGGTCCGGGTTGTGTCAATGGGGCATTTCGTTTCTCCCCGCGCGCAGAGAAAATTCTCCTGCGGCCCCATGAACAAAGGGAATGAAGCGAATCAAGATGGTCATGATGGGGGGGTACGGCGTGGGCAAAAGCTGCCTGGTGCGGCGGTACATCGAGAACACGTACCGCCCCACCGAGAGCTCGACCATCGGGACTGCCTTCCACGAGACCATTTTCTTCCCCAAGCAGCCCCCACCCCGGCCCAACCAGATGGCCGACCCGGTGATGCCCGTCAAGGTGCACCTGTGGGACACGGCGGGCGCCGAGCGATACCGATCGCTGGCGCCCATGTACCTGCGCGGCGCTGACGTGATTGCGCTTGCGTACGACGAAACCAGAGAGTCGCGCGACATCCTGCCCGGCCTGGTCAAGATGATCCGCGAGAACGCGCCCACCGCGGTGGTCGGACTGATGATGAACAAGTGCGACATCCTGGACAACGTTCCGTACGATCGCGTCGAGGAGCTCATGCCCGATTACAGCTTCCAGGTGTCGGCGCAGACGGGCGAGGAGGTGCACGAATCGTTCGACAAGCTGCTCAGCGGGGCCGCCGCGATCCGGGCCCGCCACGAGAGCTCGATGGAAACCATTAACCTCGACAGCCCTAACTACGGGGGACAAGAGACGACTAGCCTGATTCCCCGCAAGCGGTCGCAGTGTTGTTGACGACATGGAGCGGCTCAGCAAGCAGATTACTCGAGCCGAGCACCGGGCGTGGACCACGACGATATGGGCACTGCGCTACCGGTTCTGGACCCCGATGCGCCACAAGCTGTTGCCCCCGTTGTACCAAAGTCGGATCGTTTGCGCCATGTTGAGCGCGCATCGCATCCGATACGACGCCACGCATCCGCTGCCAAACCTGCCCAAGGAAATGTGGGAGTGGATCTTGACATTTTTGCCACATCAATGGCCGTTTGAGGACACTCCGTAAACGACACACCCCGGGTTAACTAACTTGTGGGCCTCAGATTCGCGATGGAGCGCCTCGACAAGATGGTCGCCCGCTACGAGGCGCGGGCGCTTACGCCGCTTGCGCTCGTAAGCAGGGCGTACAGATATCGATACTGGACCCCGCGTCGCCACGGGCGCTCCGATCGCTACATCCAGGCCTACATCACCCGCACGTTGTGGGCCGCCCACCGGATCCGCGCGGGCAGCGCACTCGGGATTCCCAACCTGCCTGACGAAATGTGGGAGCTGATTCTGTCGTTTATTCCCGCGGGCTGGCCCATGTATCACCCGGTCACGGCCGCGCTCGAACCATCGTGGTAAAGTTTTTTACTTGTTGACCCGCTTCCCCCGCGCGCCGCTCCCTCTGCGCTTGTTGTGAATTCGGTTGCTCACGCCCTGCGTCGGATGGTCGCGCGCCGCTTCACCTGGCATTAGGGCAAGACCCGTTGTTGCCGCGTCAACGGCCTTGCCCACCATCATGAATTCCAGCTGGTCGCTGAGCTTCTGGTAGGCAGAGGTGGCGACGCTCGCGACACCCCCGATGGCCCAGCTCCCCCAGCTGGCGGCCCCGGCCTGGAGAGCAGACACGGCCCCCGGAACAGTGTACAGGACCCACCCGCCGTACACGAGCGCGGCCATCCCCGCCAGGATCGCGGCGTTCTTGAACGTGACCATTTCGCCCGCCTTTTCCGTGACAGACTTGACAAACACAGGATTGCTCATGGTCTTGAGGTACTTGCCCTGGTCAAAGCCGAGCCCAAACGTCACTGCCTTTCCATCGCCGCGAGCCTCGAGCAAGAGCATCGCCAGGTCGATCATCTGGTCGCCGTGCACGCACACGTCGTCCGGGGTCTCGACGCTCGCCACCAGCGACGTGAGCCAAAAGAATTGCGCCAGCGCGTCGGTGCGGCCCTCAGCGTGCGCCTGTTGCAAAAATGCCTCGCACGACATGCACTTGTTGCCCATGACCGACGCGAACCACGACCCACCCGTGTTGTACGCGCACCGCGCCGCGTGGCAGTCGCGTACGTTCCCGTCCTCGTTCAGCCGCACCAGCGCCGTCTGCTTGTAGCACGTGGCGTCCTCGGGCCCGGTCACCAGCGGGGCAACGTCGACCGCGGTTTTGGACTTGGCGGTGCACGCAAGCGCCACCGCCATGGCGCCAAACGTGGCGGCGAGGTGGTCGGCGTCCTGCTCCTTGATGTTAAACTTTTTGCTCAGCTTGTCCCGCTTGGCCTGCTTCTGGGCAAACCGCAGGTTCTCGCCGACCACCGCCTTGATCCGGAGCTTGGCCACCGCCACCTCGACGGCGTTTTCCTCAAACACCTCGCGCATCACGTCGGTGACCATGTCGCTGTCGATCTGCCTCCGGAGGCTCGGGCGGGTGCTCAGCGCCGTGGTGAGCTGCGCCCGCGTCTTGCACTCCTCGGTGATCCCGAGCAGCGTCTCGACCAGCTCGTCCTCGGACAGTCGCTTGGAGCGGTCCGGAGTGGGCTGTTCGAGCTTGTGGGCAAACGTGACGTTCTTGGCGCTCTTGGCCGGAATATCCAGCTTGCGCTTCCTGGAAGCTCTGGGCATAGTGCTCTCTTTACTATTGCATTCGTCCGTACTTTTGTTGGGGGTTAGTGGTGCCCCTTAAGTTGAGAACCCTTGAGATTGTGTTTCGTGTCCGTCAACCACCCCTCCTCGATCTTCAGAGCGACAACCTTCTTCTGGTCATTCTTTTCCGCGGCGTACCGCTTGAACGGAAACGCATGGAACGTGACCCCCTTCCCCCAATCGGTGTCTGGATCGATGATGCGAATGGTCTTGAGCTCGTCCTGAACCGTTTCCCCGCCGCCGAGACAGAGCACGTGGCGCGACCCGGTCGTGAAGAGCGCCGCGACGCCGAGCGCCTTCCAGTTTGCAAAATTGGGCGTCACGTAGAACGTCATCCGACCAAAGACGGGGCTCTTCTTCCACGATTTGATCCGGTCGGCCAGATCCTCCTTCTTGACAAACGGCGCCAGGATGTAGTCCTTGAATGCGCTCTTGGCCCGGATCTCGATGAATTTGGTGTACGAGTCGTCCGCGAGCGCGTCGCCATCCCACACCAACACCTTGTGTCGCTGGCCCCCGAGAAGTTCAGTCATTTTGCCCTGTGCGGCGCGGGCGGGGTCCGTCTGTCGGTTGACGCTGAGATTCTCTTGCCCCCCGAAATCTTGCGCCTTCATGTTGGCGTTCGGGTGTGTGTTGGGAATGTGCGCCGTTTTGTCCCACATCCCAGAGGCAAACCCCTTGACGTGCACCACCTCCTCGGGCTTGTACGGAAAATCCGTCATAGGCGCGACGTTGCACCCCATTCTCGCGGCCTCCCACGCGCGCATGGCCCGCTTGTCAAAGCACATGGCATTGCCAGCGAACCGCCGGGCGGGTTGCGACGCCCGGCGCGGACGCGACCCCCGGGCCCGCTTGGGGGCGCTCTTGCGTCGGGTCGATGTGGACTTGCGGGCGGGCATGATCCCCTTTTTGTCAGGTGTCGACACGGAATTGTTTTTTCACATTTGGCGGGGGGAGGGTCAAAATCGGCTGATGTAAACATCCTTGGGGCTGTGCGCATAGATGCGTGCGTCGTGCACGGAATACCTTTGGACAATTCCGTCGTCGTCCTCCTTGATGAGGATCCCAAACCGCCACTCGACAACCTGGCCCTTTTTTGAAGACCCCAGCCGGATCGCCACGCGGGTCATCACTCGACCAGGATCGACGGGGCTTGCGGGTCGAGGTCGGCCCCGGGGTTATAGACGGACCCGCCGTAGTTAACGTCGTACACGCTGTTAAACCGCGCCACCGACGCCATCAGCTTGCTCGAGTGGTGGTCGATCCCGCCACCGCTCTCGCCCTGGAAGTACCCCGCCGAGCAAAAGCCGTGGCCGTCGGAGATGTTGTTGTCGCGCACAAACTGGACAATCACCCCGGCCTTGTGGGGCAACACCCGGGTCAGCGCCCACGGGACGTACACCACGCCGACCAGCTCGAACAGCGCCAGCTTCCACCGGGGCTGGTACGTGCGCTCGAGCGTTTCGACCGCCACCGCGGTCGAAACGTGCGCGTCATTCCACCGCTGGTCGGCCGGGAACAACACAGCGCGCACCCCGTCCGCCGCCGGGCCCTGCGCGTCCACCTCGATCGGGAGCGGGGGGTACGCCCACGGCTTGACCATCACCAACACGGCGCCGAGCACCCCGAGCCACCACCCGACCGACCGGTCCGCCGTCAGCTCGGCCAACACGATCGGGTCGTCGTACACGACCGCCATGATCCCCAGGACCAACACCGCGGCCGCGGCCACCATCGAGACCGCCCGACACACCGCGGCCATCACCGGGTACCGGCGGTGCGCAAACAGCCTCCTGGCGGGGGCGGCCAGCGTCCGCATCCGCTGCGCAAACTCGTGGTCCAGCTCCGAGTAGTGGCGGAGGCGGTAGTGCTCGGGCATCGAGATCCCGCGGGCCGAGAGCATCGACGGGAGCACCCGGCCGCCGTCGATCATCTCGAGCACGAGCCACAACACCCGGAAGATCAGGATGAACGGCGCCAACACCAGCGTGGCCCCGCCAGCGACCCAGAACATCCGCCGCATCGTCGCGGCGGCGGCGTCGGGGAACGCCCGCACGTCGTGCGCCATCCGGCCCTTGGCGTCGAAGCACGCGCTGTGGATGCACCGCTCGACGCACCAACAGAGTGTCGACGGCGCCAGCCGGTCCAGCGGGACGTCCAACACCCCGGCGCTGTACAGCCCGACCATCCAGTTGGCCTTGCGGGTGATCAGGTTGGTCTGCGTCAACACGTCGAGCGGCGCGCCCTCGGTGTCGTACAGCCGGTGCGCCACCTCGGACCACGGGACGGTGAGCACCATCGGGATCTTGAGCTTGTCGCGGAAGTACCGGTGCGCAAAGTGCATCTGGGGCACAAAGAACACCAGGTCCAACAGCTGGTACACGGCGTACGTCAACACGAGTACCGTGATGATCCAACACCACCCGGACATGGCGGCGAGCCGGGTGTAGTCGATGGGTTGGTTTCCGTAGCAGTCGACGCTGGTGAGCGGCGCCGTGTTCGCGGTTCCGTCGGGGCAGACGGCGTGGTCGTCCCGGGCCCACAGCGCGGCCCAGTCGATCGGGTCGCACACCAACGACACAAACGCCAGGTACACCGCGACCGTCCCGACGACGTTGGCCGCGCGGCGGGCCACCCCGCCGGCCATCCCGCCGTCGAGGTACACCGCGTAGATGGTCTGGCAGAGCCACTCCATCTCCGTGAACGCGCCCTCGTGCACATTCGGCGGCGAGGAGAGCAGCGAGGCCTCGATGTCGTCGTCCATCATGGCGTCTGCGAAAATGTGGGGCGGGGGTTGAGTTAAAAGGAGGGGGTCGGTGTTAAATGAGCGACAGCGGAACGTACGTCTGGGGTGGGCTGACATGGAAGCTGCTCCACGGGCTCGCCTCGCTCGGGCTCCGGGGGGCGGCGCTCCGCCGATTCATCGAGGCCATGGGCTTGGCCCTGCCCTGCGACGACTGTCGCCACAACCTTGAACGCCACATGGGCGCCCACGCCTTTGAGTGGGACGACGGCGAGCGGGCCGTGTTCGAGCTCCACGCCACGGTCAGCGCCGAGGTGCACCCCGGGTACGAGGGGCCGTCGCTCGCGGTGGTCCGGCGGCGCGCGGGGATGGTGGACCGCCACTTCACCGCGACCGACCTGGTGTCGCTGATGCACATCATCTTCAACGTGTGCGGGGCGGAGCGCGGCTCTGGGTACGAGGATGCGGTGTGCGAGTTTATTGAGGCGCTCATCGAGGTGTTGGCGCGGTACCGCCCCGACCTGGCGCAGATCGCCAAGGGGCTGCGGTTCTGCCACGGCTGCCTGCACGAAAAGGGCGGCCACGAGTGCGCGCGCTACATGTTGACCCTGGCCCCGCCGCTCATGGTCGTCCTAAGTTGATGAGGATGGAATTGTCGACGCCCCGACCACCGAGGGCAGACCGAGCGTGTCGCGACCGTACACTTCGCCCGCGAACATCCGGATCCCAAACACCAACAACCCGACCACGATGGCGGCTCCGACGCTTCGCATCACCCGGAAATTGTCGGTGGACCCGCCATGCGCGGGCGGCGTCCGCGCCGGGTACACGAGCAGCGACAGGCACAACCCGAACAAAAAGTACAGGACCGGATCGACCTGGGCAATCCCAAACGCCATGCCCTCCCTTTGGATTCATTAAACAGTCGGGAAAATTGCCACGTCCCACCAACACAGTCGCGGTTAACACCGCCACTCCCGGTGTCGCCATGTCCTTCTTCGGGGCGCCCAAACCCACTGCGGAGAAGGCCGGCCCCACCGTCACGGTCACGCACATTCTGGACAACCAGTTTTTCCACCTCGTGCACGGCCCCATCGTGCCCACGCCCAAGCTTCTGGCGGGCAGCGCCAGAACAACGGTGAAGGAGCTCAAGGGGCATATGTTGACGCATGTTGAATGGGCCTCCGCGTCCACGTTGTCGACCTCAACCAACAAGATGGATCGTGCGGCCGTGGTCACGATCAACAAGACCATCTGCATGCACGTTTGTTGGCGATCTCACGAAAATAATTCCAAAAAGCTCGAGTACAAGTTCCTCTCCGAGGCCCCGACACCCATCGCCGCCCCGGGAGAGTGTCTGTACCCGTACAAGAAAACGGAGTAAATCACTTTGCGGTGGAGCGGCGGCCGTCCTCCTTGCGGTACTTGAAGTAGTTTTGGACCTGCGTGGGAAGCTTCTTCTTCTTGATCGCCGCGGGGGTCCACTCCATGAGCTGGTCCACGTCGTCGGCCACCAAATCCTTGGCGGGGTCGAAATCTTTGAGCAACACCCCGCGCTCCGTGTACAGCCGATTCTTCCCCGAGCCGTGGAACAGGTGGTACACCCGCCCGAGCAACAGGTCGAGCTTCCCGTCGACCGCCGCCGCCGCCCTGGCCTGGTACTCGCGGGCCGCCTTCCCGAGCGCGGGGTTCCACCCGGGGTTCCAGTAACGCTCGGGCCACGTGGCGGGAAACGGCCCGTCCCGACTCGGGCTGTGCGAGAACGCGATGGCCATTACGATGTCGCCGTGCCCCAGGATCCCGAGGTCGAAGAAGGGGCGGTCCGGGTCGATCTGCGCCAGCGTCTCCCGCGACGCCGCCCACACCAGCCCCGGGTAGTACGTGATGAAAAACGGCGTCCCCGACGCGGTCCGGCGGTGGAAGTGATACAGAAACCCAAACGAGTTGAGGTACTGCTCGGTCCGCTGGAACGTCGCCACCGTCTCGTCCTCGCCCATCAGGTACGCGTGCGAGAACGGCTGGATGATCTTGGGGGCGTTGGGGCGGGTGAGCGCCGTCACGATCTTCTTGGGCCAGTCCGGGTCCGACAGGATGATGTCGCAGTCGGCCCACACCACAAACTTGCACTGCGGAGGCAGCAACTGAAACCCAATGTTGAGCAGCCGCTCCTTCATCCACATCAGGTTCCGGGTCTTGTCGTACGGAACCGCGACCACCTCGGTCGCCAGCGCGTCGATCTTGTCCGACTCGGGCAGCCCCTCGGTCCGGACGAGCATCAGGGGCACCCCCTTGCGGCGAAGCTCCTCGGCGAAGGCGACGTAGTTGTCGCGGCGGTTGGCGTACCCCATCGGGTTGAAGTAGCTGGTCAACACCCAGAGCGAACCTTGCCCCGCCCTTTCGGTTTTGGATCGGATGGATCCGGTGAAGCTGGGCATCTCCGCACTATTTGGCGCTGTAGTCTACAGAAAAAATGGCTCCGCTGGCGGTCGGCCTACTCACGCCCGTTCGGGCCGACGCCGCCATCCGAGCGTTTCACTGCGAGGCGAGCAAGCACGTCAACACCAGGTCGGCCCGGGTGTACACGACCGAGATCGAGCAGTGGGGGCGTCTCGGGTGCACGGTGTGGGTCCGGGTCAACCCCGCCACGCGGACGTACTCTCTCGGGGTGGGGTCGGTTTCGGAGGGGGACGCGGTCGAGTGGATCCACGTGCTCGAGCCCTTTGACGCCGTCGCGGGGACCAAACTAGCCAGGGTCGCCCAACGAGTGTGGTGGCACAACGACACGGCCGCGGCGATCGCGCCGCTGTACTCTACGCCTCTGATTCGGTAGCCCATCGCCGCGCGCACCCCTCGGTCCCACTCTCTTTGAGCGTCCTCTTCAGATCCCCCCACTCGGACGACGTCACCCGGAAGGGTTCATCGCTGTGCGCGCAGGTCCTCCCGGTGTTGACGGTCAGCGTGTACACCGCCAGCTCGGTCCCGTTGGGAGTGTGCTCGAGCCCGTCGACCAGCTTCTTAAAGTAGTGGCTGTGGCCGACGACGGCGACGTGCACCTCGGACTTGCGCAACCCGCACACCATCCCGACCACGTGGTCGACCAGCGCGGCGTAGTTGGCGTTCACCTGGCCGACCTGCACGGGGATGGCGTTGGCAACCCCCCGCGCCGACGTGTCGATCGTGATCCCGTTGTAGTCGCGGTCGTTCTCGATGTACGCCTTTTGGAGCTGGGCGGCTTCGGCGGTGTTGTCCTGGTTCAACCCAACGTAAGCGGCGATGGGGTAGTCGGTGAGCTCGTTGAGGTACGGCGTTGAGTACACCGTATCGAGCCTGTTGTGTCGCGCGTAGATTGCCCCCGTCTTGATGGCGCGGAGCAGCGGCGAAGTCACCACCAGGTCGAACTTGGTTTTGTTGGCGGCGGCGGCGTCGCGCACTTTGTCCACGCTAACCTCGGTGAGGTCGGGGTCGCTGTACAGGTGGTGAGCAATCAGATTCCAGATGGGAATATCGTTGGTCGCCTTGACAGCGTTGGCGCACGAGTACCCATGACGAATCAGGTGAAGGTGCACCGTTTTGGTGGGCATTGTGACTGTTTGCTTAGGCGGCGACCAATATTTCCTGTTTGGTGCGGGAGGGCTGGCGGTTAACCGCTGTCTCATTCACGAGCAGAGCCATGCGGTGCGCGCACCCCGAGCGGGTGTTGCTCATCTTCAACGCGCTGATCCTTGCGTGGGCCGTGCACCACGTGCACTACGCCGTCACGTTCGAGTTCCCCGGGGTCATGACCAACCAGACGTGTTGCAAGAAAAACACGTTCCTCTCCACGGGCGAGTGTTGCCCGAATGGACACCACAAGTTCCAAGACGACGCGTGCGCCAGGGGACCGCCCCCGATCGCAGGGAACGGGATCCGCAAGTCGGTCGAGGACTACCGCTGGATGGTGGCCGTCATCCTGTGCGGGTACACCCTCGTCCCGTACCACGTCCTCCTGTCGACCGAGCCAAAAACCGCCTACTCTATCTTTGGGGGGCTGACCGGTATGACCATGGGCGTCGCATTTGTCATGTTTATCGCAGCCAACACTATCCTTGGGTACGGTATGACGACTCACTGCAAGAACCCCGGGACCAAGGAGTACAACATGCTCTACGAGCACGCCCCGTACGACTTTTGGATGCTCGCGATTGGGGCTTGGGCGGCGGTGGTGGTCATCGCCGCGGCCGTCGCGATCGTCGTCATCTACCTCATCGTGTACATGATCATCTCGTTTGTCTTGGTGTGCGCCGGCTATCAGCTCGGCTGCCAGCCCGAACCCGGCGACCCGGATTATTGCTGTCCCCACATCGTTCGGAACCAAGCGTATATGGAGGAACATACGCGCAGGAAGAAGGAGGTCGAGACCAGGAGGGCGGCCAGGAAAGCAGAGGAGAAGTGCAAGGCCAAAGCGGCGGCGGAGCGCAACCGGGACCAGGGTCGGGCGGTCGTCGCCGAGATCCGGGTCGTGGTCGAGCACACGTTTCGCGGGACGGTGAACTATCCCGAGTGGGACCACGAAAAGGGGCCCCCCGAACCCACGGGGCCTTCTGCGCCCCCCTTCGTTGTTTGAGATGACACATCCCATTAAGACGGTTAACCGCAAGACCCAACCACAACCGCGCATGGATCCCCAAGAGTGGGTTGTGCGCCACAAGGACACCCCCTTTCAGGCGGTGGCCATCGACGCCGCGTTCCTCATCTTCGACGCCGACAACATTCACCGGTTCTGCTCGCAAGGGTTTGATCATCAGCTCATCGCCCGCGACGAGTACACGCACGTGGGCGTTTTCAGCGCGCTCTACATTCCGCAGCTCGACAAGAACGAGGTCATCGCGCACCTCGACGCCGCCGTCGATGCGGCGCACCTCGACGGAATCGAGCACGCCGCCAAAGGCCGCGATGAGCTCATCTACCGATATTACGGCGAGGGGGGGTCCGTCCTTTTCGACGGCGCGGAAGCCCCGGAGCGATCTTCGTTCTTCGAAGAGCGTGGTGTTCGCGCCGCGTATCGCAGGCCCGCAGGCCCGCCTTAATAGCAATTAATCGGCTTGGGTTCGTAACAGCGCACAAAGCGCGGCCGCGTCAATAATGTCGGACACTCCCAAGCTTCAAAGAGAGGACGATAGCCATGAGCGGATCGTACGCAGTG
>Ga0180432_10009483_pt1 | contig 11871 bp, 10 predicted proteins | sample SS_ome_10_FD_132414 | JGI IMG/M metagenome (GOLD analysis project Ga0180432, IMG submission 132414) | Hypersaline lake sediment archaeal communities from the Salton Sea, California, USA - SS_1_MS_2 metaG | ecosystem: Environmental > Aquatic > Non-marine Saline and Alkaline > Hypersaline >... | reverse complement strand
TTCATCGTGGCGTTGCTGTCGGCGCTGGTTATCGGCATGCTCCAGTTGAACACCGAAGAGATTCAACTGATGCGCAACCATGTCTGCACGGCCGAGGCCGCGGCGATCGCCGAAGCCGGACTGAACGACGCTTTCGCGGAGCTGCGAGCCGATTCGAGCTGGACTGCGGGCTTTACGGACAAGGCCTTTAACGGCGGCTCATATACGGTCGCAGTCTCAGGGTCGTTGCCCGGTTTGACTATCGAGTCGACGGGGACAAATTCGCAGGGATATATCGCGCAGGTCGACGTCGATACGACAATTGGAACCAGCAGCCCCTACACGGTCAGAATTGACGAACTAAGGATTAATGAATGAAGCTCAGCGCCAAGACAGCACTGGGAGTTGAGATATCGGAAGGCCTGATCAATCTGGCTTTGCTCAGACAGAGCGCCGAAGGGATAGAATTGGTCGGGACCGCCAGCGGTCCCGTTCCCGACGGAGCAATCGAGGACGGCAGAGTTGCGGATTCGGCAGCGCTTGCAAGAGCCATAAAGGGGCTGAAAAATCACAATAGAATGCGCGCGCGAAAAGCTGCGGTATCGCTACCGATAAATCCCGTCGTCACGCGTATCCTGGAAATCCCGGAAGGAAGCCCTAAAAATGTCGGGCAGTTCGTTCTGGGTGAGATGAAAAGCTATGTAGCTCTGTCGGCGAGAAAGATCGCCTTTGATTTTTGCGGACTCAAATCAGGGCAAGGGTCGCGCGGCCGTCTTCTGGCGGTTGGCGCCGATGACGAAGATACAACTGAGCTGATCAGAACGTACGCCCGAGCGGGTCTCAACGTGGAAACGGTCGAACCGGAAATGCTCGCTTACGTTAGAGCGCTGTACGCCGGGAAAATAGAGGGCAGATTCGACTGCAACGTGCTCCTGGCGCTGTTGCACGGCAGGACTCTGACTCTTTGTGTATTCAGAAAGCAAGTGTTGGATTTTGTCAGAATGGAGGACGTAAGCGTCGAAAGAACGCAGCCGGATGAGCTGTGCCGGCGACTTGCCGGAGAGATAAACACGATCATCAGTTTCTATGAGGTCGAGATTGCCGACAGCGACGACAAATGGGAAGTAACTGTGCTCGCGGATCGTGTGCAATTGCCTGACGATGCCGAGAAGCTCCTGAGAGATGAAACACCGAATGCCGACCTTGAGGTAACATCCGGCGAAAATATATGCCGGGATATTACCATTGTCCGGAAGGATCAACAGGAAAGCCCGTCGGCGCTTGCGATCTGTCTGGCAAAGGGGCTTTTCAATGGGAAAGAGAGCGGCCTGAAGATTAATCTGGTCCCTCCGGAATCTGCTGAGATCAAGTCTGCCAGGAAACAACTGATACTGATGACTGCCGTTGTTGTCGTGGCAATTCCATTGCTCGCATTTTTGGCCGGCAAGGGATTGAGCATAATGGCCGGCAAAGTGCACAAAGGTGTTGCCGACAAAAAGCAGACAGAGGTATCACAGGACACGGCCACTCTGCTTAAAGAGCAGAGATTCCTGGAACGTCAGATCAAACTGATGTCAAAAAGGCCGGATGGCCTTAACGCTGTTTTGACTTCCCGCCGGATTGTGGACTGGGCGAACATCCTGGATGAAGTCAAAGACTGCACCCCCAAGACCGTACGCATAACCGCACTGCGTAACAACGGCGGAACCAGGATGGGCCTGGAAGGGCTGGCGCTTTCGTATGAAGCGGTTCGTCTGTTTGTTAAAAAGCTGAACGAATCGGACTGTATTAGCATGGCTTCTCTGGGCGAGGCAACAAGAGATAATTCAGTGGGTGGATTGGTCACGTATACGATCGATTGTACTGTGACAGGTGAAAAGAGTGAAAGCTGATGTTAGTCGAGAATATTGCCAGATTGAGCCGGTCAAATAGAACCGCCACTGCGGCGTCGCTGGTTATCATTGCAGCATTTGCGATGTACAACTGGGTGGTCACGCCTCACGCCGCCAATTTGTCGTCGGCTAAGGCCTATGAGTCCGTCGTGGATAACATGGCCAAGGAAAGCAAAATCATCGCCACCAAGGTTGAGATCAAACAAAAGACGCTGAAAAAATTGCGAGAACAATCCGAACAGCTTTTAAGCATGCTCTTTACGCCTGATCAGGCAAGAGAGTTTTTCAGTGACATCGAAGTCATCTCGGAGGAGACAGGCTGCTCGGTCAAGGGCATTAACTTCGTTGACCATACTCAAAAGTCCGAACACAGGGACCTGGGCATACGGCTAAGGAGTGCCGAGCTGAACGTCATGGGATTGTATACGGATATAGCAAAGTTGATTGGAAGGTTGCAGGCACGCAGTCAAAAAGTCTGGTTCGACAGCGTGGAACTACAGTCTATCGACTACAGCTCCGACAAGGTCGGGTGCAGTCTGACCGTTACAATATGTGAAATCGTGGACGAGGATACCTCATGAAGAACATAAGAAACGCCAAAAAGATCTTGTATTATATCGTGCCCGCCATCGGCATATTGTGCATCGGGATGCGATCTCAGCCGATACTGGGCGCCCAGGGCGAGTCGATTGTGACCGGCCGCGAGAATCCCTTTGCAAAAATTAACAAACCAAAAGCACTACAGACGCCGGCATCCACTCTCGCATCTTCAGAGTTCATTGGAGAAGCGCCGGAATTGCTCGTGGCAATCGTGACGCCAAGGTCCCTTAACGCCCAAACGCTTGCCTCCGCGATCGAGGGCATGTCTTCTCCCTATGGTAACATATCCGTTGATTCCCAGAGCAATTCCCTGGTTATTTGTGACACTAAAGAGTTCCTGGACAAAATACTGGAGGAGGTTAGAAAAGTTGACGGGGCTCCTCAGCAAATGCTGTTTTTCGAGACTGTGACTTTGAAGTTCCTGGAGGCCGAAAGCCTCGTAACAGTCCTGGAAGGTATGATCTCCCCATACGGAAGCGTAACGGCAAACAAGAACACCAACTCTCTGGTAATTCGTGACACCAAGGAAAATCTGGCTCGCATTATATCCGAGATAGAAAAGGCCGACAGAACGCCCAAACAGGTCATGGTGGAGGTAGTCATTGTCGACGTGCAACTGAACGACGATACCGAAATCGGCATAAATTGGGACCTGCTCTCGAACAAGAATTACGATATCATATACAGACAGAACTTCACGAACCGCCTCGGTTCGACCCCTGCCGACGAGGATACCATCGCAAACGCCACGGCTTATAACACCGTCGGAGTGGGCGGCGACTTCAGTGTTATAAGCGGCACAATCCGCCATGTCTTAGCTCTGCTCCAGCAGAAAAGAAACGTCGAGATTCTTGCCAGCCCGAGAGCGATGGTGGTAAGCGGCCAGTCCGCCACCATCAAAGCCGTTGAAGAAGTTCCATATCTCGAGGTCAGCGATACCGCCGCCGGAGGCGCCGGCGCTCTTACCTCCACCAAATTCAAGGAAGTCGGAATAACTTTAAATGTCACCAGCACGATAACGGACGGCAATAACATTTTTCTCACACTTAGTGCCGAACAGAGTGTCAGGACCGGTGTGAGTTCAACCGGAGTACCCTTAGTCGATACCAGACTGGCCGACACGTCGCTCATGCTTACGGACGGCCAGATTGTTGTTATGGGAGGTTTGAGGCGACAGGAGAAAACCAAGCAGGTTGAACAGATTCCGATTATCGGTGATATTCCGCTGATTGGCCTTCTGTTCAGGTATACCCATACAGTAGTCAACAATACAGAACTGGTTGTGTTCCTCTCGCCGCATATTTACAAAAAGGGAGAGCCGATTCCCGAGGACCAAATGTCGAAGTACAGGGAAATAACGGACAGGCCCATGCTTTCACCCTCGCCGCAGAAGAACAGAGAGGCGGCCAAGAGGAGGCTCCTGAAACGAATAGAAGAACTCCAAAATGAGAAAAATAAGGACGTTACCGAAGAGTTGCTTTCGAATCTGAGCGAATTGGAGGAAATCCTCAGCCAGGAGATGCAGGAAACGTTGGATTCATCGCAGGACGTCCTGGCCAATAAGAGCAAGTAGTCCGGCCGGGCGTTGCAGGCAGCAATACAATCCGATAAATACGTCGGTCTGAGAGCAATTAGGATGTCTTTCTCCTGTTTTGAGCCATTGCCTACATTGTGCTAATCCTTTGGCGAATTTGGGTCGATGATTACTCTCGTAGTGTCAATTAGGCAGAAGGACTATAGAGAATTCATACATGCATTCTTGAGAGTTGGTTTGTATGTTTGGTGCACCGAAGTCGAACAAAAAAACTGGCCCGGCCAAAATACTCGTGGTGGATGATGAACCCGACTGTCTCAGTATCATCCAGTGCCGCCTTGAATGGAGCAAGTACGAGGTCGTTACTGCCGACAATGGAGCAGAGGGCCTTAAAATCGCAGAAAATGAAAAGCCGGACATAGTCCTTCTCGACAATAATATGCCCGTTATGGACGGCCTCGAAATGCTTGAACGAATGAGGAAGAATCCGGTGTTAAGGGATACGCCGGTGATAATGGTTACAGCGCTCTGCGAGAGTCGCGACATAGCTGCGGCCTCCGCCTACGGAATCGCCGATTATGTCACAAAACCGGTCGATTTCACAAGCCTGCTCGAGAAGATCGCCAATCTTCTGGAAAACGGACCGGCCAGGTGCGCAAAGAAGTAATCCATCCGCCTTTCAAGCTTACGTTAAGATTACAGGTTCTGCGCTCACCTTATATCATATCGTCTACGGATACCTTAAGCCGAAGAGAACTCTGTCTACAGTTGCAATTGCTGCCGCCGAATGGCTGATGCACGAGAATGTGCAGGGAACTGCCCGACAACGCGATGAAAAGCACCAGCTCGGTTACAAAAGTTGCTGCACAGCTTTTTTCCAACCCTCATAAGAGGCTTGAGCGCCCTTAACGTCGGTATTTGGGGAGAACTGTTTTCCGCCGATATTCAGGCTCTCTAATTGATCGATATCCTTGAAGATACCGTGCCGGAGCCCGGCTAAGTAGGCCGCTCCAAGGGCAGAGACCTCCTCCATGCCAATATTGACGATGTTGGTGTTTAGCAAATCTGCGAGGAACTGCATGACAAAACGGTTGGCCGTTATGCCGCCGTCCACTTTCAGCTCCTGCAAAGTGATTCCGCTGTCCTGCTCCATCGCAGCAATGACATCTTTGATCTGCAATGGGATAGACTCCAGCGCTGCCCGGACTAAATGGTTTTTGTCACAGCCCAGGGTAAGGCCCAGAATCGCAGCTTTGGCATCCATCTTCCAATAGGGAGCACCGAGCCCGCTAAACGCCGGAACGAGATACACACCATTGTTGTTTTTGACGGACATTGCCATCTGTTCCGTCTCTCTGCTGTCGGCGAAGAGTCCCAGCCGATCGCGCAGCCAGTTGATCGTCGCTCCGCAGGTAACGATAATGCCTTCCAGAGCGTAATCGACTCTCCCGGGCATGCTCCAGCAGATGGTAGTTACCATGCCGGCTTTCGATCTGACAGGCTCGGAGCCGGTATTCAATAGAATCGAAGAGCCGGTGCCCATCGTGGCTTTTGCCGTGCCGGGCTCGAAACAGCCTTCTCCAAAAGCCGCGGCATGCGAATCGCCGATCATGGCCGATATCTCGATGCTGTTCGGCAGGAGACCCTCGAAATCCGTTTGTCCGAAAGAATAGCCGGATGGATGTGCCCGGGGCAGGTTCAGATTCTGCAAATTGAATCTTTCCAGAAGATACCCGTCCCATGCCAGGTCGTGGATGTTGAAGATCAGCGTGCGTGATGCATTTGTATAATCGGTGAAGTAGCTTCTTCCTCCTGTGAGTTTGAAAAGCAGCCACGAATCAACGGTTCCGAAGTAGGCCTTGCCTGTGTCAACAACATCTTTGACCTGAGAGTTGTTTTCATAAAGCCATATCAGCTTGGTTCCTGAAAAGTACGGATCGATAATCAAACCCGTTCTGCCGATAACCTCGTTCTCAAGCTCTGAGTTCTTCAAGCGGTTACAGATATCCACGGATCTTTTACACTGCCAGACGACGGCGTTGCATATTGGCTCGCCCGAGTCATCCCACAGGACCAATGTTTCTCTTTGATTGGAGATGCCGCAGCACGTGATGTCCGCCAGGTTACCCGATCCGTTCCCGGTAAACTCTTCGAGACATTTTTTCAGCGAGCCGAGGACATTTTGATATATCTCATGCGGGTCCTGTTCGACGAAGCCGGGTTGTGGAAAATACGATTTAAGGGGTTCGGCGGCTTTGGCCGCAATCTGTCCGCGAGAATCGAAAATAACTGCCTTGGTTCCGCTTGTGCCCTGGTCGATTGCTAATATGTACTGATTTTCCATATTGATTTCTCTACGCTAATTGAAGGACAATTACTGGCTAAGCAGCTCCCTGGCGGTCCGGGCCAGCCCTTCGGCGCTGATTCCGTAGTGCTCGAAAATCTCAACCTGGCTGCCTGTCACAGTATACTCGTCGGGCAGGCCGACGATTTTGAAAGGAACACTCAGACCGGCCTGCATCAGGACTCCGGCACATGCTTCTCCGAGACCGCCGCAGATACTGTGTTCCTCAACCGTCACAATAGCACGAGTTTCCGACGCTGCGAGCAGGACTGCTTCAATATCGAGCGGCTTTACAGTGTGCATGCTGATAACCCGGCAACTCAGACCATCGGCTTCCATCGCTTCTGCCGCCATCAGAGCGTGATAAACTGTTTCGCCGGTTGCGATAAAGGTCACATCCGTTCCCTCGCGAACAATCATCGATTTACCGATTACAAACTCAGCCTGAGGTCCGTGAAGATGATACATGGGACGTTTACCGAAACGGATGTAAACGGGGCTTGCCATTTGTGCCGCGGCCTGGATTGCTTCTGCCGTCTCGAAGTTGTCCGCCGGCGCGACAATGGAAATATTTTGTATGGCTCGAAGCGCAGCCAGATCATGAGTAGCGTGGTGGGTCGAGCCAAGCGCTCCGTAACTGACGCCGGCACTGATTCCAATCAGCTTGACCGGCCGGTCGGAATAGCAGACGTCGTTTTTGATTTGCTCCAGCGCCCGAGCCGATAAAAAACTTGCCGGCGATACCGCATAAACAATCTTTCCCGTCGAAGCAAGGCCGGCCGCCACTCCGACGAGATTTTGCTCTGCAATTCCAACTTCGATAAGCCGGTCGGGAAGGTTCGCGGCAAACGGCATCAATTTGCCCGAGCCGCGTGAATCGCTGGTGACTGCCAGAACGTTTCTGTTCTCGATAGCCAGCGAAAGCAACGTCTCGGAGAAGACATCTAGGTTCGCTTTGCCCAATTCCCGGCCTGCTGCAAACGTCATGATTCCTGCTCCGCCAACAGTGCATCCAGCTCCCGCTGCGCCTGATCGTACTGCTCGTCGTCGGGCACGCCGTGGTGCCATTTGTGATCGTTTTCCATGAAGCTGATTCCCTTGCCTTTTACCGTGTTGGCAATAACCATGCCGGGCTTGCCGACGTTGAACGGAACCGCGCTGAGAACATCAGTGATAGCTGTGATATCGTGGCCGTCGATAGTTCTGACGGACCAGCCGAAGGCTTCAAATTTATCCGCTAACGGCTCGAGACTGCACACATCTTCGGTCCTGCCGGTAATCTGGAGATTATTGCGGTCGATAATAGCTGTCAAATTGTCAAGGTTGTAATGTGCCGCCGTCAGCATAGACTCCCAGTTGGATCCCTCGGCTAATTCACCGTCACCCAGCAAAGTGTAGACTTTGTAGGCGGCGCCGTCCATTTTTGCCGAAAGTGCTACGCCGACGCTGAATGCAAGGCCATGACCCAAAGCCCCGGTGTTCTGCTCTATGCCGTTGATTTTGCGCGTTGGATGGCCCACGTAATGAGATTCATATCTGCAAAGCGTTTCAAGCTCCGACTCCGGAAAGAAACCTTTATCCGCCAGCACTACGTACAGAGCCTCCACCGAATGCCCTTTGCTCTGCACGTATCTGTCGCGGTGTGGGTCACTGAAATTCTCGGGCGTGACGTTCAGAATACGATTGTAAAGCACATTTAGAATATCGACACAGGAAAGGCTGCCGCCCGTGTGGCCGGCATTGGCCATCCTGATGTATCTGAGAAGCCTGATCCGATACTCAATCGACCTGCGATAAAGCTCACGATCTGTCATAACCTTACGATCCATTGACTATCACTTTTCTTTTGTGTTAAGTTTGTCGATAGCGACGGCCAGCAGTATAACACAACCTTTGATGACCTTCTGCCAGAAAGGCGGCACTCTCAAAATTATCAATCCGCTGTTGAGAACACCGATTATCAGAACGCCAAGAACCGTACCGAGCACCGAGCCCCTTCCACCGGAAAGCGACGTACCACCTATCACCACCGCGGCGATAGAATCAAGCTCGTATCCGTCACCTGCAATGGGAGTGGCCGAGTCGAGCTTGGATGTTACTATGAGTCCGCCAACTGCCGAAAGCGCTCCGGCGATAGTATACACACGAAGCTTGATTCTGTTTACGTTCAGACCGGAAAGCCGTGAGGCTTGCTCGTTCCCTCCGATTGCATAGATATATCTGCCGAATCTCGTCTTGCCGAGAACGAGTATCGCTGCGCCTACTATCGCGGCACAAGTGCAAACGCGGACCGGCACACCGCAAAAATCTTCGGTGCCTATGTACGCGAATACCTCGCCGAGGCCGGTAATGGCGGCGCCTCCCGTCCAGAGCTGGGTCAGACCGCGAGCAATTGTCATCATCGCAAGAGTCGCCACGAACGGCGGGATTTTCAGAAGCGTAATCATCAAACCGTTGAAGAATCCGAGGAATGATCCCACAAGCAAGCCTGTTAATATCGCGCCGAGAGCAGTGAAGCCGACGAAGAGGTTGAATGCCGGTATTTCCACGCCGTTCTTAAGGAGCCCGGCCATAACGGCTCCGCTGAGAGCGAGGATCGATCCGACCGACAGATCGATTCCGCCGGTCAGGATTACGAGCGTCATGCCGACAGAAAGACACATGTTGACCGAGACCTGAGTGAGGATGAGCCAGAAATTGTCGGTTGAGAAGAAGCCTTCGGCGCAGGCGCTGAAGACCGCTACCATAAGCAATAGCGCCAGTAAGGACTGGAATTTCACCAATAAAGCTTTGTGATCGTTCAGCTTTAGCATTTCTGATCCCGGTAGTTCATACAGCCTGCCCCTGCGGAATAGCCGCCTTCATAATTGATTCTTCCGTTGCCTGCGATGATGTGAATTCGGCGGTTTGCCTGCCTTCGGAGAGCACGATGATCCGGTCGGCGATAGCCATTATTTCGGGCAGTTCGGAAGACACCATCACAATCGCCATTCCGGCACCGGCAAGGTCGCTTATCAGCCTGTAGATTTCGTTCTTGGCGTTCACGTCGATCCCTCTGGTCGGCTCGTCAAGAAGTAAAACTCGGGGATCGGTTGCGAGCCACTTGGCAATAACCACTTTCTGCTGGTTACCGCCGCTAAGGTTTTCGACTTTTTGTCTTACAGACGGCGTCTTGATACGCAATCGGCCGACGTAATCGCGCGCCAGGCCGTTTTCGAGCCGACTGCTCAGAAAACCGAAACGTTCTGTTTGTTCCAGGCTGGCAAGACTGATGCTTGCCGCAACTGACATTTCCGGAATCAAACCCTCCGCTTTTCTGTCTTCGGTTACGAAGGCTATTCCGAAGTTAATCGCGTCGCTCGGCGAATCGATCTCAACTTGACGTCCCTGCAGAAAAATATCACCTGACGATTGTTCCGGATGGAGACCGAAGATTGTCTCCAATAACTCGGTTCGACCGGCTCCCATGAGTCCGAACAGTCCCAGGACCTCGCCGGCCTTCACCTCGAAACCGACGTGATCTACAACGTAATCTCCCGCGAGTCGCGTATCAGAGAGACACACATCCCTGACGGCAAAGACCACCTCCGGCTTTGCGACCTCGGCCTTGACAAAGAAATCCTCCATATCTCTGCCGACCATCATCCGCACTATATCATCATGCGTAACCTCGTCGATGTCTCTGGAGCCGACAAGCTTGCCGTCTCGCAGGACCGTCACCGTGTCGGCAATCTGAAAAAGCTCATCGAGCTTGTGCGTTATGTAAACCACCGCCACGCCCTGGGCCGTCAGAGAGCGTATCAGGCCGAAGAGGACCTCAATTTCGCGATCGCTGATCGCCGACGTCGGCTCATCCATTATCAGGATACGGGCATCCAGGGACAGGGCATGTGCAATCTCGACGATCTGCTGCTGGCCTACTCTCAGGCCGGAAACCTCGACTCTCGGATCTATATCAAGGTCAAGCCTCTGTAGTATTTTTGCCGTTTCTCTTCGCATCGCTCGATAGTCAATCAGACCGGCGCGGCTTATGAACTCGCGGCCCAAAAAAACATTCTCGGCGACACTTAAGTGTGGAATCAGGTTCAGTTCCTGATGTATTATTGCAATGCCGCTGTCCTGCGCTTCAGCCGGACCTGAGAAGACTATTGCCCCTTCGTCCAGGACAATCTGCCCCTTATAGTCGCCGTACACGCCTGAAAGAATCTTCATCAACGTAGACTTGCCCGCGCCATTCTCGCCGACAATGGCATTCACCTTCCCGGCACAAATCTCAAGGCTCACGTCGTCCAGGGCTTTAATACCCCCGAACGCTTTACTTATATTGCCGGCTCGGAGAACCACTTTGTCGATTTCAGACGTTGACATTATCGTCTCATTATTTCGTAATCATTCCAGTTCCAATCTAATCGGCACAATCTTTATAAGTCGCAGCATGTCTTCATGGGCGGCGTCTTGCGCCACTTTAGTCGCTCCAACGAATCTTATGCCGTCGCCGACCGCCGGTTTGGCATCGAGGAATGGTTTGATTACATCCTTGACTATGATCTTGTTGATCTCACTGCCGATTTCATTGAACTTCATCGTATCGGAGAAGTCGCTGACATCAACGAGGCCGGAGGCGTCCCGCACGGCGTTTCCGGAGATGTAGAGACCCGTTTCAATGGCAACATCCGGATTGGTGTGTGGCTCTGCAACGCTCACCTTCAAACCATCGGCATCAATCAAGAGGATCACTCCTTCGCCATCGACCAGATAGGCGTAGATCCTCGAAACACCCGGCGCCTTGCCGTAGCGCTTGATAGCATGGGGCATGTCCGTCTTAAACAATTCGATCAGCTCTTTGCCATCGACCGCCTCATCCAACACGCCGGGCAATTGATTGAGCCAGAAGTCTTCGGCATACCGGGCCGCGTTGAAGGCCTCTCTTCGCCGCTGCTCTTTTATTTCTTTCAGGTCCTTAAAATAGACGCTCTGGCAGAGCAGAGATACGAGTATTGCAGCGGCCAGACTGTACTTGCACACCTTCTTCATTTTATAACTTTGTCACCGGGCGGCTTACGTCTCGGATAACGGCTACTGATCCACGATCCTGACTTATCATGCCTCAGAATTAAAAGACTCCGGCCCGCGCAGAGCGGTCGGTCTATTGCTCGGACTCTCTGCCGTAGGCCGCGTATTTTGCTATGTTTTCCTGTGTAACCAACTCGACGGCGACGGGCACCTTCTGGGGAAAATCCCTCTCGCCTTTGATGTACTTGTCTGCCTGCTCGGCGGCCATCCGGGCCATTCGCTTGGGGAACTGCATTCCGGTGGCGACTATTTTGCCGTCGCGTATCGAGTCGACCACATCTTTTGCGCCGTCAAAACCAAACACCATCACCTTGTCCGCCTTACCCGCCGCGGCCAGCGCCTGGTACGCGCCCATTGCCATCGCATCGTTACCGCAGAACACCGCGTCGATTTCCGGATTTGCCTGCATGATCGACTCAAGGACCTCCATGGCTTTGGTGCGATCGAAT